>Ga0075118_10000515_pt1 | contig 34884 bp, 26 predicted proteins | sample AntAceMetag02UKE_FD_69794 | JGI IMG/M metagenome (GOLD analysis project Ga0075118, IMG submission 69794) | Saline lake microbial communities from Ace Lake, Antarctica - Antarctic Ace Lake Metagenome 02UKE | ecosystem: Environmental > Aquatic > Non-marine Saline and Alkaline > Saline | place...
CAAGTTCATAGGTTTCTTCTATGGTTAGTTTCCTTAAAGATTCTAAGGTTTGCTTTTTATCCCATGGACACTTTTCCCTAAGTTCATCCATTATATCCAACAGCCTTTTAAAAGCAATAAGTCGTGTATCCATAATTATAATTGACAGTATATTCACAAAAATCATCCAATTTAGAATTGTGTAACTAAATTCGCTGAACTATTTAACAAGTTTGACACAAAGAATTCTCATAATCCTTTTTCTAGTTCTGTTGCAGTTTTGTTCTGCACATGCTCAAGAACAAGACACTCCAAAATTTCGGCTAATAACTAAGGTTAGTTATCACAATGGTGTACTGCTTCCGCATAGAATCGCTATGCAACACATTCCAAAAGAAACCACCAACGGATTCGAATTAAACTTTGAAAAATCTTCTAACGGAACAAAAGCGTGGGAAAAGCTTTATAATAATCCAACTTTTGGAGTCTCTTTACTATACACCTCCACTGGAAATTATGAGGCTTTAGGCAATGCTTTTGGCGCCAATGCCTATTTACTTCTACCAATTTTCAGTACTGCTAAATTTAAACTCCAAACTAGTTGGGGCTGGGGATTTGGATACATTGGAAAGAAATTTGACCGTCTCAGCAACTATAAAAACAACGCTATTGGATCCCACTTTAATCTTTTTGGTTCAATAAAGATAAAATCAGAAATATATGTTAGTCCCGTTGATGCTATATTGATAGGTGCTGCATTCAACCATTGGAGTAATAGTGGTATTCGAAAACCCAATTTAGGAATCAATATTCCTACTTGGAGCATTGGATATCTACATAAGTTTTATGAACCTTCTCCTAAATCTCAGAAGCTTACAAAGCTCGAAAGAAAAGCATATAATCCAGCGCTTAAAAATGAATTTACCGTAATGCCTATTCTGGGATTTACCTCAATAGGTATTCATGATCAGAATATTTACCAAGCCTATGCCTTTCAATTAAATTACAGCCGGTTATGGAGCCCTAAATACAAGATTAATTGGAGTTGGGACCTGTTTTATAACACCGCTTTTAAAGAGATGATGCAACGAAATATCGAAACAAAAGACAATACTGCTTTACAATCAGGAATTATGGCATCTTATGAGCAAACAATAGGTAGAGTAGGTATTATTTTCGGGTGGGGAACATACCTATTTGATCAGACAAAGCGCGGCGATCCTTTTTATCATCGATTTGGTACTCGCTTCGGTATTACCGAAAACATAATCATTAACACCACCCTGCATACTCATTGGGCTGTTTCAGACCATTTGGAAATAGGTGTAGGTTATAAATTTAGACGATAGATGAAAGTAATTTTATGTTCATTTTACATCGCAATTTTATCTTTATTGGTTGGCTGCGAAAAATGTTTAAATAAAAAGGGGGCTGTGCAAACTATCCAGCATTCTCTAGAGACTTTTAACGAATTAGATATTGAAGGAAAATTCAACATAACGCTGGTTCAGAATACAAAAAACAGAATAACATTTGTAGCACATCAAGGTATAATAGAATTACTTAGATATGAAGTTGTAGACAAAAAACTCACACTAACTAATAATAACAAATGCAGCAATATCAATGGTTATGATGATTGGGTTGATATAAAAATTGAAATGGACTCGCTTTCATATGGAAGGTTTTCTGTACCAGGGATATTAACAAATGAGGGCATTCTTAAATGGACGGCATGCTCTCTGTTTGTTGATAATTGTAATCTAGAAACGAACCTGAATATTGACATGAACCAATTTGAAATTACTCTGGATGGGGGCAGCTCAACCATCAATTTAGCTGGTAAATGCAATCGAACAGAATACTATAACAATGGCGTAGGCCATATTTATGGTAAAGACCTAATCAGCAAAAAACTCTACATCTACTCTATCGGTACAGGAATTCTTGAGGGCACTGCAAAAGATTATTTCGCTACTTCATTGCATGGATCAGCTGTAGCGCATTACTATGGAAATCCAACAACAGTTTCTATTGATATAGTTGGAAATGAAGGTGCCGAGGCAATTAAGCTATAATTAATCAACCATTTGCACTCCAGTATAATTCTGCGGAGTAATTTGCATAAGTTCAGTTTTAACAGTTTCTGAAATATCAAGTTCTTTTACAAATTCAGCAATGGATTGAGCAGTTATCTTTTCATTCTTTCGTGTTAGCGCCTTTAGAGCTTCATAAGGTTTAGGAAACCCTTCTCTTCGCAGTACCGTTTGAATCGCTTCTGCAACTACTGCCCAATTATTTTCTAAATCGCGATCTAGACTTGCTTTATTGAGTAATAATTTGCCCATACCTTTTAACAAGGATTCGTAGGCTATCAGGCTATTTCCAAATGGGACTCCAACGTTTCTTAATACCGTTGAATCTGTTAAATCTCGCTGTAATCTTGAAATTGGCAACTTAGCAGATAAATGTTCAAATAAAGCATTTGCAATTCCTAAGTTTCCCTCAGCATTTTCAAAATCAATAGGATTTACTTTATGCGGCATTGCCGATGATCCTACCTCTCCTTCTTTTATTTTCTGCTTGAAATAATCCATAGAAACATAAGTCCAAATATCTCGTGAGAAATCAATTAGAATTGTGTTAATTCTTTTTAGCACATCACATAATGCAGCAAAATGATCGTAATGTTCAATTTGTGTGGTAGTTTGACTTCGATCCAAACCCAGTTCTTGTTTCAAAAATGTATTTCCGAAGTCAGCCCAATTAATTGTTGAATAAGCTACAAAATGTGCATTGAAGTTACCGGTAGCACCACCAAATTTAGCAGCAACTGGTATAGCATATAAATATTCTAATTGCTCTTTAATTCGTTCAGAAAACACCTGAATCTCCTTTCCTAATCGAGTGGGTGAGGCTGGCTGTCCGTGAGTTCTTGCCAACATAGGTATATTTTTCCACTCTTGTGAAAAGTGCTCCAATTGATCTACAATATCTCTAATTTTTGGTGCTATTACGTTATCAAGAGCATCTCTAATCATCATTGGATTAGCAGTATTGTTTATATCCTGAGAGGTTAATCCAAAATGAACAAATTCCGAATGACTTTCTAAACCTAGGCCCTTCATTTTATCCTTGATAAAATACTCAACCGCCTTTACGTCGTGATTGGTTACTTTTTCAATATCCTTTATCTGCTGCGCTTCTTCAACAGTAAATTCAGTATACATTTTTCTCAATTCCGAAAAAACTGATTTTTCAACACCTTCCAATTGAGGAAGTGGCAGTTCACATAACGCTATAAAGTACTCAACCTCCACCCAAACTCTATATTTGAACAATGCATATTCAGAGAAATATTGCGAAAGTGGTTCGGTTTTACTGGCGTATCGACCGTCTATTGGGGAAATTGCTTCTAGTGACTTCATAATGTTAAAATAGGGCGGCAAATTTAACTGAAACTAAAGCGCTCTTATAGTAAAACCGACGAAAACTATCAACGAGTTAAGAACGTTTAGTTATTCTATAAACCAACTGATAAAATGTATCACTTTATCTTCTCTCAAAGCCTGATGCAACAACAAGCCAGGATAGGCAGAACAGGTTGCTAAATACAGGATATAAAAACCAACCGAATTACTTTTATAGTAAAACAGAAAACCCGGAATAAGAAAGAGCAGAGGAATAATAGGGTAAAATGTAAAAAGATTGAAATCAGAGTCAAATCGAAATACTTTCCCATTAGGCTTTTGCACGCTGTAACCAGTAAACTCTTGCAGCATTCCCGTGTAATTCACATAAAAAGTATCTCCGCTGCTGACTTTCAAATGAACCAATTCAGGAACATCAACTGTGGCCCCATCAACAAAAATTATGGTGTTTCGATTAAAGTATTCGTAATAAACCTTGGCCTCTACTTCTTTTCCTATCTGCTTCAAAGGCAACCAATAATCAAACAAAAGTGACAGACCAAACAAACAGGAAATTGCCGCAGCTATTCGAACCACATTCCAAGGCCAACCCGTTGTAAGGATTAATAAAACTCTCTTTTCAATTTCTTCAGCTTCTTCTTTGTGCGCCTTCGCATATTCGTTAGCACGCTGACGCATCTGTTCTCGTGCATTTTGTCGTGATTCATATTCATTTAACGGACTATTTCGAGTTTTCGCCTCGGAATTTCGGGCTTTATATTCCGAGTACATATCATTAAGTTGGTCTCCTTCGTTCAATAAATATTGATAAGCTTTGAGGTAATTAATGAATTTGATTTTGGCGTCCGGTTCATCATTTACGTCTGGATGATATTTCAACGCCAACTCTCTAAAGCGCTTTTTAATATCCTCTAGAGTTACTGAATGGGACAAGCCCAAAATATCTAAACAAAAATTCCGATTCATCAGTTAGTTTACTGCCGGAGAGCAGATATCGACTTCTTTTACGTCTAACTTTTCTAACTCAACACTGTAATCTCCTATGTTTTCAGGCTCAAAAAGAAACCGATATTTCACTTTCTTTTTTGGAGCTAAACACTCACTTTTTTCCTCACTCATACTTTCTGCTATTCCGTTGACATATAAATACAGTTGAAAGTTCAGTTCTTGATGTTTTTCTGTCGCATTTTTAATCTTGAGTTTCAGAACTTGACTCTTCGTTTTTTTGTATGGTTTGAACTTACTCTTTACAACAAACCCCTTATCTTCCAGCGGTTTTAGATTCACCTGAGCAAGACCTGTCGAAAAGGTAAAAGCAGCCAAAATCGTAAATACGGTTGTAAGTATTACTCTCATATTGCCTCAACTTCTATCATATTAAATGGAATTAAGATAATAATATCGTAATCTTCGCCTGCCTCTAACATATCTTCATCATCAGTTTCGTAATACCAATTAACTTTTACAGCACTGAGACCTTCCTTTTGCAACTTCTCTACTTTTTTAAAAACATCGAGTATACATTTAGAGCTACTTGTATTAAAGTACTCCAACCGAATTTCTACTGTAGTATTTTCTTTAGCAACAGAATGATATTCATCCAACCACTCATAAATAGGCTTGTAAAAATCAACAGCATTTTCAGGAATACACCTTCCACTTAATGAGATTGTACCGTTTTCTGAATCCAACTTAACCGTCGGAGTTTTAGTTCCACCTTCTATTTTAAAACTATTCATTCTTATTTACTTTTATATTGAGGGTGAAATAAGATACATCATCATTCACTTTTGAAAAGTTATAATTCAATGGTTCACCAGTTTTTCTAGCAATATCCATTAGCCCAAGACCGCTCCCTCCTGATTTTGTTCGCGCGTTATTATTTAAAGTCATTCGATAATTCGCCCTTAATTCGTCTTTATTCTGACCATTAATTTGATCAATATTCTTTTTAAGTTTTATTACAGCATCGTTCAAAATATAATTCCCTAAAATCAACTCATAAAAATCAACTTTTTGCACAAGAACCGTAGTTATCTCCTGCATTTCAGAATCGTTTACTAAGACGTTGTTTTGGTGTTTATACGAGTTCTGAATACCTTCCAAAAGGACTCTGAAAATTTTGCGTTTAACGCTAGTTTTCACACTTTCGGCTTTGAGCGTAATTTCAGCCAATTGGAGAATATCATTGACAATTTCATCATTAACAATACCTTGATAGGCAAATATTAAATCCTGCTCCAACATGTTCTCGGCTATTTTCTTTAAATCGATCAATGTATCTACATCTCAGTATTACAAAAATATGGTTTTGAGGTTCAAAGTACATAACAACTTTTGACCTTTGATAAGGACATGTGACCAATCTTATCTTTTGTGCTTTTTGCACCCTTTTGAATTCATTATGTTTGCCGCTATGTTAAAAATCAGAATGACTATGTTTAGAAAAGGTATTTTATTGTGCGCTACTATCGCACTTATGTTTCAGCCAAGTGCAAAAGCTGACGAAGGCATGTGGTTACCTATGTTAGTAAAAAGGTTGAACTATGTAGACATGCAGAAAGCTGGACTTAAATTAACTCCAGAAGAAATCTACAGTGTAAATAATGCTTCGCTTAAAGATGCTATAGTTGGATTGGGAAGTCCTGCTCGTAACTTTTGCTCTGGCGAAATCGTTTCTAATCAAGGTTTATTTATAACCAACCACCATTGTGGCTTTGGAGTAATTCAGGATAATAGTACCACAGAACACAACTACTTGAAAGATGGTTTCTGGGCAATGACTAAAGAAGAGGAGATTCCAGCGGGATTTTCTATTTCTATTTTACATCACATGGACGACGTTACTTCGTTAATAATGGAAGCAATGTCGGATACAATGAACGAAATGCAGCGTGCTAATGCTGCTAGACCAATTATAGACAGTGTTTCTAAAGCAAATAGTGAAGATGGACGTTTTACTGCGGTAATTAAGAGCTTTTTTGCGGGAAACGAATACTACATGTTTGTTTACGAAGTATTTCCAGATGTCCGTTTAGTAGGTGCGCCTCCTTCGTCTATTGGAAAATTTGGTGGAGACACAGATAACTGGATGTGGCCTCGTCATACAGGAGATTTTACTATGTTCCGTATTTATGCAAATGAGGATAACAAACCCGCCGAATATTCAAAAGATAACAAACCATTCAAACCAAAACATCACCTTCCAGTAAACATTAAAGGAACTGAAAAAGGCGACTTTTCAATGATATTTGGTTTTCCAGGCGGAACCGATAGGTATATGAGTTCTTATGGCGTTGATCACAAGGTGAATGTAGATTATCCTGATCGCATTAAACTTAGAAGAACAAAATTGGATTTGTATGAAAAAGGAATGAATATCGATGAGACTACGCAAATTCAATATGCAAGCAAACACGCTGGAGTAAGTAACTACTGGAAAAACTTTATTGGAATGACTAAGGCATTAAATGCTCTAGGTGTTGCCGATAAAAAACGTTCTGAAGAAGCTGATTTTGAAAAATGGGCAAATGAAAACTCTGAAAGAAAAGCTAAGTATGGCGAAGTAATGAATCTTTACAAAAGCGGTCATGAAGAGCTTATGAATACACAAACGAAATACAACTATTTCGTTGAAGGATTCGCTTCGCAAGGTGTTGAAATGGCTGCTCTAGCCCGTAACTATGGAAAACTTGCAGCAATGCTTGAGAAAGATGATTCAGATCCTAAAGTGATTGACGAAATGACTCAAAAACTAAAAGAACAAAATGCTAAACATTTTAAAAACTACAACAAAACAGTAGATATTAATGTAACAGCTGCAATGTTTGAAATGTATGCAAAGGCTATCCCGGAAGAGCAACGTCCAGAGTATTTTCAGACATTGATTAAAAAAGCGAAAGGTGATTATATGAGTCTGGCAAAATCGATTGCTAAAAAATCTATGTTCGATGATCAAGATAAAATGGAAGCATTCTTAAATAAAGTAAGTGCTAAGTCAATTTTAAAAGATCCTTCTTACAAAATTTCTAAGGCAATTTGGGACGATTTTTACAAGCAAGTAGTTCCTGCTAGACGAGCAGCCAATATGAAAATTGCTAAAGCCGAACGTTTGTATATCGATGCAATTCGTCAAATGAATCCGAATAAATCCTACTATCCAGACGCAAATTCTACTTTAAGATTAACTTATGGTAAAATTCTTCCTTACGAAGCTAGAGATGCTGTATTCTATGAGTACTATACAACTGCAGAAGGTATTTTAGAGAAATTTAGCCCAGGTGATTTAGAATTTGATGCTCCAGCCAAATTGATCAAAATGATAAAGGACAAGGATTACGGACGTTATGGAAAAGACGGTGAATTGAGAGTTTGTTTCTTATCAAATAACGATATCACTGGAGGAAACTCAGGCTCAGGTGTCGTTAATGCTGAGGGACACCTTATCGGTACTGCATTTGACGGAAACTGGGAAGCAATGAGTGGTGATGTTGCGTTTGAGCAAAACCTTCAGAGAACCATTTCAGTTGATATTAGATACACACTTTTCATTATCGACAAATTTGCTGGTGCAGGTCATTTGGTAAAAGAAATGACGGTTATCGAGTAAATATTGTTTGAGAAGAAATTACTTTTGAAAGCTCTCCCTTATTTGGGAGGGCTTTTTTTTGTTTTAAGAATCTAAGAATATCCTAATTCTGCTGCGTGCCTCATTCTGAATATATTTTAGAGTTTCAATATTCACTGAGTGATCAGATACTGAAACAAGTCAGTGTCAGCGTGAATTATTAGCTAATACAAATTTAGTTTTATGGAAAAATGTAATGAAAATTGGTTCTCAGATTGGTTTAATACTTCTTATTACCACCTACTCTACCAAGATCGTGATGAGAGTGAGGCCAATTTTTTCATCGAAAACCTTATTCACTATCTAAACCCAAAATTAGATGCTAAAATATTAGATCTGGCCTGCGGTAAAGGCCGACACTCTCTCATTATCAAGGAACTGGGATATATTGTAACTGGAATTGACCTATCAAAGAATTCGATTGACGAAGCGAAAAAAAATGAAAATGAGAAATTAAATTTCGCCGTTCATGATATGAGAGAAGCGTTTGAACCTGATAGCTTCGATTATGTATTCAACCTGTTTACCAGTTTCGGCTATTTCAATGATTCTATAGATAATCAAAAAGTTCTTGACGCTGTTGCTGAAAATCTAACATCAAATGGTTGGTTTGTATTAGATTTCTTGAACTCCGTGAAAGTCGTTAATGGATTAGTTCCTTTTGAAGAAAAGGAAATTGGAGGTGTGCATTTTAAAATTTCTAAAACCTTTGAAAACAACGTAATTCGCAAAAAAATCGAATTCACTGATCAGGGAAGAGATTATAGTTTTACAGAACAAGTAACGGCATTTTCAAAGAAAGAATTGGAACAGTTATTTAAAAATAGCCAACTCGAAATCATGGATTGTTTCGGCAATTATAAGCTGGAAGAGTTTAAAAAGGAAAATAGTGATCGACTGATTATTATTGCCAAGAAGGCTTTTTAAATCAGCCCTTGGCATGCTTTACTGAAAACAATCCAATTACACCAAATCCGAATGCCAGCATAATATGAAAAGGCATTAAACCGCTATCGCCAAGGTAGATGCCAATACCAATTGCTGCAATAAAATAGACTGACAACAACAATTCAACATAAGTCAGTGGATTAATCTTTCTGGAAATGTATTTGTTGTTTTTCCAAACACCATCATTCTTAACTAAATTGAATTTTGGTGTTCTTACAAACGGACTTTTTTTACCTGCGTAGCCCTCACAAACTGCAATTGCATTATGCAAAGACAAACCCATGTATACAGAAAGGAAAATTGGGAATGAGCTTAAAAACTTTAAAAATCCAGTTTTCTTGTTTTCATAATTCATTGCAGTAGATGTCCAATAAAAGAAGGCGAGAAAAACAAAACTCAAAGAGAATACTGCAGCAATCTGAAAAAGATATCCAAATTCAAAATAAACGCTTTTGATATACATTAAAGGCACAGAAAGTAAACCAGTCAATAGAATGCAAACAAAAACAAAACTGTTCATGAGATGAAAAATCGCATGTACCTTAGAAGAGTTAGACACGTCTTTTGACTTTATTACTTTATCTAAATTCTTAACTGCACATTCTGCGGCACCTTTATTCCAACGATATTGCTGAGTCTTGAGGGCATTCATAGCAGCGGGCAGTTCAGCCGGAGATCCAATTCCTTCGAGGTATTTAAACTCCCAACCCTTCAACTGGGCACGATAGCTTAAATCTAAATCCTCGGTTAAAGTATCCGATTCCCAACCACCAGCTTCATTTATGCACTGTTTTCGCCAAACTCCAGCGGTTCCATTAAAGTTGATAAAGTGGCCAGCAGCGTTACGCCCTACTTGCTCTACTGTAAAGTGAGCATCTAAACCAAAGGCCTGCAAACGAGTAAGAAAGTTATAATTCTTGTTTAAGTGCAACCATTTGGTTTGAACTAACCCGATTTTTTTGTTTGTAAAATGAATCAAACTGTCCATCAAAAAATTCTTTGCAGGAATAAAATCAGCATCAAAAATAGCAACGAATTCTCCTTCGCAAATTGCCAAACCCTCTCCCAAAGCACCAGCTTTGAATCCTTGTCGAATAACTCTGTGGATGTGCTTAATATTAAAACCTTCTTGCTGAAGCGCTCCAACTTTATTAGCAATTAACTCAAAGGTTTCATCCGTAGAATCATCTAAAACTTGAATCTCTAATTTATCTTTAGGGTAGTCAATTTTAGCCGTTGCATCAATCAGTCTTTCACTTACATATTGCTCATTAAAAATTGGCAGTTGTATAGTAACCATGGGGAATTCAACCAATGCAGGTAGCTCCACTTGGCGTGTATTTCTCTTTGATTTTCGGTACCTTAATGTAAGCGAAAGCTGGGTAAGTGAATACAAGAAAATAAAGAGAATTAAAACCCCATAAATGATAATAATCGTCCAAACTAAGATGAGCATATTATGCGTATTTAAAAATGGTATGAATTATTTTATAACCTGCAAGAACAGTCCCTTTGACGGTTCCAGAAATTTTTGAGACTCCAACTCTATTCTTATAATTAACAGGAACTTCAGTAGTTTTCAGATTCATCTTAGCTGCTTTTACTTGCATTTCTACCGTCCAACCGTAGGTTTTATCTTCCATTTGAATGGCGTTTAAAGCTTTGGTCGTAATTGCTCTAAATGGGCCTAAATCCGTGTATTTCACACCGTAAAACAATCGCACTAATCTTGTTGCCAACCAATTCCCGAAAAGCTGCGGAACAGTCATCGATCCCAATTCACGATTACCAAGCGCTCTAGAACCAATAACCAGGTCCATTTGCTGTGTAAATATTGGCTCTACAACATTGGGTAATTCTTCAGGAAAATCAGCATAATCAGCATCAAGAAAAACGATAATATCTGGAATTATGTCTTGATCCATTAGATAGTTGATTCCACAAAGACAAGATGCTCCATAGCCCTGATATTTTTCCTCAAGAACAATCGCTCCTTGCTGCAAAGCTTTTTCTTTGGTCAAATCAGACGAATTATTATCAACGACAACAATCGAATCTACCCAATTCTTCGGGATATCTTTAAGCACCATTCCTATGGCATTTTCTTCATTAAATGCAGGAATTACTACGGCAATAGAAATATCAATAGGTTTATTCGTCATCTTCAATTTTTATAATTCGATCGAATTCACCATTTTCTTTATAATAACGCCATTCTCCAGTAGGCTCATTATTTATGTAATAGCCTTCAGTCTTAAGAATACTATCCGAATAATATGTTTTATAAAACCCACTTTTTAGATTATTGGCATAATCTCCTTCTTCTAGAATATTTCTATTTTCATCCCAAAACCTCCACCACCCTACTTTAACATTTTCAGAGAAATACCCCTCTTCCATAAGTTTTCCATTCGAATGGTAATACTTCCACAATCCTGTTTTTTGATTGTTTTCAAACTCACCAACCCATTTTACTTTTCCATTTTCAAAAAAACGTTTAGCCCAACCATTTTGCTTTCCTAAGTTCCAGTTGACTTCTAATTCTGTTTGGCCACTTTCATATCGCGACTCCCAAAACCCAATTCTTATGTTGTTGCTATATCCACCTTGCTTTCTTAATACTCCATTATTAAAATATTCTTTCCAGTAGCCTTCTTTCAAATCATAACCAAAATAAGATTCAGACTTGATGTTACCATTTTCATAATAACTTTTCCAAAAGCCCTCTTTCAGTCCTGCATCGTAAAATTCTTTTCCTGCCAGCTGCCCATTGGGGTAAAGCTTTTTCCAAACTCCTACTTTTTCTCCTTCCTCGTAGTTCCCTTCTTCAGCTCCGCTACCTTCAGCATTATAATATTTCCAATACCCTTTTTCTAACCCTTTTTTATACTCACCAATTGAGACTAAAACCTCATCAACAGCATAGGTTTTCCACCAACCTGTTTTTTGAGCATTAAGTAGCGGTCCTTCTTCTTTAATAGCACCATTATCAAAATAGATTTTAGTGTAAATTGGGGTAATTGTCCAATCAGTCGTCGCCACATTTTTAACGGCTAGAGCTTCCGGTTTAAAGGAAATATTAAAAACTGCTGCAGCTAGTAATATCGACTGAAAGAGAAAAAGAAGCCAATAATTTTTCATTCAACTTTAAATAATTTCTTTATTCAACTCTGTTTTTTCATGTCCAATTAAAATTGGATTATCTGTAACTCTATTTTCTTCTGGACCATTTTCCAGTTTTAAAACTCCACGAGGACAAACTGCTGAACAAACACCACAACCAACACAAGAAGCACGTACAATATTCTGACCTTTTTGAGCATACGCACGGACATCAATTCCTTGTTCGCAATACGTTGAACAGTTGCCACACGAAATACATTGTCCACCGTTGGTTGTAATTCTAAATCTAGACTTAAACCGTTGCACAATTCCCATGTATGCCGCCATTGGGCAACCAAAACGGCACCAAACTCTATTACCTAACAAAGGATAAAATCCAACTCCAATAATTCCTGAGAAAGCAGCGCCAATTACAAATGCATAAGGCCTACTGAAGTAATAATAGATATCAAGCCCAAATAAAGAACTCGTATTGGTAAAATAAGCATAGAGAACAACTGCTGTAACAACCGTTATGTACACTAAAACTCCATGAATTAACCATCGTTCTAACTTCCAAGATTTTATGCTTTTATCGGATAAATGACGGAATGGATCGCCAGCAGTTTCGGCCAAGCCACCGCAACCACAAATCCAGCTGCAATACCAACGTTTACCAACGTAGTAAGTTATAATAGGCGTTAAAACTGTAAATCCTAAAATCCCCCAAACCAAATAAAACATACCTAATGAACCTGAAGCTTTGCTGGTCATATTATCGAGGTGCCAGCTTTCGAAAAAATACGAATTGAGCGGCCAGAAATACTTTAAATCCTTGGCGAAATATGCTTTTTCTTGATTCATTCCTTCCATTATTTCTGGAATGAAATAAGCCAGAAATAATTGAGCAGTCATAACCGAAATCGTACGCCACATTTGATAACGATTGTGTCGATATTTGAAAATAAACTTAACTCCTAATCCAACAATACAAATGGTGTAAATGGTTCCGTAAACAAACCATTGACTCGCTGGAGCGCCTTTTAAAGCATAGCTAAGAGGATCGAAAAATGCAATTAATCCAGTATTTGTGCCTTCTGCATTTAGCCCTAGCATTTCTGGAAACCAATACAACTCTACATAAAACCCAGTAATCACTACTCCACTTACCCACGCCAAAAGGCCTCGATTAGTAAGTGTATTTGTCCATATTCCATTGTTTTTAATTCCTTCAGATTCTCCTGCATAGGTTGAGATACCAAACACCATCATTCCTGTTAGCATACTTCCTAAGCATAACCACATAAAAATTGGGGATAAATTAACTCCAACCCATGATAATATCAAAATGACTAATCCAATAAAACTGAGCATTAATCCAGCCGGCACGCCCAAGGATTTCACTAAATTATTTTCGTTTGTGTTACTCATTTTTCAGGTATTTGATTTTGTAAATAAATGCAGCGCTTCCGCCAATAGATTGTCCAACGTTTCTTCCCGCCAAAATAGAATAAGCGCCAAATGCAACGCCCATTTTACCTTCGTTAAATGGCTTATAAAAAGTCCCACCTAATTTGTGATAGGAAACTCCTAAAGTTGTGAAGGCGCGATTAGTTCCATCTCGATAATCGGACCCACCATCAGCATTTTGAAAATCATAATAAATATCGAAATAATAGTTGTTGGCTGCTTTTCCAATTTTTACTGCAACTGGAACTGAGCTTGGAGTGGGATTTAAACGACTTGTAAAACCTCCTTGAAGCATTCCGAACCAGCCATTATTTGCAAAATACTGCAACACCAATCGAGCATCTAAGGCTGTTGCTTGTTGCCCTATGGCATTTAATCCTTGAGTTGGATAATTAGTAATAGGAGTGCTGAACCCTCCAGCAATTAGTGCAGAAAAGGTTCCTTTTTTTGTTGCCTTATTTAGAAATCTACCCTTCAAAAAGACCGAAACATCTTGCAGATTCGACCAATTTGAAGCAGTCATTACGTAAGGTAAGTTTATTTGAGTATCCAGCCAATTGGTGATTCCAGCTGAAGCAAAAACACTGGCGCTAGCAGTTGTTCTACTCAACGAAACTAATCCATCAGATGCATGAAACTTTGAGAAGCTATCGAAAGTGAAACCTCCCACTACATCTATATTTCCTTTACCCTTCATAAAACCATCAACAGCAGGCTGAGCAATAGCCGAAAAGGAAAAACAAAGACTCAAAAATCCTATGAAAAAATCCTTGCCCATTTCTTTTTTTTGATTTGAATGTTTTTACCGAATTGACTGTTGTAGGCATTTACTATTTCGCTTCCGTATTGTTTATAAAGTTCAGGATCGAAGTTAACATCTTCGAGATGCTCCAGCACAAAGTCAATTGATTTTGTGTTAGTTAGCCATTTATCAAACAACTCATGACGCATTCTAATTCCGAACGTATTGATACCTACAAATTGTTCACTTGACTTATTAAAAACGAATTTCACACCCATCCTTCCATTGGTATGTTCCCAATAAAATTGTTCGTTTTCCTCCTCAACCTGCGCCGATACAACTCCATAAGTCTGGTATTCAATATCAAAGAACTTAGCAGAATTGAACCAGTTTCCAGGTTTATATTCTGTTCTTTTACCAGTTAAGGTTTTCGCCAATGTTTCACCCATCATTCGGCCAGTATACCATACTTGTTCAATATTTCGGCGCCCTTTTGGTGCTACTTTAAACTGAGCGCAATCTCCGAGAGCATAAACATTAGGTTGACTTGTTTCTAAAAACTCATTCACTACTATTCCTCGATCGGTTTCTAGCTCTGCTTCTTTTAAGAATTGAATATTTGGACTTACACCAGCAGTAAGACCCACAAACTGGCATTCAATTTCTCCATGTGTATCTGTTTTGACTGCCCTAACCCGTCCATTTTCATCAGACAAAATCTCTAGTAAGTTAGTTTCTAGTACTAGTTTTACGCCATGCTCCGCTATATGTTTGTGCACTAAATTTCCTTCTTCCTTAGGAAGTACATTCCCCCAAAACCGATTTTCTCGAACTAAAAAATCCACTTCAATATTTCGACTTCGAAACATTTCTGCCATTTCAACTCCAATAAGTCCTCCACCAACAATGACGGCTTTGCGTAAGTTTTTGGAGTTTTCTTCCATCAGCTCCAAGTCATTGTAAGAATACAATCCTTGAACTCCTTCTAGGTCTTGTCCCGACCAACCAAATTTATTGGGTTTAGATCCTAAGGCAAGCACTAGTTTGGTGTAATTCGTTTGTTTTCCATTAGAAAAATGGAGTTTTTGGCCGTTAAAATCAATGGTATTCACATGTGCAAAACACAATTCAATTCTATTCTTTGCCCAGAAGTTGTCTTCATAGGGTTTCATGTGTTCTTTTTTCATGTGCCCCATGTAAGCATACATAATAGCAGTGCGAGAAAAAAAGTACTTTGTCTCCGAGGATATCACAATAATTTGTGCCTGACTATTTTGCTTACGCACGTTTCTAGCCGTGGTTATCCCAGATATTCCGTTGCCTATTATTACAATTCGTTCCATAATCTTAAAAGAACGACAAAGAAACACAGTTGACTCAGGTAATGTTGTCATTTGATGGACAATAAAACAAAGAATCACAACCTTTCAACAACTTAATCAGAAATGTAATCAATACAACACTTTTGAGCTGCAAGTTGGTCGACTTTTGCAGCATACTTTAAACTACTAAAATGCGCTTTCTACTGCTCCTTTCTGCACTTTTTTTAGCGGTTTCATTGCCGGCTCAAGACTTCTTTGAAAAAAGTGATTTTTTCTTTGCAGAGAACGTTTCAAATAACAAGGTGGACTATAAAAAACTCGTTGCTAACTCCGCAGGCTTAGACGAATTGATAGATCAGATTAAAAAACAGGATTTAACTGCATTAGCCGAGTCCGATAAAAAAGCATTTCTAATCAATAGTTACAATCTTCTTGTGATCAATCAAGTAATCGAAAATTGGCCCACTAAATCAGTGATGGAGATTGGAGGATTTTTTGAATCAAATAAGGTTGTTATAGGCGGAAAAAAAATGACCTTGAATGATCTGGAAAATAAAGAAATAAGAACAGTATATAATGATCCAAGAATTCATTTTGTGTTGGTTTGTGGAGCAAATGGTTGTCCCCCTATTATCAATAAAGCATACCTTCCAGCAACTTTGAATGCTCAACTAGACCTACAAACTAAAATTGCGATGAATAACCCCAATTTCATTCAGGTAAATGAAGATGGAGACGTTAAAATTTCAGAGATTTTTAATTGGTACAAGGAAGATTTTCTTGCAAAAGGAAATATTATCGAATACATAAATTCTTATCGGAACATACCCATTTCGGTGGAACAAAAACCAAGATATTATCCTTACGATTGGAGTATTAATGTGAGATCTATAATATCCGGTGCTTCCTCTAAGGCCTTTCAGTCTTTTGATCCAGAAGATCCAAAATCTGAATCAGCCGCAGTTAATTTACAGACCTACACTGCAGGTTCATTACTCAAAAAGAACCAAGCAGATTTCACGATTTTCAATTCTATCTATACTGAAAGTGAAAACAATTGGCAAGGACAAGATTACTCCGGTTACCGTACAACCTTTGCCAGTTCACTAATCCAATTCACATACGGAGTAACAAAGAGTGCCAGAATTAATCTAGGATTTGACATTAGCCTAAAAGGTTCAGGAAAAGCAAACAATGATGAGAGCTACAATCAAATTGGAAGAGCATTTGATTTTAGAAACGACGATTCTACACGAGTTGGAGTGTCTTATATCGCTCCAAAAATCAAAATTCAACCCTTTAAAAATGTTGCTGATTTCACGCTACAGAGTTCCTTCAACATTGTACTACCAAAACATCCTGAAGGTTACTCAAACCCTGATGGAAGTGGCACTGGAAACTTGCTTTGGATTGAGTGGGATAGACATGTCTGGTGGACACAGTTCTTTTATACCAAAATGATGTTCGACGATAAGTTTCAGGTATTTGCTGAGCTGGATTTACTGTTTCGTTTTAAAAGCAGCACATCTCAAATAACTCATTTTGATTTGCCAGCAAGTGTTTTCTTAAGTTACTTCCCAACTAATAAGATTACAACTTATGGTATGATTCAACATGTTCCTCGCTTTTTATACGATACTAAAGAACCTCAAATTAACGATTGGTTAATCCGTTCAAATTATACCCAATACGGTGCAGGTTTAAAGTATCAATTAAAACCATCCATAAATATCGAATTATTGTACACCAACTTTTTCAGAGCGCAAAACGGAGGCCTCGGAGAAACCTTTAATCTTGGAATAAAGTATGTCTTATTTTAACGGACGATTACAATAAAACCAGTGATTTCGACGACCTCACCGTTGTATTTTTTGAATTGCCCTTTATAAACCAACTTTGAGTTAGTTGGCCAAGGATTACTGCGGTAATAGCCGTCCCATTCATCAGTCAAATTTTTAAAAGTATACAGTTCTTCTCCCCAACGGTTATAGATTCCAAAGAAGATTAACTCCTTGATTCCCTTGGTGAAAAATCGGAAAGTTTCATTTAGATCATCTTCGTTAGGGGAAAACGCGTTCGGCATTATAATAGAATAATCAGCATCCAAGAAAACCGTAAAGGAAGTATCGTAAGAAAAACAACCATAACGATCTGATACACTCAGGGTATAAGTAATCTCACGCTCAGCATCGATCTCTGGATTTGCACAATTGTAGCAGCTTAAAAATAACGGTGGATCCCAAGAATAATTCAAGTTTGGATCTTCATTTATATCAATTTGCAATATTTGTCCATTAAACATGGTGGTATCCTCTATTCCAACATATTCTGGTGCATTTACTACCTTATAATCCAGAAAAGTAGTATCCAAACAATCGTGAATAGTTTTACCGATTATAGTATACGTTACATTATCAATTGGCTTCACCATTACGGAATCACTTGTATCACTAGAGATAAATACATTTGGACTCCACAGATAATAATCTGCGCCACTAGCTGTCATAAGCACTGAGTCGTTGTTACAAAATATTCCGCCACCAGTTGTTTCTACAATCGGTTTAGGGAATACTTCAAAGTCTAAAAATGAAGAATCAGTGCAGCCATTCAGGAAATTTTTAGGCACTAGTTTAAGTTTATGCTTACCCGCCTCTGAAAAATACCTTGAAAAACTTTGAGTATTCTCAATTAGCTTATTGTTTACGAACCATTTATATTCATTTGCAGGTGTATTTTCTGCGTATACTTTTAATTCAAACGGCTCACATCCAGCCGTATCCTCATGATTTATTATAGACTCAACTTGAAGTACAAAAACTGAATCAGACCATGATTTTAAACATTGTTTTAATGAGTCAATAAAAATCAAATTCACAGGAAAAAAACCTGGATTTGAATATGTGTAAAAAATGGAATCTGATTTTCCCGATACGGTATCAATGTTCCCGTCTCCAAAATCCATCCGAAACTCAAACACCTCATACTTATTCTTAAACTCAAGACCTACTTCCGAAAAGATGCATACGGTATCCATAATGTCAAATTCTGCATAAGGCCCGCCTATGTTGACGACAGAATCGAATCGAAAAGTATCTAGACATCCATAAGTAGTCTCAATAATTAAGTCTAAACCGTATACACCTGGCTTATTATAATTATAAAATGAAAGTGGTCCTCGCAATATAAAATAGGATTCTGATGAGTCGAACCGCCAAAATCGATACTCAACGATACTATCATGATTAAAATCCTCAAAATCAATTTCTGCAGGATAGCATGTTGTATCCATAGGTTTTGAAACAACCCTAGGTGCAGTAATTTCCTGAACATCGACCCATAATGGTTTGTTCAACACCGAATCGCAACCATAGGAATCTACTGATCTAAGTCGAATAGATTTCCTTCCAGGTTTGGTATAAATTGTCTGCAATGATCTTCCAGAGCCTGTTATTCTGTCATCCAAACTCCAAGCATGTGTTTCGTTTGGCGCGCCGCCAGCGTTTGTAAATAAAACGGGTGCTCCAACGCATAATTGAGTATCTACCACTATCCTTGGCAAAGGTTGCTTTACCTCAATAAACGTTGATGTTTGCGAAGTACAGCCTAAGATGTCTATTATATCTAAGTGAACCTGATATCTGCCTGGAGATTTGAATACAACACGCGGATTAACTTGATTAGTTGTCGGAAATGGGTATATGTACCAAGTTCGTTTGACAGCGGTAGTATCATATGTTGAGCTATCCATAAATAAAACAGGTAATGGAGCACATCCTGTATCTACGCTTGTAATAATTTTAGCTTCGGAATTAAAGGTCTTTAACCAATGATAGTTTGTATCGGGGCAACCATGGACATCAAAGCCCACAATCATGGGTTGTTGAACTCCTTTAAAATCAGTTTTAACATTAAACCTTCGGTAGTTTAGTGGGTAATAAGTCCTGTTATTCATAAAAACATCGACAGAAATAACATCTTGTGAATTCCTAGTATCGAATTTATAGATATATGGAAAACACTCTATTTGCGTATCAATATTAGAAACCAATTTAACGTCTCTTATTCTTATCAACTTTTCTATTTCAAATTCGCAATTATTAGTGTCATTGATTAACGTCAATTTAAAATTATAATCACCTCTAGAAGCGTAGCTGTAACTGGCCAAAGCATTAGTCGTATCTACTCCAACAAAGTCTCCAAATTCATACTTGAATCGTTGAACATCTGCCCAGTTTAAAGGATAAAAACTTCTGTTATAGGGGAAATCACAATCAATTGAGGTTAATACATTACCTATAGGTCCCAAAATTTCTAAAAAACTCGTTTTTATAATGGTGTCTAGGCAACCATAATGACCCACAATTAATCGAATGGACTTGTAACCTGTATCGATATAGGATATAGTAGGATGACGGCTCGTATCTGTTACTTTGTTTGGGAAATCTAGATCCCAACGATTGTAATCAATCTTATTTGAATCGGTCGATAAGTTGGTAAATGGGACCTTTTCTCCAACACATAATGAAACAGAATCAATTTTAAAATCGGCGGTTGGTTTTTCGCCAGCTTTATACTCAAAACCATACTTGTAGCTGCAACCTCTTTTATGTTTAACGTGATAGCTTGCGAAGTATTTACCTGGTATCAATATCGTGTCGCTTGCATTTTTTCCAAAAACAGTTTTCCCACTTCCAGAGTTGAATTTCCAAACACCAACCTGAAACGAGTCAACTGGGCTTAAATTTTCGGTTCCGGTTACGATCAAAGGAACACATCCTTCGCTTTCTGAAAGTTTGGCTCTTCCGTTAGGTTTCCAGATTCTGACCGTTCTTTTAACCTGCTTCGAAAAACAAGTCCCCCATTTTGGATAAAATACCGTCATCGTATCGGTATGCCATCCGACCTGCGATTTATGAATTGAATATTTTCCATATTTTCTAATAACGGTATCGCTCTCTGACATTATTCCCCAAACAATTTTAGAAGCTTCACTTTGGAAATCGCTTTTTGGAGTAAGTTCAATTAGGGTATCACTGCACCAGTAATTCACATTGGAGGTGAAGGTTGCTTTAGGTTGAATAATGGTTATGGTTTTAGTAATAGAGTCCGTGCACCCTACTCCTGCGCTAACGACCAACTTAACCTTATAAGTTCCCACTGCAGGATAGGAATAAAATTCATTTTTTGAACTTGCAGATACACCATTTCCAAATGTCCAGTAATAGTAATTCGCTCCGACCGACAAGTTTGTAAATTGGATTGGGCTAGAATCGGACAAACAAAACGTATCGGATACTGTGCTAAAATCAGCTTTGGAAGCTCCAACAGTCACAAATCTTTTAATTTTAAGAGTATCTGAGCACCCACTTACATCGGTCACTACATAGGTGACATCATAAGATCCAGCATTAAATGTGATTGTTGGATCAGCTAATGTACTTGTTGCACCATTTCCAAAATCCCAAGAATGTGTTAAAGGAGCCAAGCCAGAGGAATTACTTTTAAATCTTACCGTATGTGGGCCTGTACAACTGCTCGAATGTCCGATCGTAGTAAATTTTGCTCCTGCACCTGGAACGGCTTCTATATATGCCACTTTTTGTTCTGAACTAGAGCAGCCATTGGTGTCTTTTACCGATAATGCAACGGTGTATATTCCCGGAAAAGGATACGAAATCGATGGGTTTTTAATAGTTGAGCGAGTTCCATTTCCTAAATTCCAACTGAAAGTTGCGATTGGTGCATTCCCAATTATGGTTAGGTCATTAAAATTTATCTTTAAGGGTGCGCATCCTTTTCTAGTCTGACTGGTATTGAAGTTTACTACTGGAGCTCTGAAGGCTTTTATAAAAGCAGTTTTGGTAACTGTTGAAGTTGCACTTCCATCACCAACAGTTAAAGTGACAGTATAACTGCCCGAGTTAGAATAGGTAGCCGAAGGAAAGGGGTCATTTGAATTTGAAGATGCTCCTTGTCCAAAACTCCATTGTCTTGAAGTAATTCTACCACCAGTTGAAATATCTTTAAATTTCACCGCCAATGGAGGACAAAACGCTAAGGTGTCTGCTTCAAAATCAGCCTTAAGTTGAGCTGAACCAATCAAACAGCATAGGATGATAAATGAGAAAAATAATATGGTTTTTTGGTTATTCATTTAACGGCTAAAATACGAAGAGAAGATACTATAAAATTCTACTTTAATTTTAAAACAAGACCAATTGCAATAAGCGCCTTTTTACTAGCAGGTTAGTCTAGCGAAACAGCGTAAAAAACCCTTCTTTTGTTATTTCTTCTTCTGAAATAGAAATTGCTTTAACAAACCATAAATACGTTTCTTGGTTCTGTAATTCTCCTTTGTAATATCCATCCCAACCTAATTGGGCAGGAGTAGATTCAAAAACAATTTCTCCCCAACGGTTAAACACTTTAAACTCAAGAATCTCTTTTAATCCCCATCCATCTGGATATATAATATCATTAAAACCATCACCATTCGGCGTAAAACCTTCTGCAACATCTACAGTATACTTTTCATCAACATTGATGTAGAACACTTTACTGGATTCAAAACAACCTAGAGAATCAGTAACGTATAACGTATAATTTGTACTTACGATTGGATCAAAATCTGTTTTTAAACAGGTATCGCAACTCACACCACTAATAGGCTCCCATCTGTATTTAGCTCCAAATTTAGAACGTGCTGTAGTGGTAAAATTCTCACCAATAATTATAGAGGTGTCGTTAGGTAAGGTTATAGTTGGGATTTGCTGAACACGAACTACTACAGAATCCTTGCTTTGACATTTATTACTGTCTGTACCAGCTACAACGTATGTTATTGTAGCTAATGGACCAACTTTAGGATTTCTAATATTTCTGTTACTCATATATGAAATCGGTGACCACCGATAGTTAAGCGCACCAGACGAATTTAATAGAAGGCTATCTCCTCTACAAACTGTACTATCACCAAATGCAAAAACCTGAGGACTAGGCTGGACAACGATTACCGCCTTAGCAGTATCCTTGCATCCGTTTCGAGTATTTAGAGCAATCAGTTGTACAGTATATCTTCCATCGCTGGTATACACATTATTAGGATTTTGAGCAGTCGAAGCATTTTGATCGCCAAAACTCCAAGTCCAATTATTACCATCAATAGATTGATCCGTAAATATTCCATTAAATGGCTTGCATCCAATAGTATCTGGTATTGAAAATTGTGCAATAACCTCTTCAATAACCAATGGAATTGTAAATGCTCGTTCGCAGGTTAAGGCGCTATCACGATATACCAACACTGGATTAAGCAGACCTTTTTTGTAGTAAACATTAGACAATTCTTTAACGGTATTATCGGTTGTATCGACCCTGCCATCACTAAAATCCCATTCAAATTCATAGGTATATATGTTGGTGGTATCGAGACTGAATGTAACCGAATCAAATACACAAATTGAATCATCACTTACCAGAAATCGCGCATAAGGTCCTTTTACATTTATGTACTTCTTATAAGTGATGGAATCTTGGCAGCCGTATGAGGTTTCGACTATCAGCTTAACACTATACTCTCCTGGGTCAGTAAAGGTTTTAGTTAATGAATCTTTCAACGGAGAACGAATTGGACTTCTTCCATCTCCAAAATCCCAATAACGCCAGGATATGCTGTCTCCCATACTTTGATCAAAGAAATAAGTTGTTGCGGGATAACATGTTGTGTCAGTTAATGACGCATAGAACTTTAAAGAATCTATTCCTTGAACAGTAATCGGAATTATGCTACTATCCTTACAAATTGAAGCTTCAGTTATATAGGTTGCATTAAACACCCCTCGAGAAGCATACGCATGCGTTGGTCCTGAAAGTAAGCTACTGTCTCCATCTCCAAATTTCCATGTAAACTTTGAAAGACCAAATTGAGATGTGTCTTGAAAAGTAATTGGTTGGCCAACGCATACTGTAGAGTCATCAGTATTAAAAATCGGATTAAGATCGTGAATAATAATTTGAACTTTCGTGGGCTGAATGCAACCTTGGAGATCCCCATATAAATAACGCTCTGGATTGTCGGGTGTTAATCGATGGAAGTAATGATATGAGGAATCCACCGCATTTAAGCTCAGTGTCATAGTATCTGAAACATAACCTTTTTTTGGTTTTGTGCTATCTACACGCATTACTTGCTCATAAAATCTTGAATTATTTACGATATCAGTATCATTTCTTTGCCAGAAATAGAAGAGATTGTTCCTGTTTCCAGTGAAAATATTATTAATTGTATCGAAATAGTCGCGGTAATTGACGCTTCCTGGACCAGGTAGATGCATTCCAAAACTGTCTGCAGCGGTTATCCTAAGTGTATCACCATCGCAAAAATTTAATATAGGAAGGCTAAAGGCTGGTTTGTTCGGCATTATATGAACTTGCATGATCGCAGTGTCTTGGCAACTATCGACATCAGTCACAACTAGTCTTACATTGTATATTCCTTCAGTGCTGAATTTAGTTTTTGGCCTAGGATTCAGCGTAGCTGTTTGTCCATTTCCAAAATCCCAATTAAATCGAAAACCTATATTTCCGCCAGATTTAGATCCATCAAATTGAAAAACACTATCCGCACAGCCCACTTCATTCTTTAGAATCGAGGCAGTTACTGGCAATGGTTGTATAATCATCTTATCCTCTACTGTGCATCCTGTAGTATCGTTGATAACCGTTAATTTAATTTCATAAACACCCTGTTTGGCATATAAATGAGTTGGATTAATATTTACAGAATCGATTGCAGAGCTATCTCCAAAATCCCAGTAAAACCTATTGTAATTGCCAATGGCACTCAATAGAAATGATTGCTGCAACGGCAAAAAACAAGAACTTGAACTATTATTACCAATACTTGCAGCAGGGCCACTAACAAAGACGGAAATAGTGGTATCGTCATAGCAACTGTTATCTTCAACAATTAGTATGATTTTGTAAACTCCAACAGAATCGTAAGAGTGCTCGATCACCTTCCCCGTTCCAGCTTGTTTATCTCCGAATTGCCAAGCATAGTTATCTATTTTGGTTGAGTCTGTGGAAGTACTTATAAACTTAAAAGTCTCCTTATAACAAAGAGTATCGTCTGAGATTTTGAAGTTAGCAAAGGGTTTTTCGCCTACTCTATAACTCGATTTGGTAGTGTATACACATCCAATAGAATCTGTAACAATTAATTCTGAAATATAGATTCCTGAAGAATCTAAAATAATCGAATTCGTTGGATTTTTTAAATTAGAGGTATCGCCGACTTTTCCTGTTCCTAAATCCCAACTGTATGTTTTCGCTCCATTCAAGAAACATCCCGATGATTTATATCCCAAAGTATCTTTTATACAATGATCTCCACCCGTAATTAGTATTGTTGCTCTAGAGTTAGCATATCTAACAATACTCTTAAGAACGGTATCCTTACATCCGTGAATTGTTTGAGCAACATAAGTAACCTGTCGCTGAGTCTGATTGCAATACGATAATGGAAATGTATTTGTTGTATCCAATGCATTTGTAGAAAAAAGATTAGATCCTTGAACCCATGAATACTCCCCCTTTGTTGCTTTTGACGTTCTTGAAGAATCGTAAAAATTCACCATATTCAAATAACATGCATCTGGTTGAGTAATTCTATAATCAGCCACTATTTCTTGAACGAAAACAGTCTTTGAAATGGTATCGGTGCAAGTTGGTCCTGAAGAAGCTACCAAAACAATCGTTTTTACACCTGGTGTTTTGAATGCAAATACAGGATCTCTTTGGGTTGAAGTATCACTTCCAATAAATGTCCATAGAAAGTTTTGAGCACCAGAAGAAGCATTCAAATAAGAATCCGGTTGATGCAAACAAATCGTGTCACGAATAGCAAAGTCTGCTTTTGTCTTACCTATTGTTACGTATTTATCCACCGCCAAAGTATCTTTGCAGCCATTTCCATCGGTTACAATTAATCTAACATCAAATGATCCTGTTGCAGTGTAAGTGTGGGAAGGAGACTTTGCAGTTGATGTTCCTCCATCTCCAAACGTCCAACTGAAAGTTAATGGCGCTTTTCCTGTGCTGCTACCTGTAAAAACTGAAGTTAACGGAGCCTTGCAATCCGAGCGATTTGAAGCGCTAAATATTGCCTGAGGCTTTTCAACCACAATAATGTCTTTTCTCTCAAAAGAACCTTTACAGCCATTGGTGTCTAAGACGGTAAGTATTACGGAATAGGTTCCTTTAAATTTATAGGTGTGCGATGGATTTTTCAGACCGCTGGGCGCAGTCAAATCACCAAAATCCCAAGTCCATATACTAATCGGAGCGTCTCCTAAAGTGGTTTGATCGGTAAAGCTGGCGTTAATAGGAGGACAATTTGTGAGCTTCTGAAAATTGAAACTTACTACTGGATTTTTGAAAATGGTGATGCAGTTGGTAATTGTTTTCGTGACGGTATCAATTCCGTCGCTAACTGTTAAAATAACTGTATACTTTCCTGCATTGGCATACACTCTAGAAGGTCTTGGATTATTTGTATTTGAAAAACCACCATTACCAAAATCCCAATTTCGATAAATTATGGTTCCACCTCCAGAACTTAAGTCTGAAAAGTTTACGCGCAATGGCTCACAACCTTTTAGAGTGTCAGCAGAGAAATCACATTTTAATTGCGCTTGAACTTGGGTATGGCTTATGAGCAAGAAAAGCAGGCAAATCGAGCAGAATAGTTGAAGGTTTTTCATCTTACACTTTCAAATATAGGTAGACTCTAAATTCTTAGAGCTTAACAACGACATGCTTTCACGAACAGAACTTTTGAGTTTATTAACCAAATCAAAATGTGTGTTGTTAAATCACATTAATTCAGCAATTTTGATTTTATGTGTTTCAAACATATATTAACCTTCTCCTTCTTTTTTCAGCTATTGTTTTCATACAGTGCGCTGCAATCGCAAGATGTCCATTTCAGCCAGTTTTATATGAGCCCCCTGACGATTAATCCTGCTCAAACAGGAAATATGGAAGGACAATGGCGTTTTTCTGGAAACCATAGAAACCAATGGCGGACAATAGGAAAACCATTTAACACTACTGCAATCGGCTACGACAGAAATTTTTATCTGTATAATGAGCAATTATCTGGTGGATTGGTCTACTTATTTGACGAAACTGGAGGCTCTAATTTGAAAATGCATAAAATTGCATTGAGTGGAGCTTATCATAAAACGTATGATATTCATAAATTTCACATTGGTTTTCAGCCAACATATGTCCATAAAGCTTATGACCTATCCGGAACCTCCTTCCCTTCTCAATACGATAGAAATACAGGACAATTTAATGCCAACTTGCCAAATGGTGATCCGTTTTTAAGTGATCAAGTAAATTACTTCGATTTTAATGCTGGAATCGCTTATGGAATTGATCTCAATAAATTTAGACCTGAAGTAGGAGTTGCTGTGTTTCATTTGAATAAACCCAATGAATCTTTTTTTGGTACTGACTATCAAGTGCCAATGCGAACTACATTTACACTTAGAGCCGATATCGATATTATGAATAATATTTCTTTATTGCCCAACATAATGTACATGGAACATGGCAAGGCGTCTGAAATTCTTTATGGAACAAATGTGCTTTTTCATTTAAAAGAAAATCAAATGGAAGCTACAGGTGTTTATGGAGGAGTGCTGCTTAGAGATGGGTTTAATAGAAATACTGATGCGGCTGTGATAATAGTTGGAATGCGATTTCCCAATTTAGATATCGGGTTCAATTATGACCTTAATATATCTGAGTTAAAAACAAGTACAGATTTAAGGGGTGCCTTCGAACTCTCAGTAATTTATACCAGTCCAAGTATGTTGCTTAAAAAAACCGCTATTCCTTGTGATCGATATTAGATCCATAATTACAACCCTACTCTTGACTTTTGGGCTCTTTCAACTTGTTGCCCAAGAAACGGAAATTGTTGATCTTAAAAACTCACAGCTCAAGCAGTATTATAAAAGTGCCGTAAGAGCCAACGACTATTACACCCAAATTGATTATTTAAAAGAATTGGTAATTAGGGATGAGGGAAAATTAAAATACCACTTTCAAATTGCTCGAGCTTATGACCAAAGTCGGGACTTTCAGAGTGCACTTACCGAATATTCAAAAGCTTATTATGGAGATCAGGATAAGTATGCGGTGTGTTTGTTTCATATGGCGCGTATTATGAAAACTCGAGAGCAGTACAAATTTGCAAAACTTTATTTAGACAAATTTGAAAAGGAAAACAAGGGTAAAAATGATGGCGATAAATACAAAAAGCTTGTAAAAGCTGAACTCGCTGGAATTGAAATGGCGTTAAAAGAAGATGAAAACGATATCGAAACCGTTGAAACTCATTTAGAAAATGAAATTAATCATGCCAATATTGAATTTTCACCATTTATTATTGATAGTACTAATTTTTGGTTTGTTGCTTTAATTAGTGATTCTGTAGTATTTAAAGTAGACAATGAAAACGGTGGCGAAATTCCTAAGCGAAAAGTTTATCATGCCACAAAATCAGCTGGTGAATGGAAATTACAAGGTGAAGCTGATATCGCTATAAATGCTTTAAACGATAAAAACATTGGAAGTTTTACGCAATCAGAAGACGGAAATAGAATCTATTTTACTTCTTGTAAACCCAACTGGAAAAATCAAATTCGCTGTCAACTTTTTATGCTTAAAAAAGACGCCTCTGGTGCCTGGAGCGAACCGCTAGAATTGCATAATGAGATAAACAGTAATAAATTCACTAACACACATCCCACAGTTGGAAAAAGCGCTAAACCCGACAGAGAAATCATCTATTTTGTCTCTGATCGCAGCGGCGGAAAAGGCGGATTGGATATATGGTATACCCGCTATAGAATTAGCAAAGAAAGATTTGATAAACCTAGAAATTGCGGAACTAAAGTGAACACCATGGGTGAAGAAATGACACCGAGTTTCGATAATAAAAGTTATAAACTGTACTTCTCCTCTACCGGTTGGCCATCATACGGTGGGCTCGATGTCCAGTATGTTACTGGAGAGCGCAGTCGCTGGAATGATAAAGCGCAAAATGCTGGAATTGAAGTAAACTCTCCTGTTGATGATATGTATTATCAGCTTTTTCCGAATAGAAAAGATGCATTAATAGTTTCCAATCGCGATGGTAGTATTTCTTTAAAACATCCACATTGTTGCGATGATTTATTCCTATTGGAATGGAAAAATATGATCCGACATGAACTTACTGGAACAATTAACAATGAAGAAACCAATAAACCTGAGCCCGGTGTTGAAGTTCGTTTAATCATCAGAAATGATGAAGAAAATACTGAATACTTGGCGGATAAAGTAATTACCGATCAAAACGGGAATTATAAAATAATACTTGAAGAAAATACTGATTATCAGCTTATTTACCACAAAGAGAAATTCTTTAATAAAGCCGATTCAACCACTACGGTTAATATTAAAGAGCCCTATGAAATTAAAAAAGACCAAACCTTAAAATCGATTCCAGATGTTGAAATCGTTATTCCTAATATTCTATATGCTTTTGACGATGCTTCGCTAAGCGGTATTGCAATGCAAACGATTGACACTTCTATTTATTTGCTTTTGCTAGAGAACCCAACACTGATTATTGAAATTGGATCTCATACGGATAACAAAGGATCGGATTCTTACAACCTAACTTTGTCGCAACGCAGGGCTGAATCGGTTATCAATTATTTACAGAAAAAAGGAATCGATAAAAAGCGAATTCTAGCAAAAGGATATGGTGAATCTAAACCCATTGCAGCTAATATGCAGACCGATGGAACAGATAATCCAACTGGCCGAGCCAAAAATAGAAGAACATCTTTTAGAGTTATTGGTGAACTTGATATTTCGGTGGCCTATGACGATGATGATGACTAAAGATATTTCATGATAATAGTTAGTCTATTGACCTACTGAATTTATTTCAGCCGCTCCAAGCAGTATTATATCACAAGATTATAACCTCGAAGATTCGGAACAACATGACACTGAGATTATTGTAAACCTCTGCTTTACAATCTCACTTTATTCCACAATATCAAGTTATTTTCGCGCCTTGAAATAATTTCAAATTTCTATTTTAGTGAATCCCTCAGAGCAAATTTCTTATAAGAATATCCTCAGTATTGCAGTGCCTATGATGATCATGGGATTATCGATGACTGTTGTAAATCTTACCGATACGGCTTTCCTTGGCCAATTAGGTCCAGTTGAATTAGGAGGTGCAGGAAATGCAGGCCTAACTTATATGTTATTGATAATGGTTGGCATGGGCTTCTCGTCAGGAGTGCAAATTATAATCGCTCGTCGAAATGGAGAGAAGCTCTATTTATCTATTGGAACTTTAGTGCACCATACCCTACTCTTTATGCTGCTTTATGGCGTTTTGCTTCAACTCTTTTTAATCAATGGTTTGCCAACTGTTTTGCCTTTTATTACTGAGTCTGATGCTGTGGCTTCTATAATTGAACGCTTCCTCAATTATCGATCGTGGGGATTGTATTTCAATTTTATTAATGTTACGATAATGGCATTATTGGTAGGTACGGCCAACACAAAAATCTTAGGCATTGTAACACCAATTGCGGCAGTCTTAAATATTGTCTTAGACTATACCTTGATTTTTGGAAATTGGGGGTTTCCTGCCCTTGGGGTTGAAGGTGCGGCTATAGCCTCAAATATTGCTGAGGGAGCAAGTAGCGTATTGCTTGTTCTTTACCTCATTTTCTCCTATCCGCACCAGAAGTATGAGTTGTTCTCCAAGCTAAAAATTCAGTTGAGTGTTTACCAAAATATTCTAAAAACTGCTAGCCCACTAATGATTCAAAACTTTGTTTCCTTCTTCTCTTGGTTTGCATTTTTTATGCTGATCGAAGGACTTGGGGAGCGCGAATTGGCGGCCTCTCACATTTCTAGAAGTATTTATATGGTGCTTATTATTCCTGTATTTGGTTTGGGCGATGCCGCCAATTCATTGACGGGAAACCTAATGGGAGAGAATAGATCGGATTTAGTATTAAAAATGGTGGGCAGAGTTTGTTTGCTTAGTATTGGGTTTGCAGTATTGTTTCAACCCATAATCTGGTTTGGAGGAATGCACTTACTAACGCCTTTTTCAAGTGATACTGAAACCTTGAATTTGGCGCTTCCTGTGCTCCAAGTAATCGCTTTTGTATTGTTTGTGTTTGGTGTTGTAATCGTTGGTTTCAGAGCTGTTTCAGGAACAGGAAGAACCTTAACAGCTTTATTTATTGAAGTGGTAGTCGTTTCCTTTTACCTCATGGTAACTTATTATTTGACTACAAAAAGCGGAATTGAATTGTATGAAGTGTGGTATGCTGAATTTGCCTATTTCATTGCCTTTGGCCTTCTTATTTTTGGCTACTTATGGAAAGGGGATTGGCAATCTTCTAAAGTTTAAATTATAATAATGAAAATTGTATTTATAGGAACTCCCGAATTTGCAGTAGCATCACTTGAAGCGCTTATTGCAGCTGGTGAAGATATTGTTGGAGTAATAACTGCTCCAGACAAACCTGCAGGACGAGGAAAAAAACTTCAAGGCTCTGCCGTAAAACTCTGTGCCGTAAAGCACGATTTAACGCTTTTGCAGCCAACTAACCTTAAAGATCTAGATTTTCTTGGCGCGCTTAAAGCATTAAATGCAGACTTGCAGATTGTAGTCGCTTTTAGAATGATGCCCGAAGCAGTTTGGAATATGCCAAAATTGGGTACTTTTAATCTTCATGGTAGTTTGCTGCCCCAGTATCGTGGTGCTGCGCCTATTAATTGGGCAATTATGAATGGAGAAAAAGAGACCGGCGTTACTACCTTCTTTTTGAAACATGAAATTGATACGGGTTCTATTATCGATCAGGAAAAAGCAGCGATTGGGTCAGATGAAAATGTTGGCGATGTATACACCCGATTGATGCACATAGGCGCAAGCTTGGTAGTAAGAACTGTTGGTCGAATAAAAGAAGACAACTATACACTAACCAACCAAGAAGATCTGCTGACGCAATTACCTGCGGTAAAAGATGCCCCTAAACTGAATAAAGAAATTTGTAATATAGACTGGAATCAACCTATAGAGCAGTTGCACAATCATATCAGAGGATTGAGTCCTTACCCTTGTGCATTTACGAGTGTATTGGTAGATGATAGTGTTTTAAAACTAAAACTCTATTCTTCCTCAATCAGTAAAGAGTTCGAAAGTAAACAGCCTAAAATTGTATTAGAAAAAAAGCGGCTTGGGGTAAGCAACTCGAGTGGAACAATTTGGATAAATGAATTGCAATTGGAAGGCAAAAAACGAATGGATACTGCGAGTTTTTTAGCTGGATTAAAATCAAAAATTACGTTGAACTTATGATTAGAACAACAGTGATGTTTGCCTTATTTGCGCTGTTTGGAACAATCAGTATTGCACAAGAACAAGTTAACTTAGATGTGCTTAAAAATACGTCACCCGATCACAACGTTAATGTACATGCATTGTGCTCCGATAAATTTGAATCTTCCTATGTGATTTGGGTTCAAGATTCTGTAAAACCGCATTACCACAAACAGCATACTGAACTGATTTATGTGTTAGAAGGTAAAGGACGATTTTATATTGGTGACACCAGTTATTTGATAAAACCAGGGGACTTTTTTAGAATACCTCAAGGAAAAATTCATTCGCTAAAAAATACGACTCCACACGAGATAAAAGTGATCAGCATTCAAACTCCTGAATTTAAGGGCAAGGATAGGTTTTGGATGGATAAGCAGGAGTAACTGTCTCCTTTCTGTTATTTAAATCACCTTTTTATTTTTATACTACCCCTGATTAAAAATCAGGCCTATAACTCCACTTGTGAGCAAGTTGTAGTTTATACTATCCATTATATACCAGCGCTCGATAACGATAATCGCGCTACAAATGATGCACCTCTTTTTTTGATAGATTTCGTGGCTAGCGTTTTCTAACAATTAGAATTTCATCGTCTGAGAATTCCATCCATGCCAAGTCATAATTATAATGGAAGGTTTTTCCTTGAGAATTAACGTGGAAATGAGTCAAATACTTGAAGCGAAATTTCTTTTTCTCCAATACAATTCGAGGTACTTTTTTTTGAGTCCCATTTTTTCCAATAATTTCTAAAAGGATGGATCGATTGCGGTGAAGAATACTATCAATTTCGAGTGTTTCAATGTCGGTTGCATTTCGCAGATTTACGTGATAATAGTTTTTACACTTAACGGAGCAGAATATTTTATCTGCTCTACCTACAATCGATTTTTTACAAATTTTACACTTTAATCTCATAATACTCTAGCAAATATAGGACTTTAGTTCTTACTCGTTTATAACGGTTAAAAATGACTATTAATTAAAATGATTTTGTTTTGAGGAGATTTGTTGCTTTTTTTACAAAAAAAAACCATGGAACCAAAAGCCAAATATGTAACCTTAAAGCATCTACTAATTGAAAACCAAAAAAAAATTGGACTCCAATTTTACCCCAATAAATTGATTCAAACTGTTGTAAAAGGACTCCCAAAACCTAAGTGGAGCAAGGAATACAATATGGCTTACGTTGAAAATACACCTAATAATCTGAATCTAATTTTTAAAGATTTTAAAGGTGTAGCTTGGGTGAATTGCAGTAATTTTTTCCCAAAGCATGTACCGACCAAACAAAACGTAGTTGCTTCTGTTGATCATTACCGAAATAGAAAACTGGCTAATGACTACCGACCTTGTCCAGAAGAATTCTTGCAAAAACTAGAACTAAAGCACTATGCATTAAACACTTCCAAGGTCTACATTGGAATGTTTGAGCACTTTATCAATTATTTTAAAGAAATAGAACTTTTAGAAATTGATGAAGAGATGATAAGAGGTTACTTGCAAACTCTTGTAATTGAAAAAAAATCAGATGCCTACATCAACCAAATGATCAATAGCGTAAAGTTCTACTATGAAGTGGTCCTGGGCATGCCGAATCGTTTTTACTCGGTTGAACGGCCAAGAAAAAGAGAAACCTTACCTAAAGTAATTAGCAAAGAAGAAGTGAAACTAATAATAGAAAATACCAATAACATAAAACATAAGTGTATTGTGAGTTTACTGTATTCGGCAGGACTGCGAAGAGGTGAACTAATTGACCTTAAACTTAACGATATTGACAGTAAAAGAATGGTAATTAATGTAAGGCAGGGCAAAGGAAACAAGGATAGAATAACGCTATTAAGCCCTTCTGTATTAGAAGATTTACGAGCCTATTTTATAGAATGGAAGCCGAAAATGTACTTGTTTGAAGGACAGAGCGGAAATAAATATAGCGCACAAAGTGTGGCCAAAGTTGTGAAAAACGCCGCAAAAAAAGCAAAAATAAAGGTGGATATTACCCCACATATACTGAGACATAGTTTTGCTACTCACCTACTTGAAAACGGAACTAACATTCGGTATATCCAAGCTTTACTTGGGCACTCAAGTACCAAGACCACAGAGATTTACACGCATGTTGCTACCAATAATATTCAAGCGATAAAAAGCCCTTTGGATTAAATATTTTTATATTTGCTATAAGGCGGATATATCTACCGGTGGATATATCGAATTGTTGTGTTTCATGGAATAAATAAAAGAAACTCAATGGATGAAACTAAGAATCATAGGTTATTGAAGAAAGACTTAAGAATTCTGTTTGCAAGTTCACTTCTTTTTATTCTAGTTTATAGTAAGGCCTATACTTGGACATGGTTTGGCAGTAACATGTTTTGGATCATTGCTTTGTTATTTATGCTCTATTGTGTTTTTTTAATTGGGTGGTTGTTGTTTGAAATATATAATTGGATAAAAGGAGGTTTTCAAAAGACACAAATATTTTGGATTTATCTTGTAACTATAGGAATTTTGATAGCCTCTATCTATGGGATGAGATAAAATAATAAAATAACGAAAGCACAACAAGGTGTATAGTGCATACCCTTCGGGATACGCACCATACAGTAGCCGTTAGGTGCAAGCTAAAAAAATCCAACGCACAAAAACAAAGAGTGCCGAAAAAGGCACACATTGTTTTCTTCCATCCACAGAATGACAAATTTTGCGTAACTTGTGAAATTAAATTAAACTTTAACTAATTTGCTTCTAAAAGAAAAAATATCGATTGAAAA
>Ga0075118_10000517_pt1 | contig 34865 bp, 21 predicted proteins | sample AntAceMetag02UKE_FD_69794 | JGI IMG/M metagenome (GOLD analysis project Ga0075118, IMG submission 69794) | Saline lake microbial communities from Ace Lake, Antarctica - Antarctic Ace Lake Metagenome 02UKE | ecosystem: Environmental > Aquatic > Non-marine Saline and Alkaline > Saline | place...
CCGCCCCCCCCGCTCCCCCCCCCCTCGGCACAACCCAGCCCAATCGGCTGCTGCTTTCTCCAAAGTGGAAGTGCCATAAAAATCCGAAAATATCGTTAGGGGAAAAAGGCAACCCGAGCATCTTGAAAGAGGAGTTCGTTCAATATGCCTCACATCCCCTCACTTACCCTTACCCCCGGGGCTTGCAATGGCCGAATCAAAAACAGCGAAGCCAACGTTTCGATGCCCTTACTTGAGGGGAATCGCGCTTCTTCTTCTGGCCTGCACCCTCGTTCAGGCGGAAACCCAGAAATACGCTATCGACATTCCCGCGTCCGCCGCAAAGCACGCTTTGAAGAAGCTTTCCGCAGTGACTCAACTGCAACTAATCTACCCGAGCGAACTGCTGGAGGGAGTCTCCACCTCATCCGTCAAAAGCCGCTATTCACCGCGCGAAGCCTTGGACTTGATGCTGGCGGACACCCTACTCGTGGCCGTCCAGGATAACTTGAGCGGCGCGATCTTAATTATCGCCCGTCAGGACCAACCGGAGCAATCCGCCGCCCTCGACGTTTCGCAAGCAACTCCTGCCCCGCCCCCCCCATTCTCCAACCAAGCCTCCCAATTATCCCAAGAAATGAAACCAAACCCCAGTAAACTAAAGGTGTTCTTCCGCACCCTTGCTACCGCCATTGCCGTCACCGCGATTCCCCACCTCGGAGCCCAAAGCACCGGCACCGACGCCGAAGAAACAGTCTACGAACTCAGTCCCTTTACCGTCGATGCATCGGACAATCAAGGCTATGCGGCGACGTCGACCTTAGCGGGAACCCGTCTGAAGACTAATTTGAAAGACATTGCCGCGTCGATTACCGTGGTGACGAAAGACTTTCTTGAGGACAGTGCGTCAACCGACTTAAAGGAACTGCTGATCTATACGCCCAGCACGGAGGTCATTGGGCCGTTGGGTAATCTCGCCAACGAGGGCACCAGAACCGGTGAGAATACCGTGACCGAAATTTTCGATTCACTCACCCCGACGACTCGTGTGCGCGGTTTGGCTTCCGCGACGCTGACCCGAAATCTATATGAAAGCAGTCTGCCAATGGACTCCTACAATGTGGATCGCGTGACGATAAATCGCGGCGCAAATTCCATATTGTTTGGGGTGGGAAGCCCCGCCGGCATTATTGATACGACCAATATCTCACCTGTTTTCAAAAACCGCACCGAGCTGACCGGTCGCGTGGGATCCTATGGATCCTACCGCAGCACTTTCGACCTGGAGAAAGTACTCATCGAGAATAAGCTGAGCATCCGCGTCGCGGGACTGATGGAAGACACAAAATTCCAGCAAAAACCTGCATTTGAAAATGACGAGCGTTTGTTTGCGACCATGAGTTGGCGGCCGACCGATAACTTGACGATAAACGTGAACACGGAGCAAGGAACCATCGACTCGAATCTACCTAGACAATTCCCTCTGGTGGACATGGTTAGTCCATGGTTCGATCCGCTTGCTCGACCGGACGGTTTAGTGCAGCCGACCCACAATGCTCTCACCACGGTGGGCAACGGCCAGTATTCAAGATCCTACAACGGGCCAAACCCAGCGATTTTTGTGCCCATGGCCGTTTGGTCGGACCTCGGCTCGGGTAAGATCAATCCGTCATTAAACGCGAATGGGACCGCTGGGATGCTCAACCTCAAGCAAGCATTTTGGCATCCGGTAGGCAGTCCTAACCGGTCGGCCGACTGGTGGGCGTCTATTCGCGGGTCGGGTCGCAATCAAGAAATTTGGAATGGTGGGATCAACTCCGATATCTCAGGCGAGTTTACCAATAACCAGATCACAGATACGTCCATTATCGATTTCCGAAACAACTTGATCGATGGGGATAACAAAGGCGAATCCTTGGATTTCGAAACCTACAACGCGTCGATCGAACAGTTGTTCTGGGAGAAAAAAGCGGGTATCGAACTGGCCTATGACAAGCAGACTAACTTTGCTCAGAATCATAGACTCCTCGATGGCGGCCGAGCGGAAGCGCTTCAGATTGATCCGACCGAGATCCTACCTGATGGCTCCGTAAATCCTAATCTGGGCCGGCCTTCAATTGGATTCACCAACGGTTCCTGGCGAAAAACGGATAATGAAAGCGAGGTCCTTCGCGCGACTGCCTTCGTAAAGCTAAACGCGGCCGACCGGACGAATGGACTGTTCAGTAAATTGGTGGGTAATCATACGATTACAGGACTTTTCGAGACCCGGGACGCGAGTACTTTTACCCGCAATGGCAACCAATATATTTGGGGTAGCGACTATGCTGATTTTGGCACCTACACCAACGGAAACTACGTGAATGCGAGCCTTCCTCGAGTGAACGGCCAACGAAATTTCGGTGGGCTTGTTTATCTCGGCGATTCTCTCTTTGGTGCCGCAACGCCTGCCGGTGCCAATCTCGTGGCTCGCCTGCCCACGCTGGAGATCGAAGATTCTTATACCGTCACAGTGCATAACCCTAAGACCGACGCCTGGGAGAACCGCACTTTTTCGGTCGAGAAAAATCCGACTTCGGCGGGCGCCAAGAGCCGTTTGGAACGCGATTCCCAAGCCGTGGTTGTCAGCAGCCGCTTTTGGGATGATCATATCATAGCGACTTATGGCTGGCGTAAGGATAGCCTCAATTCCTTTGCCGAGAATGCTCCGATAACTTCTCCCGGTAGATACGCCATACTCGACGATCCCGACTTTCAAATTTTGGATACATCGAGCGGATCTGAAGACAGCGATACCACCTTTTCATGGGGCGCAGTGGCGCACGCGCCTAAGCACTGGGTCGAACGGCTCCCGGTCAGCTCGCTCAGTCTGCACTACTCAACCGCGGAAAATCGAGTCGCTAGCGCCAGTGTTCGCCACGATCTTTTTGGCCGTGAGTTGGCCTCTCCCCGAGGTGAGACCGAGGAAAAAGGCATTTCGTTCGGCTTGCTGAACGATAGAGTCTACATTCGGACGACTTGGTACGAAACCGTCCAGTCTTTACGAACAGAAACGGGTTTGAGTGTGCTTAACGGACTGCTTCCATTCGTGCTCAATCGAGTCGGGGAAAACGCGCGGGCCGTGATCGATGAGAATTTCTATAACCAAGCCGATATAGAAAACCTGGCGAACTATCCGGCCGAGCCCGCCGACATCATAGCGGCCTGGAATATTCGAGATGATGGCACCGGGACCGGCGCTTTGATCTGGGATGCCCCCGCCAATCTATCCACCACCAGCGATGGAGTTTCGGAAGGATTCGAGTTTGAAGCGGTCGGCAGTATCACTCCCCAGTGGACGGTTTCCTTCAATGCGACTAAACAAAAGGTATCGCGCAGCAATACTGCTCCTGAATATCAAGAGTATCTCTATGGCGAGACGAATCGGACCGCTCTATGGGAGCAAAATCAATTCGGTAAATATCCTTCTGCGTTGGGCAATAGTTTCACCTTTGGCGAGCGCATCGATCTCATCTACCTCAGCCCATTTAACCTCGCACGTCAGCAGGATGGTTCTGGATCGATCGATCAAATTCGTGAATGGCGTTTAAATCTATTCACCAACTATCGGTTTAACTCCGATAGCCTTCTAAAAGGCTTCACCGTAGGAGGCGGAGCTCGCTGGCAAGATCAAGCTGCCATCGGTCATCCTCAAATATTCGATAGCGAGCTGAATTCGTTCAAACCAGATGTCAGCAACCCGCACTTTGGCCCGACCGAGTTCAATATGGATAGTTTCGTGCGTTACAAAAAACCACTGCGGGACGGTAAGGTCGTGATGACTCTGACCCTCCACGTCCGGAATTTGTTGGATAATGACGACTTGATTCCGGTGGCGGCGAATCCGAATGAAGGGTCCATGGGGCTTGTCGCCGTTTGGCGGATACCGACCCAGCGGGCTTATTCCCTCTCCGCGAAATTCAACTTCTAATCGCCGACGAATTGAGGGAGTCTCTTCGTCAGTTATCGGATGAAGGGCGCCGCGCTGGTGCCCCTCATCACGGGAGCAAATAACGGCTCACCTCACGAAACCCTATTCAGTCGCCATGGCGGAAAACCCAGCTTTCATCATGGCGACTGAAACCTCGTCCGCAAGGGCGGACGCCACCCCCGGAGGAGCCTACTCGCAACTCCACGTTCTTTCCCCCTGTTCTCTCTGAAGCAACCCCGTTAGCGGACACCTCTTGCGATCGTCTCGCCGAACTCGTGACTATCGCGGCTCGAAAGAATGGCGAAATGAGCGAACCTCTATTTTGCCCCGTTCCCCTCTCATCGCAGATACCCTCCCCCCAGAAAAACAATTGGATTCCCCTTTGAAATTCATCTCCGTTCTCTTCTTAGCCCTCGCCGCAAGTTCCGTTCTCGCGGCCGACCGGACCCCACCCAACATTGTTCTCATTCTATCGGATGACCAGAGCTACACCGACTACGGATTTATGGGTCACGATGCGATCGAAACGCCGAACCTCGATCGACTCGCATCCGAAAGCGCGCTTTTTCGCCGGGGTTATGTCCCGACCGCCCTTTGCCGTCCGGCACTGATGACAATCGCGACCGGTCTCTACTCCCACCAAAACCTGACCACTGGCAATGATCCCGACGAAACCACCGCCAATCAGGCTCATGCCGCGAAGGCGGGAAAAGACATTCGCGAATTGCTCATCTCGCATATCGACAAAACCGGCAGTCTTCCCCGATGGCTCGCAAAAAAAGGATACGTCAGCCATCAGAGTGGAAAATGGTGGGAAGGTTCATTTGAGCGGGGAGGCTTTACTGAGGGCATGACCCGGGGATTCCCCCACCCACGCGGCCGGCACGGAGACGACGGGCTAAAAATAGGTCGAGAAGGCATGGATCCCGTGCTTGATTTCATCGACCGCGCCTCCGTCGAAAAGAAACCCTTCTTCGTTTGGTATGCCCCATTCATGCCTCATACGCCTCACAATCCTCCCCAGCGTCTTTTTGAGAAATACGCGGCCAAGGGGTTGCCCGAAGAAATCGCCAAATATTACGCGATGTGCGAATGGTTCGATGAGACGTGCGGCACATTGCTTGACCACCTCGATAAATCGGGCATCGGCGAAAACACCCTCGTTGTTTATGTCGCCGACAATGGTTGGATTCAAAGCGAACAGGGCGGATACGAAGCCCGCTCAAAACGCAGTCCTCATGAAGGAGGCATTCGAACTCCCATCATGTTTCGATGGCTAAAAACCATCCCTGCCGCTGATCGACCGGAACTCTGTTCATCAATCGATATTGTTCCGACCATCCTTGCTGCCGCCGGCGCCGAACCACCTCACCAATTACCGGGCTTAAATCTCCTGCCTCAACTTAAAAATGGAAAAGCGATAAATCGAAATACAATCTACGGTGAGTCCTTTGCTCACGACATTGCCGATACCGAGAATCCGTCAGCATCTCTTCTCTACCGCTGGGTGATTCGGGATCACACCAAACTGCTTCTCACCTACGACGGTGCGCCCGGGAAAATGAAATACCCGCCCACCGGTGGGCAAGCTCAGTTGTTCAATCTAAAGATCGATCCTCAGGAAAAAACAAACCTCGCCGCTGACCAGCCGAAGTTGGTTTCAGAACTGAGTCAATTGCTCGAGAAATGGTATTCTGTGCCCGATCGAAAGGTGGGCATCATCGCGACCACCAAACCCATCCGCGCCAATAACGAATCAAAAAATACCAACCGCGCGGCAGCGGCAACCAAGCGACCGAATATTCTGCTCCTTTTTGCCGATGATCAACGGAATGATACTCTCGGCGTCGCCGGACACCCCATCGTCAAAACCCCCTCCATCGATCGTTTGGCAACAAACGGTGTGCGGTTCACCAACGCCTTTGTCACCACCTCCACCTGTTGGGTGAGTCGAGCCTCCCTGTTCACCGGCACCAGTGAACGTCGTCACCTCTACCGCGTCACGCCCGGCCCACTCAACCCCGACCTGTGCGACACCTCCTACTTCACTGTCCTCAAAAATGCAGGTTACCGCACCGGCCACATCGGCAAGGAACATGTCGATCTGGCCGACGCCTCGGCGCAGACCATGTTCGACGTGCGACGTCCCTTGTTTCGCCGGCCCTATTTTAAAGAACAAGCGGATGGTTCCCTACGCCATACCACTCAGATTCTCGGCGACTGGGGCATAGAATTCCTCGAGGAACAACCGCAGGACCAACCCTTCTGCCTCACCGTCAGCTTCAACGCCACCCACGCCGAAGATGGCGACAAGCGCCCAGGCATCGGACACTTCCCTTGGCCCAAGGTCATGAACGGCTACTACGAAGATCAGGAGATGCCCCTGCCCCAACTCAACGATCCGGCCATTTACGAATCCCAACCCGATTTCCTCAAACAGTCCATCAACCGCGAGCGGTTCTTCTGGCGCTGGGATACGCCCGAAAAATATCAGACTAATATGCGGGCCTACTTCCGGATGTTGAGCGGCATCGATCACGTTGTCGGCCGACTGGTCGACCAACTCGAAAAGCAGGGACTCGCCGACAACACTGTCATCATCTACACGGCCGACAACGGCTACTACCTCGGCGATCGCGGATTCGCCGGAAAGTGGACCCACTACGATCAGTCGCTGCGCATTCCGATGATCGTCTATGATCCGCGACTTCCGGCCGACAGCCGTGGTCGGGTCCTTCCCCAGATGGTCCTCAACTCCGACCTAGCCTCCACCATGATTGAGCTAGGTGGCGAAACGCCTCCCCCGGCCCACACCGGTCGAAGTCTTGTTCCGCTGACTCGTGGTCAAACCCCCGCCGACTGGCGAACCGATTTCCTGTGTGAGTTTATCGCCATCCCCCAAACAATTCCGCGCTGGGAAGGGGTTCGTGGCGGCGACTACACCTACGCTCGCTATTATGTCGATGGGCCCGAAAAGCCGCCTTTTGAATTCCTTCACGACCTAAAAAACGATCCGAATCAATTGGTAAACCTCACCACCCTCGCTGCCAGCGAACAGCGTGAAACCCATCGCGAAGCGCTTAGCAAACTTCGGCAACGCTGCGATGCCTTGATCGCTGAAAGCGGCCCCATGATGAAAGATATTCCACCCGAAGCTCCCCGCGTGCCCGCCAATAAACCCGCCAAGACTTAGCCCATACAATCATCCCATGAATCGCAAAATTCTTGCTGTAATCCTGACGGCACTCGCCCTCGCCACCGTCTCAACGAGTCAGGTCAAAACCGAGCGTCCGGATATCGTCTTTATCATCGTCGATGACCTGAACGACTGGATCGGAGCCCTCGGCGGCCACCCCGACGCCATATCCCCCAACATGGATGGTCTCGCCGCGAGGGGCATGCTGTTCACGCAGGCCTATTGTAATTCGCCCCAATGCCGTCCTTCTCGCACGAGTCTGAATCACGGCGTGTATCCGTTCCGCACCGGCACCTATTTTAACGCCGAAGCCAAAAACGAAACCGCCATCACCACCCCAACCATGCAGGAGTTTTTCTCCGCCAACGGCTACCGCGTCGCCAGTGGGGGTAAAGTTTTTCACGGCGGCCCCGGTAATCACGGCGACTCACTGCTCATGCGTCCTGCCGATCCCGAACCGCCCGCCGGAGAGGATAACTTTGGTGCCATGAAACCGCCCAACGACGGCTACGCATTGGATGTACCGGATCAAGCCATGGGTGACTACAAAGTCGCGGATTGGGCTATCGACCAGTGGGCCGGCACCCAAGAAAAGCCGCTCTTCATGTCGGTCGGTTTTTTTCGTCCCCACCGCCCGCTCCAGGTGCCTCAGCATTACTTCGAATCGTTTCCACTCGATTCCATCAAACGCCCGGCTGAGCCCACCGCAGATGACTGGTCGGATATGCCGGATTTTGCGCGCCGCCTGGCGCGCACCCACGCCCACAAGCCGTTGCACGACGGGTTGAGTGATCACGAGTATATGGTCGAATACGAACAATGGGATGCGACCATCCAAGCCTACCAAGCCTCCATCAAATTTGTGGATCGGCAGATTGGCCGCTTCCTCGACGCACTCAAAAAAAATCCGCGCGGTCGCGAAACCATCATCATGTTAGTCAGCGATCACGGCTGGCACCTCGGTGAAAAGAAGCACTGGTGCAAAGGTGCGATTTGGGAGCAGACCACTCACATTCCATTCATCGTCCAAGCTCCCGGTATCAACCCCGGATCCATCAGCACTCAACCAGTCAGCTTGATCGATGTCTTCCCCTCCCTCGTCGATCTAGCAGGCCTCCCCTTGCCCAAATTTCTCGACGGCACGTCGATCAAACCACAACTCGCCGACCCCTCCCAACCGCGTCCACCGGCCATCTCGTCCTACGGTGAAGGCAACACCGCCATCCGCACCGAACGTTGGCGCTACATCCGATACGAAGACGGTTCCGAAGAACTCTACGATCATAGCGTCGACCCCCATGAATGGACCAATCTCGCCGCCAACCCCGCTCACACGCAAACGAAACAGACCTTGGCCCAGTTCATTCCCAAAAACCAACACCCCGGACTCAAAGTCCAGGACTGGTATGACGAATTCCAAAACTGACTTTTAAACTCTTTTACCCCGTTCCAACCGTGCTCAAACCGCCCGCCGGACTAGCCCTCCTCGCAACACCGTTAATTGTCCCCACTCCTGCCGCGCCACGCACCGCCCCCCCTCCCGACCGCGTTCGCCTCGCCGATGATTTCTCCATCGAATTGATCAACGCTGTGCCGCGTGAGGATTAGGACTCCTGGGACTCCATGAGTCAGGACAACAAAGGCCGGCTCATTGTCAGCGATCAATACGGCGGACTCTTCTGTTTTCCTCTCCCCCTTTAGGCAATCCGCGGATCCGGCCACCATCACGTGAGGTGGTGATCGATTCGGACGCAACCGACGATCCATTGCACGGTCAACAGAAGGGGAGGTTCTTCCCCGGATACTAACAGTCCTATTGCGACCTTCCGCTGGATGCATTTATCGGCGACGCCATCGTATGGGCGCAGTTGCGCACCGCCGATCGCGAGGCGCGCGATGGCACCGTGGTGGCGCTCGGTCAAATCGTAACGGCGATCCGGTGACGGTGCCCCGGGGCGCGCATCATCGGTCTCGCCGACAGCGGGTGTTGCCGTGAGTCGATCCTCGGTTTGCACGAGGAGCACGGGGTAGACTGCGTGCTGGGTCTGGCGCGCAACGCTCGGTTAATCGCCGAGTTGACGCTGGCGCAGGCGCTGAAGGGCACCGCGTTGGCCCCGGCCCCGGTGCCCACTATTCGACTCAAACGGTTCAAACTGGCTGCGTGCCTTAAAGTAACTTTTCTCCGGATGCGGGCGCGATTGAGCTAGTCGAGCCCGCGCCGGACGCCCCTTGCCCACGTCTGGCGAAAGCGGCGACCCCTGCCAGGCTGAATCCGGCTTCTGCTCCAACCCCATTGCGGGCTAGCGAACGCAAACCGTGATAGGGAGATCCGCCTGGAACGAATCAAGCGGGCTATCCGGACCCAGCCCTACTTCCAATTCGTTCCAATCTTCCGGCATTGTTAAACAGTTGGAACGAATCACGGGCCTTCCTACCTCTGCGGCGGCCCCGCAATTTCCCGAGATCGAGTTCGTAATTCCAACCAGCCCGAGCAGCTACTTTTACCCCAAAGTCCTTTAAACGACTTCGGGGTCTTTTTTGCTCCAGCTCCACGACTAGAAACAGCTAATGCACGCTTTCCCGTTTCGGACTAGGAGCTGGCGTGAGCTTCGATATCGAGGGCTGCTTTGGTCGGGACTCCGCGCTTATCCAGAAATCCGAGATCGCGGAACCAATCGATAAACCGATCCTGCCACGTGCCCCATGGTATGCCGCTTCGATCCTGTAATCCCCCGCCATGGCCCCCGTTTCCGTAAAAATGCACCTCAATATTAGGCACCTTGGCTCTCAACATCGGTAGATAGTAGTCGAGCGCCCATTGGGTATGACGATCCTCTCCATAAGACGCCCCCGCCATAAAGACTGGCGGCACCTCCCGAGGAAACGTGAGTTCCGGGTCGCGGGACAACGGAGTCGGGCCCGTAAAAATAAGCCCCACAAAGTCCGGCCGAGCCGAAATCCCCCCCAACCCATCCCCTGCCCCCGCGTTCTCGGCGTCAAACCGCTCGTAACCAATCCCGGCAGCACCACTCGGTTCGCCCCCCGCCGAAAACCCTATCACCCCAATCTTGCGTGGATCCAGTTTCCAATCCTTGGCGTGCGCTCGCACCAGTCGAATAGCCTGCATCGTATCGTTCACCGCATCGATCTCCGCATTGTAACCGTCACTACGCAGTCGGTATCTCAAAATAACCGTATTCACTCCGTAATTGAAGAAATACGGCACAAAATCGGTCCCCGCCCCCGCCACATTCAAGGTTTTATGACCTCCCCCCGGGACTAGGATAATGGTCGCTCCGGTATTCTGCCCTAGATTCGCCGGATGAAATTCGATCGAAGGATTATGGATATTGACGATCTGGTTAACTCGGCCGGGCACACCGTTGGCCATGCGATACTCTTCCGCCTCGTGAATTCGATCCGCCTGCAAGAAACCGGAATCGGGCGAGTAGAGTGGAACGACCACTCCCCCCGGAAGCAGCGCCTGCGGGCTGTAAGCAGCATCCGAAGCCTCCGCCGGAGCTGGCACCATCTGAGGTTCCGGCGTCCCTGAAACCCAACTTAAGCCCAGCACCAGTAATATCGTGCTGCGGCCGGGGAGAACGGCTTTATCTACCGAAGAATAAAAGGGAAATCGCATACCTTCTCCGAACCTAATCCCTGAGGCGTCGTTGTTGAATACTATTTATCCTCAATTTAATCTCACCACGCCATGGAGCTCCGTTACAGATTCACCCCCGTTCCCTGCACCTGGCTTTCATTTTCCCACATGATCTGCCACGGGTCACTCGTTTCTACCTGAAAAACCTTAATCTTATCTTTCAGGGTCTGAAGTTTTTCGGCGTGAGAGGAATCAGCCGCCAGATTCACCAACTCGTCTGGATCGGTCGATAAATCAAATAGTTCAAATTCCGCGCGGTTGAGGTAATCTTCTACCTTTCGATTACCAAAATTCTCCCCCCCCACTCGATTGATACTCTGCCATGTCGAAGCTGCCCACAGGTCCGAAGCGAACGGATAGGGCAGCCCGAAGGCGATATTCCAAATCAACTTGTAGTCGCCCGATCGCACCACCCGCATGGGGTAATACATGGTGATTTCGTGGAAATTGTGGGCTGCGTAAATCTCGTTCCAGTCTTCGGAGCCGCTCCCCGACAATACTGCACGGAAAGATCGTCCGTGAAACGCTGCCGAATCGAATTGGATCCCGGCTAAATCTAACACGGTGGGCGTAAGATCCGCCCATGTGATCATCGCCTCGTTCACCGCGCCCGCCACCTTCGTCCGGGGGTCTTTCACGATGCAAGGCAGCTTGATTCCCGGCTCGTAAACCGTCGTCTTGGCACCGGGAAACGCCATGCCGTTGTCGGAGATGTAGATGATGATCGTGTTCTCCGCTTTGCCCGCCGCCGCTAAAAGACTCTGCAATCGTCCCAATCCCTGATCGATCCGAGACACCGACTGATAATACTCGGCAATCTCTTCGCGACTCTGCTGATTATCCGGCAAAAACCGCGGGACCAATACTTCGGCTGGATCGTAAATCTCAACCTCCTCCCCCGGATAGCCCCCCGGAATATTACCAAACGGGTTGGGGTCACTCCACGTGGCCGGCTTAAAGGGATGCCCCCGATGAGGATCATCTGGACAAAAATAGAGAAAAAAGGGCTTCTCGCTGCTTAAGACTTCATCGCAGGCATCCGCCATTTCCAACGTGCTGCGCGGGTTCGCCTCGATCACCGTATCAAATCGATAAACCGATTCCGGCGCCACGTGATATTTACCCACGCGAGCCGTCGTGTAACCCGCCTCATTCAACCGAACCGGCAACGACTTGACCGTGTCGAATGTGCTGAAATGATGAAACGCGTGGACGTGACCATACGAGCCCGTCGCGTGCCCATAGAGTCCCGTCAAGATCACCGAACGACTCGCCGCACAGCTCGCACTGGTGCAATACGCATTGGTGAATCTCACGCCCTCGGCCGCGAGTTTGTCCATGTTCGGTGTCTTGATCACAGGATTCCCGTAGGCCCCCATCGCATCCAGACCGTGATCGTCCGAAACAACCAAGATGATGTTAGGCTGCGGGGAGGTCGTTGCCCCCCACGCCGAGACGACGAGAACAGTGGCAAAGACCAACCAAGGGCACCCGCGTAAAATTGATGAAGAACGATCCATAAATGAAAAATTTTAAGTTTTAGAAACTAGCCCGATTTAAACGGGCCGCTACTGCACACCGGAATAGCTTTCGACGTTCATCTCTTGCTCCCACCGTTGGAGTTTTTTGGTAAGTGACTTGACCCGGCGCGGATGTTTCGCCGCCAAATCAGTTGTCTCTCCGATATCGCGAGTGACGTTGTAGAGTTTCAAGGTGCCGCTCCGATAGGCCAATAGCTTCCAATCTCCTTCTCGGACTGAAGCGTAGAGATCTTCATAAGCCCGATAACCGAAGAGTGGTTCCCCTCGCTCCAACACGTTGTTCGCCCGCAATGCCTCGACCAACGAGACGCCATCTAAATCTTTATATTGCGACGGATCCCCGCCCGCAATCTCCACCAGGGTCGGAAACAGATCCGTCGACTGCACCACGCTCTGGTTTTCAGCGGCTTTGGTCACCCCCGGCCATTTGATCATGAACGGCACGCGAGCCCCGCCTTCGTAGAGCGTGTCACTTCGTTTGCCACCGTGAAACGGAGGATTCTCAAAGTAGCCGCCTTGGTCCGAGAGAAAGATGATGATCGTGTTCTTTTCGAGGCCTTGCTCGCGTAACGCCGCCCTCACGCGACCGACCGAATCGTCGACCGATTTCACCATCGCCGCATAATGGGCATATCGCCCGGTGAGCCCCTTTGCTTCGAAATACCCGAGGTAATCCTTCCGTCCCTGGTGCGGCCCGTGCACGTTGTAATACCACAGGGAAACCATAAATGGTTGGTCTCGATCGTAGCTTTCAATAAACTCCACCGTGTCGTCGGTCAGACGATCTGTCAGGTAACGATCAGTTTCATCCTCCAACCCTTCCGAGTTCTTAAAATAATCCGGGTAATACGAGCTCGGATGTCCCGCATTAGTCGTGCCAATCTGCCGATCAAACCCCTGATGGATCGGGTGGTATTCCTCGTGACCAAGGTGCCACTTTCCGACGAATAAATTATAATAGCCCTGTTCCTTCAACGCCTCCGCATAGCTCGTGTGCTCCAAGGGCAACCAATTGCGACAAGGAAACTGCGCCGGGTCTGTCGCCAACAGATTAAACTCCTTTTCCGTTCGCCCAAAATTATCGAAACCGTTCTCCGCGTTGTTCGGAATATGACGCACCATCTGCAAACGCGCTGGATGCTTGCCCGTCACCAACGTCGCCCGACTCGGACTACAGGTGGGCGTCGCGATATACGCCTGCTGAAAGTCCATGCTCTGCGCCGCCAAGGCATTGATGTTCGGCGACTCAAAAACACTCGGGTTACGGTAGCCGATATCTGCCCAGCCCATGTCATCGACAAAAAACAGTACGATATTCGGTTTATCTGACGCCGTAGCTAGCGATAAGCCGAAACCCAAAACCCCTAGGTTTAGACCCAAAGCGAAACACAATTTTGAGATTTTCATAATTTTCAGTCTACGGCGTCCGGTTGGGTTTTGAGGGGGTGGGATTACTTTCCGATCTGCCGGCTCCGAACCAAAGATGCGCGACAACCCTCATCCTTTTCGAAGAACTTCTTCCTTCAGCGTTCAGAACTCGCGCTCCCCTTGCCCAAATACCCGACCAATCCTCATGGATTGGAAACGCGCGATAGAGTATCGTTTGACCAACAACTGTTTTACCCTGTAACCAACTATACCCCGTCGCCCTAGTCATCTTGCTATGAGGCCGTTGTCTTTCTCCCCCTCGACCTTCTCACCCCCTTCCCATGCGCTCACTTTTTCGCCTCTCGTCCCTCTCAATTTTAATCGCTTCAATCGTGTCACTCTCAGCCGCCGAAAGTCGTCCCAATATTCTCTGGATTTTTTCTGAGGATCTCTCGCCTTACATGGGCTGCTACGACGACCCGATCAATTCCGGACACACCCCAGTGATCGACCAATTCGCCGCCGATGGCGTGTTGTTCAAACGCGCCATGGTCACCGCCCCCGTTTGCTCTGCCAGCCGTTCCGCGATCATCACCGGCGTCATGCAGACCACCACCGGCACCCACCAGCATCGGTCCAGTCGCACCACCGACGGCGTGGTTGTCCCCGAAGGCCTCCGCATTCATCTCCCCCCCGGCATCAAGACTCTCCCCGAGCTCATGCGCGACGCCGGTTACTTCACTTTCAACAGCGGCAAGGACGACTACAACTTCCACTACAACCGCGGCGACCTCTACTCCGTCGGCAACGAAGAAGATTACCTTCCTGGCATGAACGGCTGGCAGGGCAATCACGCCAAACACAACATGTCGATCACCGAGGACACCTGGAATTCCCGCCCCGACAAAGCTCAACCTTGGTTCGGCCAGATCGAAATCAAAGGCGGCAAGGCCAACGACCGCTACACGCGCCGCGGTGAGAAACTCGCGGCCAACGATGTGCCGATCCCGCCTTACTTCCCCGATACCCCCGCCCACCGTTCCGCGTGGACCATGCACTACAACGCCGCTCGCGGCGCCGACGTCCGGGTCGAGACCATCCTCGCGCAACTCGCGGCCGACGGCGAACTCGATAACACTATCGTCTTCTTCTTCTCCGATCACGGAAACAACCAGTCCCTGCGCCACAAACAGTTCTGCTACGAGGGCGGCGTGCACATCCCCCTCATGATCAAAGGCAATCATCCCGCCCTCCAGGCCGGCACCGTGCGCTCCGAACTCATCAACGCCCTCGACATCACCGCCACCACCATGGCCTTTGGCGGTCTCGAGCTCCCCGACTATCTCGATGGTCAAAACCTATTCGGTGCAGACTTCGAGCCCGTCAAATACGTCGTCAGCGCTCGCGACCGCTGCGACTACACCATCGACCGTATCCGCACCGTCCGCACCGATAAATTTCGCTATATTCGCAACTTCCATCCCGATCGCGCCATGCTTCAGGCTCAATATCGCGATAAGCATAAGACGGTAGCCGATCTCAAACGCCTCCACGATGCCGGTGAGCTCACCCCCTACCAATCCGCACATTGGTTCGGCATTCGCCCTCACGAAGAGCTCTACGACATCGCGGCTGATCCGCATCAAATCAACAATCTCGCCAGCGATGCAGCCCACTCCGCCACGCTTAAGGAGCACCGTCGAATTCTCAACGAGTGGATGGTCGCCTCCAACGACCAGGGCCAAACCGCTGAAGATCCCGCCCAGCTCCGCTCCACTTTCGATCTCTGGAAAGGTCTCCCCATCTTCCGCGACGCCGACGTGAATCCTGAATACGACCAATTTCGATGAGGTCCCCTCTCTCTCTCCTCGCCACCTGCTGCGGCTTAGCCCTCGCGGGCGCTAACCTCGCCGCTGCCCCCGCAAAACCCAACATCATCCTCATCATGGCCGACGACCTCGGCTACGGAGACACGGGCTTCAACGGCAATGAGATCATCCAGACTCCCCATCTTGATGCCCTCGCTCAGCGTGGCGTCACCCTCACCCACTTCTACTCGGGCAACTCCGTCTGCTCCCCCACCCGTGGCACGGTCCTGACTGGCCGCCACCACGATCGTTTCGGCATCTATGGCGCCAATGTCGGCCATCTCCCCGCGGCGGAAATCACCCTCGCCCATATGCTCAAGCAGCAAGGCTACGCCACCGGCCATTTCGGCAAATGGCATCTCGGCACGCTCAGTAAAACCATGTCCTCGAAAGGCGCCAAACGTAAGCCCGCCGAGAATTTCTCGCCTCCTTGGGAACGCGGTTACGACGAATCCTTCGTCACCGAGTCCGCCGTGACGACATGGAACCCCGGCATCGGCCCTCGCGCTAAAGACAACCCCTTCTTCGCCAATGGCGTTCCCCTCGACGGCAACGACCCGAGTCTCCGCGGCGGCGCTGCTCGCGTCGTCGTCGACCGAGCGGTTCCTTTCATGGCCAAAGCGCTCGCCGCTGAAAACCCCTTCCTCGCTGTCGTCTGGTTCCACGCTCCTCATGAAAATATCGAAGCCGGTCCCGAATACCTCGCGCGCTACGAGGGTCATGGCGCCGCCGCCCACTTCTATGGCTGCATCACCGAACTGGATGAACAAGTCGGCCGCATCGTGCGCACCCTCGATGAGGCCAATGCCAGCGACAACACCTTGATCTTCTTCTGCTCCGACAACGGTCCCGAGGGCACCGCCGTCGCCGGTCGCCGCGCCGGCACCACCTCCGGTCTTCGCGGCCGCAAACGCGATCTCTACGACGGCGGAGTCCGCGTTCCCGCCTTCGCCGTTTGGCCCGGCCACATTCCCGCCGCGACGACCAAAGACACCCTCCTCACGACCCTCGATTACTACCCCACCATTCAAAACATCGTCGGCCACACCTTGCCCGACGACCGCCCATTGGATGGCCAAAATATTCTCCCTCTCTTGACCGGGGAATCCTCCGCCCGCACCACCCCCATTCCCTTCCGCTATGCCTCCGGAGCATCCTCGCTCGTGCAAGATGGCTATAAATTCATGCTCCCCACTCACGAGCTCTACAACCTCGCCGCCGATCGCGCCGAGATTCGAGATCTCAGCGCGGACCAGCCTGACCGCGTGGCCTCCATGAAGCAGACGCTGATCGATTTCTTTGCCAACGTCAAAAAAAGTCACTCCGGCGCTGACTACCCCACCGACGACTTCGTGCCCACCAACGAGTGGAAGCCCCTCCAGACCGAGCGCTAAGCAGCGCTCTGGACGGGCGGGTAATTCGTCACCGTTTTCCAGTGCCCCCAACCTGCGAAAGGTTGATCGTTACGCTTCACGCCAGTCATTGCGCGCAAACCCGTCCTCGATCGGCGCCCCGCCGCCTCTCGTGTCCGCGCTGAGGGCTAACGCGCTTGCCCTTCGCCAAAAAATACCTCATCTAGACGCCTTTCCCCCTAGAGCCCGCGCCAAAACTAGGTATAGTGACCTCGTCTAGTCTACTCTGATCACCTCTCACCCCTTTAGAGCCCCGCATTCCATGCCAAACCTCGTCCGGCTATTCCTGCGCCGAACCCTTCCCCTCCGCAAATCGATTGTTCTCGGATTCGTCGCGCTCGCGTCCTCCGTCTCGGCTTCGCTCACCACGACCGATGTCATGGCTTCGTATCGGGACAACGTGGAACCGCTCTTCGACAACTACTGCTACGATTGTCACGGCTTCGGCACCAACGAGGGTGGTGTCACCCTCGACGAGTTCACCACCGAAACCATTCAGGATCACGAACTCTGGGAGCGCATTCTCAGAAACACGCGCGCCCACATCATGCCGCCCCTCGAAGAGGCGCATCCCACCGCCGCCGAACGCTCCTCCCTCGCCGCCTGGATCAAATCCGATCTCTTCGCCATCGACCCCGCCAACCCCGACCCCGGCGAACTCACCGTCCAACGCCTCAACCGGATTGAGTATAGCAACACCATCTTCGACCTCCTTGGGGTCGAATTTGATGCCACCGACACCTTCCCCAAGGACAACTCCGGCGAGGGCTTCGACAATATCGGCGAGGTGCTCACGCTGTCCCCCATGCTGCTCGAAAAATACTTCGATGCCGCCATCAATATCGTCGGCGACGCCGTCCCCACCGACCCTCTCGTCCTACCCACCGATACCCTCTCCGGCAGCAAGCTCGTCCGCCGCTTTTCATCCAGCCCACTGCCCGATGATGAGTCCGACGATTACCTTCAACTCTCGTTCTACCAGCCGTCTCAGCGCACCGCCTCCTACCGCATCGACGAGGCCGGCCACTACCAAGTCACCGTGAAGCTAAAGCCGCAGAGCTTCGTCAGTTTCCAGGGGTTCGATTACAACAAGTGCCGCCTCCGGTTCTCTATCAACGACGAGGTCAAAATCGATCAGGAGTTCGAAAACTCCTCCGGCAAAGTGTTCTCCTACACGTTCGACTACGACTGGCAGCCCGGCGAGCAATCCTTCGCGTTCTCCGTTGAGCCCACCACCGACGATCCCGAGCGCATTAAACGTCTCAAAATGCGCGTCGATTCGATCACCGTCACCGGCCCGCACGACCGTCAGCATTGGGTGCAACCCGAGGACTACGACAAATTCTTCCCCGGCGGCGTTCCTTCCGCACCTGCGGCCCGTCTTGCTTACACCGAACAACTTCTCGGCGACTTTGCCACCCGCGCCTTCCGTCGTCCCGTTGATGCCGAAACCCTCGAGCACCTCGTCGATCTCGCCACCAGCGTCTCCGCCCAGGAGGGCTACAATGACGAGATGGGTATCGCCCAAGCAATGGTCGCCATCCTCGCTTCCCCTCGCTTTATTTTCCGCGAAGAGTCGCCCGAGTTCCTCTACTTCTTCAGCGAGAAACATCCGTTCATCGACGAGTATTCCCTCGCCTCGCGCCTCTCCTATTTCCTGTGGTCGAGCATGCCCGATGCTGAGCTCTTTGCCCTCGCTGCCGCCGGCCAACTCCGGGCCAACCTCGACGCTCAATTTGAGCGCATGATGGCCGACGATCGTTCCGAAAACTTCTTCTCCAATTTCGCTGGCCAATGGCTCCACGCCCGCGACATCGGCTCCGTCAATATCAACTCCATCGAGATCTGGCTACGCGACAATCCCGACCCCGAGATGTTCAAATCCCAACGCGCCTATCAGGTCGTCCGCGAGATTCCCGAAAACCAGCGGACTTCCGAACAACAAGCCACCTACACCCGCACCCGCGCAATCATGCGTAAGCTCTACGACATGAAGCGCCCTAAGCTCAGTCCCTACAGCGAGCTCCGGGCCATGCGCGAGGAGACCGAAATGTTCTTCGAGAATATCATTCGCACCGATCGCCCCCTCGCCGAACTGCTCGATAGCGATTACACTTACCTCAACGAGGCCCTCGCTGAGATCTACGGTATCGAAGGGGTAAAGGGCAAAAAAATGCGCCGCGTGCAGCTCCCTCCCGACAGTCCTCGCGGTGGCATTCTTACCCAAGGCACTTTCCTCGCCTACACCTCCAACCCCACCCGCACTTCGCCCGTAAAACGCGGCGTCTTCATTCTCGAAAATATCCTCGGCACCCCACCCGCCGCGCCGCCGCCCAACATTCCTTCCCTCGAAGATGCTGCCAGCCCCGAAGAGCTCGCCCAAATGAGCCTCCGTGAAACCCTCGCCCTGCATCGCGAGAATCCCCTCTGCGCCTCCTGCCACGAGCGCATGGATCCTCTCGGCCTCGCCCTGGAGAATTTCAACGCCATGGGCATGTGGCGCGACGCCGAACTTGGCCAACCCGTCGAACCCGGCGGTCAACTTGTGACCGGCGAAAAGTTCGACTCGATCCAAGAACTAAAACACATTCTTGCGACCGATCGCCTCCGTGATTTTTACTACTGCTTCAGCGAGAAACTCCTCACCTATGCTCTCGGCCGCGGCCTCGAATACTACGACACTGCCGCCCTCGATTCCATGGTCGACGCCCTTGAATCCTCCGGCGGCAAACCGTCCTCCGTCTTCCACGCCTTGATCCACTCCGCTCCTTTTCAAAAGACCCGCCACCCCCAGACTTCGTCCCCCTCCGCTCATGCCTCCGTCCCCCCTCGCTAGTTCCCTCAATCGGCGTCACTTCCTCAAAGGCCTGAGCGCTTGCGTCGCCCTCCCGGCGTTCTCCTCGTTAATCCCGAGCAACCTCTCCGCCACCGCCTCAGCCCGCGCCTCCGCCACCTCCTCCACCGGTGCCCCCCTCCGCACGGCTTTCATCAATTTTCCCAACGGCGCCATCCCCGCCCACTGGTGGCCCGAAGGAGGTCTCACCGACTTCCGCTTTAACCAAACCCTCGAGCCCCTCGCCGACCTGCGCTCCTCCGTGCAGGTCCTCAGCGGACTCGATCAGCTCAACGCCAACCCCGGTTCCGACGGCGGCGGCGATCACGCCCGCGGCAACAGCGTATTCCTCACCGGCGTCCGCATCAAAAAGAGCGCCACCGACATTCGCGCCGGGGTCTCCATCGACCAAGCCATTGCCCGCGAGGTCGGCCATACCACGCGCTTCCCCTCCCTGGAACTCAGCTGCGTCACCAACCGCCGCACCGGCACTTGCGACACCGGCTACTCCTGCGCCTACCAATACAATCTCGCCTGGAAAACACCCACCAACCCGATGACCCCCGAGTCCAACCCGCGCCGCGTCTTCGAACGCCTCTTCGGTGAGGGCGGTCACGGCGAACGCTCCGCCAATGCCCAGGCCCGCATGATGAACCATCGGTCCATTCTCGACTTCGTTATGACCGACGCCAAGCGCATGCAAAGTCGCCTCGGCCTCCGCGATCAGGAAAAACTCGACCAATACCTCAACGGTATCCGCGAACTCGAAGTCCGCATCGCCAATCTCGAAAAATTCGGAGCCCCCGCCGACCCCGACCTCGCCACGCCCGCCGGCGTGCCCTTCAGCCACGGCGAGCACCAGGACATCATGTATGAGATGATGCTTCTCGCCTTCCAAACCGACTCCACTCGCGTCGCCACCCTCATGACCGCGCACGACGGCGACAACCGCTCGCACGAAGAGATCGGTATTCCCGAAGGCCACCACGAGCTCACTCATCACCAAAACAACGCCGACCGCATCGCCAAAGTGGCCCGCATCGACCGGTGGTATGTGCAACGCTTCGCCAAATTTCTCGAACGCCTCCGTGAGGTTCAAGACGTCGATGGCAACTCCCTCCTCCACAACTCGATGATCGTCTTCGGTAGCGGCAACGCCGATGGCAACCGCCACTCCCACGACAACCTCCCCATCATTCTCGCCGGCCACGGCGGCGGAGAACTAAACCCGGGGCGCTACGTGCAAAGCGGCTCCAAGCCCGCCACCAATCTATTCCTCAGTCTCGCCGACAAAATGGGCGTATCCGATCTCCCCCGCCTCGGCGACTCCACCGGCCTCCTCGCCGGCATCTAAAGAAACGACCCACCGGGCCCTCCCCTCCCGGTCGTTGCGCCGTGCTTCAGTCGGCGTCCGTTGCCCCCCAGACAATTTACGTTCAGCCCCTAGCCCTCCAGTCTTTCTCGTTCTCCCTATCGCTCCAAGGTAGGAACGGACCGCTGGGCCGTCCGCCCCTGCCCCTCAGAAAAATTACGTTAAGCCTAAAGCCCTAAGCAAAATTTCTCAGCCCCGACCTACCCGCCCCGTCAGCCCTCAGTTCGATCTGTTTCCTCCCGTAAAAAGCAGTGCGTCAGCCCTTCGTTCCCTTCTGTAACCCCCCCCCCACCTCATCGCCATCGCCTCAGCCCATATTCCGCAATCCGCATGCCCCTCCCCTCCCGCTTCTTCGCAGCCGCAACCCTGAGCCTCGCCCTCACCGCAACTACCTTCACCTCCGCCGCCAATCCCAAGTTTTCCGCGCAGCTGATTCCCCAACCCGGCCCCGTCACCGACGCACCCTACGCCCCTCAGGCCCTCCTCCCCGGCGGCATCGTCATCCCGCTTTGGTCCCCCGATTCCCCCATGCTCCATCACGACCGCGTGCACGAAGCGGAGGACTACCAGATGGACCCCCATATTCCCGGTCGCGTGCGCACCATGACCAACATCCACAATCCATCGATTGAGGTGCATCCGGTCGCCAAAAACCAAAACACCGGCGCCGCGGTCATCATCATCGCCGGCGGCGGCAACAAACGACTGTTTGTTGGCGGCGAAGCCTGCGATATCGTGTCCTACCTATTCAACTACGGCGTCACCGGCATCATCCTGCGCCACCGCCTCCGCGCCGATGGCTACGTCGCCGAAGTCGATTCCGTCAACGACACTCTCCAAGCCACCCGCCTCGTCCGCGAGAACGCTGCCGAGTGGGGCATCGATCCGCTGAAAATCGGCGTCATGGGATTCTCCGCCGGGGGGGAACAAGCCAGCGGATCAGCCCTCGGTTATCCCGCCTTCGACACCGCCCACCTCTCGCCCCACTCCTCTCGGCCTGACTTCGCCGCCCTCATCTACACCGGCCCCTCCGCCCTTACCCACGATCCGGAAACCCCGATACCCGCCGATATCCCACCCACCTTCATCGCCACTGCCAGCTACGGCGAAGACCGCCACACCATGTGGTCCATTGAGTATTACCTCCCTATGCTACGCCAAAAAGTCCCCAACATTGAGCTGCACCTCTACGGTCGCGGCGGCCATGGCGGTGGCATCACGGATCGAGGCGGCATCCCCTTCGGCACCTGGGAACACCGTTTCATCGACTGGTTCCGCGACCTCGGCTTCCTTCAAAAACCCCACCTCCCCACCAAAGCCGCCACCGACACCGCCAAGCACCGAGCCACCCCGGGGTAGGGACGGACCGCTGCGCCGTCCGCAGCGCGTCAGCCCTTCATTCCCTGCTGCAAAAGTCCAATCTGCCTCTCGGCCAATTCAACCGATTCACCGCGTCAGCTCCTCTACAGCTACGTCCAGTGCGTCGTCGGTAGACGAAGCCCTTTCCTGTCCATTCGTGGTTAAAAAATCCTGCCTCTCCGCTTTCCGCCTTCCCGCCATCATCCCATGACCCGAATCACCCTCCTCGCGATCCTCGCCTTCGCCTTCAGTTTCACCACCACGCGCGCCGAACAGCCGCCCAACATCATCTACATCATGCTGGATGAGTGGGGCTACTTCGAGTCATCCGGCATGGAGCACCGCATCCTCGATACGCCTAACATGGATCGGATCGCCGATGAAGGTATTCGCTTCACCCAATTCCTCGCCGGCGGCAACGTCTGCGCGCCCACGCGTAATGTCTTGATGACCGGTCAGCACTCCGGCCACACCACCGTGCGCGGAAACCGCGGCACCGCCCCCATCCGCGACGAAGACTTTACTATCGCCGAAATGCTCAAACCCGCTGGCTATGCCACCGGCGGTTTTGGCAAGTGGGGCCTCGGCGACGTCGGCTCCTCTGGTGTCCCCGAGCGCCAGGGTTTCGATACATTCTTCGGCTACTACCACCAAGTCCACGCCCACACGTTCTACCCGCGCTACCTCATCCGTAACAGCGAGCGCATCCCATTACCCGGCAACACCGGCGACATGAACCACGGCGAAACCTTCGCCCAATACTTGATCCACGACGAGGGCATGAAGTTCATTCGCGACCACCACGATGGCCCCTTCTTCGCCTACCTCGCGTGGACTCCCCCTCACGGCCAATGGGGCATGCCCGCCGATGACCCCGCGTGGCTCAAATACCAAAATAAGCAGTGGGATGCGAAGAACCAAAAAGGCACCCACGACGCCCAAATGTATGCCGCCATGGTCGAAATGGCCGACCGTCATATCGGCGAGATTCTCGATCTCCTCCAAGAGCTCGGCATCGATGACAACACCGTCATATTCCTCTCCGGCGACAACGGCGGCCAAGCCTACTTTCAAAACGATAAATACCCCCACGGTTTTCACGCCCCCAACCTCAATCCCCGCACCGGCGAACGTTTCCGCGGTGGCAAAGGCAACTTCTACGAAGGCGGCCTTCGCATCCCCTTTATGGTGCGCTACCCCGCCCGCATCAATCCCGGCCAAACCACCCCGCACCTCGGCTATTTCCCCGACATTATGCCCACCATCGCCGAGCTCGCCGGACTCCCGCCCCCCGCCCACACCGACGGCTACACCCTCACCCCCACCCTGATCGGTCGCGACGAAGTCAACCACGAGCAACGCAGTCACAAATACCTGTATTGGGAAGACCTCACCAGTCGCGCCGTGCGCATGAACCAGTGGAAAGCCATCCAGCCCAAAACCGACGCCCCCTGGGAGCTCTACCATCTGGACCACGACATCGAAGAGCTCCACGACCTCGCTTCCAAAAACCCCGAGATCCTAACCAAGATGAAACAGTTCGCCAACGAAGCGCACCACCCCGTAATCGACGGCGAAGTCTACGACGAAACCCAAGCCTTCGACGGCCACGAGGCCCCCTAGTTGCGCCGTGCTTAAGCCGGCATCCCTTGCCTCTCAGCGTAGGGGCGTTGCTTGACCACGCCCGCCCCTGCCCCCTCGGTCACCACTCGTCCCCGTCCGCCCGTGGGTCGGGCTTTATGCCCGACATCCCCTTGCCTCTCCGCCAGCGACATAACTCGACGCCCCCCGCCCCTGCCCCTCGGTCACCAATCATTCTCGTTCCCGTCCCCGTCCGCCCGTGGGTCTGGCTTTATGCCCGACATCCCCTTGCCTCTCCGCCAGCGACACTGCTCGACGCCCCCCCGACGCTGCCCTTCGGTCACCAATCATTCTCGTTCCCGTCCCCGTCCCCCGTGGGTCGGGCTTTATGCCCGACATCCCCTTGCCTCTCCGCCAGCGACATAGCTCGACGACGCCCGACGTTGCCCCTTCGCCAAACACCTCCCCAAATCAACCTTCCGCGTCAGCCTCCCTTACTAGAGCCGCCGTGCGTCAGCCCTTCCTTACCTTCGTTCCCTGCTGCAAAACCCTACCTGTCCCGCAGGCCAATTCAACCAATTCACCGCGTCAGCCCTTCTTACCCTCCTGCAAAACCCCGCTGCGTCAGCCCCCCAACAACGACGTTTCAGTGCGTAGTCGGTAGACGAAGCCCTTTCATGTCCATTGGCTCTTCAATTGCCCAATCTAGGCACCCATTTCATCACCCCTGCGGGGCGCACTGTTCCAGTGCACCCTCTCCGCGCTATTGCGCTCCGTGTGGTTAAAAACAGCCCTGCCTCTCAGCCCCCCACCTCTTTCCCATGATCTCCCTCCGCTCCCGCCTCTCCGCCTGCCTCACCGCCCTCCTCCTCAGTGCATCAGCCCTCCTCACCACCGCCGCCGCCGAGCAACGACCCAACGTCGTTATCATCTACGGCGACGATGTCGGTTTCGCCGACGTCGGCGTGAACGGATCGATCAAGATCCCGACGCCCAACATCGACCGCCTCGCCGCCGAAGGCATCAACTTCACCGACGGCCACTGCACCGCCTCCACCTGCACCCCCTCCCGCTTTTCGCTACTCACCGGCGTCCACGCCTTCCGCTACCAAGCCCGCGTGCTGCCACCCGACGCTCCCCTCATCATTCCGACCGATATCCTCACCCTGCCCAAGCTCTTGAAGCGCGCCGGCTACGACACTGCCGTCGTCGGAAAATGGCATCTCGGCATCGGCCAAGCCGGCGTAAAAACCAACTGGAACGGCGATGTGAAACCCGGCCCCATCGAACTCGGTTTCGACTACTCCTTCCTCCTCCCGTCCACTAACGACCGCGTGCCCAGTGTCTACCTCCGCAACCACCGCGTCGTGAATCTCAACCCGCACGATCCGCTCTTCGTCGGCACCTCCCCCGCCGCCGTCAACCGCCCCGGTAGCACCGCCTATCCCGATGGACGCGTCGACCGCGCCGCCATGACCTACTACCAAAGCTCCCACGGTCACAACGACAGCGTGATCAACGGTATCGGCCGCATGGGCTACATGGCCGGCGGCAAATCTGCCCTCTGGAACGACGAAACCATATCCGACGTCTTCGTCGAAGAAGCCAAAGCCTACATCGCGGCCAAAGCCCACCAAGAGGAGCCCTTCTTTCTCTACTTCTCCTCCCAAGACATTCACGTTCCCCGCGCCCCACATCCTCGTTTCAAAGGTAAATCCCAACTCGGCTACCGCGGCGATGCCATGGTTCAGCTTGACTGGGCCACCGGTGAAATCATGGCCGCGCTTGAAGCCAACGGTATCTCCGAAAACACCCTCATCGTCTTCTCCAGCGACAACGGCCCCGTCTACGATGACGGCTACGAAGACGGCACCACTGTTCACTGTTCCCTCGAAGAATCCGACCGCGGTCACGACGCCTCCGGCATCTACCGCGGCGGCAAATACCAGATCTACGAAGGCGGCACCCGCGTGCCCTTCATTCTCCGCTGGCCCGCCCAGATCAAACCCGGCACCACCTCCGCCGCGACCGTCAATCAAGTCGACCTCCTCGCCTCCTTCGCCCACCTCATCGCAGCCAAACTCGCCCCCGACGAAGCCATCGACAGCCGCAACACCCTCCCTGCCCTCCTCGGTCAAGACCCCACCGGCGTGCACACGATGTTAGAAGAGTCCTTCGACCTCGCCCTGCGCCAAGGCGACTGGAAATACGTCGAAGAATCCCAAGCCACCTGGCCCGCCAACGCCCCCCTCGTCGAAGAAGCCCTCTTCGACCTCAGCGCCGACCCCAGCGAACAAACCAACCTCCTCGCCAAACACCCCGCCAAAGTCGCCGCGCTAAAATCACTCCTCGCCGAAATCAAATCCGGCCGCGGCTTGAGAACCATCAAGTAGCCCAGCTCCTCCTTTGCGCCGTGCGTCAAAGTCGGCGTCTTCGGTTCATCCCCGTGGGTCGGGTCTTTACGCCCAACCGCGTCGGTTCATCCCCCGGTTCGGGTATCCGATAGGTATCCGTCTAATGTTTCATGAGCATCATTGCCGCCCAACACGCCTTCCGGTCGAAATCACATCATGCCACGCAAAACGCGTATCGAATTTTACGGGGCCCGCGACCACGTCATCAATCGAGGAAATTAGCGGGATTAGATTTACGATGCCGCTGGGCCACGGCAGAGTTTTCGGGCGTGTTTAACCCTCACTTGTGAGGCAAAGGGCTGGATTCTTCATGCGTGGGTGCTGACGGGCCACCACCACCACCACCACCACCACCACCACCACCTGTGTCTGGAAACTCCTCGGTCCAACGTCGGTGAGGGTCTGCGCTGGTTACCGTCAACTTTCGCCAATCACTTCAACCGGTTCCCAAAAGCCAACGGCCATGTCTTTCAAGTCCACGACAACGCCATACTCTTGGACGCCGAAACCCTCGGAAACGTTTACCACTCTGTTCACCTCAATCCCGGGTGGGCAGGCATTGTATCCGGCGAAGAACTCGAAACCCATGTGGACTCGAGTTTCGCCCAACTCTGGAATCCGCGTAAGCGCTAGATAGCGTTGGACTCTCAGACAAGTTTGGACCCAGCTGGCGCACTACGTGATACTCCAGCCAGACGGCGTCTCTACCATGACTATCTAGACTGAATGGCCGCCCCGACGCCTGAGCAGGAGCGGTTGGAATTTACCGTCATGAATCGAGGTGGGACCAAAGGGACGAGCGAATTCAAAAATGGAATTGCGGCGGCGTTGCCCGAGAGAACTCTGAAGACGATTGAAGCAGCAGAGGCCTCCTCGCTGTGAGTATCCGCGGGGCAAAGGTGGCTGGTATCCGCCCGAAGAAAAAGAGCGAAAACAGATCAGGACATCACCCGAGATCGTAAGCGCGTAGCCTCAGGAAAGTCGGGCCGGCATGTCATCTCAGGGCACCCCACCTGCCGCCTCACCCATGGCTCCCGGAGCAACCCCAGATGCGACGTGCCTCCTCCGGGTCAGTCCAGGGTCAGCCGTCATCGACCTGGTGGTGGCATGGGTGATGAAGTTCGGGAATTCCTAGCATCATGCCCCTCGGGACTGACCCTTTTTCGGCAACGCGGTGCAGACCCGATCCCCGCCCGATTTCCCCTTCCCCAACGCCGCCGGTGTCGCCACGATATTTCCATACCGGTGCAGCGTCTCGCTGATCGCTTGCTCGCGATACCAGACCGGCAGCTCGATCCTCGCGTCCCAGACGACCGGACCTCCGGCGACTCTGATCCCGGCATGGTTCGCTGCTTTCCTTAGCTCCGCAGAGGCACCGGGCGTTCGCAGCAGGTGAGCAATCTTGGCACTGGTCGGAAACCTCGCCAACAACTCCTCTTCGGACTCGAACTTCAACTTGATGCCCAAGCCCTCCATCCATTCCCGGCGGATTTCCGAGGAAAATTCACAGGGCATTCCGACCGCCTCGGCGGCGAGGATCAGGCGCGCGGCATCGCGGTCAGTGACCTCCGCAGCGATCCGGACCCAGACATGCTTGAAGGTGCGATAGCGAAAAATATTCGACTCGCAACGCAGTCCGTTAGGGTCGTGTTCCTTATCGAATTCTCTTTCTTTCCAGAACGCGTCGCTACCCGCGAAAGCAGCAAGCGCGTCGGACTCATCGGGGAGAGCCGCCTGCAGTTTTTCCAGAACCGGAAGATTCCCCGCGGCTGATTTGGTCGGTAGGGAAACGTTTTTCCAATCGCCGAACTGCGAAACGTAATTCGGCCCACCCGCCTTAGCCCCCGGCCCAAAGTAGGACCGTTTCCAACCCCCGAAGGGCTGGCGCTCGACGATCGCCCCGGTGATCGGGCGGTTCACGTAAGCGTTGCCGACTTCCACCAACTCCTTCCAAGCCTCGGTCTCGCGGTCATCGAGCGAATGAATCCCGCCGGTCAACCCGAACTCCGAATCATTCTGGATGCGGATTGCGTCATCGAAATTTTCGGCGCGGATCAGACCGAGCACTGGACCGAAACACTCGGTGCGATGAAACCAGCTTTCCGGCGCGACCCCGAGCTTGATTCCCGGCGACCAGAGACAGGGGTTTCCTGCTATCATCTTTGGTTCCAGTAGCCATTCCTCGCCCGGTTCTAGACTTGTCAGCGCTCGCTCCAAGGCTTCGCCCGGGGCGCGGATGACAGGGGTCGAGAACGATGAAAAATTCCAGGCCGGCCCAACTTCAAGCGAAGCCGCCGCATCCCGCAACTGCCTGCGGAATGCCTTACTTTCATAAACCTCCGCCTCGATGATGCCGAGCGAAGCAGCGGAGCATTTCTGCCCCGAATGACCAAATGCGCTTTTCGCCAGATCTTTAACCGCCAGATCGAGGTCAGCGGCCGCGGTGATAATCAAGGCGTTCTTGCCGCTGGTTTCCGCGAAAAGGTGAAGCTCCGGTTTCCAGCCTAGGAACATCCGCGCTGTCTCGTGGCCACCGGTCAGAACCACCGCCCCGACCCGCTCGTCCGTCACCAGCGACCGGCCGAGTTCGTTGTCCGGGCAGGGCAGGAATTGGAGCACATCGCGGGGAATGCCCGCTCGCCACAGCGCCTGAACCATCACCCATGCGGTGAGAATCGTCTCGGGCGCGGGTTTGAGGATCACGGTATTACCCGCGACCAAAGCCGCCAGAACGCCCCCGCACGGAATCGCGAATGGGAAATTCCACGGCGGCGTAACCAGCACGGTGCCGAAGGGTTCCAGCTCGCATCCATCGGCGTTGATCCGACGTGCGTAGTAGTTCGCGAAATCGATGGCTTCCGAAATCTCCCCATCGCCCTCCATGATCGACTTACCTGCGTCCATCACCATCGTAGCCGTCGCTTCGCCCCGAATCTTCATGATCTCCACCGCGGCCTTCCGCAGCAGATCCGCGCGGCCCTCAAAGCCACGTTCCACCCACGCGGGGCGGCTTTCCTCGGCACATTTGAGCGCGCGTTCGATCTGCTCCGCCCCAGCCATCGCGTGGATGTAGGAAGTTTTCCCGGGACGCGATGGATCCTCTACCGTCGAATCGGTCTCGCCCGCTTCTTCTTTTCCGGCGATCACCAGCGGCACCATCTCGACATCCGATTCACGCAGGGCATCCACTTTCTCCCGCGCCCATTTCGAATTCACCCGCAAGGCCCAATCCGTATCGGCGGCGTTGTGAAACCGCCCCACTGAGGGATGTTCAACAAAGGTTTCCGTGGTCCGATCCTGCTTCCTCGTCTTCTCCGACGAGATGTTGTCCTTCCTCTCGCAGGCGGCGAGGAAACGTTTCTTCTGTTCATTCCAGGCCGGATTGCCCACCTGAATCGCGAAAATATCGTGGAGAAAATTTTCCTCTGAAGTGTTCTCGTCAAGCCGACGGACGAGGTAGGCGATCGCACTTGGAAAATCATCGTGCCGGACAATGGGGGCGTAGAGTAACAGATCTGAAGCCGCATGGTGCACCGCCCGTGCCTGATGGTTCGCCATGCCCTCGAGCATTTCGAACTCGATCTTTTCCTTCACGCCCTCGCGCTCACGCAGCAAAAGCGCGTAGGCGATATCGAAAAGATTGTGACTCCCGACCCCGAGCTTCACCGCCTTGGCGACGTTTTTATTACACCCCTCGTGGAGCATCCTTTTGAAATTCGCGTCGACCTCTTCTTTGCTTCCGTAGGTCGAAAGTTCCCATTCATGAAGCTCCGCATCCACCGATTCCATCGCCAGGTTTGCACCTTTCACGATACGGATCTTGATGCCAGCGCCGCCATTTTCCTTTCGAGCCATCGCCCACGCGTTCAGGTTCTTTTGCACCGGCCACGAATCAGGAAGATAGGCCTGCAAGACGATACCCGCCTCCAGCTGGAAGAACTCCGGCTCGTCGAGCAGCTGGCGGAACACATCGCATGTCAGGCGCAGGTCGCGATATTCCTCCATATCAAGATTGACGAACTTCGGCCCGCCCTGACTCGGGTTCGCCATCGCCGCGCGGTAAAGCCGGCGCATCTGCGTCTTGATTTTCTCCACGCTCTCGTCGTAGGCGATCAGGTGGATCTGGCTGAATATCGCCGAGATTTTCACCGAAACATAGGACGCATCCGGATCCGCAATCCGGTCGAGAATCGCTTGGATCCGGTGCTCCGCTTCGACCTCCCCGAGGATCGCCTCACCGAGCTGGTTCAGATTCATCCGCATCCCCGCACCTTTCCGCTTCCGCAGGTGCGGCTTCAGCTTGTGATCTTCGGCTGGCAGGATGACTGACGCACTTTCCTGCCGCACCGTCCCGGTCACCGCCGGCATCACCAGCCTTGGAAAAAACGAAGACACGAAAGTCCCGAGAGACATCGCCGCTTTTTCCGGAAGCGAGAGATACTCGGGAACTCCGTAGGAATCGACCAGATGCCGGAACTGCGAGGCGGAGCGCTTCGCGGAGGGCGGTCGAAACACTTGGTCGGCCATCGCCAGGGTGAACGCCTTTCCTGAGGCGTCCATCATCATCCCCGCCAGCTTCTTGCCTTGGCGTTTCTCGGACCACGTCTCGATAGATCTGCTGGTATTTAACAACTCTGCGGCAAGATCCACGGCGGCACTGGCCAGCCGGGCATCATCCTTGGGTTGGTTTTTGATTTCTGAAATAATCTGGTCGATTTGGGTTTTGTTCATAGATGAAATTTCCGCCTACGCTTTGAACGGCTCGGACTTCGCTAAGTTTCGTTTCTGCACAGCGTGGTAGGGAAACGGGATTAATCAAATGCTGCTCCCTGCATTTTTCACTCACGCGTCTTTACGGTCCCCTCCCTCAGTTCGGTCCTCGGTTTGGTCTTGGGCCAGTCGTCATCGACACGGTAGCTCCACGCGCGGTGGAATTGAGCATTGGACTGAGATCATGAAACATTGGACCGACCCTTGTCTAGCGATAATTTATGGAGGACATTTCCGCCCCGCATGCCTGGATACCATTTCTGATTACTTTTCCGCCAGACCTCCCGGCCCGAAAAAAATGGGGGCTAAACCATCACGCTGCGTGAGTGGTTCGCGTCTTGTCCGAGAAGGGCCGCATGAATCTAAAATTTCTGCTCCCGATCCTGATCGCAGGAGTTGCCACCCCAATTCTGGCTATATCGGCAGAGATTACCTTCACTCCCTGACCGCGCTGACCAAGTTTGATGATAGCGACCTCACATCGTCGAGTAACCTTCAACATCCGAACGACACGAAAATGATCGAAGAAATGAAAGCCAGGCAAAGAGATCCCCCTTGGAACACCTTGAAGGTCTCACCGGAACGTGCTCAGATGAACTACTCCAGACGAATTAAGAATTCAATTTGGGGCCTTGGGGTGGATGGGAACCGCTTCACCGCCGAAAAATAATTCGAAGCAACGGAGAAAGATCGATCGCCCTCATGCGCTTCGCAGTGTTGCCGCAGACACGGGAAACCGGTAGTGTTGAAGGTCCTCGCCCGAACCCCTGCCTTTGGCACTGTCACCCCCATCTGATCAAATCCATGAACGACGCCCCCTGCCCCTTTCAACGACCTTCCTTTGTTCCACCTATGAGGGGAAACCGTCTCCTCGCACTTCTGATTCTATGTTTTTCCAGTCTCAGTATTTTCGCTAGCTCGAAACCCAACATCGTCTTCATTTTGGCCGACGACTGGGGTATGGGAGACATCAGATTTTATGGTGGCGAACGGTGTAAAATCGACACCCCCAACATGGACGCCCTCGCCGCTCAAGGCATGGCCTTCACCGACGCCCACAGCTCCTCGTCCGTCTGCACCCCATCTCGATATTCCGTGCTCACGGGCCGCTACAATTGGCGCAGCGAAAGAAAGAATGGCGTCCTCAACGGCACTGGGGCTCCCTTGATTCTGCCGGCGCGCGAAACCGTCGCTTCTTTGCTCCAAACCGCCGGCTACGCCACCGCCTGTATCGGCAAGTGGCACCTCGGCCTGGATCTGCCGACGACCGATGGAACGCCCCCGCAGTTCACCGCCAAAACCGCCGCCGAACTCGCGACTAAATGTAATATCGATTGGAGCGGTCGCATCGGCAACAGCCCGGTTGCCGTCGGCTTCGACTACTTTTGGGGCATCAGCGCTTCCCTCGACATGCCGCCCTACATCTGGATTGAAAACGACCGTTTTGTCGGAGAGTGCACCACCATCAAAGCCTTCAATCGCCCGGGTCCCGCCCACGCCGATTTCGAAGCCATCGACGTCCTACCAACGCTCGTGGAAAAGGCGACCGGATTCATCTCCGCCCAGTCCCAGTCCGACCAGCCCTTCTTTCTCTACATGCCTCTCAACAGCCCGCACACCCCGATCGTTCCCTCCGTTGCCTTTCAGGGAAAAAGCGCCCTGGGCGCCTACGGTGATTTTGTGATGGAGACCGACTGGGCCGTGGGTGCAGTGGTGGCCGCGCTTGAAAAAGCCGGCCTAGCCGAGAACACCCTCATCATCGTCACGGCCGACAACGGCTGCAGTCCCGCCTCCAGCCGAGGCATTCCCGAGGGCATGCTACAATTTACCATGGAGGACGGTGTCTCCACTGATCTTTCCCGGCACTATCCCAGCATCACCTATCGCGGGCACAAAGCCGACATCTACGAAGGCGGCCATCGCGTTCCGTTTGTCGCCCGCTGGGACGGCACCACCGCCCCGGGTTCGGTTGCGGACCAACCCATTTGCCTCGTCGATCTCTTTGCCACCTGCGCCGAAATGGTCGGAGTAGAGGTTTCCGCCACCTCCGCCGAAGACTCCATCAGCTTCCTGCCGATCCTCACCGGTGCCACTCAGGATCCGATTCGCACCGACGTCGTGCACCACTCCATCAACGGCAGTTTTTCGCTCCGCCAAGGCTCATGGAAAATGGTCTTCTGCCCCGGTTCCGGCGGCTGGAGCGCCCCCCGCCCACAGACCTTCAAACAGGTTCCCCCCACCGCTTGGTATCAGCTCTTCGACCTGGAAAACGACCCCTCCGAGCAGACCAACGTGATCGTGCTACACCCGGAAACAGCGGAGCGTATGACTCAATTAATGCAGCAGTATATCGCCGCGGGCCGGTCCACCCCCGGAGCACCTCAGCCCAACGATGGCCTCGCCACCCCGCTCCATCCCGATTGGATGATCAAAGCGATGGAGGCGACCGAATAAGGCACCTCAAAATAGACCCAAAACGATTAGGTTTGGCCGCTCAAGAGCCCCCCGCCCTCGCCTCAATCATCGCGGTCATCCGGTGCTAAAAACGCCCCGCCAACGATCGCCTGTATTTCGAAAACACCCGCTGCACCGATTTCCACGTCGCGCCCCGATGAAGCCCGGCTCCACCTCCGTTCCCTCCGGTGAAGTTCGCCCTGCCCGGTTCGGACCGCTGGGCCGTCCGCCGTGCGTCAGCCCTTTGCGACTTTGCGTTAAAAACTCCTGCCCCAAAGATTCCATTCCCCAAACGCGTCCAGCAGCGATCAGAACCTCACGACCGCAATTCCGTCCTCCCAAAACGCTGTGTCATCTCGGTACCCTCTGTGACTCACTCCGCCCCTATCGCGTCGCCATTTTTCACCGAAAAAAACGAAGAAAACAAAGCCCCTACTCTATATCCGAATATAAACTACTATCTTAAATTCCAACCTCACGCTGACGCCTCCGTTCAACTTCGTTCTCTGCTGCAAGACCAAAGCGCCTGCCCCTCGGCTCCGATTCTGATTTTCTTTGTATTTTCTGCTTTTTTTCGCGGCCCAAACCCTCAGTGCATCCCAGATCACTTGCCCCTCAGTCTAAAAAAATAACCGCCGTGCGTCAGCCGCCCCAGCGCGTAGTCGGTAGACGAAGCCTTTCGTGTGCATTCGTGGTTAAAAAACCCTGCCCCACGGTCCTCGACTCGGTTGAGTCGCGATACATGGATTCCCGACCACTATGGCTAGGCATAAGCAGGCTCGCTTAGCGCCGCATTGGCACCTTTCTTCAGAGATCGCTTTGTCACCGACTTCGTCCCTCCTGCGCTGCTCGCTTCTGATCGTCGGATCATGGATCGGGCTCGCGCCTTCCGTCCTCGCGCAGAACCCCGCGCCTGCCCTTCTGCCGCCCGCTATCACAGAGGCCGGCCAACCCTTCTTCGAGGTCTTCACCCCGCGCGACTATCAGGGCCACGGCCAGGTGTGGACCGCCGCCGAAGGTCGGACAGAAGACGTCAGGTCTTGACTTTTGACAACAGGAGCCGAACCGCGCGGTTACTTTTTGGGTC
>Ga0075118_10000523_pt1 | contig 34599 bp, 34 predicted proteins | sample AntAceMetag02UKE_FD_69794 | JGI IMG/M metagenome (GOLD analysis project Ga0075118, IMG submission 69794) | Saline lake microbial communities from Ace Lake, Antarctica - Antarctic Ace Lake Metagenome 02UKE | ecosystem: Environmental > Aquatic > Non-marine Saline and Alkaline > Saline | place...
ACCGCAAATCCCGCCACCGCCGCCGCCGCCGTGGGAATGATGTAGGACCAGCGGCTGCCCGCTAGAAATACGAGGATAAGTCCCACCGTAAAAATCAACGCCGCCGTGCCGAAATCGGGCTGCAGCACCACCAAGCCAGCGAAGGCTCCCACGATGGCAAGCGGCACCGCAAACCCACGCCGAAACTCACCGATGCGGCTTTGGTTGATCGCCAGATAATGAGCGACACAGAAAACCATGGCCAACTTCGCAAACTCCGAAGCCTGCACGCGCACCGGGCCTAGGCCCAACCAGCGGCGGCTGCCGTTGACCGAAACGCCGATCCCCGGAATCACCGTGAGAATCAATGCGACAATCGCCCCCAATCCGATGATCCAAGAAAATCGACGCATCGATTCAAGATCCACTCGACTCACCACGAAACACGCGATGGCCGCGGCGATCACGCCGATGACCTGTTTGACGAGGTAAAAGAAAGGCCCCTGCTCCGAAGCCGAGGTCGCGCTAAACAGCGTCGGCAACCCCAGCACGAACAAACCCACCGCGCACACCACGATCAAGTTCGCGGGATTGGCGGGCGACGGGCGGCGGGGAACGTCAGGGTTTTTCATCGAGGGTAGCGGCAGATAACCTTACTCAAAAACGGGCGGGCTTTGGTTGCCGCCACCGATCGTTTTGATGGGCCGATCCAGCGTGATCACGGGCACGTCGCTGAGATCCTCATCGTCCAAACCGGCATCCAAATCTTCCTCCGCCGGAGACAGCGGACTCGGGCTCGAGGGAAGAACCCTCGGAGTCGCCGGAGTTGGGGCGGCCGGCGGGGCCTCCCAGCCCGGAATAATTAACTCCTGACCCGGACGAATCAAAGAGGGGTCGCGCACCTTGTTGGCCAAGGCGATGTCCCCGATCCGGACGCCGTAACGATTCGCGATCACGGCGAGGCTCTCGCCCGGGGCTACCCGGTGCTTGAACGCTGCGGCATCCGCCGCGACGGCGGGCTGCGTAGTGGCGGAGGCCGACACCTCGGTCGCGGCCGCAGGCGCCACGGTGGCAGAATCTGGGATTAAGAGCCGGTCGCCCGCTCTCACCGTATCGCTACTCATGCGATTGAAGGCCTTGAGCTGCGCCACACTGGTGCCATGCAATTGGGCGATTTTTCCTAAAGTATCACCCGGCCGAATCAAGTAGCTGCGGCTGCTCTCCGTTGGTATCTCGACGGTCGTCCCGGAAGTCGACATCGCGGGCGCCGTTGGAATTTTTCCGGGAATGACCAAGACTTGGCCGACGCGCAGTCCGGCATCAGCGGGCAGACCGTTAGCCGAGGCCAGTTCGCGCACGGTCAGATTATTTTTCTTGGCCAAGCTCCACAGGTTATCGCCCCGGGAGACGGTGTAGGTCGCAACCAGCTGGACCGGATCGATCATTGGCACGGCCATGGCACTCAACCCTTCGCGGACCGCCAGAGCGGGACGCGACGGACTGAAACGGGTGCCGGTCGGCGAGGTCGCGGTCGCGTTGGGATCGAACCTGCTGGAGACCTCGCCTGCTAGCGGAGGATTGAGATCGGCATCGCGCATTTCCGGAGCGGATGAGATGCGCGAGGAGGGAGTCGACACCGGGGAGTTGACCTTGTTCGTCGTCGTATTGGGCACAGTCGAAGACTGGGTGGAACGGCAACCCGGAATCACGATGGCCAACACCAGCACGGCAATGTGCACGGCGATGACGGCTCCAAGGATATTGAGTAACTTCATGGCAGGTAGGGATTCGGTGGTTCTGGAAAGGGGATCGGGAGATTAAACGGATTCTGTAGATGCTAAACGCTGCACTAAAATTGCGAAGGCTTCACCGCGTTCGGCGTAGCCGGAAAACTGATCCAGACTAGAGCATGCGGGACTCAACAAAACATCGTCCCCGGGAGTGGCGGCTTGGGCTGCCCGCGTGACGGCTTCGGTCAAATCTGCGCATACGTGATGGGGCACCGCAACGGAGCCCAAGAGAGCCGCTAGTATGTTGCGCGATTCGCCAATCAACAAGACCTGCTTCACACGATTTTGAATCCGGGTGACAAAACCTTCCACGTCGCCGCCCTTGGACTTACCCCCCGCGATCAAAATCACCGGATTAGCAAATCGAGCTAAGGCGGCCTCGGTCGCATGGAAATTAGTGGCTTTAGAGTCATCCCACCACGTGACCTCCCCCACCCGCGCCACTAGGGCCATCCGATGCGGGGCTAATTTAAAGCTCTGCGCCGCGGCATACAGGATCGGCTCGCGCATCCCCGCCGCCCGCCACCATGCCGCCGCCAAGAGGAAATTCTCGCGATGGGGATGCTCGCCGAAAACTGTGCCCCGCAACAGCACATCCCCGGCGGCGTCTTCCGTATCAACGACCGACCCTTCCGGCAACGACTGACCATAACGCTCGGCCATTCGCGCGACACTGGAGCCCGCCAGAACCTGGCCTCCGATAGCCCGCTCGAACAGCCGCCATTTCGCCTGAAAATAAGCCTCCATGGAACCGTGCCGCTCGAGATGATCTTCCGCAAAATTTGTCCAGATCGCCGCATCCGCCCGAAAGTGATGCAGCATCTCGGCTTGAAATGAACTCACTTCACAAACCGCGATGGAATCAGGTGCCCCGCCCTCCCGCTCGAGCACGACCGTACTGAACGGCGTGCCGATATTACCCACCGCAAAAGCATCCCGACCAGCTTGCTTCAAAGCGTAGGACAAAAATTCGGTCAGGGTGGATTTACCATTGGTGCCCGTGATCGCCACGACCTCGCCTCGCCAGAGTAACGCCGCAAAATCCAGTTCGGCCAAACACACCATACCCGCCGAACGCGCGGCGACTACCCAGTCATGCGATGGAGCAAATCCCGGCGAAAGCAGGACCAATTTATGCCCGGCTGGCTCAAAGCTGGCGCGCGTGCCCGGCCCCACCAACTGATCATAGATCAGAGCCGTGCCGCCGAGCTTTTCCACCAACGCCGCCGCCGCTCGACCACTCAGCCCGGCGCCAAGCACCGCGACAGGCGCGTCGAGCATCGAAAGCAGAAAGGAGGGAGCAGAATCCATGATCTAGCGAAGCTTCAACGTGCCGAGTCCGATCAACGCGCACATGAGGGAGATGATCCAGAAGCGCAGCACGATCTTGGTTTCCGGCCAGCCTTGCTTCTGAAAGTGATGGTGAATTGGGGCCATTTTGAAGACCCGCCGCCCCTTGCCAAACCGGCGACGGGTGAACTTAAAATACGATACCTGGATGATCACCGAAAGAGCCTCGGCGACGAATACCCCGCCGACGATTACGAGAGTGAGCGGCTGCTGCACCATGAAAGCGATGACCCCAATCAATCCGCCCAGCGCAAGGGAACCCGTATCGCCCATAAAGAGTTCGGCCGGATGAGAATTATACCAGAGGAACGCCATCCCGGCTCCGACTAGCGCTCCACAGATCACCGCCAGCTCACCGCTGCCCGGAACGAATCCGATGAGCAAATACTCTGCAATGATCGTGTTGCCCGCCGCGTATGCCATGATGCCGTAAACCAGCGCGACGGTGATGGTGCAGCCGATCGCCAAACCATCCAACCCATCGGTGAGGTTGATCGCGTTGCTAAATCCCACGACCCAAAAAAACATCATCACAAAAAGCAGGATCATACCTGTCACCCCAACGAACAGATAAACCGGTTCCTTAATGAAGGGCACCCAAAGTTCCCGAATGTGCGGTGCGCTCATCGGGTTGGTGGTCAAGATGGCTAGGGTGATCGCCGTAATACTCGTCTGCCAAAACAGTTTCTCTTTCGACGAGATGCCATCGCGGTTGCCGTGCACCACCTTCAGATAATCGTCTCGAAAACCGATCGCCGTGAGCGCGCCGTAGACAAACAGCGAGGTCAGGACCCATACATTCGGGGCCGCCCACAAGAGCGTGCTGGTGGCCACCGCTAAGAAGATCAAAACGCCACCCATCGTGGGGGTATTTTTCTTGTCGAATCGCTTCGCCAGATCGCCGGTGCGATCATCGTCGTAGTGCTGGCCGAACTTGAGGCGCTTCAGCTTGGCGATCAACCACGGACCAATCACGAAACCGACGAGGGTCGCCGTCATCGCTGCCATTAGCGTGCGTAGCGTCAGGTAGCGGAGCACCCGCAACGGGCCCCAAAGGTGTTCGTAATCTGCCAGATAAGAAAGCATCGTTTAGTGTGCGTTCGCGTCCTCTTCCACTAGCACGGTTTCCAGCCGATAACGTCGGCTGCCTTTGATAAATACCGGTCCCGACCACGCCGCGACCATTCGAGAAAGCTGCGCGGTCTCCGCCACAATCTCGATCTGCGCAGCGGATGCACCCGCCGCCACCGCCCCGGCTTGAACCGCCTCGGCACCCGTGCCGATGAGGGCCAATTGATCGCCCACCCGTAGCGGTAAATCACGCCCGACGTCGGCATGCAACTGAGTGGATTCAGCACCCAATTCCTCCATGCCGCCCAAGATGAAAAGTCGGGGATCGTCTCCCGTTGTCATCCCCTCAAACGCCTGCACCGCATCACGCATCGAAGCGGGGTTAGCATTATAGCAATCGATATAAACCAAACGGTCCGCCAGATAACGGATCTCACCCCGCAACGCCGCCGGTCGCCACGCATTTATGCCTTGTTGAATCTGCGCAGCCGAACGTCCCCAGCGGTGCGCCATCGTAATGGCTAGGGCGGCATTTTGAGCCATGCCAGCAGTGGTGCGGGGCAATCGATAAATCTCGGGGACATTGCCTTCGAGCACGTAGCCAATCATCGTCAAGCCCCGCTGATGCGTGACCAAAAACTCCGCCGTGTGCTGCGGCGCGGGGCGATTGAGCACCTCTACCCGCTTCACCACGACTCGGGTTTCACCGAGCGCCACAAAGGCAGCCAGCGACGCGACCCCAGCCGGGAAAACCATGTCGCCCGGTGCGGGCACAGCCTCCGGCAGTTTGGCCTTCTCCCGCGCCACCCCGACCAGATCGGTCAGACCTTCGGTATGGGCATGGTCGACCAGCGTCACGATCACCGCATCCGGCTCGATCATCGCCGCCAAATTATCCATCTCACCCGGACCGCTAATCCCCGCCTCGATCACGCCAAAATCGTGTTTCGCATTATCCAAGGCCAACAACGACAACGGCACGCCCAGATGATTGTTGAGATTGCCCTGCGTGGCCCAAGTCCGCGGGCCTAGCATCGCGGCCAACAGATTCTTCGTGGACGTCTTGCCGGCGCTGCCAGTGATTCCGACGACTCGGCCACTGAACTCCCGCCGGTGAGCTCGAGCCGCCCGCTGCAACGCAACCAACGTATCCGCCACCACCAACTGGGGAAGCGAGATGGACTCATCGGGCTGGCTGACCAAAGCGGCTGAGGCACCGGCCGACGCGGCCGCGGCGAGAAAGTCGTGCCCATTCCGCTGCTCCGTTTGCAACGCCACAAACACCTGCCCCGGTTTGAGCTTCCGCGAATCGATTTCCCACCCCGACAACGCCGCCTCGGTCGGCTGAGTCCAGTGGCCAGCAGTCCAAGCGGCTAGTTTGGTGGGATCGAAATAGGGCACGGGTAACAGCGTCAGTTAGTATCGATTTGTTTGATGCCGATGAGCTCGCGGGCAACGAGACGATCATCGAAGGGCACCACCGTGTCGGCAAATTCTTGATACGGTTCATGGCCTTTCCCCGCGATCAGCAGGCTGTCGCCGGGTTCGGCCATATCGAGCGCCAGACTGATGGCGCGACGGCGATCATCGATCCAAGTGATCCGGTTCGGCGCCGTAACTCCGGTTTTCATATCAGCAAAGATCTGCGCTAGGTCTTCGCGCCGCGGGTTGTCCGCCGTGGCAAACGTGAAATCAGCCTGCTCCTGCACGGCCTTGATCATCATCGCTCGCTTGGCGCGGTCACGATCTCCGCCGCAACCGAATACCACCAAAAGTCGCCCCGGGGTCACCGTCTTCAACATCGCCACTGCATTGCGCAGCGCGTCATCCGTGTGGGCATAGTCGACTAGCACATTAAAAGGTTGGCCCTCTTCGATCCGTTCCATGCGTCCCGGGACCCCAGAAAACAACGGCAAACGCTGCAAAAATTGCTGCGGATCGCGTCCTGACGCAAAAGTTGCCGCCACCGCCGCGAGGAGGTTCGAAACGTTAAAGCGGCCAATCAGTGGAGACTCCACCTCGCACTCCCCTTCCGGCCAATGCAGGCGCAACGTGGTGCTCTTAAATCCGTAGCGCACTTCGCTGGCCCGGACATCAGCTGCAGCGTGTTCGCCAAACGAGATGCGGTCGTCACTAGCACCCAGCATATCCCAGAGCTTGCGCCCCCAAGGATCATCGAGGTTCACGACCGAACGGCGGGGTCGCCCACCGGTTTCACCGGTGAACATGCGCGCCTTGACCGCAAAATAGTCTTCCATCGACGCATGATAATCGAGGTGGTCTTGCGTGAGATTAGTAAACACGGCCACGTCCAGTTGCAGGCCTTGAACCCGTTGCTGGTCAATGCCGTGTGAACTGACTTCCATCACCGCATCAGCACAGCCCGCATCGCGAATCTGCGCGAGCATTCCAAAGGTATCGATGGCTTCCGGCGTGGTGCGAAACGACGGCACCGTGCGGGCCCCCAGATCGTAGGCGATGGTGCCGAGCAGGCCGACGGGCTTCTCGCCACCGATCAGATGCTTCATCAGATGCGCCACGGTAGTCTTACCGTTGGTGCCGGTGATGCCGGATACTTTGAGCGCCTCATCCGGCTCGCCATAATAGCGTCGAGCTACGCGAGCCACCAACGCCCGCGGGTCGGCCGCATGCACGAAAGTTACTTTGCGGGAAACCATGCGCGGCATCACCGCAGCGACTACGGCAATCGCGCCCCGAGACACGGCTTCATCGATGAACAACGCGCCATCCGTGCGGTGCCCGGGCAACGCGAAATAGACGTTGCCCGGCATGACCCGCCGGCTGTCGATCGAAAGACCGGAAATGGGTCGCGCCAACTCGCCCTTAATGGCGATGGCGTCATCTTCGTTGAGGTAATCGGAAAGTTTTGGAGCCATCTTAAATACTCGTTTGCGATCGAGCGTCTCGCGACGAGAGCGAGCGGGAATGGGCGTGCTAAAAGCGTGAATGAGGGGGAAGTCGTGCGTGAGGTATCCGATCACCAGTGGGTCCCTTCCATGGCGATGCGCGGCTGCGCTTCGGGCGCGACCAAAGGTTTAATGTCGAGATAGGAAATCAATTGTTCGGCGATGCGACGAAACGCCGGAACCGCCACGGTCGATCCATAGTTGACGCCCCCGCCCGGGATCCGCGCGTCATCGACGATCACGGTCACTACCACTTCAGGATGAGACGCCGGGAAAAACCCCACGAAGGAACCCACGTGGTGGCGGTTAGAGTAGCGGCCGTCGATTAGCTTTTGGGCGGTGCCGGTCTTGCCTGCGATTTCGTAACCTTCGATGGCGGCTGCCTTCGCGGTGCCGTCCTCGGTCACCCCGACCAACATGCGCGCCATCTGGCGGGCGATCTCGGGTCTTAAGACGCGGCGACGCGCGACGCCGCCAAAATGATAAACAGTTTCACCGGTGGCATCGCGAATCTCGCGCACGATCTGGGGCCGGAGTAGCTCGCCCCCGCTGGCGATGACCGCCATCGAATAGTGAATTTGCAGAGGAGTTGCCGAGATGCTGTAGCCCGCTGGAATCCGCGTGATCTCCAACGCACTCCACTGGTCCGGAGGATTAAGCAGCCCGCGGCTTTCGTAACCCAGGGGAAAGCCCGAAGGTTCGCCGAAGCCAAATTCCCGAGCGGCGTCGTACATGCCTTGTTCGCCGAGCGCCATGCCCAACTGCGCCGCGCCGATGTTACTCGATTTGCTAATGATCTCCGCTACCGACAGAGGATGATCGTAAGAGTGATCGTCGGGCATAAATTTCCGCACCCGGCCCTTGTATTCCATGGAGGTGATCGAGCAGTTGAAGCGGGTTGAAGGGGTCACGAGACCCCGTTCCAATGCTGCGGCAGTCGGGACGATTTTGAAGGTCGACCCCGGATCCAATAAATCGGTCACCGCCGTATTCCGTTGAATTTCCATCGGCACCCGACCGTATTCATTAAGATCATACGTTGGGTAGTTCGCCAGACCCAGAATGAAGCCGCTCTCCGCATCGCTCACAATGATGGATGCCTTGGCCGGAGTGTAGGTTTCGCCGATGTAAGCGAGTTCGGTTTCGATCAGATGCTGCACCATCGAATCAATGGAAAGCACCACGCCAAAACCGTCGTTGGCCGGGACCTCGCGATCACGGAACTGCGCCATCTCGCGACGACGGCCGTCTTTTTCGGTTTCACGCCAGCCGTCCTGCCCGCGTAGATAAAAGTCAGCAAAACTCTCGACCCCCCCAGAGGGTTGGTTCTCCCGATTAAGAAATCCCACCAGATGCGCGGCCAATTGCCCGCGCGGGTAGGTCCGGCGGTAGGAACGATTTCCATACACGCCTTTGATCCCCAGTTCCAAGATCGTGGCGTAGGTCGATTCCTCGACTTCGTCCATCAACTTGGCCCAGCGAACGAGGCGGATTTCTCCAGCGTTATTGACCCGTTCGGTATGATTAAAGACGCCAATCAGCTCGGCCAGCGGCAACCCAATCAGCTCGGCCAAACGCGGCCAGTGCTCACTGTCTTCTTCGCGTAAGACATGCGGATCAACGCCGAGTTGAATGAACGTGCGAGAGGTCGCCAATACATCCCCGCGCACATCCATGATGTCGCCGCGGCGCGCCTGTTCGGTGAAGACCGATTTACGCGCTTGGTCCACGTAACTGACCAAACGCTCCCGATCCAACACGTGCAGATGCACCAGACGTACGCCCACACTGGCAAAGCAAAGGAGGACCGCAGAGGCGAGTAGAACGAGACGGAAGCTGGAGGCGAAACCCTTGGACATGGAAGGTGGCGTCAGCGGATCGCGGGTTCGTTGAAAGTAAACTGCACCGATGCCTCGCCGGTGGATACTTCCTCAGTGAAAATTTGGAAATTACGTTTCGCGGCCAACCGACGTTCGGGAGACTCGGCCACCCGCACAATGCGCAGCTCGGCCGGGCGAACCAGGCCGAGCTGCAGCTCGTGGTTTTTCGACTCCAACGTCTGGGGCGATTGCTCGCTAGCGAGGCGGGCGGTGGTCTCAGCCAGGCGACGCTCTACCGCCACGAGCTTACTTTCGGTTTGCTTGGTGAATTCGGCAGTCTCCGAAATTTGATGACGCATCCACACCGTACCCATCCACACCGCGCCGTTGAGGCCAGTCAGGAGGAGGAGGTAGAGCATGAACTCACTCACGAATGCGGAAGTTGATTTTTTCATGGCAACGGTGGGGTCAAAGTTTACGCAGGGCCCGTAATTTGGCGGACCGGCTACGGGGGTTGGCCTCAAGTTCGGCGGGCGATGCCGTGCGGGGCTTCCGGGTCAGCGGCTCAGCATACTTTTCGCGCAGATCCTGCGGGGTAGAATCGTTGGCGCCCAAGGGCTGGCCGCAGAGGCGCCGAAAATACTGCTTCACCGGACGATCCTCGAGGGAGTGAAAACTGATTACCGCGAGCACACCACCCGACCGGAGCCGATCAAAAGCCACCGGCAGCGCCCGCTTGATCGCGCCGATTTCGTCGTTCACGGCGATGCGGATACCTTGGAAGGTACGGGTCGCAGGGTGAATTTTGGCTAGGCGACGTTGCGGGGCGGGAATCACCTCGGTCACGACTTCGGCCAACGATGCCGTGCGCGCTAACCGTCCGGTGCCGCGGGCCGCGATCAGCGCTCGCACGACCCGACGCCAGCTCTTCTCTTCGCCGTAATTGCGCACAGCGGTCACCAACATCTCTTCGGTCGCCGTCTCCAACCACGTCGCCGCCGAGACGCCGTGCCGCGGATCCATCCGCATGTCGGCCGGGGCATCATGCCGAAAGGAAAACCCCCGCTCCGTCTCATCCAATTGAAACGAAGATACGCCTAGGTCGAACAAAGCGCCATCGAGCGGACCCGTCTCAACCTGATCGAGCCGACCAAAATCGACGTCAATCAAGGCAAAGCGATCCCCAAATTCGGATGCCATCGCTTCGGCGCGAACTTGGGCCGCTGGATCACGATCCAGCCCCACGACCTGCACCCCTTCCCCCGCCTCCAGCAGTGCGCGGGTGTGGCCGCCCCCACCGAAGGTAGCATCGAGCAAACGCGCTCCCGGCGCTGGAGCCATGAGCTCGAGCACTTCTGGCAGCATCACAGGGTAATGACCGGGAGTCATAACGGGGTTACGGGGTTCAGCACAGATGCCGACCATGACGACTCCTCCAAAGAACCAAACGATCCACGGTCGAAGGCATCACCGCCTTCGAAACCACGGGTGAAAAATAAGCCTCCAACAGCTGACGCCGACGCCGACGCTCGGCCAAACGCTGCGCGCTCTGATCGGCCGTCGTATCGCAAAGGACACCAAAACCAGCCGGTGATTTTGGAGAGGACTTCGGGAGGCTGAAATGGGGAATGGTCATGATCAGATCCCAAAGCGCTCCATCACGCTGCGTTGGCTCGTCGAGGTGGACGCGGCCTGCGCCTCGTTCCAACGTTCGGCGTTGTAGACATTAAATTTGTTAAGCCCGCCCACCAATACGACTTCTCCCTTAGGACCACCCAGCCCGGCATGCGTTGAGAGGGATTCGTTCAGGGCGATGCGACCCTGACTGTCGAAACTGAAGGTCTGGGTGCTCGCCATAAATACGTTGATGTCGGTCTGCGCCCCGGTGTCGGACAACGGGACCGCCGCAAACTTCTCATAGAGTTTGTCCGCCTCAATAGGCGGCAACACCGACACCCATCCGCCCGGATTGGGGATGGCGAGAAACGAGGTGCCTTTATCGAAATGCCCGCGCCAAGACGACGGAATCGTGACGCGATTCTTATCGTCGAGAAAGTGCCGGAAATTTCCGGCAAGATAGGCTTTGGGCGGAGTAGACATCTGAATTGCGGGCATCAGTGCCCCAATCTGCCCCAAAATGACCCATTTTCCTTCCCAAGGGTCAAGACAAGAAACACCTAATTCGGCTCAATTCGGCCAGAAGTTATTCACATATTATGCTGATCCATCGGTATTTGGCGCGGCCATCAGCGCGGGGAAACCCAGCCGCAACAGCGGGGAGTTTGTAATTTCTCATCCGATTCACCCCTTCCCTTTCGGTTCCTCCCGGGATCTTTCGGGCTGAATAATTTGCGGTCTGCGCATGCCAATCCACCTTCGATACCTGCTGGGTTGCTCGGCCCTCAGAGACATCACGGCGGTGCTGGACTCGGGGAATACCTCGGTCCCTGCTCCACGAAACCATCCGCGCATTTGGGGCCTTCGCCCTTCACGACCGACCAGAATTCGCCATACTGCTGCAGCCCGTTCCCGGGGCTTGGATCGCGAGGGTTGAAGGTTTCGACGGCAGCGCCAGCGGGTAGCATGCTACGAAGTTCTTGCCTGGATCGGCCAAGCCGGTTGGCCCTGATCGCCCGGGAGGGAAGATCCCACTTCACTTCAGGGAGTTAACCATGGGATAGAAATTGTCTTTTCGATCCGGTTGCATCAATTGGTTCAGCTCATGATCGCACCCGCCAATATTCAACTTATCGGATCCGAAGTCGCCATCGCGTGGAGCGATGGCACCGAATCATATTACCAGTCCGAGATGTTGCGGGCGGCCTCTCCCAGCGCCGCTAATATCGGCGAAACCGATATTCTAGGCCAAACTCACGGTGGCGATGGTCGCACCAAATTCCCCGGCGTGACGGTGCAAGGTTGGGAAATCGTCGGTAACTATGCCGTGCGATTCGACTTCAGCGACGGCCACCGGACCGGTCTTTATAGCTACAACTATCTGCATGACCTCGCCCGCAAAGGCGAGTAAGTGCTTCGTTCAAGAGTTCGTTCCGCGCCGGCCCAGAGATCCGGATCAACGATCACGAGACTACCTTGATTGCCCAGCGGCAAAGGGACGCCCGACTGATCCTGCGTGCGATACTCCCTGACCCGCGGAGAGACCTCCCATTGCGGCAGGGCCGAGCTCAGTCGCCGATCTACCCTCTCGCCTAGCCTCAGCGGCAGATGAAAAGAAATTCGTTTGTATCCACCAGATAATGACGGATCGTATCGCGCTCCAATCTACTCAATCACCGATAGACCCAAACGGTCTCTCCCTGGCACCATCAACTCGGTCTGCACCAGCAAGGGATTGCCCCTTAACGCCCGAGCCCATCTGCCCGGCACGAGCGCCGCACCTTTTGGGGCCATCCGCCGTGGGATCAGTGCCTAGTTGAAGCGTTTGATCCTTTTCGGAAGATGCCTTAACCCAACGGGCGGTTTCGCAAACCACGCAGGGTGGTCAAATCTCCCCAATCGGTGATACCCGGCAGAGGTCTGGGAGCAGTGCGAGCGCCGCGGCCGGTCACCAAGTGGTAGGCAGTGAGGTGTTGTTGCACATCCTTTCGACTCCCTAGCACTGCTCCGTCGGTGAAAAAGCGTATGCGGCAGCGTAGGACTTCGGGTTGGAGCAGCCTCCCCTTCCTTTTGGTGACTTCTTTGAGTTTTTCTGGATCCAATCGGCCACCGCATTCTTGAGAGGCCGATCCTTTACCCAAAAGGGTCTGGCGATAGCTCGATTGCGCACCGGCCCAATTGGGCTTACCGCGCCCTTGGACCAATCGAACCAACCCTCTCTGCGCAATCTTACCTCCCCCAATCGCCTCACCGTAACCACAAAACCGATAGTTATGGGGGGTCCGTGACAATCCCGGCACGGACTGGATTCAAATCGATGGAGGCGGCCATCGTGCTCATCACTCCAGATTTTGCCTCCACTAACACGCTCTTAAACCGCTCGACCCACAAGGTGCCGTAGCGCTGGTGGGACCGGTTATAACAAACGGAAAAACGCTGCTTAAGCAGTTTCATGAACTGGGAGACGTCTCTTCATCCCCACTTCTTTGCGGGTTTCAGATTGTCGCTAATGCGGGATTCAGAATGACGTTCCACCGCCGATTGGTAAGGCGTTGGTTGAGGACAAAGCACGCCATAGCGACGCAGAAGCTCTCGGTCCAAAACTTCGCAATGTTGCGGCACCCGCAGCAGCACATGGGAGGGGTTGGACCCGATAGCGTTAGTCATACCCTGCACTCCCCAGCAGTCCGCGATCTGCCAAAGTTACTGGCGCAGGATCTCCTTCGCCACGTCATCCAGCAACCGCTCCCCATTCACCGGGCGCGTCATACAGTGATACCCCGCTTCTGCCGCTTCAGCATCTGCCTCAATTTTAGCGGCCCTCATCTACCACCTTATCAATCACCAACATCGCCTTCGTCCACAACACATTTAGCCTGTCCCTTATTAATTAATCTTTTACGGTCGCTTCGAAACCGCCAAGGAACTTTGGGCCGCTGCCATAGTCGTTGCTGGTCGACATCCACCCTCTTTTGAAAACGGCCTCTCCCCCATTGATTCGACAGAGACTCACCCTCGTCGTCGCTCAGCTCATTATCGCCGGCCCGGTAATAGCGTTTGATACCTTGGGGTTCGCTTGGCCATCGGGAGACATCTCAGTCGTGATCAATCTGGAAAATTCCGATGCCCCGGAAGGCCCCCATCCCTATTCGATGGAGCAGCTAATTGGAATGCCGTGGGGCGAAGCTCGATCGACGACTGGAACCGCCACCTCGTGAGGTCGCAACTCGTGGCGCTGGATCCTCCGGCTGCTGGCTCCGCATCCGATGGCAACACCACCACTGAAGTCTTTTTCTTTAACACGATTTACGGCGACGAGTTCAGTGAATTTGTTCTCGGGGTCGCCCTGATCAGGCCAGCCTTCGGCAACCCTTCGGCGATTAGGGAGGCCGATATCGTGATCAACAACCAGGTTTCATGGAACTCTTACCGGGGACCGCAGCGCCAAACGGTCTTCGATCTGCGTCGGGTGCTTAGCCACGAGCTGGGGCACCTCCTCGGATTCGCGCATCCCGATGAAGCCGAAACCGCGCAAGAAGTGAAGGCGTTGATGAATTCGACGGTTGGCGACATCGAAGGGCTCGTCGCGGATGATATCGCAGCGGCAATTCATCTCTACGGCACCCCGCTGGTGGATCCCGCCATCACCGCTGGCGCGGTTGATCAGGTCGTGACGGTGGGTGACATCGTGACATTCAACATCGCAGTAGGAGGTGACACCGGCCCGTCGGAGTCGACCATCGGACTGGATCTGGGCTGGTTTTTTCCGGACTCCCTGCCAGAAACTTCCCGGACAACTTCCTCTTCATCGAGGACCGGTCCCAATTATTCGTCGGACTTGCCCAAACCTACGATAGCGGTGAATACACGATATTTGCCTCCAATCCTGACGGGGTAGATACGGCATCCATGAATCTCGTGGTCAATCCGGTCCCGACGTCCCCCCCTCACCCAACTCGCCAATTTGTCGACCCGTGGATTCACCGGAGCGGGCGACCGGGCGCTTGCGGTCGGTTTCGTAATTCAGGGAACAGCGCCCTTGGGTCTGCTCCTGCGGGCCGTTGGTCCGACATTGGCGCAGGCCCCCTACCTGGTGCCCGGCCCGTTGCCTGATCCGATTTTGACGCTGCGTCGGGCTCAAGCCGACGGGTCATTCACTGCAGTCGCGATCAACGACGACTGGCATAACTCAGCCCTCAGCACGGCCGCCGAACTACGGGAAACGGCGACGCGGATCGGCGCTTTTGCGCTCAACGAAGGATCCGCGGATGCCGCCCTACTGGTCGATCTCGAACCCGGCATCTATACGGCTACGGTTTCCGGCGGCGGCGCGGCTGATATCGCCAAGCAAGGCGTCATCATTGTTGAAGCTTACGCTGTCGAAAAGAACGGCGCGGGTAGTCGCTTGATCAACCGCTCGACCCGCGGCTTCGTTTCCAAAGACGACAGCACGATGATCGCTGGACTCGTGGTCTCCGGCACGGCGGCTCGGACCTACCTGCTGCGCCTGGTCGGCGACACGCTGGCGGACTTTGGCGTATCCAGTCCGGTGGACGATCCATTGATGACCTTGTTTCGCGACGGGCAAGCCGTCCGGATCAACGACGACTGGGACCACCCTCCAATTCACCAAGCCATGCTCCGCGAGAAGATGGCGGAGCTCGGTGCGTTTGAGCTGATAGACCGACAGGAATCGGCGATGCTGCTCACGCTCGCGCCAGGTGCCTATACGGTCCGGGTGGCGGGCTTCGACCAGAACAGCGAAGGCGTCGGGCTGATCGAATTCTACGAAGTGCCCGAATAAAAAAGAGGCGTATCGTTAGGGGCGTTCGACGACTCGGGCCACCACCACGGTGACGTTGTCGCGGCCCGAGAGTCGGTTGGCGCTTTTGATCAGTAGGCGCACAGTTTCAGGGGCGACTCTTAGGTTCTCGGCGACTTCGCACATCATGCTGTGAATCTCCGCGTCGCAGACGCCGTCGGTGAGACCGTCAGAGCATAACACATAAACATCACCCGCCATCAGATCGATGGGGAGGCAGTCCGGCATCAGGCCGGCGTCGTCGCCGCCGAGACACTGATCGATGATATGTCGGCTGGGATGCACCCGAGCTTCCGCTTCCGACAAGCGGCCGCTCTGCCGCAGACGCCCAACCGGGGAATGATCCGGGCTAATCTCTTTCAGCCGTTTGTCGCGCAGTCGGTAGATTCGACTGTCACCCACCTGACCCAATACCGCGCCTTGAGCCTCGGCCCAGAGAAAGGAAATCGTGGAGCCCATACCCAACCACGACATGTTGCGGTTGGCCGCCTGATTGATCGCTTGGTTGGTGTTAATCAGGGCTTCGTGGGCGCGTCCCAGCGAGGTCTGCCCGCGTTCGTGATTGGCGAGCGTTTCCTGCGTCTCGATTACCGCCAACCGACTGGCTTCCTCTCCAGCATTGGCGCCCCCCAATCCATCGCAGACCCCCAACCATGCCCCTTGGACCAGATCAATCGTGCCCATGGAGGCATGCTGCCAACCTTCCGCCTTTTCGGTCAGGCTGCCGCCCCACCACGCGTCCTCGTTGTTCGCGCGCAACAATCCCACATCGGAGGATCCGGCGAATTCAAGGAGGAAGGCACTGTGGTCCGTCTGCAGCATAGAAAAAGCGGAAGATGAGGCCCCCTTCCACCCGGGTGCAATGTTTCGATGCAAACAACGGTGGTTTGTCGAGCGCACCCAAGCTCGACGGAGACGGTTTTTTGGTCATAAGAGTCGGTTTCCATGTCCACATTTCCTGTCCGCCACGACCGCCACGAAGTAGAACTCGGCTCCCAATTTCAGCCAAAATTTGGAGCCGACGGATTGATTCCTTGTATCGCCCAGGATCATGCATCCGGCGAGGTTTTGATGTTCGCATTCATGAACGAGGAATCGCTGGACCACACCTTACAGACGGGTAAGGCGACCTACTGGAGTCGATCGCGTAGCAAGCTGTGGATGAAGGGAGAAGAGTCCGGCAACGTGCAACTCGTGCGCGAAGTCCGGACGGACTGCGATCAGGACGTGATCTTGATCAAGGTCGAACTCGCCGGTTCGGCCAACGCGTCCTGTCACAATGGCTACCGCAGCTGCTTTTATCGGAAGCTTACGGACCTGCATGATTCCACTTTCCCCATGGAGACGACCACCGCGCCTTTGTTCGATCCGAAGGACGTTTACAAAAAATGAGGTTGATCTGCCGGCTCCGGCGGGACGGGCGGGACGTCTCTTTTTTTCACTCTCCGCCCTTCTTGGCGGCAAATCCGGGTAGATAACAAAGAGCTCCCATCGGGGAGCTGTAGCCGGGATCGGTATGTCCGCCGAAGCCTTGGCCGACGAGGACCACCCCGGAGCCGCGGAACGGCCGGGCCAACCATTGCGGCTTTGGGATCTCTTTTTTGATGCACCCTTCCCGGGGGCGGCCCTCCCCCGGGGCTCTTAGTGGTGGGGTGCTTGTGATCCGAAAGAACAACTACTCAAAGGGCTGCTCTGACATGTTTTTGCTGTCCAACGTCAAAGCTGGAGGCACGCGCTCCAGCGGGCACCTCCAACCTCTTATTCGACACTTTTGTTCTTCAGAACTTGCCGTCAGTGAGTGTGACCGTGGTGGTCGTGGTCGTGGTCATGGTCGTGGTCGTGGTTATGTGGGGCTGTAGTATGATCACCGGGTTGCTTTGGGAGGGCGTATTTCAATTCCATTACGGTGCCAAAACTCCGCTCTTCTTCAGGCAGTCATACTGGTTCTCTTATCAGATCGGGCCGCGGTGATTTGTAAGTTAATCCCTCGGTGCGCTGGTCGAAATCGGCTTTCATTTTCTTGCGGAAATCGGCGTCGTTCCGAATATCCCAGCCGATTGCGGTGCGAACAGTTGAAGCGGTAACAGCTCCCTTTATTCTGATGTAAGTGCCAGAAACTGGCTGAGGCTGCTAGGAGTGAAGGCCTATGCCCACGGGCATAGTGGCGACTGCGAATCCCATCGTTGGAATCTGCCAACTGACGTCGCCCCCGTCGGAGCTTCCGCCCGTAATAGGCTCATCTGTTAGGGAGGCAGACATTGCTCGCTAGCCCGACCTGCGGGATCTCATTTTGCTCCTGAAGTTTTAAGGCAAAGTCGTTTTCCTGAGCGGTGAACTCTGGTGCTCCCACGCTCTCCAGATAAAGATGCATCCGCTCGGCGCGAGGCGGGTTGGGGAGCAAGCCGCACCTGCCGTAGTCAGGAAGAACAAAGTCCTCCCTTTGCGTCATGAGACCCGCACCTTTCGCAATATCAATGATCCCGGCGCCCCCCCTCTTCGACCGACTGGCGGTTCTCCTCTCTGAAGGTGAGTTACACGGACGCTTTCTCTGGGACGATATTCGCCGCTTCTCCTCCCTTGAGGATGATGGGGGGATTTGCGCTGTCGGCTTTCCGGGCTCGCGCATGTTAATGACGCTCTGGAGGCATAATTCGACGCCGTCGAGCGCACTTCTTCCGAGCCAAGGAGAGCTGCCCGCATGAGAAGCTTTTCCGGTAAATTTGATATACGTCTACTGTTGCGAGGAGGTTATGGCATTTGCGACTACGGTGACAAGTGCCGGATGCCAGTGAATCATGGCATCCAAGTCGTCGAATTTACCTTCCCGTGCCATGAAGACCTTCGCGCCCTCTGTTTCTTCCGCCGCTCCGCCATAAACGCGCAGAGTTCCCGGGGTTCCGTTCGCTTCCATCATTTTCTTCAGAGCCAAAGCCGTGCGACTGGCCCAAATTCTCTACCTCGTCCGATTAAACGAAGCCGCCGGGCAGCGCAAAGACTGACGCAAAATATTCGCCTTGGACGGATTAACGTTTTCACGCTGGGGGGATGAAAACGACGACGTTGCGGGGCACGGATTTAGAGGTCTCCCGAGCTTGCCTGGGCACGATGACTTTTGGCGGTCAAACCAATGCGGTGGAATCCGCCCAGATCCTCGATCATGCGATCGCTCAGGGCGTCAACTTCATCGACACGGCCAACAACTACACCGATGGAAACAGTGAGACCATTTTGGGCGATTGGTTGAAGCAGAGCGGCCACCGCGAACGGATGGTGCTCGCGACTAAAGTCTTCAACCATGTCGCCGGTGATTCGGCCGAGCAAAAAGGTCTGGGCCGGGTCAATATCGCCCAGAGCGTCGAGGCGTCGCTACGCCGCTTGCAGACCGACTACATCGACTTGCTCTACCTCCACTGCCCGGATCGCAGCGTGCCGATCGAGGAGACGATCGCAGCCGTTGATGCCCTCATCCAGGCCGGAAAAGTCCGCCACCTCGGCATGTCCAACTACGCGAGCTGGCAAATGGCGGATGCGCTCCATGCGGCTAAGAATCACCAATGGGCCCGCCCCGCGGTCACTCAAATCCCCTACAATATTATCACCCGGGCAGTCGACGAGGAGTGCACGGAATTCGTGCAAACCCACGACTTTGGCGTGACGGTCTATAACCCGATCGCGGCCGGTCTCCTGACTGGCAAACACCGGATCGGCTCTCCCGAAACCGATACCCGTTTTCAGCAGAGCGAGGTCTACTACGAGCGTTACTGGCACCCGAGTAACTTCCGCGCGGTCGAGCGCCTGACCAACATCGCGGACGATTTGGGTGTCTCGCTGATTGAGATGGCGATGCGTTGGGTGTATTCCCAACCGATCGTAGACAGCGTGATCATCGGCGCGAGTCGCCCGGCGCAGATCGAGCAGAGTCTCGCCGTGCCCGATGAACCGCTCGATGAGACCACCCTGAAAATGTGTGATGCGATCTGGGCAGATTTGCGAGGTCCCCACTTCAAATACAATCGCTGAGCAACCGCGCGCGGCCGTCAGCCGCATCGCTGAAAACCCCTCGTCTTTGCGCGCTCAAACATTTTTGCATCGTCATTGCGTGGCCCTCTCGTCGTAGAATTAGCGTTATATCATGTTACTGTTCGCAACCGCGATCGTCCTCACTCTCGGCATCTCTTTTATTTGCTCCCTCATGGAAGCGATGATTCTGAGCACCAGTGTATCGGAGATAGAGTCCCTCAAAAAGTCCCGTCCGCGGCAGGGAGCTATGCTCGAGCAGTTGACCGGTAACTTGGAGGAGACGATATCCACCATCCTGACGCTCAACACCATCGCGAACACCCTGGGTTCGATCACCATTGGCGGACTCGCCATCGAGCTCTACGGCCAAACGGCCCTCGGCATCGTCTCCGCGCTGATGACCCTGGGCATCCTGTTCTTCTCCGAGGTGATCCCCAAAAACCTCGGGGTGGTCTACCGAATTTCCCTGCATCCTCACGTCGTTTATCCGCTCACGTGGATGCGCAATACGCTGCGCCCGGTGACGTATTTGTGCAATGTGCTGGTGCGCGTGGTCATCACCTCGCCGCCTGAAAAAACCGACTCCGACGAGGAGATCATTCTGCTCGCCGAACGCGGCACCATGGATGGTTCGATCTCGAAGAGCGAATCTAGCATCATCGCGAATGCGCTCTCCCTCGACGACATCCGCGTGCACGAGATCATGACCCCGCGCACGGTGATCACCTCGTTTAATCGCAGGTCCACCGTAGGCGAAATCTTCGACGCCTACCCCAACGTCCCCTTCGCGCGCATCCCGGTTTATCAAGACAGTCTGGATCACATGGTCGGGATGGTCCGCCGCCGGGATCTCCTCAAAGCCGTGGCCAATGACCTAGAGGCAGATCCGGTCACCACGCACATGCAGGAGATCCATTTTATTCCGGAAACCGCGACCGCCGCCCAAGCTTTGCAGGAGTTTCTAAAAGTCCACCAACAGCTCTTTGTGGTGGTGGATGAATTTGGTTCCACCGCCGGGGTTCTCACCATCGAGGATGTGATGGAACACCTCATCGGTCGGGAGATTTTCGAAAAAGATGACATTGCGGTGGACATGCGGGAACTCGCTCGCGCCCGGCTCAAAAAGTCACTGCGGGCGCGCAAGCCCGCCGCCCCGCCCTCGGCCCCACCCGTCTCGCCGCCGGCGAACAAGTAGCCGATTCGATTGATCAAAGCCATGTCCGCCGAGGCCACGCCAGCGCATTGGGTGCACGACCTGAGCCCGTTCCTAATCCAGTTCAACGAGAGCTTCGGTATCCGCTACTACGGCCTGTCCTACTTGATCGGCTTCGCCTTGGGCGGCTGGATCCTGTTCATCGCCGCCAAACGCGGACGGCTCGCCTTGAAGCCAGAGGCCGTGGCGGACCTCATGACCGCGCTGGTGATTGGCGTAATGGTCGGAGGCCGGCTGGGTTACTATTTTCTCTACGAACCGGCGAACGTGCTGCGAGATCCGGTGCAGCTCCTGCGGGTCTGGGAAGGCGGCATGGCATCGCACGGCGGGTTCGTGGGTGTCGCGGTCGCGATGGCTTGGTTCGTGCGGAAACACGATATCACGTTTTTCCAACTCGCCGACGCCACCATCGCGGTGGCTCCGTTGGGGATCGGACTCGGACGGGTGGCCAACTTCATCAACGGCGAACTTTGGGGCCGAGTGAGCGACGTATCTTGGGCCGTGATTTTCCCCGCCAGCGCTCGCCCGGGCACGCCGCTCTACGAAATTCCGGCTCGCCACCCGTCGCAGCTCTACGCGGCAGCGTTGGAGGGTTTTTTGATCTTCGCCTACCTCCAGTGGCGCTTTTGGAAGACCGATGCTCCCCTCCGCCAACCGGGCCGGATTACCGGAGAGTTTTTAATCATCTACGGCGTCGCCCGCGTGATCACCGAGATGTTTCGCGAACCCGATGCGAGCCTCCTGCTCGGTCTGACCCGCGGGACCCTCTACTCGCTCTTAATGCTGGTGGCGGGTGCCATCGTGATTCGTCGGTCCAAAACCGTTCGATAAAACTCCCGCTCGATCTAGGAAATGAACCCTAGAGCTAAAAGTTTGGAATCCAAAGTCAGCTTTGCAGCCTTTCTTCCAATGGTATCTAAGCGGGGCATTTTGGTCGGAATTCTTCTCTTCACGGGAGCAGGACTCGCCCTCTCCGCCTCCGCCAGTCAGTCCCTCAAATCGATCCAATGGGTGCGTGGCATTTACGTGGCCGAGTCCCCCACCGCCTCTCCGGTTTCCGCCAGCATTGCCGAATCGGTAGCCCGCGATCGCGCTCGGGAAGTTGGCGGCGTCGCCGTGCCGGCCACCGGGAGTTCAATGATGCCGCTTTACCAGAGCGGCGTAATCATGGTGATAGCACCCGTTAAATACCATGAGCTGAAGCGGGGCCAGACCGTGGTCTACGAAAACCGCCGGGGACTCACGGTCGCCCACATCCTCGTCACTAAATTGAAGACGGGTTGGCGAGTCACCGGCCTGAACAACCGCCTCCATGATGGCGAAGGCGTGAATGATGCCAATCTACGTGGGGTCGTCGTCGACGCGTTCCAACCGGTGCGCGGGATGTCGGTCGCCTCTCGCTGAAAAAGCGGTGCCCCGTCCTTTACTCGGAAGGGCCGGAACGGTTTCATCCGAGACCCTCCTACCCCATGAAGCGCTTTCTCTTTGCTCCACTCGCGATCCTTTTCAGCCTGACCGGCATCTGCGCGGCAGAGCCGGAGCGGAATGCCCACTACGATCGGGCCGCTGATCTTCACGAATTTACGGTATTCCTACAAGAGGGAGGTTGGTGCTGGTTTCAGGATCCTCGAGCGTTGATCGTCGGCGATCATCTGTTCGTCGGCGCGGTCCAAGGCAACGGATCCGGAGCTGCTCAAGTCGGTATTTTTGATCTCGAAACGGCCCAGCCGGTTGGCACCGCCGTGATGCGCGACTACTTCGATCACAATGACCACAACTCGCCGGTGTTTTACGAGCGACCTGACGGCAGTGTGTTAGCGATGTATGCCCGGCATCACGTCGATTTCTTTCACCATTATCGGATTTCGAATCCCCGGGATCCGATGGACTGGTCGCCGGAGCAGACCTTCGGGCACGACCACGCCGGCGCCGGCAAAATCACCTACATGAACCTGGTGGGATTGAGCGACCCAGGACTGCTCTACAACTTCTACCGTGGGATCGATTTCAATCCGTCATTCATCATATCACGTGATCATGGCGAAACGTGGAGTGACCCTACTCACTTCATCGCGAGCGAGCTGAATGGACGCCATCGGCCCTACGCCCGCTACGTCGGTGATGGCGTGAAATCGGTGCATGTGAGCTTCACCGACGGCCATCCCCGGGTATTGGGTAACAGCATCTTCTACACGAGATTCACGGACGGTGTTTTTTATCGCGCCAACGGCTCACCCATCAAAACCCTCACGGCGGATGGCCCCCTGCGCCCCAGTGAAGTGGAACCGGTTTATCAGGGTAGTGGCGGCCACAACCAGGAAAATGGCCGCAGTGTGCCTGGTGCCGCCTGGACCAGTGAGACCGCCATCGACGCAGCCGGCCATCCGCACATCGCCTACACGCTCTACCTGGCCAATACGGATAACCGTTTTCGGTTGGCCTCATGGAACGGCGAGAAGTGGATTGATCGGGAAGTGGCCCACGCGGGCAATTGCCTCTACGATTTCGAAGCAAGCTACACCGGTCTGATCGCGATGGATCCCGCCGACCCCACTATCGTTTTCATCTCCACGGACGTGCATCCGAACACCGGAAATACGACGGGCGGAAAGCACGAAATCTTTCGCGCGCGAATTGGGCCCCAGGACGATATCAACACGATCGCTTGGAAAGCCGTGACCGCCGATTCACCGGTGAGAAATATTCGGCCGATGATCCTACGCCAAGGCGACCAACGGGTGGTGCTCTAGAACCGCGGTGACTTTGTGACCTATCTCGACTACCAGCTGGATACGGTGGGACTGATTGAAACCGTCGCACCCTAGTGATGCTGCGGTCGTCTTGGCCAGACGCCGGCTGATCGTTCGCACCGGGGGCCAAAAAATCAGCTCCGTTCAATCAATTCCTGCGAGAGCCGGTTGCTGCGATTCTCGGCGTGTCCCAGTTGTTCCACGAAGACATTAAACTCCGCGATCGGGAGGTCTTCATAGCACCGGATCTGCTCGTCCTCCCAAATCCATTCGGCATGGTTGTAAGACAGCAGTTGGAGAAGTCCCAACATGGCATCGGCATAGTCGAGGTGAGCCTGCATCAAGGGCTCGAATACGGGCGCCTGTTGCTCGTGCTTGGCCTCCGCTTCCGCCAGTGCGATTTTGCCCATCGGATCACCCGGCCCCATCGCCCCTAGCCGCGCGCGAAGATCCGGCATCGATTGGGCAAAATATTCACGGTAGAGCAGGGACTCTGCGTAGTAGGTCTCCACCGCCCCGATCTGGTAGTCATACTCCTTCTCCGTGGTAAGCCGCGCAAAGTCCAAAACCCGATCTGCCCTGGCTCGATCAAACGCTACCCGCCATCGATCCAACACCCCTTTGGAATCCTGCATGAAGGCAGCCATGATGCCGTAAAACTGTTTCTCTTTCCCCGAGGTGCTGTTCGCGAGTGCGGCCAGCGGGCCGGCGGTATCAGCGATCAGAGCATCAAACGATTCCCCCCCCAGGCTTCGACGTCTCCGGATTCGGCGAATTCGCGTTTGGCTTGGTCCCGTTGGTCCCGCAACGTTGTCATGCTTTTATCGGCTTCAATCCGCTCAACCGCTTTCTTACCCAAAGTCCCGATATAACCGAGCACACCCAGCGCCAAAAGAACGGCAAATACGATCGAGCTAGCGGCATTGCGACGGCCGGAAATCCAGTAAACGAGATAGGCTAAGATCGCGGGAAACAGCGTCCAACCGATCATCATACCGACGGTGTAGCCGATGCGCTCCGGGCTCTTGTCTGGTGACATAAAGAACAGCACCAGCGCAAAAGCATAGGCCAGTCCCAGAAGCACGCGATTGTAGCCGGTGAGTCGGAACGGAGGCTTTACCGGGGGGAGCTCGGGAGGTTCGTGGGGCGCCATCGGATAGTGCGAGGTGGAAATAATGGGGCACGGCTCAGGCCCGATTCGTAACCATGACTAATCTTCCCGACCGGCGGAAACATTAATATCCTGACGCACCCGCAACGCGGTGATGATCCCCGCCCGCAATGCTGTTGCCATCGCATCGAGGTCAAAGGCACGCTTGGTCTTGGGCAGGTGAATAAACCCGCCCCTCACCCCAGGTCGACGGCGCAATGCATGTATCAGGCAATAGAATACATGGTTACACACGTAGGTGCCCGCTGTATTTGAAATCTCCACCGGCCAACCGCGTTGATTGAGCGAGCGGTGCATCGCCTTGATCGGTAGCGATGAGAAATAGGCCGCCGGTCCGGTTTGACGGATCGGCCGATCAATCGGTTGCTGGCCCCGATTGTCCGGGATGCGAGCGTCATCAATATTTACCGCAATCCGCTCCAAGGACAGGTGCTGGCGCCCACCCGCGAGACCGAGGCAGATCACCAATTCAGGGTCGTGCAATCGAATCGCCCGTTGGAGCTGCCGCCCCGCTACGCCAAAAGCGACGGGCAACGTGGTGCCGACCACGGTGCGGCCGTGAAGCCGCTGACCATCCAATCGCTCCGCCAAGTCCGACGATGGGTTGGATCGAGCTCCCCCGAAGGGCTCAAACCCCGTAAGTAGCACCCGCCGAGTCATGACGCTCCCCAGCAAGATTGGACGGTAATCCCAGCGCATTGGAGCACTGACCGCAGGCGTTGAGCGAACTCCACCACCGTCGGGTTATCGCCGTGTAAGCAGATCGAGTCAGGTCGCAGCGCCACCCAAGTGCCCAACACACTGCGGACCCGGTCGGCCGTGACTATTTCAAGCACCTGCTGCGCGGCCGCCGCCGCTGTCGGCCGCATCGCATCCGGTCGATCACGCGAAATGAGGTATCCATTTTCGTCGTAAGCCCGATCGGCAAAGGCCTCCGCCTTGGTGTTCAAGCCCGCGCGATCACCGGCGAGCCAGAGTTCGCTGCCCGCTAGGGCCAACAAGCCGAGGGAGGCATCAAAGTCCCGCACGGCTGCCACCACCACGCGAGCGATCGTGGGCTCGCGCGCGGCCAAATTGTAGAGCGCGCCGTGGGGTTTGACGTAGCGAAAATCCCCGTGCGTCCGGAGCGTGGCCAACTGATTCAAGATCAACTGCCGCAGTTCCGGGGCGGACAATTGCAGTTCGCGACGTCCAAAGTGCGCTCGATCTGCGAATCCCGGATGCGCCCCCGCCACCACTTGGTTTTCCGCCGCCAAACGCAGGGTCTTTTGCATCGTTGCCGAGTCACCGGCATGGGCACCGCAGGCGATATTGGCCGACGTAACCAACGGCAGTAGTTGGGTATCCAGCCCCGCCCCTTCGCCCACATCGCAGTTCAGATCAATCGACCTCATGACGCGGAGATGAGTCGGTTACGTAACCCGACCTGCAGGAATCCCAGATCACGGGCCGCCCGGCGGCGCGCCGCGATGGCTTCCGACAGCGTGACCTCGACGAAGCTTACGTTGCCCCCCAGCGGCACTTGGGCGAGCAGGGAAATGTCGGCCGAGATCACACCCGCGATCCGCGGATACCCTCCGACCGATTGACGATCCGCCATGAGCACCAAGGGCTGGCCATTGGGAGGAAGCTGGATGGCACCCAAAGCCACGGGTTGCGAAGTCATTTCGACTTGGATCGACGGCTTCATCACCGGTCCCTCTAAGCGCAGACCCATCCGATTCGAGTCGGCGGAAATTTGATACTCCGATTCCAGCAAGGTTTGCCAGACCGTCGATCCCATCGATTCCAACTCCGGCCCCGGGATCACGCGAATCTCGGTCGTCTCATCGGACGGCGCCCTCAGCATCGAGTTGGCCAAGCCCCAACCCCGGCGGATATCGCGAACCTTGCTCGGGCCCACCATCAACTGATCCCCACTGCGCAAGGCGCGTCCCCGGAATCCGCCAAACCTAGCCGACAGGTGGGTGCTGGCTGAGCCCAGTTTCACGGGCACGTAGAATCCACCGCCGACCGCCAGATAGCCGCGGCCACCGCCGGGGAGTTTTCGCAAATCCAAAACCTCTCCCGGTCTCATCCAAAACGGCTGTCCGAACGGTCGGGCCAGGCCTGGAGTCCCGGTTATCGCTACCAAAACCTTGGCTTGGAAACAAAGCACGGGGCCCTGCAACGCCCATTCCAGAGCAGGGGCACCCGCGGCATTTCCCACCAGCAGATTGGCTACCGCTAGGGCCCGTTGATTGAGCGCCCCACCGGGGGCGACCCCCACCAATTGATAACCGGGCCGTCCCAAATCCTGCACCGTGGTCTGCGCCCCGCCTTCCTCCACCGTAATGACTCTAGCATTCGGGGCCGCCGCCATCCTTGGCTGCGGCAGAGTTTTCGGATTCGTCAAGGGCGAGAACAGCAGCTCCGGCACCCGCTCAAAACGCACTCGATCCCCGGGGCGAAACCAAGAGGGTTCGACCGCATCGGGGTCAAAGAGGCGCTGGTTGGTGCGCCCAATAAGGTTCCATCCTCCCGGCAACTCTTGAGGATAGACCCCGGTCTGAGTGCCGCCGATTCCCACCGCGCCTGCGGGCACGCGTAACCGCGGCGAATCCAATCGCGGACAAGCCAAGGCCGGATCCAAACCGGAAAGATAAGGAAACCCCGGCGCGAAGCCCAAGGTCGCCACCCGATACTCGCTCTCCCCGTGTCGCCGAATCACTTCCTCGACCGATATGCCCGCGTGATCCGCCACGCGTTGCAGGTCCGGCCCTTCGTCCGATCCGTAAACGACGGGGATCACCCGCTCTCGCTCCTCGCCGGATTCGGCCGGGGCAGAATCGGGTTCCGCCAATGCGATGAGGAGGCGATCCCGGAAGGATGCGATGTCACGGTCTGAGCGCAGATGCACCGCGACGGCGGTCAATCCCGCGACAATTTCCTCGCCAGCCAACCAAGTAAATCCGGTGAGTCGGCGGACCAAAGTCCGAACTGCGGCCAAGCCAGAGATATCCGGCGCATCCGCCACCTCGATCACTAGGGCCATATCGCTGAGGACTTTGATTAACATACCGTCTGATATTCCGGGGTAATTCCCGGCGTGACAAGCCTACCACCGTGCTCCTTATCGCCCCCCTGCCCGCTACTGATAGTTTGCCGGATAGGGTTGAGTTTAATCTCCAGAGACGAGTAAGTCCCTCATGCCCGCAAAAACGGCCACCATCGCCTTAATCGCCCTGTTCACTTTCACCGCCTGCAGTCGCGATGAGGTGATCACTTATCGTGTGCCCAAAGAAGAATCTCTGGTCATGCCCCCGGAATTAGCGGCCGAATCTCCTGCTCTCGCCACCGAGGGAGCAGCGACGTTTACGTGGCGAGCACCGTCTCACTGGCTGGACCAAGGCCCGAGTGGCATGCGACGCGGGAGCTTCCAAGTGCCCGGCGACGGCGACGCGACCGCCGATCTTTCCATCATCGCCTTCCCGGGTGATGCCGGCGGGATGGCCGCCAACATCAATCGTTGGCGCGGGCAGGTGGGACTAGCCTCGGTATCGCCTGAAGAAGTCCAGGCCGGAATCGAGCACACCGACACGGACTATATGCATGTTGATTTGGTTACGATGACGGGCCAATTGGGCGGCGTGCCCACTCGGATCGATGGAGCCATTTTCAATAATGCGGGCGAATCTTGGTTCATCAAATTCATGGGGCCGGCTGAAATCGTGGCCGCCGAGTCCGACAATTTCCGCGCCTTCGTGAAAACGGTGGCTCCCGTCAATCGCTGATCCCCTCACCTCTTGAACGACCTGACCAAAGCTTTCGTCCAATTCTTCAGTTCACTGCGACTGACGGTGGTGCTGCTGGCCCTTTCGATGGTGCTCGTCTTCGTGGCGACGCTCGCGCAGGTCGAGATCGGCATCTACGGCGTGCAGGAGAAGTTTTTCCGCAGCTTCTTCGTGCTCGCGAAATTCCCGGGCACCGACATCCCGTTCCCGATCATGCCGGGCGGGTATTTGGTCGGCGGCTTCCTGATGATCAACCTCGTCTCGGCGCATTTGACCCGGTTCAAACTCAGCTGGTCGAAGGTGGGTATTCACCTTACGCACATCGGATTGATGGTGCTCCTGCTGGGTGAATTCGTCATCGGAATCGTCCAAGAAGACTTTTCCCTCCGGCTGCAGGAACAGCAGACCCTCGCCTATTCGGAGAGCTTCCGCCGCAACGAAATCGCCCTAGTAAATAAAACTGACGCGCTCGAAGACGAAGTGATCTCCATTCCCGAGTCCTTCCTCACTAAACGCACCCCGGTGCAACACGGAAGCATGCCGTTTCAGGTGATCACCCGGGCCTACTATCCCAACGCCAATATCGGCCTGCTTAGTTCGTTGCCAGAGGGCATCGATGCGACCGCGATGGCGCCCAACTTCTCGACTCGAGGCATTGGACCGCGTCTCGGCATCTCGCCCCTGCCATACACTTACAATGATCAGGAACGTAATCTCCCGACGGCGATCGTAGAACTCCTCGGCACCCGTGGCTCCGTCGGCACGTGGTTGGTTTCGCCGATGCTGGTCGCTCCGCAACCGTTTGAATATGAGGGCGAATCCTGGGAAATCGCCTTCCGTTTTGAACGCGAGTATAAGCCCTTCTCCGTCGAGCTCATCGAGCTGAGGCACGACGAGTATGCCGGTTCCAACATTCCCAAAAACTTTTCCTCGCTGGTGACGGTGAGGGCCATCGACGGCAGTGAGGAGCGGGAGTCTCTCATCTACATGAATCATCCGCTCCGGTATCACGGTTTCACTTTCTACCAATACCAGATGGATAGTGCTAATGGCTTCAGTGTGCTGCAGGTAGTGCGCAATCCCGCCCGTTGGTTACCCTACGTGGCCTGCATTCTCATCACCCTCGGATTACTGTGGCAATTCACCTATCACCTCGGGCGATTCGCCCAACGTCGCAAAGCTAACTGATGGTGAACTTACCGCTAGTCGTATTCTTAAATCTTCGGTTCTTCGTGGTTAATTCTTTCCAGTCATGAAACGTATTATTCCAATTCTGGCCTTGGTGGTCGCGTTACTGTTCGTCATGCGCACGGCATTCAAGCCGGGACCGGACACTGGGTTCGATTTGGCCGGCTTCGGCGATCTGCCGATATTGGCCGATGGGCGGATCAAGCCTCTTGATACCGTGGGACGCACCACCCTGCTAATCCTCCAAGAACGGCAAGCCGTTTACCTTGAAGACGGCAGCAAACTGACCCCCAACCAATGGTTATTGGACGCCTTCTTTCGGCCCAAAATTGCCGATACCTATCGGGTCTTCAAAGTTCAAAATCTCGAAGCTCTCGCCCTCATCGGCCAGACCGACGAAACCCTCAAGCGCGCTTACGAAAGTCGCGTCGCCCGCTTCATGGCGATCCTGGGGTTCGTGCCGTCCCGGCACAGCCGATTCTCATTCCATCACTTGGAACCTTATCTGGTCGAGATTGATCGCCAAGGTGCGCTCGCGGCCGAACTTGATGTGGCACAACGCGACCCCTTTCAGCGCGCCGTACTCAAGATCCGCAATCAGCTGATCGTCTATCAACAGATCAAACACAGCTTCGCACCGCCAAGCGACGATGACTTCCTGAATCGACTACAGGACTTACAGGACAACTACGCTGAAGGTATCGCCGCCGTCCGGGCTCGATCGCAAGGTGAAGAGCACAACGAGGCGCTCGCTGCCGAAATGATTGATGCCGGGCAACTGTTCCTGCGCATGGATCAGCTAGCGAGTTTGCTCCCGATGCCACCGCTCGGTGAAGACACGTCCGATGACAACTGGCAAAAGACCGGCCGCGCGCTGCTGGAGTCGTTCCAGAATGGCGTAGTGAATCCCTACGCGCTTGCCTACGCCGGCCTCGGCCGCTCCTGGCGCGACCAGACACCGGAGACCTTCAACACGATCATCTCTCTCTATACGGCTCAGTTGAATACCAAGTTCCCGGACCAAATGGGCAAGGCCCACACCGAGCAGACGTTCAATCAGGTAGCCCCGTTCTACGTGAGCCTGTTGCTCTACGTGTTTGTGTTTTTCCTCGCGATTGCTTCGTGGCTATTCTGGCCGGAAGCCCTGCAAAAATCCGCCTACTGGGTGCTGATCTTAGCGTTCGTGCTCACGACCGTAGGAATCCTCACGCGCATGTGGTTGGAGGGGCGCCCGCCGGTGACCAATCTCTACTCCTCCGCCCTGTTTGTCGGCTGGGGCTGCGTATTGCTCTGTGTGGTGCTGGAGAAACTCTTCCCCAACGCGATCGCCGCCACCGCCGGGGGCATGACCGGATTTGCGACCATGGTGGTCGCCCATCAATTGTCCCTGTCCGGCGATACCCTCGAGATGATGCGCGCAGTGTTGGATTCCAACTTCTGGTTAGCGACCCACGTCATCGTAATCACCATCGGTTATTCGGCGACGTTCTTGGCCGGCTTCCTCGCTTTCATCTACGTATTCCGCGGGGTGTTTACCAAATCCCTCGACAAGGAAACCGCCAAGAGCCTGGAGCGCATGGTATATGGTATCGTGTGCTTCGCTACCCTGTTCAGCCTCGTCGGCACGATCTTGGGCGGAATCTGGGCTGATCAATCCTGGGGTCGTTTCTGGGGCTGGGATCCCAAGGAAAATGGCGCGCTGCTGATTGTGGTGTGGAATGCGATCATCCTGCACGCGCGCTGGGGTGGATTGGCGCGGACCCGGGGCATCATGGCCTTGGCCATTTTCGGCAACATTGTGACCAGCTGGAGTTGGTTCGGCACTAATATGCTCGGTGTCGGATTGCACAGCTACGGATTTATGGATGAAGCGTTTAATGCGCTCGTGGCGTTCGTGGCGGTGAACCTATTTATCATCGCGATCGCCTATTTTCCGAAAGACCGATGGCGCAGTGCGCGGAAATTGCAGCGAGCTTAAGGCTCCGGACTCGGGTCACCCAGCCTTCACGGCTGGGATCACGGCGATCGGCTGCAACTCCCCTTCATCGGGGTCGGCGGGCACGGGCATCGGAAACCGTTGCACAAAATCTTGGAATTCCACCAGCTCCATCCGGCCGTCGTGATGTTCCACTACCGCGGTGAGGGACTCCACCCAATCGCCCGAATTCAGGTAGTGCACCTCCCCTAGCATCTTGTCGGCAGGCGTGTGGATGTGGCCGCACATCACGCCGGTGCAGCCGCGTTGTTTCGCGAGCTGGGAGATGTGGTCCTCAAAATTTGAAACGTGATTCACGGCCTCCTTCACGCGAGCTTTGATCGCCTTGCTGAGGGACCAATATTCCTTTCCCCGCCAAGCGCGCCATACGTTGTAGATCCGGTTGAGCTTGAGCAAAGCCCGATAGCCCCAATCTCCTAGATGCGCGAGGAACACAAAATTCTTGGTTACCGTATCGAACACATCGCCGTGCAGCACCAAATAGACCCGCTGCGGGGTCGAATGCACGTAGTCCTCCACCACCGAGAGGTTGCCAAACTCTAGGGGCATAAAACTCGCCAGCACATCGTCGTGGTTGCCGCGGAGGTAAACGACTTCCGTATCCCGCTTTTCCAATTTCTTGAGGACGATCCGCACGAACCGGGTGTGCGCCTTGGTCCACTGCCCCGAACGCTTTAATTGCCAACCGTCAATGATGTCGCCGTTGAGGATTAGCTTCTCACACCGCACCCGGCGGAGGAAGTGATTTACCTGCTCGATCTTGCAATCCGGCGTCCCGAGATGGACGTCGGAAATGATGACAGTACGCACCTGCAGGTTTTTCTTATCCATAGCCAAAGGTCTCTGGTCGGGTTAACTCAGAGGGGGAGTAGGTGTGCCCACGATGTCGACGTAAAACAAACTGCGCAATGTCCGTTGCCGCCGAAGGACGGGCGAGGTTCTGCACCCGTAGGTGCCACCCTCGCCACTCCCTTCCTCCGTCGGCAAACCCCCGCTGCAGGAGCTGGAGCACCGCCCGCGGAGTCTCCGCCCGCCCGCCGATGTCGTGCCGGCGCAGGAGTTCGTAATTCCCCTCTTCCTGCCCGGGAATGACCTGATTCACCACCATCGGGCAATGGGCAGCAATCGCCTCCTGCGTCGTCGCACCGCCCGCTTTGCTGATCACGGCATGGTGGGTCATCAACAACTCGGGAATCCGATCGGTCCAGCCCAGCACCTCAACCGGAGCGATCCGCCCCGCCGCCCGTTGCGTAATGCGTCGCCGCAGCGATTGATCTCGGCCCACTGCGAAGGTGAGCGTCCAATCCGTTTGCTCCAGCAACAAGCGGGCCGTTTCCATCGCTCCGCGGGAACCGGAATGGATGATGAAAAGCACCTTGGGTCGCTCTCCTTCCGATAATTGGGGACGGCTGAGCCGAGCGGAGGAGAGCGCAAAGATTGGGTCGACGGGAAATCCCATCACCCGTAATTTTTCCGCGGCACAGCCGGCATCCCGCAGGACTTGGGCGGATTCCTCGTTCGGCAAAAACCACCCGTCGCACGGAGCCAACCACCACATTGAATTAATGCTGATGGAATCGGTTACGACATTGTAACTGGGAATTTTAAGGCAGCGCGCTCGGGCCAGATAGTCCAACATGAACGCAAAAATCGGATACGTGCTACAGACCGCCGAGGGAGCAGCCGCGAGCATCTGTTGCTCCAACCATCGCATCTCCTCTTGCAGCAGACCTAACTTATCCGGCAGCGGCCGGGAACGATCCAACCACGCGTAAAAAGCACTCCAAACGCGGGGAAGATGATTGATCGCCCGATAATAGACGGCCCGAGCTATTTTGTCCCGGCGCGGCGAGACCGTGGCGAGCGGATCCAACATCTGCGCGGTGCCGTCTCCGCCCCAGCGATCGAAAGCGGCCGCCAGACTGCGGGCGGCCGCGTTGTGGCCTTCGCCATAACTCGCGGTCAAAATCAGCACGCGGCTCACGATTTCCGTCCCTTCCCCGCTTCGCTCAAGAGGTCGGCCTCAAAACGTTCGATCACGTGCTCCCAAGACTGATTTTCGAAGCCCTCCCGAGCCTTTCGACCGAGTTCAATCCGCAACGAATCTTCTGCGACCAACCGCACGCTCTCGCGCTCGAGCGCCACTGCATCACCGCACGGCGCGAGGAGGCCGTTTTGGCCGGGCCGAATAAACTGTCGGCCAGCGGCGTAATCGAAGCTCACCACCGCCAAGCCACTGGACATGGCTTCGGTCAACACGTTGCCAAACGTCTCCGTCAAACTGGCGTGGATATAGATATCGGCGGATGCGTAATACCGACCAATTTCCTCCCGAGAATAGAACCCCGCAAAAATACAGTCCGGATGCGCTGCGATCAGGGCGGCTCGAATTGGACCATCGCCCGCCAACACAAATTTTAACCGGGGATCGACGGCCCGCATCGCGGCATAGGTTTTGAAGAGCAATTCGTAGTTCTTCTCCGGCGCCATCCGCCCCACGTGCAGCACCACCCGATCCCCCGGTTGCACGCCCCACTCGGCCCGGAGGGTCTCGCTCCGTTGCGCAGGTGAGAAGCAGGTGGTATCGACTCCCCGCGACAGCAAGGCCATACCGTGAAACCCTTGTCCCCGCAGTGATTCACAAAGTTCATCGGTCGGAGCAAAGGTCTTTCGCGTGCGGTTGTGTACCCGCCGAAGCCACCACAGCACCCCGCGGTTTAATGCCGCAAAACCGTAGTTGGCGGCGTAGGCATGAAAATTAGTGTGGAAACTCGAGGTCACCGGAATTCCTAATGCCCGCGCCGCCGTTACCGCCGAAGCGCCCAAGGGCCCCTCGGTCACCACGTGCACGAGGTCCGGCCGATGCTCCTTCCACGCCCGCTTCAATTGGCTCCACGCCGGCCAGCCCAAACGCAGCAATCTGTAGCCCGGGATCGAGATCCCCGGTAAAGGTATCTGCCGGTAAAACGGTTCCGTCTCCGCCGCCGGTAGATCCGCCCGATTCGGTCGATAAATCCGAACCTCGTGCCCGCGGCGGCCCAGCTCTCGGGCGATGACCCCGAAGGTCATCGCAACTCCATTGACTTCAGGCGGAAAGGTTTCGGAGACGATG
>Ga0075118_10000525_pt1 | contig 34554 bp, 28 predicted proteins | sample AntAceMetag02UKE_FD_69794 | JGI IMG/M metagenome (GOLD analysis project Ga0075118, IMG submission 69794) | Saline lake microbial communities from Ace Lake, Antarctica - Antarctic Ace Lake Metagenome 02UKE | ecosystem: Environmental > Aquatic > Non-marine Saline and Alkaline > Saline | place...
GGGGGGGGGGGGGGGGGGGGGGGGAAGGGGCAGCCGCCCACGGCAAGAAAACGGCCGCCCCGAGGAGCGGCCGAGTCGAGGGTGAGGTCGGAGGTGTCACCGCCCCGAGCCGGGACGGTGAGGCAGGTCTGTCAGTTCAGCGCCAGCGCCCGCGGCGTGGTGCGGCCGAGGAAGAGCCGGGCGGCCAGCTTGTGATGGTCGTGGACGCTGTCGAGGTAGATCCGGGCTTGATGCAGGTCGGCCACCGGGCGGCCGTCGTCGAGGCGCTCCAGCAGGCACGTGAAGCCGATCTCGCGCAGACCCTCGTAGGCCTCCTCGGACATGTCCGGGATGTTGGCCTCGAACTGGTCGGCGAACACACGGGCAAAATGGCTCATGATCTCGCGCCGGAAGCGCCAGGGCTGCGCCATCAGCTTGGTTGCCCATTCGTCGACGGCTTCGCGGATGACCGCGGGAAGCTGGTCGAACAGGTGCCCGTCGATGGCCGGGGATTCTTCAGGCTGAATGTTCTGGTTCGCCGGGATCGTGGCGATCGGTCCGGCGGCCCGGCCGCACAGCGCGGCGGGCGAGCGTGTCGGAACGTTCGGCAGCGGGCCGCCGACGACGGCCGTCCAACCGGCGACGGGGCCTTCGGCGGCTCGCGGATCGTAATCGGACATTGGGGTCGCTCCCGCGATAAGTGATTTGTCGCGGAAGACAACGCAAGCTCCGGGCCAGCGCGCGATACACGAAAGTATATTATTTTACAATGAATTGAGCGCGCGCCTGGGAGGTTGGCGGCAGATTTTGCCGGGAACGACTCCCGGCAAGGGTTGCAGCGGTCCCCGGATCTGCCGTCGATCTTGGCCCCGATCGTTTGGCGTCTGCCGCCGCGAACCACGCCCCCCGAACGAAAAAAGGGCCGCCTGACGGCGGCCCGAGTTAAGGGAGGAAACGCCCAAGAAGTTAAGCAGCACGTTGGGCAGTCGTGCTGCACTGCAAAATCTGGTCCCGACCGACCGGGATGGCAAGGGGAAATTCTCGGGAATAATGTCGCACCCGATCGGATCCGGCTTCCGGTCGGGCGGTGGTGCATTCCTCGGCAGATGGCGGGGATCGGCCATCTTGGACAATCGGGCTCTGCGGGAGACGGCGTTCGAGCACGAAAAAAGGGCCGCCTGACGGCGGCCCGAGTTAAGGGAGGAAACGCCCAAGAAGTTAAGCAGCACGTTGGGCAATCGTTCTGCAGTGCAACATCTGGTCCCGACCGACCGGGATGGCAAGGACAAAATTCGCGTGGGCGTGCAAAATGATTCCGGGACAATCGGCGGCAAACATTCTGTGACTGATTTGCTACAGCGGATAACAGCGGACCCGGCCGACCGGGCCACACTGCGGGCGCTATCGGAGCGTCGGGACGGGCCGGGCGTGCGTCGCATCCTCGCCCATCTCGGACTGCTTGTCCTGACCGGCGCCGGTATTCTGGCGGCTCCCGGCGTGTTCTGGTTGGTTCCGGCGTTCGCGCACGGGATCGTGCTGATGTTCCTGTTCGCGCCGCTGCATGAGACCGTGCACCGCACGGCGTTCCGATCCGGTTGGCTGAACCGGGTGGTGGGTGACGTGGCGGGCTTCGTTCTGGTCCTGCCGCCACGCTGGTTCGCGGCGTTCCATTTCGCGCATCACCGATTCACCCAGGATCCCGCGCGCGATCCCGAACTTGCCGCGCCGAAGCCGACGACCCTGCTCGGCTACGCCTGGATCGTGTCCGGGATCGAGTACTGGTTCCGCACCAGCCGCGGCCTTGTGCGCCGCGCCTTCGGGATCGCGCCCGACGCGTTCCTCGACGACCGGCTGAGGGCCCGGGCCATCGCCGAAGCCCGGGTGTACCTGGCGCTCTACGCCACGCTCGCCGTGGGCTCGGTGGCGCTCGGCAGCGACCTTGTCCTCAAGCTCTGGGTGGTGCCGGCCCTGCTCGGCCAGCCGTTCCTCAGGCTCTACCTTCTGACCGAGCACTGGGGTTGCCCGAGCGTGAAGGATTACTGGACCAACACCCGCTCGACGGTGTCGCTGGCGCCGGTGCGGTGGCTGGCCTGGAACATGCCGAACCACGCCGAGCACCACGCCAACCCGGCGATCCCGTTCCACGCCCTGCCGGCCTTTGCCGAGCTGATGAAGGGCTCTCGCGTTCACGAGGCCGACGGCTACGCGCCGTTCCACGCCGGCCGTATCGCCGATCTCGCCGCCGGCAAGGCCGGGCCGGTCTAGTCAGCCGATCCGCGTCGCCGCCAGCCGGTCCTCGTCGAGGGCGACGCCGAGCCCGGGGTCGTCCGGCAACACCAGGACACCGTCGGCTGGCGCCATCACCGGCTCCGCCAGCATGAAGTCGCGCCGGTCTGGCGACCATTCCGGCGGGTCGAAGGGGAATTCGAGAAAGGGTGGGTTGCCGGCGCCGACCGCGAGATGTGCGTTGGCGACGAAGCCGAGGCCGTTCGACCAGGTGTGCGGGGTGAACACCAGCCCGGCGTCGACGGCGGCCTCGGCCACCCGCCGGAGGCCGCTGATGCCGCCGGTCAGCGCGGCGTCCGGCTGCAGGATGTCGAGGCAGCGCCGCTCGATGATGGTGTTGAACTCGAAGGTCTCGCGATTCATCTCGCCGCCGGCGATCCGCACGTCCAGCGCCTCGCGCAGCGCCGACATCCCGGCGTAGTCGGCGCGGTGCAGCGGCTCCTCCATCCAGTAGATACCGAGCTCCTCGAGCTCGCGGCCGACCTCGATCGCGTCCTTCAGGCTCCACGGCTGCTCGACGTCCCAGGGCATGCGCCAACCCTGGTTGCAGTCGACCATCAGGGTCAGGCGGTCGCCGACGGCGTCGCGGACCGCCTCCAGGGCGGCGATGTCCTCGCGCCAGTCGCCACGGTGGAAACGGATCTTCATCGCCGGGAAACCGGCCTCCAGGAAGGCGGACGCTGCGTCGGCCATGGCTGACGGGTCGCGCAGCGTGCCGGACGAGGCGTACAGCCGGGTCCGGTTCGATCGCCCGCCGACCAGCCGCCAGACCGGCTGGCCGAGGATCTTGCCGGCCAGGTCCCAGAGCGCCAGGTCGAGCGGCCAGTAGCGGCTGTAGTGGAAGGCGAGGTTGTCCAGCACCCGGTAGTGGCGGTCGAGGTCGAGCGGGTCGCGACCGATGAACAACTCCTCGTGCTGCTCGAAGCCCAGCATCAGGTCGCCCGAGCCAATTCCGACCAGGCCCTCGTCGGTGATTACCCGCACCACCGCCGCCTCGAAGGCAGCGCGCGACCGGGTGTCCCAACTCGGCCGAAACGGCGGGTCGAGCCGCAGGCGGTGGCGGGTGATCTCGATGCGGTCGATCTTCATGGCAGGCAGTTGGCGCCCGCCGTCGGGAGGCGTCAACGCTGGAAACGACACCGGATGGCGCATCCGCGCGCGAAGTCGCCCCGCCGATCCGGCATTATCGTTTCCGGTCGCAGCGGAGGCGGGCATGCTCGAGGCGTTCACCCATGATCCGTCGCCGGCGATGAGTTTCGGCGTCGACCGGCTCGCCCGGCTGCCCGACGACGTCGTGGCGCTTGTCGGCGCCGGGGCGCGGGTGCTGGTCGTGACCGACGGCGGGCTGCTGGCGACGGGACTGCCGGCGCTGGTGGCGGAAGGCCTGCGGGCGGCGGGCCACACCGTCGAGGTGTTCTCGGAAGTCCGCAGCGACCCATCCGCCGTCTCGATCGACGCCGCCGCCGCGCGCGCCCGGGCGATCGGCGCGAATTTGATCGTCGGCCTCGGTGGCGGCTCGGCGCTTGACGTCGCCAAGCTCGCGGCCTGCGTCGCGGTCGCCGACGCCGCGGCCGAGGCCTACGCGGTCATGGCCCGCCCGCTGCCGGACAACCCACTCCGGAAGATCCTGATCCCCACCACCTCCGGCACCGGCGCCGAGATGACCCGCACCTCGGTCTACGGCAACGGCGAGGGCCGCAAAATCTGGGCGTGGGGAGCGGCGCTCCGCGCCGACCTCTCGATTCTCGACCCCATGGTGTCGTGCGGGCTGCCGGCGTCGCTGACGGCTGCGACCGGTCTGGACGCGCTGGTGCACGCGATCGAGGCTTGCACCCACCGACGGGCGACGCCGGTGGTCGAGGGCATCGCCCTGCAGGCGATCCGGATGGTCGCGACCAATTTGGAGCGTGTGGTGGCGGCCCCGGACGACATTGAGGCGCGCGGCCGGATGGCGCTGGGGTCGGCGCTGGCGGGGGTGGCGATCGACGCCTGCGGCACCGGTATCGCGCACGCGTTCGGGCACGCGCTCGGGACGCTGGCGCACGTCCACCACGGCCGCGCGGTGGCGCTCGCCATGCGGGTCACGCTGCCCTGGGCCTGCGCCGCCCGCCCCGATTTGTACGCCCCGATCGCCCTGGCGCTCGGCGTCGACCCGCGGTCCACCACCGACGACCTCGAAATGGCCCTGGCGGGCGCCGCCCGGTTCGAGACGCTGCTGCGATCGGTCGGCCTGCCGGTGTCGCTGGCCGGGGACGGGCTGGGGGCCTCGGATGTGGCGCGTCTGGTGACGGTCACGGTGGCGCCCGAGAACCGGCCGATGCTGGACGCCAACGCCGTCCAACCGACCGACGCTGATCTGGTGTGGCTGGCGCGGGACATTCTCAAGGCGATCTGACAGGCCGCCACGGGCGTTCCCGCCGGCACGGGCGCGGCGACGTGGTCGCTCGGGTGGCCACCGCGCTCAGGCGTGCGGGTCGTCGTTCACCGTGAAGTCCGGCCGCTGCGGCTTGACCACGCAGAACCGGTGTCCGCTCGGCGCCTCCAGCACCACCCAGCCCTGGATGCGCGCGATCTCGATCGCGCCGAGGGCTTGCAGCCGCTCGACCTCGGCTTCGATATCGTCGGTCTCGATGTCGAGGTGAACGCGGCTGGCGTGCTCGACCTTCTGCAGGATCACCTTCACCTCGCCGGCAGGCCCCGCAGCGATACATAGCGGTCGTCGCCGGGACCGGGGACGGCTTCGCAGCCGAGCGCGCCGGTCCAGAAGGCGGTCGTGTCGACGAGATCGTCGGTGTGGCAGTCGATCACCAGGGCGCCCAGCCGGCTCTTGTGCACGCTCCGTTCCTCCGGGGTTGCGGACGGGAGTATGGCGCCGAACGCCGGGCCGCAAAACCACCGGTGCAGCCGCTACGCCAGTTCCGGGTAGCCGAGGCGCTCGGCCTTGCGGCGCATCGTCGGGATCGGGGCGTAGGCCGCGTCGTCGACCGGCGACAGCCCGGTGATGAGCAATTTCTCCCGAGCCTCGGCGGCGTCCGGGTCGGCGGCGGCGCGCGTGAGGGCGGCGATGATCCGGGACCGCAGCCCTGATTCGGTGCCGCGTCGGGTGGCGTAGGGCAGGGCGGGGGCTTCGGCGCTCCAGCCGAGGACCCTAAGCCCCTCGATCTCCTCCGGGGCGTGGCGCCTGAGCAGCGCGAGCGTTGCCGCGTCGACCGCCGCGATATCGCTGGCCGCCGACCGCACCGCCGCGATACTGGCGCGGTGCGCCCCCGTCCAGAGAACGCTGGCGAAGAATCGTCCCTCCCGGGCCAGCGGGGCGACGGCGGCGCGCAGGGCGTTGCACCCCGAATGCGATTCCGCCTCGTTCGCGGCCGCCCGCCGGTCGCGCAGATCGGCCAACGTCACCGCCGAATCGTCGGCGCGGACCAGAAACGCGCTGCGGTAGCGTCCGGGTCCGCAGCCCTCGGCCGCGTAGCTCGGCACCGCGACCGCGGTCAGTGCATCGGAAAAGCCGTGGGTCAGCGGGTAGCCGCAGGTCTGGGCAATCAGCAGCGCGGGATCGCGCCACAGCGTCGCCGCCGGGCGCGACCGGTCGAGTTCCTCGGGAACGCCCGACACGCCCTCGGCGCGCAGCGCGCGGGCGATCGTTCGCCACCAGCCGTCGGTGGCGGCGCGGATCTCCGGGAAATCGTACATCCCGAGGGTCGCCAGGCCGGTCACCCGACGCCTCCCCGAAGCTCCTCGATCTGCCGGCGCACGAACGCCGGCACCTCGTGCGCCTGGATCACGGCGCGCCGGATCAGATCGTCGAACCGACGCGTCAGGACCCGGATGTGCTCGGTCGTGGTGAACACAAGGTACATGTTGCCGACATACAGCGCCGCCCGCTTCGGGCCGAAGATGGTGACCGGCACCGCGTACTCGGACCGGCCGTCGTAGAGATACCACCGCACGCTCGGGTACAGCTCGTCGATCAGATCGGCGATGTGGGTGAGTTGGCGGATCCGGATTGCAATGTCGAGATCCTCCCAGATGCCCTGCCCGAGCACGAAGCCGCGCAGCATCTGCATCGAGGTGCATATCTCGATATCCGTCTCCGGTTGGCGCGCGTAGTCGAGGCGATCCAGGGACCGCCGCATCGCCTGGTCCGGTGACAGCCCCTGGGCCTCCCGGTACTCGTGCTCTACGGTCTCCGGGATCTTCAAAGGGTCCGGAAGGTTGGTCGGCACGTAGCGGATCTTGTACCCGGCCGCTTCGGCGTACCAGCGCCTCAGGTTCTCGTCCTCGGGGGCACGCCGGTGCGGCGAGATCTCCGGCGCGCGCTCCAGGATGTCGGCCCCGAGCTGGTTGCTGCCGGTCAGTCCCAGCAGCCAGTCCAGGCTGACCTGAAGGGCGACCGCCATGGCGGCCACGGTGTCGGCCCGCGGCAGCCGCACGCTTTCGGTCGACAGGATCTGCGACAGGGTCGAGCGGTCGACTCCGATGCGCCGAGCCAGCCCGGCGCGCGTGGTGCCGGCCCGCTCCATGGCCTGCTCCAGCCGCTCCCGGAACAGCTGGACGGTGAACCGTTTATCGGGGAGCGACGCTGTGGGTGTCATGCCGGCCTCTGCTGTGTTTAGTAAACATGTCGGATCATTGATCACCATTGTAAACATTAGTTTCGCTAAGTCGTGTTGTCACAACGCTACGGCGCCTAATAGCGTCTGAGTTCATGGGGGCCCCATCTGAAACAAATTCCTTCGCCGCACCGGCGGCCGCGACCGCCGAGGCGGGCGTCGATGCCGGCGGGCCGGCAGCCGCCGTCGCTCCCGCCGTCGCTCCCGCCGTCGCTCCCGCCCGTCTGACCGAGCGCGTGGAGTGGCCGACCGTCGCTTTGGCGTCGGCTATCCATCTCGGCTGGGCGGGGGCGTTGCTCGCCGGTGGGCTCGAACTGGTTCCGCTGTGGACCTGGGCGCCGGTCGCGGCCTGGTGCGTGGCGTGGCAGGCGTCCCTGCAGCATGAGGTGATCCACGGTCACCCGACCCCGAGTGCCACCGTCAACCGCTGGATCGCCGGTCCGCCGCTGGCGCTTTGGCTGTCGTACGAACGCTATCGATCGAGCCACTTGCTACACCATGTGGACGAGCGTCTGACCGATCCGCTGGATGACCCCGAAAGCTTCTATGTCACCGGAAGGGACTGGCAGCGGGCCGGGCCGGTGCGACGCGCCGCGTTGCGCGCGCTCAACACTCTCGCCGGGCGGCTGGTTCTCGGGCCGCTGTGGACCGTCGGCCGGTTCGCGGTCTCGGAGGCGGTCGCGATCCACCGCGGCGACCGGCAGCGACTCGGGGACTGGACCCGGCACGCAGCCGCTGCCGGCGCGGTGGCCGTAATCGTCACTGCGGTCCTCGGGGTCCCGCTCTGGCTGTACGCGTTGATGGTGGTGTGGCCGGCGACGTCGCTGATGCTGTTGCGCTCGTTCGCCGAGCACCGCCCCGCCGCCGAGCCGGCACACCGCAGCGCGATCGTCGAGAGCCGTGGTCCTCTGGCTTGGTTGTACCTGTCCAACAACCTTCACGCGTTGCATCATGAGCGGCCGGGGCTTCCCTGGTTCGTGTTGCCGAAGATCTACCGGGCCAATCGCGAGGCGGTGCTGACCCGTAACGGCGGTTACCGCCTCGCCGGCTACGCCGAGGTGGCGCGCCGCTGGCTGCTGACGCCGCGCGACCATCCACGCCACCCCGGCTGGTCGGACTGACGCCCACAGCGGCCGCCGCCGACTTGACGCCAACGGATCCGGCCCATGGTTGGCCGGCCAGACAGGAGATCTCCCATGACCGACGTGCTGCCGTCCTCGATCGGGTACTGCGTGGTGGGCGCGGGGGTTCACGGCCTGTCGACAGCCTGGCACCTCGCCTTGGAACTCGAGGCGACGGGCCGGGGGTCGGGACGCGACGTGATCGTCATCGACAAGACCGCGCCCGGGGCCGGTGCCTCCGGGATCGCCTGCGGCTGCGTGCGAAATATGTACATGACCGAGCCGTTGCACGCGATCCTGCGCCACTCGGCCGATGTCTGGATGGCCGACCCGGTGCGTTTCGGGTTCCAGCAGGTCGGCTATGTCTCGGCCGGCGAAAGCAACCAGATTCCCGACTACGAGAAGATGGTCGCTCACCACAACGCCGTTGGCTACCGCTCTGATCTCTACGTCGGCAAGGAGGCGCGTGACTTCCTCAAACGTCTGTGGCCGGATTTCAAGACCGACGGAATCGACGTCTGTCATATCGAGCATCCGAGCGGCTATGCCGGCACCCGCCAGGCGATCGCCGGGCTTGCCGAGAAATGCCGTGAGCGCGGCGTGCGGATCTTCTCCGGCGTCGAGGTCACCGGCTACGACAGCGCCAACGGCCGGGTGTCGCGGGTCCTGACGTCCGAGGGAACGGTCGGGGTCGATGCGGTGGTGTGGGGGCTCGGCGCGTGGACGCCGAAGCATTGGGCGATGCTTGGCGGCGCCGACCGGATCGCCTGCGCCTACCCCGACGGCAACACTGTCGAGAAGGATATGTGGACCTACTGGCGGTTGCTCGAAGGCGAGGTCTACACCAACGGCCCGTACCGGACGGCCGACGATCGCGATCCCCCTGTGCTCCACGTCGAGTTGATGAACACCCCGGTGGTCGACCCGGGGACCGGCAAGGAACTCGACGACCATCTCTACGTCTATTGGAAGAATGGTGCCGAACGCATGGACGCCCCCGGCGTGCAGGGCGGGACCATACCGGTCAAGATCGGCCCCGACGCGATGGTTGAGCCCTACGGCCACGCCAACGATGCCTATCAGGCGGAAGCATCCTTCGCCGATTACATGACGGCGGCCATGGGTCAGCTCATGGGGCGCTTCGAGAGCAACCGCGGCCGGTTCCGCGAGCGGCGAAACGGCGGCATCGGCGCCTTCACGCCGGACAACGTGCCGATCTTCGACTGGGTAGCAGACAACGTCTACATGATCGCGGACTCCAACCACGGCTTCAAGATGTTGGGGGTCGGCAAGCTGCTGGCGCGCCAGTTGGTGCGGGGAGACACGGTGTCGGAACTCACCCCGTTCCGGTTGTCGCGCTTCGCCGAGGGCGCCACGTTCGGGGCGTCGAACAGCCACTGCCCCTGGGTCTAGCGGCGGCTGCGCCAGGGTCATTTTGGTTGCGTTCCAATTTCGGGAACCCTATACCGCCCGTGACGGTTGTTCTGTCGTGACAGCCTGTCGTTCGCTTCCGAGCCATGTGTTAACCAATGGTGAAGGCGAACTCGGCAGTGACTGGAAGCGAGATTGTGGAAAATACGGATCTGTTCGCTGTCCCGTTGCGCTACCGACCGCCGATTATTCGGCATATGCTGGTAATTGAACTGGCGATGCAATTGCGACGAGGAGGTTAGATTAGTCATATGGCACAAGTTAAAGCCGAAAATCGGCGAGACGATCCAAACTACCAGATCACGAACAACAACCCGATCGACGTTCATGTCGGTCGCCGCGTCCGACTGCGGCGCACGCTTCTCGGTATGAGCCAGGAGCAGCTCGGCGACGCCCTGAACATCACGTTCCAGCAGGTCCAGAAGTACGAGCGTGGCAGCAATCGCATCAGCGCTTCGCGGCTCTGGGACATCGGCCAAATCCTGGATGTGCCGGTCAGCTTCTTCTTCGATGACATGTCGGATGACACGGCGGCGCACTCGCCGCGCCGAATGAAGTCCGGTGGCGTCAAGGACGACTACGAGGAGAACCCGAGCGATCCGATGGCTCGGCGCGAGACCCTCGAACTGGTCCGAGCTTATTACTCGATCAAGAACCCGAACCTTCGCAAGCGGATCACCGAGATGGTGAAGTCGGTCGCGACGGCGCTTCCGGAAGAAGTCTGACCTTCCCGGCGGTCACGAACAAAGGGCGCGCCGCTGTTGCGGAGCGCCCTTTTTCGATTCCAAACGCTCGTTCTTGGCTCAGGCGAGGATGTCGACCGTCTGGCCGCGGCTGGGGTCGGAGGACGGTGCCGGGGCGCTGCCCTGGCTTGAGCCCAACGCGCCCTCGGCGATCTGTTCGGCCCCCTGGACAAGCTGCGAGATGCCCGCGCCCAGCGTGCGGAGCTGCTCGTTCGCGGCGCGCACGCCGGAAACGCTCAGGGAACTCGCCGCGGAGATTCCGTCGATCGCCATGAATAAATCCTCGTTGCTCGGTTACCGGATCACGCTATCCGGAACCGGTGAACAGCGGGTTAACGGGCGGGGATTCCGGCCGTCGGTGGCGATTTCGGTTCGACCGTGAAGAACACCGGCTCCACGGCGCGCAATTGCTCCAGCGGGATGTGGCAGGCGATGCCGTGGCCGTCGCTCGCCTCGAGCACGGACGGGCGCTCGCGTTCGCAGATCGCGCCGATCTTGCGCGGGCATCGGGTGTGGAAGGGACAGCCGACCGGCGGATTGACGACACTCGGCAGATTGCCCTCGAGAACGATCTTGCGCTTGTCGACCGTTGTGTCGGCGATCGGCACCGCCGACAACAGCGCCTCGGTATAGGGGTGGTAGGGCGGCGAGAAGATCTCCTCCGTCGTGCCCTGTTCCATGATCTGGCCGAGATACATAACCACCACGCGGTCGGCGAGATAGCGCACGACGGACAGGTCGTGGCTGATGAACAGCAGCGTGGTGCCGTGCTCGCGCTGGATGTCCATCAGGAGTTCCGTGACCGCCGCCTGCACCGAGACGTCCAGAGCCGAAACCGGTTCGTCGGCGATCACCATGGCGGGGTTGCCGGCGAACGCCCGCGCCACCCCGACCCGCTGCTTCTGGCCGCCAGAAAGCTGGCGTGGACGACGGTGATAGAAGTCGCGCGGCAGCTTGACCATGTCGAGCAGATGCATGACCCGCTCGTGGATCTTGTCGGAATCGGTTTCGACCTTGAACTTCCGGATCACCCGGCTGATCTGGCCGCCGACCGTCATCGACGGGTTCAGCGTATCGTTCGGGTTCTGGAACACCATCTGCAGGGACGCGACCTGCGCGGCTGGGCGCTGCTGCACCTCGGTGTCCTGGATCTGAACGCCGTTGAAGGTGATCGTCCCCTCGGTTGCCGTCTCCAGCCCCATCAGCACCTTGGCGAAGGTCGACTTGCCGCACCCCGATTCGCCGACAATCGCCACGATCTCCGATTTTCGGGCGTTGAAGGTGAGCGTTTCGTTGGCCTTCACGTAGCGCGTGCCGTCGCCCGAGATCATCGCCTTCACGGACCGATCGTAGAGTTCGTAGTACTTGCGCATGCCGTCGACGACCAGCACCGGCTCGCCGGGCTCGATTGGAAGGTTGACCTGCCCGACCACCGGCGGAGCATCCCAGTCGATCTCCTCGACCCGGTTGCACCGGCTCTGGTGGGGCGAGGCGGTGCCGGCGACATCGTGCATGGGGATCCGGGCGGGCGCACACACCCCATCCTCGAAGTAGTCGCAACGCGGTCCGAAATTGCAGCCACTCGGTCGCTCATGCGGCAGGGGCAGTTGCCCTGGGATGGCAACCAGCGGTCGGTCGTGCTTGTTGGCGCTCGGCAGTGGGATCGCTCCGAACAGGCCACGGGTGTAGGGGTGGCGCATGCGCTGGAAAACATCGTCGATGGTGCCGGTCTCGACCGCCTCGCCCGAGTACATGACGCAGATCCGGTCGCAGGTCTCGCGCACCAGACCAAGGTTGTGGCTGATGAACATCTGGGCGGTGCCGTACTCGCGGGCGATCTCGGCGACCAGGTCGATGATGCCGGCCTCGACCGTGACGTCGAGCGCCGTGGTCGGTTCGTCGAGCAGCAGCAGCGAGGGTTTGGACAGCAGCGCCATGGCGATCACCACGCGCTGCTGCTGACCGCCGGAGATCTGGTGCGGGTACGCGGCCATCAGCCGGTCGGGGTCGGGCAGCCGAACATCCGCGAGCATTGCGCGCGACCGACCGTAGGCCTCCTGCTCGGACGCCCGCTCGTGGACCATCGGCACTTCCATCAACTGGGCGCCGATGGTCAGCGACGGGTTCAGGGCAGCCATCGGCTCCTGATAGATCATCGCGATGTCGGAACCGCGCATCTGGCGCAACTCCTCGCCCGACAGCGTGGTGATGTCGCGGCCCCTGAAGCGGATCGAGCCACCGACGATCCCGCCGTTGCTGCCGAGGTAGCGCATGATCGCCATCGCCACGGTCGACTTGCCGCACCCCGACTCGCCGACCAGGCCGACGCTCTCACCCTCGTAGACCGTCAGGTTGAAGTCCTGGACCGCCGGGATCTCGCCGGCCCTGGTGAAGTAAGAGATGCACAGGTTCTCGATTTCGAGGACCGGCTTTCGGTTGTCGGCCGTCATCGCAGCCCTCCTTGGCGTCAGTCTCGGATCGAGATCTCGCGCAGGCCATCGGCCAGCAGGTTCAGGCCGAGCACCAGCGACGAGATCGCCAGGCAAGGGTAGACGATCATGTGCGGAAAGGCCGGGGCTAGCGCGCGGTTCTCGTTCACCATCCCGCCCCAGTCCGGGTCCGGTGGCGGCAGGCCGAGGCCGAGGAAGCCAAGGGTCCCGATGGTTATGGTCACGTAGCCGAGCCGCAGGCAGGCGTCCACGATCAGCGGACCGCGCGCGTTTGGCAGGATCTCGACGAACATGATGTACAGCGGGCTCTCGCCGCGGGTCTGGGCCGCCGCGACATAGTCGCGGTTGCGCAGGTCGAGCGTCAGGCCGCGCACGATGCGCATGATGCCGGGCGCCGAGGCGAACACGATCGCCAGCACGATGTTCAGCCCCGAGGCGCCGAAGGTCGAGATCACGATCACGTAGAGCACGAAGATCGGAAACGACAGCACGATGTCGGAAACCCGCGACAGCACGGCGTCCCACCAGCCCCGGAAATAGCCGGCTGCCAGACCCATGACGATGCCGACGGCGTAGGCGCAAGCGGTCGCGATCGGCCCGTAGATCAGCACACGGCGGCCGCCGTAGATGATCCGCGAGAGGATGTCGCGGCCGATCTTGTCGCTGCCGAGCCAGAAGGTCTTGCCGGTGGTGGGGTCGACGGCTCCCGGTCGCTGGAAGGGCAGGATCGTCGCGTTCGGGTCGAAGGGCGCCAGCAGCGGCGCGAACACCGCCGCCAGCACCCAGGCGAGCACGATGCCGGCGCCGATCATACCGACCGGGCTTTCCCGCAGCAGGGCGATCGCACTGGCGGTCCGGGCCAGCCCGGATTGCCGGCGCGCCACCGGCTCGGCGAGTTCGGTGCTCGCTGCCATGGCGGTCTCCTCAGCTGAACCGGATGCGCGGGTTCAGGTACATGTACCCGATGTCCGCGATGGTCTGGGTCCCCACGGCCACCAGCACGGCGACCATGGTGCAGGCTTCGATGACAAAGATGTCCTTGTTCAGCGCGGCTTCCAGCAGCAGCGAGCCGAAGCCCTTATAAGCGAACAGGTATTCGATGACGATGACGCCGGATAGCAGCCAGTTGATCTGCAGCATGATCACCGTGAACGGCGCGATCAGGGCGTTGCGCAGGGCGTGCTTCATGATGACCTGTCGGGCCGGCACCCCCTTCAGGACGGCGGTGCGGATGTAGTGGGTCTGCATTACCTCGGCCATCGACGCCCTGGTCATGCGGGTGATGTATCCGAACCCGTACATCACCAGCGCTGCCACCGGCAGGACCATCTGGCTGAGGTCGAAGCCGCTGGACATGTTGCTGACGCCGGGCAGCACGCCGAGCCAGAGGACGAAGATCGCGACCAGGAACACGCCCGAGGCGAATTCCGGGATCGATGTCGTGGCGATCGAGAACACGGAGATCGTACGGTCCTGGGCGGAACCTTCCTTCATGCCGGCCAGGACCCCGAGAACCAGCGCCAGCGGCACCATGACGATCAGCACGCCCAAGCCGAGCATGGCGGTATTCGCCAGCCTGGGCAGCAGGATGTCGGCGACCGGCACCTTGAACCGCGTCGACATTCCGAAATCGCCGGTCAGGAAGTTCCCCAGCCATTGGGCGTACCGCACCGGCAGCGGCTGCAGGTAGCCGTTTGCCTCCATCCAAAGGCGCCGCTGTTCGTCGTTTGAATACGGTCCGAGCACCTTCTGGGCGACGTTGCCCGGGTCCAGCTCCAGGACCAGGAACACCAGCATGGAGACGACCAGCATGGTGAACAAAAGATACACAAAGCGCTTGGCGAGAAAGATCAACATCTCTCGGGATGTCTCCCGTGACACGGTTCCGGCCGGTCGGGCCGGACTCCGCTTCCCCCGGTGGTGCACGCTTCAGCGCGCGGTCGCTGGCCTCGACGGCGACGGGCGGTGCCGAGGCACCGCCCGTTCCGTTCATCATCCAAGCTTATCAGGTGTCGAGCCACACCTTGTGCCACTGGTGGTACAGCGTCGGATGCGTGCTGTAACCCTTGACCTTGTCGGTGGCCGCCGAGAACACCGCCCGCCAGATCGGCTGGACCATGACGGCGTCGTCCTGGAGGATCTTCTCGACCTTCTCCATGGCGGCCTTGCGCTTGGTCACGTCGAGCAGCGCGCTGGCCTCGTCGAGGGCCTTGTCGAACTCCGGGTTGGCGTAGCCGGACTCGTTCCACGGCACACCCGAGCGGTAGGCGAGGTTCAGCACCATCACACCGAGCGGACGGTGGGTCCAGGAGGTCAGGCCGAACGGGGTCTCCGTCCAGATGCCCCAATAGGTCGCCGCCGGCACCGGATTGAGCTCCAGGTTGATGCCGGCCGGGGCGCATTGCTGCTTGAACGCCTGCATCGCCGCCAACTCCCACGCGCCGGAAGTCTGGCCGAAGTCTATCTTCAGCGTGATGCCGTCCTTGTAACCGGCTTCAGCCAGCAGTTTCTTGGCGGCCTCGGGGTCGTATTTCGGCTTTGGCAGCGCGAAGTACTCTGGGTGGATCGGTGCGACGTGATGATGCTCGCCGGGGACGCCGCGGCCGCGATAGGCGATTTTCAGGATCTCAGGGGTGTTCATGCAGAGCTGGACGGCCTTGCGCACCCGGACGTCGTCGAACGGCTTGGCGTCGACTTTCATCCGGCCGATGCCGGTCTGGGCGGTCGCCGCCTCGTAGATCTTCACGGTCGGCAGCGCGTCGTAGACGTCCAGTTGACTGACATCGACCTCGTAGATGCCGTCGACCTGGCCGGAGGCGATCGCCGCAACCTGGGCGGATGCGTCCTCGCCGAGGTCGATGTAGTGGATCTCGTCGAGAAAGACCTCGCCGCCCCAGTAGGGATCTTGGCGCTTCTTGAGCATCGCCTGGCCGCCCACCGCGAACTTGGTCAGTTCATAGGGTCCGGTGCCGATCGGGTTCTTGGACAGGTCGGCGCCCATCTCGTCGAACTTCCGGTGCACGATCGCGGTCGGGTAGTTGTAGAGGTTCTCGGGGATCGACAGTACGGCCGACTTGAGGTTCAGGCGGACGGTGTGGCTGTCCACCTTCTCGATCGCGCCGGCAATCATCGTCTTGGTTTTGACGGCCTCGCCCTTGTCGTCCTTCTTGCCGGTGTCGCTCTCCTCGACCATCGCGTCGAACAGCCCGACGTTGGACGAACCGGTCTTGGGATCCAGCCAGCGGGTGAAGTTGTGGACCACGTCGTCGGCGTTGAACTCGTCGCCGTTGTTCCACTTCACGCCCTTGCGGAGCTTGAACTCCCAAGTCTTCAGATCCTCGGAGGCGGACCAGCTTTCGGCAAGGTACGGACGCGTGACGTTGTCGTCGCCGGTGATGGTGAGATATTCGACGATGTGACGGGCGACGTTCGACTTCTCGGTCCAGTCGAAGGTCGCCGGATCGGTCATCTCCTGCACCTTCATGGCGTATTTCAAGGTGCCGCCTGCCTTGCCCTGGGCCCGCGCTGGAGCGGTCATCCCCTGGCCGAGGATCTCGCCGGCCATTGCGTAGGCCGAACCAGCCGACACGCCGAGGAGGGTGATGGTGCGGAGAAACTCCCGCCGGTCGACACCGCCCTTGCGCAGTTGCTCCTTCAGTTCGGGAATGTAGGGGTGGTTTGCCCCCGATTTGCGCTTGTCCATGATCTGCTCCGACTCTCTCGTTCGTTTCAAGACGCGAACGCTACGCACCAGGGATGTTGCTCCCGGGCGGATCCGACACTACCGAGATTGGTGGTCCAGACGCGTGATTATCGATCTGATTGTCGCCTTCAGTCGACCCCGGCGTCGTCCCCCGCGCCGTCCGCGAGCGACGAACAACTATCGTTTCCGCCGCTTCCTATCGTCTAAATTATTGGACGATGGTCCCGAGATGTAAAGGATTTTGTGGTAAATGGATTCTGTCGGCGGTAACGGAACCGCGGAATCCGAGAGTCTCCCGGGCTTCGCGGGTGCCCCGCGGGACGCCATTGGGACTTTGATTTCCGACGTGGAGTCTTGCTCGATGGGGGGTGATCGGTATCTTTGGTCCGGGCTGGTTCCGGTCCGGCTTGCGCCGGAAGCGGTAGCTGCGATCGTCGACTGGTGCCGGTCTCGGAGGGTGCTTCGCCCGATGGCGGTCGTTGGCGGGCCGCTCGTTGCGGGGGCGCCCGGTCTGGCCCTGGTGCACGCCATCGAGGCCGAAGGCCTAGCGCTGTGGACGTTCGATCGGGCGACCAGCGCGAGCCTGTCGACAGTCGCCGACGCGGTGGCAAGCTACCATTTCGAGAATTGCGACGCGGTGATCGGGATCGGTGGCGCGGTCGCCCTCGAGGTGGCGAAGGCGACGGCGCTGATGAGCGGTCAGCGTAACCCCTACGGTGCCCTTGCGGCCGAACCGGGAGCCGATGGCGTACCGGTGGACGCCTTTGCCGTTGCTTCGCTGTTGGTGGTGCCGTTGACGCCCGCCGCGGCGCTTTCGGTCGGTGCCGCCGTCTGGATCGCCGACGAAACCGGCATTGCCCGTCCGCTCCGGCACCCGGCGCTGCGCCCGGCCGAGGCGATCCTGGCGGACGACCTGCTGACGTCGGTGCTGGACGGCACAGTTCTGCGCTCAGCCGCGGTCGCGGCGCTGATCGTCGCGGACGCAGGCGCCGCCGACGACGCGAGTTTGGGGTTGCTGCGGTCCCAGGTCGGGCCCGGCGCAATCGTCCGCGCCGGGCTCGACCTGGCCGGATTGGTCGAGGCCGGGACCGGACCGCGACGCCGGTTGGCGCTCGGCGCCGCCGTGGCTGCCGGGCTCGGATTCGCCACGACCATGGCCACGCTTGCCGCCCCGGCTGGCTGGCTTCCCGCTGCCTGCCGCCGCCTCAAGCTCGACGAAACGGCGACGCCCCCGCGGGCACTCGAACCCTCCATCATCCGGGCGACGCGCGCGGCCTGTGGCCCGGAAGCTCTCGCCGCGCTGGACCGGGTGTTGGCCGAACTCGGGCTGGCGCCCGCCGACGCGCCGCGCCGCCGTTCCCGGCGGGGGCGGTTGGCGTGACCATCGGCCCGCGCATCCGCCCGGTGGTGCCGTCGGATCTGCCGGTGCTCGCAACTCTCAACAACGCCGCTGTCCCGGCGGTAAATCGCCGGTCCGAGGCGGATCTCGTCCGCCTCGCCGAGACGGCGCCGTACTTCCGGGTGGCGTGCCTCGCGTCGCCCACGATCACTGGGGTGGCAACACGACGGCGTCCTCGTCGGTCTGCTCATCGCGCTCGCCCCTCGCGAGGACTACGACAGACCGTGCTGCTCATGCTCCGTGAGTTGGCGTGCTGAGCGTCGAAAGGACCTCAACCCACCGCCGCCCGACCACCTCGGGCGTGAAGTCCCTGAGAACCAGGGCCTGACCCGCCCGCAATGCGCGGGCGATCCGCTCTGGACGCATGGCACAGGCCGCGTCGATCCCGTCGGCCAGGCTGTCGACCAGCAGGGCGTGGTCGGAGAACGCGCGGTAGGACGGCAGCGGCGACGCGACACAGAAGCGCCCGGCCGCGATGGCCGCGATCAGGCGGTTGGCGCTCTTGAGCGCGGACTCCCCGTCCAGGTCGCCGGGCAGCAGGACCAGGTCGGCGCGCTGGATCTCGCTGACCTGTGCCGACAGGGACCATTCCACGAACCGCACCCGCAGCGGGCTTCCGCTGGCGTCGCCATGAGGGTCGAGCAGGCCGCTGAACGGGCTTCTGCCCGTCGAGACCAGGGTGAGTTCCAGGGGGCGGCGCTCGGCAAGCTCGACCAGGCCGGGCAGGTGCGGAAACAGGTATCTGGCGTTGGTGGGCGAGCCGTACCAGACCAGCCGCAGCGGCCGGCGCCCCAGGTCACCGCCGATTGCCCTTACCGCGCCTTCGATCGGGTCCGGTACCCGATGGACGGGCCGGTCCCCGGCGGTCCAGCCGTTGACGAGGGAGGCCATTGCGCTCGACGGCACCACGAACGCGTCGGCTCGCGGCACCAGGGCCCGCATGGGCGCCAGCAGACGGTGCTGGTCCAGGTCGTCGGTGACGTCGAGCACGACGATCTTCCCGGCGGCACGCGCGATCTCGACAAGCGGCCGGTAGTCCTGGAACACCTTGCCGAACAGGATGAGGTCAGCCGACTCGATCTGGCCGCTCTGCGTGATGTGGGCGGGCGTGGTGTTCGCCACCAGGCGAGCCGATCGCCCATGCCGCTGAAGGGCGTTGAGCGCGACCAGCAGGCGCAGCCGGGTACTGGCCAGACGGGCTGTCGGCCCGTCCGGTCCCGCCGCCACATGGTCGTCGGTGATCATCAGGATCCGTCGGGCGCCGGTCGGGGTTGCCGACGGTGGGGTCGTCGCGTCAGGATTGGTCATCGGGCCAGGGTCGTCCTACGGCTTGGGTCCATCCGTTACCCCACGGAAAATTGCCACCGATGTCCACCCACCTCCCGGCCGACGTCCTGGAAGCCTTGCTACGCATGCGTTTGGTGGCGGCGGGCGAGAGTCCGGCGGCGTTGGCCCTGGCGGGTGGCGTGGCGTCCGACATCTGGCGTGTTGATTCGGCCTCGGGGTCGTTCTGCGTGAAGCGCGCCCTCGCTCGCCTCAAGGTAGCGGCCGACTGGCGTGCGCCGGTCGAGCGCAACGCCTTCGAAGTATCGTGGTTCCGGGTGGCCGGGACGATCGTGCCGGAGGCTGTCCCGGCAATCCTTGGGCACGATCCGTCGGCGGGGTTGTTCGCTATGGAGTGGCTCGAACCCTCCGAGCACCGGCTCTGGAAGGCCGACCTCGCCGCCGGCGTGGTGGACCCGGCGGTCGCCTGGGCGGTCGGCGACCGACTCGGCAGGATCCATGCCGGGACCGCGGCGCGCCCAGAGTTGGCCGTCGATTTCGCCACCGATGCCATCTTTCACGCCATCCGCCTCGAGCCGTATCTTGAGGCTGCGGGACGCGCCCACCCGGACAGGGCGCGGGTGCTGTCGGAACTGGTGGCCCGGACCGCGTCCACCCGCCTTTGCCTGGTGCACGGTGACGTCAGCCCGAAGAACATCCAGATCGGCCCGACCGGCCCGATCCTGCTCGACGCGGAGTGCGCCTGGTGGGGCGACCCGGCGTTCGACGTGGCGTTCTGCCTCAACCACTTGCTGTTGAAGACCCTGTGGGTGCCGCGCGCCGCCGCCGAGCTTCTGGCGGCGTTCGATGCGATGTGGGACGGCTATCGGGCGCGCGTCGACTGGGAGGCGATTGCCGGGCTCGAAGGCCGGATCGCGACGCTGCTTCCCGGGCTGTTCCTGGCCCGGGTGGACGGCAAGTCACCGGTCGAGTACCTCACCGACGAGGTCGACCGGGACAAGGTCCGGCAGCGGGCACGGGATTGGCTGGCGCGGCCGTCGCACTGTCTGGCCGCTTTGCGCGGCGACTGGGCCAGGGAGATCGAACCCAGGGAGACTGAACAATGAACGATCGGATCGAGCGGGTGATCGGGCGCCGGGTGTGGGATAGCCGCGGTCGGCCAACGGTTGAGGTCGAGATCCGCTGCGCCGGCGGCGCGGTCGGGCGGGCGATCGCCCCGGCCGGGGCGTCTACCGGATCGGCGGAGGCCCTGGACCGGCGTGACGGAGGCGCCGCATTCGGAGGGCGTGACGTGCGCGGGGCGGTGGCCGCCGTCGCCGGTCCGATCGCCGAGGCGCTGCGCGGGCGTTCGGTCCTGGATCAGGTGGCGCTGGACAATGATCTGATCGCCCTCGACGGCACCCCGGACAAGTCGCGGCTGGGAGCCAACGCCCTGGTCGCCACCTCGATGGCGCTGGCGCACGCCGCCGCCGCGGTTTGCGGCGTGCCGCTCTGGCGTCACCTCGCCGGCGACAGCCCGGGCCCCTTGCCGTTGCCCGAGATCCAGATCCTCGGCGGCGGCGCCCACGCAGCCCGCCGCGTGGACGTGCAGGACTTCATGGTCATCGCCGTCGGCGCCCCCGACTACCCGACGGCGCTTGACTGGACCGCCGAGGTCTACCGTGCCGCCGGCGACCTGCTGGCCGCCGCCGGACGGCTGCAGGGCGTGGCGGACGAGGGCGGTTGGTGGCCGGCCTTCGACGGCAACGAGGACGCCCTCGACCTGCTGGTTCGGGCCATCGAGCGGGCCGGACGGGCGCCGGGGGACGATGTGGCCATCGCCCTCGACATCGCCGCCAGCGACTTCGGCCGGGGGGGGCGCTATCGTCTGGCGCGCGAGGGCCGCGAGGTCGACGCCGACGGTCTGTCCGAGATGCTGCTTGGATGGCTCGACCGCTATCCGATCGTGTCGATCGAAGACCCGCTCGCCGAGGATGACCTTGCGGCGTTCTCGGCGTTCACCAGGGCGGCACCGGTCGGCATTCAGATCGTCGGCGACGACCTGGTGACCACCAACGCATCGCGAATCCGGGAGGCCGCGGCCGCCGGAGCCGGCAACACCGCGCTGATCAAGCCGAACCAGATCGGCACCCTGACCGAGACCGCCGCGGCGCTGGCAGCGGCGCGGGAGGTCGGCTGGGGCGCCATCGTGTCGGCCCGTTCGGGCGAAACGGAAGACGTCACGATCGTCCACCTCGCCGTTGGCTGGAGGATCCCGCAGCTCAAGGTCGGGTCGTTCGCCCGCTCCGAGCGGATGGCGAAGTGGAACGAGGGCCTGCGGCTCGCCGAGGTCGTGCCTGGTGGCGCGGCCCTGCCGGACCGTGCGCGCTTTCCTTGGAACCGTTGACGACAGGGGCAGGCATGAAGGTCATCTACCACTACGACGTCGGTCCCTGGCTTGCCGCCCGGCTGGCTGAACTGGCGGACAGCGAGGACCTGGAGATCACCATCTGCCCGGAAGACGACGAGTCGCGCTTCGAACGGCTGCTTGCGGATGCCGGGGTCCTGCTGCACAACCTGAAGCCGGTGACGGACGCCCACATGGAGGCGTCGCCGGGGTTGCGGCTGATCCAGAAGATCGGTGTCGGCGTCAACACCATCGACCTGGAGGCGGCGCGCCGCCGCGGCATCGCCGTCTGCAACATGCCGGGCTCCAACAGTCGGGCGGTGATGGAGATGACCCTGCTGCTGATGCTGGCGTGCCTGCGCCGGCTGCCGGTGTTCGATGCCCGCACCCGCCGGGGCGAGGGCTGGGGTTGGCCGTCGGCGATGCAGGATACTCTCGGCGAGCTCGCCGGGCGGACCGTGGGCCTGGCCGGCTATGGGTCGGTTCCGGAGATCCTGGCCCCGGTGCTGGCAGCGATGGGCGCCAGAGTCCTGTACTGCTGCCGCACCGAGAAGCCGGGCGCGGTCGGAACCTGGGTGGACAAGGACCGGCTGCTGGCGGAATCCGACATCCTGTCGCTGCACATGCCGTTGACCGAGGAGACGCGGCACTGGCTGGACCGAGACGCCCTCTTCCGCATGAAGCCGGGCGCCATCCTGATCAACACCGCCCGCGGCGGTCTGGTCGACGAGGACGCGCTGGTGGCCGCCCTGGGCGGCGGCCGGCTCATGGGGGCCGGGCTCGACGTGTTCGCCGAGGAGCCGACACCGCCCGACAACCCGCTGCTCGGCCTGGAGCAGGTGGTTCTAGCGCCCCATGTCGCGTTCTTCACAGTCGGCACCCTGGAGCGCAGCCTCGACATCGCCTTCGAGAACATCCGCCGGATCCGTCAGGGGCGCGAAGTCATTCACCGGGTCGCGTAGGTCGAGGCCAAGTGACCATTGTGGTCATCCCGGCCAAGCGCAGCGCGAGCCGGACCCACCCGCCGTTCCGTGGGTCCCGGATCCGTCCCGCCGGGGGCGGGCCGGTCCGGGATGACGACAATGCTTGGAAGGCCCGGGCACTGACTTGATGACTTCAGGGCTGGTAGCGCCTTCCCCCACCCTGTCGTCCTCCCGGCCGAGCGCAGCGCGAGCCGGGACCCACCCGCCGCTCCGTCGGAGCAATGGAGTCGACGCAGCCGTTGGGCTGGGCGCGCATCCGGTCAGGGCGCCGGCTTGCCGATCGCCTGAGCCAACTGCTGCTCGGTGACGCGGGCGCCGTCGAGGTCGGTGCCTTTGATCTGGGTACGGTTCAACTTGGCCCCGGTCAGGTCGGCGCCCTTGAGGTTGGCGCCGGAAAGCCGCGCGCCTGTAAGGTCGACGTCGACCAGGATGGCGCCCGACAGGTTAGCGACCCAAAGCCGGCCGGTCGGCTGCCCGTCCGAACCCTTCAACTCCACCGACGTCAGGTCGGCCCCGGCCATGCGGGAGCCGGTGAGGTCAGCGCCAGCCAGGTTGATGCCGGCCAGTTCGGCGTCGCGAAGGTCGGTGCCGGTCAACTTGGCGCCCGACAGGTCGGACATCACAAGGCTGGTCCGCCGCATCACCGCGCCGGTCAGGATCGCCTCGCGAAGATCGGCGCCCGACAGGTTGACGTCCGATATGTCGATGCTCGTCAGGTCGGTCTTGGCGAGTTGAGCCCGCGAGCCGCCACGCCCCTGTTCGCGGATCCAGACCGCGTGCTCGCGCAGGATATCGCGCATCGAGCGCGACAGGCCGCGGCCGTCGCCAGCGCTGAGGTTGGCGCCGGCGAGGTCGGCCGACGACAGGTCGACATTCTCCAGGATGGCGCCGTGCAGGTCCGACTTCTGGAACTGCGTGCGGTGGATCAGGGCGCCGGTCAGGTTGGCGCCGGCAAGATTGGCTCCGATGATCCGCGCGCTCGACAAATTGGCACCCGACAGGTCCGCCCCTTGGAGGTTGGCGCCCTCGAGGTTGACGCCGGACAGGTTGGCTCCGCACAACAGGGTCTTCTCGAGGATCGCCCCGATCATGCTGGAATGCGACAAGTCGGTGCCGGAGAGATTGGCTCCGGCCATGTCGGCCTCGTCCATGTCGGATTGGCCGATGTTGGATCGTATGATGGTGGCCGGGGCAGCCGGATTGCCGCTGATCAGGGCGCCACCCCGCAGATCGGCTTCCTTCAGGTTGGCGCCGGCGAGGTTGGCGCCGCGCATGAACGCGCCGCGAAGGTCGGCCCGGACAAGGAGCGCCCGATTGAGATCGGCGCCATCCAGGTTGGCGCAGAACATGTCGGAATAGGAAAGGTCGGCTCCTATAAGCACTGCCCGCGCGAGGTAGGCGCCGGACAGCTTGGCGGATTGCAGGTTCACCTGGGCAAGATTAAAGTCCGCAAGGTTGCACCCCGAAAGATTGGCCCGGGTTCCGCCGGTGCGTCGTTGCAGCCACCTCTCATGGCTTGCGATGATGTCCAGGATCTGGTCGGGGCTCATCGTCATCGAAACGGGTCAGCTCCAGCCGTCGACGACGACACGGTAGATTTTGGTCGGCCGGGGCTCGTCGGCGTAATAGTGCTCGTCGATCCGAACGGACAAGCTCAACTCCTCGCAGTAGCTGCGCAGGCGGTCATAGCCGCGGGTTTTCTGGAGGTCCTCCAGGCTGATTCCCTGATCACCGGCGTTGGTCGTCTTTAGAGGCTCGCCCGAGTCGTCAGTCAGATAATAGATCACGAAACCGCCGCCCGCCGGGCCGACCTTGGCGTCGGCGTACCGGGCAACGTCGTCGGCAACCCTCACCATCAAGCGCTCCAACTGCTCGCTGATGGTGGAAAGCGTCCGGGTGCGCGGCTCGTTCGAGGGGTTCGGCAAAGCGGCTCATCGATGGCGGTTACGGAGTCCGAGCGGGGCACTCGGCGGATGGACCCTGTCATACCGTTACCGGCTAAAGGTTAAAAGCTCGTTTCGACGTCCGTGTCGAATGTGGTGACCGGCAGGCGGCTTTCCGGGGGCGGCGCCGCCGGTGAACTGTCGCTCGTCGGGTCAGACCTCGGCCGTCTCGCCGTTCACGGCGCTGTCCATCTGGGCGATATCGACCAGGGCATCGGTGAAATTGCAGCCGATGATGTTGGCGCCCGAGAGGTTGGCATCGGACAGGTCGCAGTGGGACAGGTTGGCGCCTCGAAGGTTGGCGCCCCGCAGGTCGGCGCCGTTCAACTTCGCACCCGACAAGTTCGCGGGCCACAGCCGTCCGGTCGGACGACCCTTGCCGTCCTTGAGGTTGACCGGACCGATCACGGCCCGCCGTAGGTCTGCCCCTGTGAGATTTGCCCCCGACAGGTTCACGCCCTCCAGCGACGCCTTGGCGAGGTTGGCGCCCTCCAGGTTGCACATTGCCAGATCCGACATCACCAGCATCACCTGGGAAAGGTTGGCGCCGCTCAGGTTCGACCCGTGCAGGTCGGCGCCCGACAGATTGACACCGGGAATGTCGATGTAGGTGAGATCAGTGTTGACCAGAATGGCGCGGTGCCCGAGCCGCCCGTCCTCCCGGATCCAGACATAGTGATTGTTCAGGGAGTCGCGAATGTCGGGTGGCAGCGAATCCTCACTGCGCACCATGTTTGCGCCGGTCAGGTTAGCCGTCGACATATCGCAGCCATCGATGTTCGCACCGGCCAGGTTAGCGTGCTTGAACACCGTGTTCTCGACTATCGCGTTCTTCAGGTTGACGTCCTGCAGGTTGGCGCCGGTGAAATCGGTATCAGACAGGATGCAGTTCGAGAGGTCGGCTCCCTCCAGATTGGCGTTACGCAGGTTCACGCTCGAGAGGTTGGCCCCGCACAGGGTCGCGCCGGCGAGGTTGACGTTGGCCATCGCGCAGTGCGAGAGGTCGGCGCCGCGCTCGTTCCGGCTCGGGGCATCTCGGCTGCCGTCTTCGCTGTCGGAGCCGAACATCAGGGTTCCGCCGCGGAAGTCGGCGCCACGCAGGTTTGCGCCGTTGAAGTTCACGTTCCGGATGTTGGCACCGCGCAGGTCGGCGTTCTCGAAGTTCGCGCCCTTGGCGTCGGCGCCATCCAGCACGGCGCAGAACATGTCGGTGTGGCTGAGATCGGTGCGCACCAGGATGGCCCGGGCCAGGTTGGCGCCCGACATCTTGGCGCCGCGAAGCCGGGCCCCTTCCAGCGAGAAGCCGGACAGGTTCTGACGCGCTAAATTCGCGCGCACACCCCCTCGGCCCTTGGAAAGCCAAGCTTCATGTTCCTGTAGCACGCTCACGAACTGCTGCGGCGTCATGCCGGCCCCCCGAGATCACGCCTTCGATTGACTGAATTCTCTTCGATCTTAACGAAGCAATTGTTAACACAGTTTGGTGCGGTCGCGAGATGCCCCGGCGCAACGGCACCGAGCAAGGTCGCGTGCTATTCGGCGGGTGCCTTGGCTTCGGCGACCGGACCGGGCGAACCGTCGGCGGCCTTGCCGGCGGCCGTGCGGCCTTCGATCGCCGCCATGAACAGCGACAGCATCGGAGGGATCAGCCCGAGCGTCAGCACCGCGGACAGCGTCAAACCGCCGACCACCACCGATCCAAGGCCGCGGTACAACTCCGACCCGGCGCCCGGCATCAGCACCAGGGGCATCATCCCGAGGACGCTGGTCAGGGTCGACATGAAGATCGGCCGGATGCGGTTGGCGGTCGCCTCCAGGATCGCCTCGGCCGGTGTGAGGCCCTCCCGGCGCAAGTGGTAGAGGGTCTGGTCGACCAGCAGGATCGCGTTGTTGACCACGGTGCCGATCAGGATGACGAAGCCCAGCAGGGTCAGCATGTCGAGGTTCTGCTGGTACAGCTGGTTCAGGAGGAACAGCCCGATCACGCCGCCGGCGGTGGCGAGCGGGACCGCGAAGACGATGATCAGCGGGTAGAAGAAGCTCTCGAACAGCACCGCCATGACCAGGTAGACGATCACCAGCGCCAGCGCCAGGTCGAGAACCATGGCTTCCCAGGTCTCGGTCAGCTTGTCGGCGGTGCCGGACATCAAGAGTTTGGTCCCCGGCGGCAGGCCCTCGGCGCGCAGCGGCTCGATCACCTGCCCGGTAATGATCTCCATGGCCTGTTCCAGCGGCATCGCCGCCGGCGGGCTGATCTGCAGGGTTATGGTTCGCGCTCGCTCGCGGTGGCGGATCTCGGTAGGCCCGGCGGTCTCGAACACCCGCGCGAGCGAACCGGTCGGCACGATGGTCCCGGACGAGGTGACCACCGGCAGATCCCGGATGCCCTGGGTCTCGGTGATCTGCTTGACCGGTCCCCGCAGAGTGAGGTCGATGCGCTCGCCGGCCACCGTGATCTCGGCGACGCGCAAGCCGTCGTTGAAGGCATCCACCGTCTGCCCGAGCTCGGTGGCGGTCACCCCGTTGTCGGCGAGCCGGACCCTGTCCGGCACGATCCGCACCTCCGGCGCGCCCAGCGTCAGGCCGGGCTGCGGGCGCATCTGGGTGCCCTCCTCGCGCGGCAGGGCGGTGGCGATCTTGCGGGCGGCGCGGTTGGCGACCTCGACGATCTGCTCCAGGGTGCCGCCGGCAATGTCAAGGTCGATCGCCCGAGCGCCGCCCACGCCCCGCCCGAACAGCGAGGTCTGCTGGAAGAACCCGCTGGTGCCGGGTTCCTGGAACGCGGCGTCCCGCAGCGGCTTGATCAGCTCGCCGGCGCGGCCGGGGTCGACCGCCGACGCGCCGACGATGGCGTTTGCCCGGAACGCCGCGAAGAAGAACTGGTCGATTCGCGGTCGGCCGTCCTCGGATTCGATCCCGGTGCCATCACGGTCCCACAGCGGGCGGGTCGCGTCCTCGATCCGCCCGGCGATCTCGGTCATGGTGTCGAGGTTGTAGCCGGCGGGCGGCTGCACCCAGCCGATCACCAGGTTGCGGTTGCCGTTCGGCAGGTAGTCGATCTTCGGCAGCATGAGGGCGGTCGTCGCCATGGTCACGGCGGTCAGGCCGAGGATCAGCCCGATGGCGACCGGCTTGCTGCGGATCGCCCTGCGGGTCAACGCGATGGCGCCGGCCTTGAAGGCGTGGGCGGCGGGATCGAGTATCGGCACCCGACGCATCGCCGCGGCGTTCGGGTTCCCGCCCAGCAGCCGGCTTGCCAGCGCCGGGATCACCGTCACCGACACCAGCAGCGACAGCAGCACCGCCACCGAGATCGCCACCGCGATGTCGCGGAACAGCTGGCCGACTTCGAGTTCCATGACCAGGATCGGCAGGAACACCATCACCGTGGTCAGCGCCGAGACCAGGACGGCGCCCCAGACCTGCGAGGCGCCCCGGTAGGCGGCGTCGCGGGCGCTGTGGCCCTGCTGACGCAGCCGGAAGATGTTCTCGAGCACGACGATCGCGGCGTCGACCACCATGCCGACGGCGAACGCGATGCCGGCCAGGGAGATGACGTTGATCGATCGACCGAGCGCCGCCATCGCCACGAACGAGCCGATGACCGACACCGGAATCGCCAGCGACACGACCAGCGTGGCCTGCCATGACCGCAGGAAGAGGAACAGCACCAGCGCCGCCAGGGTGCCGCCTATGTAGATGTTGCCGGTGACCAGGTCGATCGCCGAGTTGATGTAGGTGGTCTCGTCGTAGACCTGCTGCAGCACCAGATTCTGGGCCGGCAGATAGTCGCGCTGCAGTTCCTCGATGGCGGCGCGGACGCCCTGCATGGTCTCGATGACGTTGGCGCCGGTCTCGCGATACAGCGGCATGCCGATGGCGGGGACGCCGAACCGGCGAATGTTGGAGACCGGCTGCTTGTAGTCGAACACCACCTCGGCCACGTCGCCGACCGTCACCCGCGCCACCCGGCCGGTGACCGGATCGGTGACGCTGCGCAGCAGCACCGAGCGCACCAGCGCCGGGCTCTCCAGGTCACCCTCGGTGCGGACGGTGTAGCGGCGCTTGCCCTCCTCGACGGCGCCGGCGGAGATCGAGGCGTTGGCCTGACGGAGCGCGGTCACCACCTGCGGCACGGTGATCTGGAAGCGGGCCAGCCGCTCCGGGTCGACCACAACCTGCATCTCGCGCGCGCTTCCGCCGAAGATGTTCATGCGGGCGATCCCGGGCACGCGCTCGATGCGGTCCTTGATCACGTCCTCGGCGAAGTCGAAATAGGTACCGATGCGGCGTTCGTTGCCGGGCGCCGCCATCAGCACCATCCAGGCGATGGCGTTGTCGTCGGATCCGGCGGTGTCGAGCAGCGGCTCCTCGGCCTCGTCCGGGTAGTCGCCAACCCGGTCCAGCCGGTTGGCGACCAGCAGCAGCGCCTTGTCCATGTCGGTGCCGACCTGGAACTCGAGCTCTATCGAGGCTTGGCCGGTCTCCGATCGGCTGGTCATCTTGCGCAGCCCTTCCAGGCCGCGCAGCTCATCCTCCTGGCGGTTGACGATCTCGCGCTCGACCTCTTCCGGCGCCGCGCCCGGCCATTCCGTGCGCACGCTGATGACCGGCTGGTTGACGTCCGGCGCCAGCTGGATGGGGATCCGCAGCAGCGCCACGTAGCCGAACAGGATGACCATCAGCACCGTCGCCAGGATGGCGATCGGGCGGTCGATCGAGGCGCGGATGATGTCCATGGCGCCCTCGACTCAGGACTGGGGTTGCACGGGCTGGCCCGACCGCAGGCCTTCGTTGCCGCGGACCACCACCACATCCCCCAGGGCGAGGCCCTGTAGCACCTCGTAGCGGCTGCCGAGGCTCTCGCCGAGCTGAACGGTCTTGTTGACCGCCTTGCCGTCGACCACCACGAACACCGCGTCGCGATCGCCGTTTCGCACGATGGCGTCCTTGGAGACCGTCAGGACCGCGCGGGTGCCGCCGATCGGGATGTGCACGATCACCGACTGGTTGGCGGCGATGGTGTAGTCCATCTGTCCCTGCACCAGCGCAAACCGGACCGCGCGGGTCCGCGTGCGCGGATTCTCTTCCGGCACGATCGCTCGGACGGTCGACAGCAGGTGCCCGCCGTTCTGAACCTCCGCCTCGATCGGCGTTCCGGGCGGCACCGCCGCCAGCCGGTCCGCCGGCACGTCGGCCTCGACCTCGATCTCGGAATCGTTGAGCAGGGTCACCACCGGGTCGCCGACCCGCGCGTAGGCGCCGGCGGTGAGGTGCTTGATGGTGACGACGCCGTCGTAGGGCGCCCGGATGGTGGCATCGGAAAGGGCGATCCCGGCGAGGTCCAGCTGGGCGGTCGCGGCCACCAGGTCGGCGTCGGCGCGGGCCAGGGTCGCCCGCGCGATCTCGACGTCGCGCTCGGCGTCCTCGGCGCGGTCCTTTCGGTAGGCGGTCGAGCCGCGGAGCTGTTCGAGGCGATCGAGGGTCTGGCGCGCCTTGGCGAGGTTCGCGCGGTCACGCACCACCGCCGCCCTGGCCGCCTCGACCGCCGCGGCCTGCAACTGCCGGTCTCCCGCCAGGCGATCGTCGGAAAGGCGGGCCAGCACCTCGCCCTCGGCGACCCGGTCGCCGACCTCGACCTCGACCGTGGCCACGCGCTCGGCAACGCGCGCCGCCACCACGCCGGCCTCGCGGGCGACCAGCCGGCCCAGGACGTCGATCGTCTGGTTCATCGGCTCCTCGCGCACGGCGTCGACGCCGACCATCAGCCGGCGCTCCTGCGCCGGGGCGGACTGCGCCGACACGTCACCGGGCAGGGCGAGCAGGCCGAGGGAGAGCAGGGCTACGCTGACGTACGCGAGCATGGTGGCGCATCCTGACGATCACCGACGAAGCCCGGGCACGCGGCCGGACCATGGCTTATATCAACGAATCGCCGCACCGGCGAAGCGCGAACGACGACCTTATACGCCGGCCCGGGGTGGCTGGACGTCAGACGAACCGGACCAGCAGCAGGGCCACCCCGGCGACCAGCATCGCGAAGCGCAACCAGGATCGCGCGAGCCCGTCCTCGCCGCCGGCCAGGGCCGCCGCCACCAGCCAGAGCGCCGCGCCGATCCGCAGGAACGCCACTGCCGCCTCGAACGGCTGGCCGAGGGGGTCGAGCAGCGCCGGCTGCACGACGAACGCGATCGGAACCAGGTAGAGGCCGAGGCCGAGCCGCAGGGCGCGGCCGGCGACCGCCAGCCAGGGGGCGTCCGCCATGCCGGCGGCGATGAACACGGTCCCGCAGACCGGCGGCGTGATCGTCGACAGCAGCGCGTACCAGAACACGAACAGGTGGGCGACCAGCGGCGGCAGGCCGAGGTCGATCAGCGCCGGGCCGGCGACCGCCACGCAGATCACGTAGGCGGCCGTGGTCGGGACCTCCATGCCGAGGATAAGGCAGGCGAGGGCGGTCAGCGCCAAGGCCGCCCACAGCTGCCCGCCCGACAGCGCCAGCATGGCCGACGTCACCTTGATCCCGAGCCCGGTCTGGTTCAGCACCCCGACGATCAGCCCGGCGCACACGATGATGGCGGCGATTCCGGCGGTCTGGCGGCCTGCCTCTATGGCGGCGCGTCCGACGCGGTCGAAGAACACACGAGGCACCGGCCGCAGCCGCCCGTCGACCAGCAGCAGCGCCAGCGCGGTGAGGATCGCCGCGCCGGCCGCCGACTGCGGGGTGCGGCCGGCGCCGAACAGCACCGCCAGCAGCACCCCGAACGGCAGGGCGAAGAACGGCAGCAGGCGCAGCACCGTCCAGCCGTCCGGGCGTTCGGAGGCCGGGATCGCCGCCAGTCCGGCGCGGCGGGCCTGGCGGTCGACGCCGATCCAGACGGCGGCGAAGAACAGGATCGCCGGCAGGGTCGCGGCGACCACGATGTCGGTGTACGGCCGGGACAGCAGTTCGGCCATGACGAACGCGCCGGCCCCCATCAGCGGCGGCATGATCTGGCCGCCCGTCGAAGCCACCGCCTCGACCGCGGCGGCGAGCGGCGCCGGGTATCCGAGGCGCTTCATGGTCGGCAGGGTAATGGCGCCGGTCGAGGCGACGTTGGCGGACGCCGAGCCGCTGATCGACCCGAACAGCGCCGACGCGATCACCGCGACCTTGGCGGCGCCGGCCCGCAAGCCGCCGGCGCTCCAGGCGGCGAGCGCCATGAACGCCCGACCGGCCTCGCCGGCGCCGATCACCGCGCCCAGCAGGACGAACACCGCCACCACGTCGACCGAGATCCCGGTCAGCGGTCCCCACAGCCCGCCCTCGGCGATCGTCAGGGTCCCCAGGAAGCTGGACAGCGGAAACCCGGGGTGGCCGAAGCGGCCGGGCAGCAGGTCGCCGAACAGGCCGTAGAGCAGGGCAGTCACCGCGACCGCCGGCAGGATCCACTTGATCGCCCGCCGCCCCATCTCCAGGGCGACCAGGATCAGGGTGACGGCCAGCGCGGTCTGCAGCGGGCCCTGCAGGGCGCCGTACTGCTCCACCAGGGTGTCGCGGTCGAGGGCCACCCAGAGGCAGCCCACGGTGCCGGCGGTGGCCGCCCCCCAGCCGCTCCAGCGGGCCCAGCGCCCGGCGCCGGGGGCGAACAGGAACACCCAGGGCAGCGCGAGCAGCAGGTGCAGCGGCCGGGTGACCAGGTTCGGCAGCAGGCCGGCCGAGATCAGGTAGAGGTGGAAACCGGCGCCGAGCAGGCCCCAGGCGATCGCGACCCGCCGGACCCAGTCATGGTCCAGCGGGTCGCGCGCGTCACCCTGTACTCCGGTCACTTCAACGCGTCGGGGACGGCAACACCGGCCTCGGCGTAGTACTTGAGGGCACCGGGGTGAAGCTTGGCGCCGACTTCCGCCAGCATGGCGGTCGTGACGCCGCCCCACCACGGGTTGCTGGCGGTCATGGCCGCCTTGCCGTCCCAGAACGCCTTGGTGAGCTTGTAGGCGGTCTCGTCGTCGGTGGCGGCGACGGTGTAGGCGTTCACCGGCAGGGAGATCGTCGTCACGTCGTAGTCGATCCCGGGATAGGTGCCGGCCGGGATAACCTGCTTGGCGCCCTTCACCTTGGCGAGGTCGTCGGCGCCGAGACTGAGCAGCCGTACCGCGGTGCCGGCGGCGGCCTCGGTGACGTTCGGCGCCGGGTAGGAACCGGCGGTCGCAAAGCCGGCGACCTGGTTGTTCTTCAGGGCCGGAACCGCGGCGTTCAACTCGACATCGACGAACGACACCTTGTCGGCGATGCCGAGGGCGGCGAAGACGTCGTTGGTCTGGCGCTCGCCGAAGCTTCCCTTGCCGCCGGCGATGAAGCTCTTGCCGGCGAGATCGGCGAAGGTCTGCACGCCCGAATCCGAGCGGACCAGCCAGTGCATGGTCAGCGAGGGGATCGGAAACAGGCCACGCACCGTGTCGTAGCCGGTCTCGCCCTCGAACGGCTTCTTGGCCGCCTGCGCCGAGGCGACCAGCGACGGCGGCGAGGTGAAGACGTAGCCGCCCGGCCGGCGGATCGCCTCCTTCACGTTCTGCACTGAGCCCTGGCTCTCCTCGACCGTGACGTCGAGGCCGGCGGCGGACTTCGCCGCCTCCGACAGCTGGACCGCCATGACGTAGTAGGACGTGCCGGACTTGGCGGCTTTCAGGGTGACACGCTGGTCTGCGACGGCCGGCGCGGCGACGGCCGACACGGCCAGCGCGGCGGCGGCCAGCGCCGTCGTCAGGGTCTTGTTCATGCTGGTTTCCTCCCACCGATCGCGCCGCCGGGAATCAAGACGCGGCACGGTTGCCGGCAGGGGAGCATCGTGGGAATTGGGCGTCAAGCGGCCGTGGCAGGGGCGTGAAGGGGCCGGAACCCGGTGGACTCGGACAATCGATTGCCATCCTCTTGCCTTGGATAGCGGTAAGATTGTTCTTCCGGTTTCTTCTTCAGGAATTTAGAGAAGATCGGAGAAGATTTGGGGGGCCACCCGGCCCGACGCCGTGCTGCGAGGGCGGGAATGACGGCGCTCAGCCGCATCGATCCGGTGAAGATCGCGGAGCCGCCCGCCGCGACAGGCGTCGCCGGCGACGCCCCGACCCTCGCCGACGACCCGGCCGCCCTCTCGCTGCTGCACCGCGATTACCTGGCCTCCAGGATCGAGGCCTCGGTGGCGCCGCCGGGCCGGGTGCTGGTGATCCTGCCGACGGTGTTCCTGGCGCTGTTCGTGGCCGCCGGGGCGTTCGCCTGGTTCGGCCATGTCGACATCGTGGTGACCGCGCAGGGCCGGATCGTGCCGAGCGCCAAGGTGAAGGTGGTGCAGGCGGCCGAGGGCGGCGTGGTGCGGGCGATCAACGTCGCCGAGGGCGACCGCGTCGTCGCCGGCCAGGCGCTGGTCGAGCTCGACCCGACCGAGACCGGCGCCGAGCGCGACAAGCTGGCCCGCCAGGTGATGGCCGGGAACCTGGAGATCGCGCGGCTGGAGGCGCTGATCGGCCTCGGAGTGCTGGCGCGCGGCCAGCGCGACCTCGACCCGGTGGACTTCTTCGAGGCGCCGGCCGGCACCGACCCGCGCCTCGCCCGCGCCGCCGCCGAGCGGCTCGCCGCCGACTGGCGGGCGATGACGACCGACCTGGATGTGGCCGAGAGCGAGATCGCGCGGCTGACCGCGGCGCGCCGCAGTCTCGCAGCGCAGCGCGGCAAGCTGGCCGCCGTGGTGCCGATCCTGGCGGAGCGCGAGGTGAGCCTCGGCATCCTGCTGGAGAAGCAGCTGACCGCCCGCTCGGAGTATCTGGAGGTCAAGCGCCGGCTGGTCGAGGCCAGCCACGAGATCAACGTGACCGAGGCCGAGCTGTCACGGGCGACGGCCGACATCGCCAAGGCCCGCGCCGACCGCGACGCGCGCCTGGCACGCGCCGAGTCCGAGCGCGTCGCCGACCTGTCGCAGATCCGCGAGCAGACCGCCGCAATCGTCCAGGAACTGGTGAAAGCCGCCGACCGCGACGCCCGCCGGGTGGTGGCGGCGCCGGCCAAGCCTGCCCTCGCGAAGGCGGGGGGCATCGTGACGCAGATGGGGGTGACCACGCTCGGCGGGGTAGTGAGCGCCGGCGAAGCGCTGATGCGGATCGTGCCGGAGGGCGACGCGCTGGAGGTGACGGCGACCATCCTGAACCGGGACATCGGCTTCGTGGCCGAGGGCCACGAGGCGGTGGTGAAGCTCGACGCCTTCA
>Ga0075118_10000529_pt1 | contig 34068 bp, 33 predicted proteins | sample AntAceMetag02UKE_FD_69794 | JGI IMG/M metagenome (GOLD analysis project Ga0075118, IMG submission 69794) | Saline lake microbial communities from Ace Lake, Antarctica - Antarctic Ace Lake Metagenome 02UKE | ecosystem: Environmental > Aquatic > Non-marine Saline and Alkaline > Saline | place...
TTGGTTGCTTTTGACGTCCATAGTCTTCCAGGAGTCAAAGTTTGATCCCAAATCAGAATCTTGGGTTGGCGCACGAGGTTTAATGCAACTCACAAGCAACGTGGCTGACGAATATGATGTGAATGATATTTTTGATCCTGAGCAGAATATCATGGCTGGAGTGGGTCATTTGAATTGGCTATTGAGCTACTGGGAAGATGAAATTCAGGATCAAGGGGAGTTGTTAAAGTTCGTCTTGGGTTCGTATAATGTTGGCCAAGGTCACGTGCGTGATGCGATGAAGCTAGCTGAAAAATATGATGCGGACCCAGGCGTGTGGGATGATAATGTTGCTAAATACCTAGTGCTGAAATCCACTCCTAAATACTATGATGACCCTATCGTGAATTATGGTTATTGTCGCGGCTCTGAGCCGGTGAAATATGTCAGAGAGATTCTAAAACGATATGATCAGTATCTTCAGTTTTATGAAGATCCAAATGAACTGATTGCAACGGAAGGAGCCACTAACTAATCTGTTCAGCCATAATTTTTGCCGAAAGGAGGCTTAATGGAATTCCACCACCAGGGTGAACGCTTCCTCCGCAGAAATACAGATTCTTGATTTTACTTGAGAAGTTTGGATGCCTTAAGAAAGCCGCAAACTTGTTGTTGGAACTATTACCATACAGTGAACCTGCCACCGAACTTGTTCTTGATTCGATAGTCCGTGGGTCGAGTACATCTTCTACTTCAATCAATGAGGCGATATCAGCCCCTAACATTTTTGACAATTTGTCGAGAATATTTTGACGCGCTTCTGCGATCAATTTGTCCCAATCCTGTCCTTGATTGTTTGGCACATTAATCATGGTAAACCAATTTTGGCAGCCCTCAGGAGCATCGTCAGGTTTTTGAGTACTGGTTATATTCACATAGACAGTAGGGTCCTGGTAAATATCCCCTGATTTAAAAATATGCTCAAACTCCTTTTTGTAGTTCTCTGAGAAGAATATGTTGTGTAGATCGAGTTGTTCAAATTTCTTCTTGATACCCCAATAAAAGATCAATGCCGAACTTGACTTGGGTTGCGATAATAATTTTTTAGGCTGATATTGATCTTTCAGCAGCTTCTTGTAAGTGCCCACCATATCCATATTACTGACAACTCGATCAGATTTATGGAAGCCCATGGCTGTGTTGATTCCTTTTGCCTTGCCTTCATATACTACGATGCTTTTCACTGGCGTATTGAAGTAGAATTTGACGCCTATAATTTTGGCGAGCTTGTAGATACTGTTCGTAATATCATACATTCCCTTAATGGGGAAGTATGCTCCGCGGCCAAATTCTAGGTGTGGAATAATGTTTAGCGTTCCAGGGGTCTGATAAGGGTCTGAACCATTGTAAGTAGCATATCGATTGAAAAGCTGAACAGTTTTTGGGTTTTTGAATCGCTTTTCATTCACCTGATTCATCGTTCGATCAAAATCGAACTTTGGCATTTTGAGATAAGTCTTAAGGGCCTCTCCACCAAGCCATGTAGACATCTTGTGCAAGGACTTGTGCATAAAAACTGGAGCTAGGTTATCGTAGAGGAACTTACTCTTATCTAGCGCAGATTCAATCCCTTTTTCTGGCTCCTGAAATTTATTTTTAAATTCTTCTAAGAGCTTTTCTCTGTCTGACCAAGCAGTAAATTTCGTTCCATCTGGATAGAAATATTCACAAGTAGTTTCAAGTTTATGGTATTCAAAATATTGGGAAACGTCTAAGCCTGAGATGTCAAATAATTCTTCTACTTGTTCTGGTAGGGTAAATAACGAAGGACCCGCGTCAAAGCGGTAGTTACCAAGCTTTATTTCAGTTAGCTTACCTCCTGGATAGTTATTGGCTTCAAATACAGATACTATGTGTCCTTTCTTTGCCAGTCGTATGGCCGATGCCATACCCGCTATTCCAGAGCCAATCACTATTGCGGATTTGCCCATAAGTAGTCGTCAGTCTTTATTTAGTCAGTCAATGATATGCTAAAATGCTTTTGTAATTTAACTTTACCAAGCCAGTCATTGTTTAAATACAAAAAAATGTTAGTTAAAGCAGATGTTGTTATTTAAATGGTCTTGCCGTTAGATGTACCTGTTTTATCGTCTGTACCTGTCAACTGACAATAATGGAGATTGAATTGAAAGTGTTTTTCCTAGGATATCCTCACTTAAGATTTTGCCAGTGATAGGGCCTAATGTCCAGCCTAACATCGCATGTCCTGTACCAATTTGAAGGTTCTCAAGGCTTGCTGACCGACCAATATACGGAAGGCCATCAGGCGTACAAGGCCTTAGGCCTGCCCAAGGTTTGATTTTATTGAAATCAAAATTTTCAAAATCTGGTATGGCTTCTTTTACTGAGTCTATAATTCCTTTCACACGTTTCATGTTTATGTCATGATTCACGCCTGTGATCTCCATGGTACCTGCGATCCTCAAACCATTCAGCATTGGGGTTGTTGCAATTCGACCTTCGACTAAAATGGAAGGTAGTTTTGGCGAAACAGGAGACTTTTCTATGTTGAAGCTGTACCCTTTACCCGGTTGAAGAGGGATGTCGATTTTAAGTTTTTTGGCCAGTCTTGGCGACCAGGAACCTGCTGCAATGATATATTCATCTGCCTGATAGCTGCCACTATTGGTCACGAATTCTGTTATTTTATTTCCACGTATACTGATTTCTTGAAGTTCAGTTTGGTAATCGATTTTCACACCTCTTTTGATGAGCAGCGCTTTGAACTCATCCATGAAAACATTTGGGGTCATCCAACCGTCACAGCCAAAGTAAACCGAACCAGTCATGTTATATGCTACATTGGGATCTAGTTTTTCTGTTTCTTCTTTTGATAGAACGCTGGCTTCTAAACCATACTGATTAGCAATTTCAACGAGTTCAATCTCATGTTTTAAGGCCTCTTTCGTTTGGCACACCATAAGAAGCCCGGGCTTATTATAGCCTGCTTCTATCCTTTCTTCTGCCAATATTTGTTCATACAGCTGCTGACTCTGAGTTGTCAAATCATAAAGTACAGGTATGGAGGCTTTTACTCTTTTGTCTGTCGAAGCCTTTTTGAATAACCAGCCCCATTTTAATAGATCTCGACTAAGTTTTGGTTGAATATAAAACGGACTTGAGCTACTGAACATCCATTTCAATCCTTGACTAATTATTCCCGGTGAGGCTAGAGGGATCAGGTGACTGGGAGCGACATAGCCTGCGTTGCCATAAGAGCAATTATCATTGCCATTAGTACTTTCAATGACAGTAACGTCAATACCAGCCTTGTTTAAATAATAGGCAGTACTTAAACCAACTATTCCAGCTCCGACTATGACTACTTTCTTATCCATAATTATATCACCGAAAAGCCATGTGCGTACGGATCCTCGTCATCGATTGTGATGTTGTTGTGCCCCGTAATTCTTGCCCAGCCTTTAATACTAGGAATAATGGCTTCGAATTCACCAACTTTTGTAATGTCCTCTACTTTTCCAATAAACTGACTCCCAATAATGCTTTCGTGAATAAATTCATCTCCTTTTTGAAGCTTGCCCTTGGCAGCCCATTGTGCCATTCTTGCTGAGGTCCCGGTTCCGCAAGGTGAACGATCAATAGCCTTTTCGCCATAAAACACAGCGTTTCGTGCAGTCGAATTTGGGTTAGTTGGTTTACCTGTCCACATCAAATGGCTTAGGCCTTTTATTGTAGGGTCTTCAGGGTGAACAAACGAGAAGTTAGTGTTCATGTAATCTCTAATAGAGCGGCTCCATCCGATCAAGTCCAATGCACTATAATCGGTCATGTCCCGATAGCCCTCTTGTGGATCAATAATCGCATAGAAATTTCCGCCATAGGCAATATCTACTTTGAGCGTGCCAAAGTCTGGGCATACAACTTCTAGGTTCGTAGCTGCCAAGTAAGACGGAATATTAGTGAGTTTCACTGCTGTTACCTTTTCACCTTCTTGTTCGTAATCAATTCTGACCAGGCCTGCAGGCGTTTCAAGTCTTAGCTTTCCAGGTGTTTTTGGTGTGACAAGCCCTTCTTCAATCATGAAAGTAACCGTACCAATAGTTCCATGACCACACATTGGAAGGCAACCACTAGTTTCAATGTAGAGTACCCCAATGTCATTAGCCGGATCGCTGGGCGGATACAGCATTGATCCTGACATCATATCATGCCCTCTTGGTTCAAACATCAGCCCTTTCCGAATCCAATCGTATTCCTTTAGGAAATGCTGTCTTTTCTCGCTCATGTTGGCCCCATTGAGTAATGGGCCTCCACCGGCCACCAATCTTACTGGGTTACCGCAGGTATGCCCATCAATACAGAAGAATCTCTTAGTCATCCTTGGTTTTTACTTCTTGAATATATCTATCAATGAGTTGCTCCATAAGAGGCAATGTTAAAGTGCCTTCTGATAATAGTGCTTGATGAAATGCTCTAATGTCAAAGTCGTCTTTGAGTTCCTCGGTGGCTTTGCTTCTTAATTCTTTGATTTTTAGATCTCCCATTTTATAGGATAATGCTTGCCCAGGCCAAGAGATATAACGGTCGGTTTCGGTCGTACATTCATGGATTGAAAGCGCGGTATGCTCAGCTAAGTAGTCAATTACCTGCTGCCTTTGCCATCCATAGGCATGAATACCAGTATCAACAACCAATCGACAAGCCCGCCACATTTCGTAGGTGAGTCTACCAAAGTCGTCATAAGGGGTTTCATACATTCCCATTTCAATACCTAAAAATTCAGAATATAATCCCCAGCCTTCCCCAAATGCGGAGATATACATGTTATTTCTAAACCGCGGTAAGTGCTCTAATTCTTGAGTTAGAGCGGATTGCAAGTGATGACCCGGCACTGCCTCGTGAAGCGTTAGTGAAGGCATCACATATAAGGGCCGACTTGGTAAATCATAGGTGTTAACCCAGTATTCTCCTGCTCTAGTACTATTAATAGGTGCTCCAGAATATCTGCCGCCTGTGTATTTAGGTGCCAGATGTGGCGCAACAAGCTCGACCGTGTAAGGTTGTCTTGGTAGTTTGCTAAAAAGTGCCGGAAGTTTTCCATCAGCCTTTTTAGACAAGTAGGCAGCATACGAAAGTAACTCTTGTGGTGTCTTTGGATAGAACTGAGGGTCAGTCCTGAGAAATTGGATAAATTCTTTTCGAGTACCCTTGAAGCCAGCCTTTTTCATAACTCCTTCCATCTCTTCTTTGATACGTTCGACTTCTCTTAGTCCGGTGTCATGAATTTCCTTTACGGATAGATCCGTAGTCGTATAATAGTTAGCTCTGTTCTGATAGTATGCTTCGCCATTCGGCCAATAAGAGGCACCGATTTCATCTGGAGCATCAGGAATGTATTCGTTATCAAAGAAGTCCTTCACCAATTGATATCCTGCCAGTGCACCATTTTCAACTGCATCTTTCCCTTTCCTTAATAATTCTCTTTTGTCTTCTTCAGAAAAGGAATCAGGAATCTTTAAGAAAGGCGCATAAAATGAACTTTCAGTATAATAGGCCACCAAATGAGTGTTATAAGTAACATCGTACCCGTCTAATATGGCTTTTGGCTGTGCAATGCCTATGGCCAAACCTTTTCTCATGAGTTCAATATGTTGTTGGGCATATTTCGGGAAGGCCTTTAAGTCACGAATGTATTTCTCATAATCCTCTGTAGATCGAAAGCGATACCGATTGGGTCTACTGGCAAAGCCAATGTGAAAACCCGCATCCACTAAAATCGGATTGAGGTAAGCTTGAAAATCGTAGTGATCGATATCCTCTTGCATCCGATAGAGCATCAATTTCACGCTGATTTGATCTGTAAATTCCATCTCAGAAGCATCGATTGCTTTAAGTTTCTCAACCATTTTTGTAGCGAAGTCCGCTTGAGCCTTAAAGTCCTCTTCAGTATATCGACCTAATGGATATTCTTCTCGCTCTTCATCATTTAAGACACGGTGCGAGGATATCTCATTCAGTATATCTTCCAGTGGATCTTGCTTTTCACAAGAAAGCAGAAACACCACAAAACAGAGGGAAATTACGATTCTCATACGATTGGTGATTTAGTTAACTCTCCATTAACCATTCTCCATAAGCCCAATGGATTACTGTTCTTCAATGGATCAGGGAGTAAGTTATCAGGCCAACTTTGAAAAGCTATAGGTCTAGCGAATCTTGAAATAGCTGCTGTACCGACCGAAGTTGTTCGTTGATCAGTAGAGGCAGGATATGGCCCGCCATGTTGCATGGAATGACATACCTCAACACCAGTTGGTACACCATTGAAGAGTATACGCCCCACTTTTGTACTGAGGGCCTCTACGATTTCAGGATGGGCTTGAATATCTCCTTCTGTAGCTACTAAAGTACCAGTCAATTGACCGTCAAGGGATTTAGTAACGGCCAATAATTCAGCCATGTCTACACAGGCAACGACCATCGTAAATGGCCCAAAAATTTCCTCGTGAAGTTTTGGGTTTGAAAGAAAAGTCTTGCCGTCTACTTTCGCAGTTAATGGCTTTCCTTTGTTCTCTCCAGGGTTGTTTGTATCGCCTAAAGCATCAACTCCAGTTTGTTCTATCAAAGCACCTCTGTGCGTGTAATAGCTCGTTGCAATCTTCTCGTTGAGCATGGTTACAGCATCTTTTCCAGCAAATGCTCGACTTAGCGTTTCTATGAACTTATCTAATGCAGGTGACTTTACACCAATTAAAAGACCTGGACTTGTACAGAACTGACCAACGCCTAGCGCGACTGAATTAGCGAAAGTGTTGCCTAGTCCTTCTGGGTCTGAAGCGAGTTTCTCTGGCATTAAGAAACTAGGGTTGGTACTCCCCATTTCGGCATAGACAGGAATAGGCTCGGGTCTTTGATTGGCGAGATCGAAGAGTGCTCGTCCACCGCGTAATGATCCCGTAAAACCGACTGCCTTTACCTTTGGATGTTTCACAAGTTCTTGGCCAGTTGCTATTCCTCCATTCATCATTGAGAAAACACCATCAGGCATTTCGCACTTTTCGGCAGCTTTAATTATCGCCTGAGTCACCAAATCATTAGTACCTAAATGCGCTTCATGTCCTTTTACGATTACTGGGTTTCCAGCAGCAAGGGCTGATGCCGTATCCCCTCCAGCTGTGGAGAATGCCAGAGGGAAATTACTGGCACCAAAAACTACCACAGGGCCAATTGGAATCTGCATTTTTCTTAAATCAATCTTGGGAAGTGGTTGGCGGTCTGGAATGGACGTATCAATGTTAATATCAAGCCAAGATCCATCTCTAAGCACTCCTGCAAACATCTTTAGCTGGTTGCAAGTACGCCCTCGTTCACCTTGAAATCTACCAACTGGTAAACCCGATTCACCACTGGCTCTTTCTAAGAGTGCGTCTCCTAATGCCATGATTTCCTCCGCAATGGTCTCTAGGAATTGCGCCCTCTTCTCATAAGAGATAGCTTTATAGGACCCGAAAGCTTGGTCAGCCTTGGCAACGGCTTCATCAATCTCTTCCGAAGTCGCTGCTACAAACTCCTCAGGGAAAATAGAGCTGTCCGTGGGGTTGTATGCTTTTAGGATAGTGTTCCCCTTAGCCGAGGCATCTCTTCCTATATAGTTCTTTCCTGTGATCATTTTCAAAGATTTAAGTAATCTGGCAATACAGGCCTAGTGGCTAAACCTTCTTCAATTATACGCATTACGTGTGCTCTTTCAGCACCAACCAATGGTAATCTCGGTGCGCGTACGTTTTCTGTTCCTATGCCTGTAGCCACTTCAGCCAATTTGATATTTTGAACGAGCTTAGCATTGATGTCTAACTCGAGCAAAGGAAGAAACCATCTGTAGATTTTCAGCGCTTCTTCTATTCTTCCAGCCTTTTTCAAACGGTAGATGGCAACAGTTTCTCGCGGGAAGGCACAAACAAGACCAGCAACCCAACCTCCGGCACCCATAAATAAGCTTTCTAAAGCTAGTGTGTCAACGCCAGAAAGTATTTTAATGCGATCACCAAAGCGATTGATCATTCTGGTAATGTTAGAGATATCACGGGTTGATTCTTTAACGGCTTGAATGTTTTCGCATTCAATCAGTTCTTCGAACATATCAAGAGTGACTTCAATCTTATAGTCGACAGGGTTGTTGTAGATCATGATCGGCAAGTCTGTTGAATTGGCAACTGCCTTAAAATAGGTTACTGTCTCTCTATCGTCAGCCTTATATCGCATAGGAGGAAGCATCATTAAGCCACTTGCACCATGCTTCTTTGCTTTTTCTGCTGCTATGATAGCCCCTTTGGTTGTTTGTTCAGCGATGTTCATGATTACTGGAACTCGGCCGTCACAAATCTCAACAGCTTTGGCCACCAAGACATCTTTTTCGTCTTCCATTAGAGAACTGGCTTCCCCTAGGGTTCCCCCTAAAATGATTCCATCCACACCGGCTGATAATTGTGCCTGAATGTTGGTCTCGAACATTTCAAGATCGAGCTGATCATCTGTTGTAAACTTTGTGGTTACCGCTGGGTAAACACCTTCCCATGCTACTTTCATATTGCTTCGTTTTTTTGCCTTCATTCCTGCGAAGGCAGGAATCCCCCAGATCATTGTATCAAGCTTGAGATTCCCGCCTTCGCGGGAATGACGAAATGATTTAGTAAATGTATTGCGATAAATACATATAGTCATTACGGATTTTTGCCAATACTAATACGATATTATGATTTATGAGTATTTTTGAATTGAAAAATAGATTATATCGTATTGATGAAGGCGCTTCCATTTAAGATTCCAAAGACCGAGCAAACCTCATTTCATACTCAAATTGATCAAGAGCCTCATTTCTATGATACACTTCATCAACACCCCGAAATTCAAGTCACGCTTATAGAGGAGAGTCATGGGACATTAATCTATGGTGACTACTTAGGAAGCTTTCAGCCCGGGGATGTATTTGTCATTGGGTCAAACGCTCCTCACGTTTTTCGAAATGATAGTAGTTACTATAAGTCAAACAGTGATTTGCATGCAAAGGCTTTGACGCTTTTCTTTGATAAAGAAACCTTAGGAGCACCGTTTCTTGAGTTGCCAGAAGCAAAGGGCTTAGTCGAGCTGATCAATCAGGCGGGTCGTGGAATGAAGCTTAGCGGGCAGTGCATTGAAACCCTTAGATTAAGCATTCGAACACTTTTCAAACAAGAGGGACTCAATCGGATCATTTCTTTAATAGAGATTCTCAAGCAGCTTTCTAGTGCGGAACAATTCGAATACCTGTCAGGCCAATTGCAGACTAAAAAGGTAAATGAAGTGGAGGGAAAACGGCTCAACGATATTTTCAATTTTACCATGGAAGCCTATGATAGGCCTATCCAATTGGCAGAAGTCGCAGCTATTGCAAATATGACGACTACCGCATTTTGTCGATATTTTAAACAGCATACGCGGAAGACCTATCTCGACTTTCTCAATGAATACCGGATTGGACAAGCCTGTAAATTGCTAGCCGAAAAAGACAAACCAATTGCTCAGATTGCTTTTGAATGTGGGTTCAATAACCTGAGTAATTTTAATAGGAGGTTTAAGGGGGTGAAAGGGGTGTCCCCTAGAGATTTTGTCATCGGCAGGAAGTTGGTGTAGCGTCAAAAGAAACCGTCATTGCGAGCTTGCCTGTCCGCTAGGCGGGCGCAGCGCGGTAATCCGTGACTTAATCCCGCTAAAGTTGCTTAACTACTGCTGTCAAATCCAAATCCTCCCAATTCTCCTCAATTCCTGGTCTGGCAAGCACCTCATTCATAATGGCTTGTTGCTCATCGCCTTTGGCAATGGCTTCGGAGTAGCGATAATCACTAAACGTCACCATGGAATAGAGCGGCACCCATTTGTCTGGATAAAGCTGATTGAGCTTCTTCTCTATTTTCTTCTGAAGCAAGAATTTTTCATCTGCCACCTTATCGCGCATTTCGATAAAATTGTAAAGTGCTAAATCTGCAATGGCGTTGCCATCAGGAATTCGCAATTCTTGATATTCGGCTAGCAAGGCATCGTTGATGTCGCCATGCTTTTCTAACAACTGATCAAAGACATAGCAGTCTTCAAACCCGGAGTTCATACCTTGGCCGTAGAACGGCACAATGGCGTGTGCGGAGTCTCCAATGAGTGCCGTATTACCTTTCACCCATGGATCACATCTTACGGTAATTAAGCTTGAAGTTGGGTTCTCGAAGAACTCCTTTTTCAAGTTCGGAAGGTGAGGAACAGCATCTTTGAACTTGTCGTTAAAGAATGCTTCAGCATCTGCTTTTGTCTTGATGGAGTCAAAACTGATTTCTCCTTCGAATGGAAAGAAAAGGGTACAAGTAAAGCTTTTGTCAAGGTTAGGTAATGCAATGAGCATGTACTCGCCTCTAGGCCAAATGTGTAATGCACCAGGGTCAATGGCAAAGTCACCATCGGCAGTTGCGGGCATAGTGAGTTCCTTATAACCAGCAGAGATGTACTCTTGAGAAAAGTTGAAGCGATCTGTCTTTTGCATAGCGCCACGAAGTGCGGAAAATGCCCCGTCACCACCGAAAAGGAAATCGGCAGAAATAGATGTTCCGTTGTCAAACGAAGCTGTCGCTGAACCAAAGTCAACATCAATGCATCGATGTTCAAATTGAATGTTTACTCCATGCGCTTCGGCTTCATTCATCAAAAGCCAATTCAGACCCCCTCGCGAAACAGAGTTGATATATTCTCCTTCTTTCCCGTAGGGTTGAAAGTCTAGATTCCCGGCTAGATCGTGGATCATTCGACCTGGCATAGGAATACAGCTTTCTTGAATTTTATCTTTCAGACCGATCCTTTCGAGCGCCTTTAATCCTCTTCTGCTAAGTGCTAAATTGATGGAACGCCCACCGATGGCACCCGCTTTACGCATATCAGGTCTTCGTTCAAAAATGGTCACTTGATAACCTCTTTTGGCTAGCATTATTGAAAGTAGTGAGCCTACTAATCCGGCTCCGAGTATGCTGATCTTTTTCTTTTTACTTTCCATGTTTACATCTTTTCGATACTCTCTCTCAATATTCTTGTGAAGTGATAAACATCTTCAAATGTGTTATATAATGGGACAGGAGCTACTCGAATCACATTAGGCTCACGCCAGTCTGATATGACTCCTTCTTTGGTTAAAGCTTCAAAAAGCAGCTTTCCATTTTTATGACAGAAGATCGATAATTGACAGCCACGTTCTTCCGGATTACTTGGTGTGATGATTTCGAAGATTTTATCTTCACCACTTAGCTGATTGACTAAGAATTCCATGAAGTCCGTGAGCTTTAAACTCTTTGTGCGTAGCGCATCCATACCCACCTCATCAAAGATTTCTAGTGAAGCTAAATGTGCAGCAGTCGAGATCACATTCACATTACTCAATTGCCAACCATCTGCACCGGGCATAGGTTTAAAACCTTTATTCATTAAGAATCGCTCTGATTCATTATGACCCCACCAGCCTGCAAAGCGATTCAAGGAATCATCTTCAGCAAATCGTTCATGCACATAAACTCCAGATACATTTCCAGGACCTGAATTCAGGTATTTATAAGAACACCAAGTCGCGAAATCTACATTCCAATCATGTAGCGATAAGGGAAGGTTCCCGAAGGCGTGAGCCAAATCAAAACCGACCAAGGCACCAACTGCATGGCCTGCTGAAGTGATAGTTTTTAAGTCAAAAAATTGGCCTGTGTAATATTGAACGCCACCGATAAGAACCAACGCGAGTTCGTCACCAGTAGACTTTATCTCTGCAAGGATATCTTCTGTTCGAAGCGTATGTTCACCTGCTCTTGGCGTTAACTCGATTAAAGCTTCATTTGGATTTAATCCGTGAAACTTCAATTGACTTTCGAACATGTATTGGTCTGAAGGGAAAGCGCCTGCTTCACAAATGACTTTGTAACGCGTGGGGGTCGGTCGGTAGAAAGAGACCATCAATAAATGCAGGTTGACGCTCAAGTTGTTCATCGAAACAACTTCCAATGGCTTAGCGCCAACAATTTTGGAGAGTGCTTTCTTACTGAACTTATGGTAATGCGCCCAAGGTTTGCTATGTCCATCGAAATGGCCTTCAACACCAAGGGTTTCCCAACCTTTTAGCTCCTCTTCAATAAATACTCGAACGGATTTGGGTTGTAGTCCTAAAGAGTTACCAGTGAAATAGTAACTGTCTTTTCCGTTGACTTGAGGAATGTGAAAACGATCTCTATATGATCTCAATGGATCTTCAGCGTCCATTTTCTGTGCAAATGAAAGGCTATTCTCAAATTTCATTAGAACATGCTTGTTTGATTTTGGCCAGGCATGCTTTCTTCATGTCTTAGCAGCCATTCTTTTTTATCGAGCCCGCCAGCGTAGCCAGCAAGACTTCCATCTGTGCTTATGACACGATGGCAAGGTATGATGATTGCGATTGGGTTTTTACCGTTGGCAGTGCCCACAGCTCTAATTTTTTTGAGGTCTCCCAAAGCCACGGACTGTTTGGCGTAGGTAGATGTTTTACCGAAAGGGATGTCTAGTAGGGCACCCCAAACTTCCTTTTGGAAGTCTGTGCCATCCGGATCGATTGGTACATTGAATTCCTTTCTTTTGCCCTCAAAATACTCTTTGAGCTGTTTCTTGCAGTGTCGTACTGCTAGTGTTATTGGTCCTTCCGTATCCCGTTCTTCACCATCAACAAAACTGACTCTTTTGATGATGTCATTTTCACCAACAATTTTGATTTTCCCTAAAGGGGAATCCATATACGCTATTGCCGTATCCCTCATAATTCAAATTGACTTTTTGGTAAGTCGAGCCACTCTAGTGTGGCGTTGCAAAATATATCTTCAACAATTTCATCCGATAGACCCATCTCCTCAATGTAGGCGCCAATCTCTAAGTCGCCTAGTGGGAATGGATAGTCTGAACCTAAAGTGATTCTTTTCGAACCTTGTAATTCAAGGACGTATTTCAGAAGTAAAGGATCATGGGTGATACTATCAATCCAGAATTTGCCTATGTATTCTCTTGGGTTAACAGGGTTGTCAATGGCTACCAAGTCAGGTCGGCAATTAAAGCCGTGTTCTACTCTTCCTAATGTGGTAAGGAATGATCCTCCTGCATGAGAGAAGTTAACCCTCAGTTTTGGTAACCTTTCTAAAACACCACCAAAAATAAGAGAGCACGCTGCCCTAGATGTTTCTGCAGGCATACCGACTAACCATGGCAACCAATAGCGATCCATGTTGTGAAAGCCCATCATATTCCAAGGGTGAATCATGACAGCCATACCGAGACGTTCGCAAGCTTCGAAAATTGGAAAGAAGCGCGGACTACTTAAATTCTTATCGTTGATATTAGAGCCTATCTGGATGCCTGGTAGGTTCAACTCGTTTTTACAACGCTCTAATTCTTTTATGGCCAGCTCCTCATCTTGCATTGGGATGGTTCCCAGACCAAGGTAATTCTTTGGGTATTTATGGCAAAGCGTTGCAATGTCATCGTTTAAGAAACGAGATACTTCTAAAGCGTCTTCTGGCTTTGCGTCATAAGAAAACATTACGGGTATTGTGCTGACTACTTGTACTTGGGTACCATGGGTAGCATATTCATCTATTCTTTCTTGTCCATCCCAGCAATTAGATTGAATCTCACGAAAGAACTTGGAGCCCTTCATCATCATGGCTGCACCTTCCTTATGATGATGCAAGTTGATGAAATCACCATATCCGAACTTCTCTGTCCATTTGGGCAGGTGCTTCGGAATGATGTGGGTATGCATGTCTATTTTTAAATTAGTCATTGGCTGAATAGTCAATTGTCATTTGTGGTTTTGCCTAGCGTTTTTATGTATGCATTCAATGATTTGTGTAGTTCGTCTAATTTTTGATCAAGTCGGTTATATGTGTCGATGTCAATTATATTCCTTCGGTGACATTTCCCGAGCCAATTTTTTGTCTCAGTGAGCGAACCCCTAGAATAAAAGCAGAACTGTCTATTCTCTTTGAAAAAATATCTACCGTATCCCTCGGCTATATTAGCACTTATTGAATCAGCGCTCTTGGCAAGCTGCTTACCAATTGTGTCTTTTTCAAAGTAATTCATCGATGTAACTACTTTCCAAATTTCATCAGATATATCGTCAGCGGATTTATATATCCGCAAATCTTCTAGTTTCATAAGTGTGTATTTATTAAAACTATTTTCCAATGACCAATGACCAATGACCAATTTACTGATCTACAAATCTACTATCACTTTCCATCGTATGACCACAATTTTTGCAAGTACGAAGCTCTTCTGAACCATAGAATTCTTTGAATCTCGGCAAGAAGTCTTTTTCAATATTAGTTAAAGGGAAATAGGTGTCGTGTAGCTTATTATTGCAGTTATCACAAAACCACATGAGGCCATCAGTATGCTCTGGTTTTCTCACGCGTTCGATGACTAAGCCAATGGAGCCTTCAGACCTCACAGGAGAATGTGGGACTTTCGGTGGGTGCAAATACATGTCGCCCGGACCCAATGGGATATCGACAGCCTTACCGTCTTCTTGGATTCGGACATTGATATTTCCTTCTAGCTGATAGAATAGCTCTTCCGTTTCGTTGTAATGGTAATCTTTCCGAGCGTTAGGTCCAGCCACAATCATTACGATATAGTCTGTTCCTTCAGGGTAGAGGTTTTTGTTGCCTACAGGTGGCTTCAGTAAATCGCGATGTTCTTCAATCCATTGGTTAAGATTGAACGGTCTTTTAATGCCCATTTCCTTTCTATTTAGCGTGCCTCTAAAATACGGAAAATCACGGTAGGACTAAACTCGATTTTCATAACTTTGGTAGATAGCCGAAAACCTATGGATCTTAATTTAAAAGGAAAAAACGCCTTAGTCTGCGGTAGTACGCAGGGTATTGGTAAAGCAATAGCCGAAGAACTTGCAAACCTTGGTGCAAGTGTAACTTTGTGTGCTCGCAATGAAGAAACGCTGAGTAAAGTAAAGGCCGACCTCTTCCATGCCTCCGGACAAAATCATCAGACTTTAGTAGCTGATTTCTCAAAACCAGATCAGTTAAAAGCGGTGTTAGATGAGCATATTGGTCAGGGAAATGCATATCACATTTTGATTAATAATACAGGAGGCCCTCCAGGAGGTCAAGCGATCGATGCGGGCATTGATGAGTTTAGAATAGCTTTTAATCAGCATTTGATTTGCAATCATATATTAGCCCAGGCAGTAGTTCCTGGAATGAAAGACGCTGCTTATGGTCGAATCATTAACATTATCAGTACTTCAGTAAAAGTACCTCTGACCGGTTTAGGTGTTTCGAATAGCATTAGAGGTGCAGTTGCGAACTGGTCGAAGACTTTAGCAAACGAATTAGGGCAATTCGGAATCACAGTGAATAATGTGCTGCCAGGAGCTACTGCCACACAGCGTTTGAGTACTATCATTGAGAGCAAAGCCAAGAAAACAGGGCAGAGTATTGAAGCCGTAGATGCCGCAATGAAAGCGAGTGTACCAGCTAAACGTTTTGCAGATGCCTCAGAGATCGCAGCAGCAGCTGTGTTCTTAGCGACACCTTCAGCAAGCTATATCAACGGGGTCAATCTTCCTGTTGATGGAGGCAGAACAGGGAGCCTTTAATATGCAGGGACAACCAATTATCGATCTTCATTGTGACCTTTTGGTCTACCTACTCATGAATAAGGAGGCCAAGCCTGAGACAAAGGCTTTTGGTGCCGGGTTACCATTTCTTAAAGAAGGCAAAGTGGCTTTGCAGGTAATGGCAATCTATACAGCAGTTGAAGAGGCAAGTTCAAGTAACGGAGTCGCTCAATCAGTTATTTACAAGAAGCTCCTTGAGGAATATTCCAAGGATCTTTATCAGGCAGATACTGACTTTAATGCCGAAAGTGAAGGCGTAGGAATGGTGGCTTCTTTAGAGAGCGCATCGGGTATATGTAATGAGACTGAGCCACTAGACAATGCTTTTAAAAACCTTGAGACCATCATATCGAATGTTGATAGGCTTTTTTATATCAGCTTTACACACCATGCCGAGAATAGATTTGGAGGAGGTAATTATGCTGAGGCTGGTTTAAAGCCTGATGGAGAAGCATTACTCGACTATATGCATGATCTACAGATCGCAGTTGATCTTTCGCATACTTCTGATGCCTTGGCCCACGATATTCTTGATTATACCTACAAGAAGAGTTTGAATGTACCAGTGATGGCGAGTCATTCTAATTTCAGAGAGATTTGGGATCACCCAAGAAACTTGACGCGAGAGAATGCTCAGGAGGTCATCAATAGAGGTGGTTTGATCGGGATGAATTTTGTGAGAGCTTTTGTTGATAATGAAAAGCCTGATGCATTACTAGATCATATTAGGTATGGTTTTGATTTACCTGGAGGTGAAGGTGCCATTGCCTTTGGTGCCGACTTCTTCTATACCGGAGACTTTCCTGATCCTGGAAGAGACCCTTATTACTTTCCCCAACACGAAGACGCTACAAAATATCATGGAATTTTAGATCAATTGAGATCGGACTTGAGTACCGATCAATTGAGCCGTTTGGCACATAAGAACGTGGAAAGATTTATAGCCGCTAACTGGAAATAATCATGGAGATCATACAGAATTATATCAATGGAAAACTAGTTGGAGCTGAAAACGGCCAGTCTTTCGATAATTACAATCCATCGAATGGCCAAGTGTATAGTCAAATACCAGATTCTACCCAACCCGATATTCAAAGCGCAGTGGATGCGGCAGCAGCTGCATTCCCTTTATGGTCTGCTACCACAAGGCAGGATAAATCTAATCTGCTTTTGAAAATTGCTGACCTCATTGATGCGAATCATGATCGGTTGGCAGCAGCAGAATCAAAGGATAACGGTAAGCCAATCAAACTCGCAAGTCGAGTCGATATACCAAGAGCTTCGGAAAACTTCAGGTTTTTTGCGACAGCCATTCTCCATGAATCAACTGAAGCCCATCAAACGGATCAGGATGCCATTAATATGACTTTAAGGGCTCCGATAGGGGTAGTAGGCTGTATTTCTCCATGGAACTTGCCTTTATATCTTTTCACTTGGAAAATAGCACCAGCGATTGCTGCTGGTAACACCGTGGTGGCTAAGCCTTCGGAGATTACCCCAATGACAGCATTCCTTTTGTCTGAGCTATGTATAGAAGCGGGTCTTCCTGCTGGTGTTTTGAATATCGTTCATGGAACTGGTCCTAATGCGGGTCAAGCCATCTCTGAGCATCCAGAAATCAAAGCCATTTCGTTTACTGGAGGTACTGAGACTGGAAAGCGTATTGCGGCCACCGCTGCGCCAATGTTTAAGAAACTATCACTCGAACTTGGAGGTAAAAACCCGAATATCATTTTCGCAGATTGCGACTTTGATGAAGCGTTAAAGACTTCTGTGCACTCAAGTTTTGCCAACCAAGGGCAGATATGTCTGTGTGGATCGAGGATTTTTGTAGAGCGATCTATCTACGACCGCTTTAAGGACGCTTTTGTGAAAAAAGTCAATAACCTCATAGTCGGTGATCCTGCTAATCCGAATTCTAATTTGGGTGCAGTCGTTTCAAAACCTCATATGGAGAAAGTGCTAGGCTTCATTGAACTGGCCAAAGAAGAAGGGGGTACAATTCTTACCGGGGGTAAACAAGTTCTATTAGAAGGCGAATTGTCTGATGGTTATTACTTATCGCCAACGGTGATCGAAGGCTTAGCTTATGATTGTCAGACGAATCAACAAGAAATCTTCGGTCCTGTCGTTACACTTACGCCATTCGATAGTGAAGAAGACGTTTTGACTATGGCAAACAGCACGGAATACGGATTATCTGCTACGGTGTGGTCCACCAATTTGAAAAGAGCAAATAGGGTTAGTGCCGAATTGAAAACGGGCATTGTTTGGGTAAACTGTTGGTTGCTCAGAGACCTAAGAACCCCCTTCGGAGGTGTTAAGAAAAGTGGTGTTGGAAGAGAGGGTGGATGGGACGTTCTTAACTTTTTTACCGAAAAGAAGAATGTGTGTATAAAACTATAGTGTCAGTACATACAACATATAAGTGTATTTAAACGAGCTCTACCCCATCTTCAGGCTATTGGCTGAATATTTTTCTAATTATAAGATTATTAAATTTTATTTAGTTAAAAATCCTACTAACTTTGATTTTACAGAACAGAAGATAGTAGCTCTGTTCTTGTTTTGAAAGTACATTTACTGCTAGGTAAATTAAAGATAAGTCTGGGTGTAGGAATCGAAAGATTCACTATGAGTAGTTAGTTACCCAGGTGTTTAGGTGAAAGGGAGTCGCTCCAACGGGGGTGACTCTTTTATTTTATACCTACCGTAGTTTTACTTTATATTCGAGTAACTAATCACTATCAGTATGAAAAAGCTTTTTACCCTCCTTCTTTTTTCTGGAATCTTGATTGTTTCAAACCAGAGTTATGCTCAAAAGGTTTTTGAGTCAGAAGTAGTTGATCCAACTGCATTGCAAAAAGAAGTTTATGCGCAAATTAGAATTAGACCAAGGTTATTGTCAAACAAGGTGTCTATTAGACTCGACTATGGTCAAGAAAGGAATTTCTGGGGAGGAGATACTAGAATAAGAGAAGAACAAAATGGTAAGGTTAAGAAGTTTAACTCTGCCGTAGATGCGCTCAATTATATGAGTAGCCAGGGTTGGGAATTTGTCTTTGCTTATACGCTACCTTTCGGAGATGGAAGAAATAATGTTGTAGATCAGACTGCGGTAGCTCAAGAAGTTAATTTTTTAATGAAAAAACGGTTTGAGTAGAATCTCAGCTTAACATATTTTACTAAGGCCGACTTATAAGTTGGCCTTTCTCATAGAATCATAAGGTTTCGAGCTAAGACGTATGCTTCTCAAAATCTGGTTTTTATTTATCGCTCTCGGTTAATGGTGTAGACAATAAGCTCGAACGCATCTTCTCTCATTTGATCTGTTTTCATTAGATATACTTTTTTGTTACTGATTATTGGCGGCTCCATGATTCTCTCATCAATTTCAATTTCTTCTATCACGTTCAAGTCACTATCTAAAATCATTAGATATTTAGTGTTTAGTTGACTTCCATCCGAAAGTGTTTCGAATTCTGACATTACTCGCGCAAAAAAACCAGAACTTTCATCTTTGACCATGGCAGCAAACTTTGGGCCAGTATATAGGTATTTTATCCAGTCAGAGGTAGGAATGATTTTAGGATTAGCAGGCATTCTTAAATTCTGTACCAGATTAGAATGTGTGGCTTTGACGTAATGCTTATTTTCTTCCACGTTATAGACAAGAGTTTTGGACATAAAGGGGTAATTATAAATCAGTAAATAATTATACAATAACATATTATGTACAGCGAATTCTTGAAAGAATCTTTTGCCGTCATTAGAAATTATCACTTCTATAGGTGATTTGACCTTTAGTTCTTTTATGATTCCTTTGCTTATGCTGTAAGTGAAAAAGATATTTTTATCGAGTACTGAATCAGTTTGCCTACCATGCATCAACTCCAGAGGAACTTTGTTGAACAAGATACTGTCCGTGGTTATCAGGCTGAAAGAAGAGGTTAGATAGTCAGAATTCAGGTCCTTCTCCATTTCTTGGAATTTTACTCGCGTGAGGTTCTTTCCTAGAAGATTATAGGTGCTAAAAAAGGATTGACTAAGTACATACAATTGGTTGCCTTCTATGTCGAAATCTAATAAAGGGAAATCAAAAAAATCTGGACCTTCCTGAGGTGTAGAGATTGTGAGTATGTGTTTTTTGCTTTTGAGGTCGTATAAAACGAATTGTAAGCTGTTGCCGTCAAATAACAACAAGCTATCAACACCAACGATACTTCTAAGAAAATTTCGATTATTCAATAAAAGATTTCCATGATCCAAGACCACTTCACTTTTTGTGAGTGAAGTGGTCTTCTTTTCGTCCATTTTTATTTCTTGCTTCCCATACCCTAGGAATAGGAAGATAAATGAGATAAAGATTGAAATAGCAATTTTCATTCAACCAATATAATCGCTTTTAGGAATGACTTGTTTTGAGAGCCCTATTCAGGTGACTGATTTTTAATTTGATAAACAAGAAACTGATAGGCATTCTCTTTGGACTGATTGACTTTAAGCAGATAAATGATACTGTTACTAATCAAAGGCTTGTCCCATACTAGCTCATCAATTTCAACTTCATGTATCACATTCAATTCACTATCCAATACCATAAGGTATTTAGTATTGTACTCTTTACCATCAGGCTCCGTTTTGAATTCATAGACGACTCTTGCAAAAAAGCCAGAGGCCTCATCTTGTTCTAATGGCGAATACTTTACATCACTGTAAACATATTTAATCCAATCGGGTGTGGGAATTATCTGTGAGCGTGCCGGTTTTCTTGTGTTTGGAACGAGGTTGGAATTCGTTTCTTTTACGTGGTATTTACCACTTCCGACATCAAAGATAAAAGTTTTTGATGTGAATGGATAAGTATAAATAATGGAATCGTTGCTCAATAAAAAAGTGTGCTTGGCAAAATCTTGGAAATACCCCTCGGCATCATCAGCTAGTAAAGCTTCGGATGGTGATATAATGTCTAAGTTTTTATCTAGCCCATGTTTTTGACTGTAAGTAAAAAAAATACTTGAATCTATGATTGAGGACGTTGGTTGACCATAAACTAGCTTCATAGGAATTCTATTGAAAATGATGCTGTCGCTGTCCACAAGTTGAAAGTCTGATGTCTTGTAATCTAAATTATAACCATCAATCTCATCTTTCCCTAAACGACTGAGATTTTCCCCTGAGAGATTGTAAATGCTAAAGAACGATTTACTGAGTACATATAAGTTATTAGCTTCTATTTGAACGTCATATATCGGAAAATCAAAAAAATCGGGTCCAGCTACAGCTATTGGAATTGTTAATAGATGTTTTTTTGTTTTTAAATCAAAGAGAATAAACTGCTGACTTCCCGGATCCAAAAACAACATACTATCTATGCCCACAATACTTCTAGAGTTAATCTGACTATTCAACAGAAGATTTCCATGATCTAAGGTCACTTCACTTTTAGAAAGTGAAGTGACTCTTTGGCCCACCTCATTATCTTGCTTATTGCATCCGAAAAGGAATAGTTGGAAAAGAAGGTAGGTACAGATTAAAACAGGTGATCTCATTTTAATCTATTAAGTAGGGCTACAAGTTCCACCAGCTCCATTCAATCCTATATCCCATGAACCTGTAACTCCGCTACAGACATCATCATAAAAGATTTCGTTACCGGCACAACAGTTGGCTATGGCATCATTGTATGCTTGACTTACCTCTTCTGAGCCGCAAAATATCACCGGATTCTCTGCCGATGATCCAGTGCAAGCTGCATTTAATGCAGGTATTGAAACGAGCATAGCAATTAAAATTGAAAATAATAATGTGATCTTTTTCATAATTGTTTGATTTTATCAGAAGAATTACTAGACTAGTAATTCTTCTGATAAAATCAAATATATAGATGTTTTCAATGAAAAGTATCTATGGTTTTGTCATGTTGCAAGAGCCCCGTGAGATTCATTTACTCATAAGCCCGAGTACCTCTTTGTATTTCACTAAACTCACTTTTCCTTTATTCTTCTAAAGCCCGTTATTCGGTAAATTCGGTATTTTTCTCAAAATCAGGTTTATACTTATCGCTTTCAGTCTTCATCCATTTGTCCCAGAAGGTGAAATAAAGCCCAAAGTTGAAACGGTACTGTGTATGGTGCAGGCTATGATGCGTGGCCCCAATCATCCATTTGCCTAGGCAATGCTTATGAAAGCCTTTAGGGTAAATTTCCACATTAGAGTGGTTGATGGCGCTTGTAAGTGTCATGAAAGTTAATAATGTTACGATGGTCCAATAATGCATGGGTAGGAAAAGAATGACTATCGGGATGATCACCGACTGTAATATGCCTTCCCCAGGGTGAAATGAAAACGAAGTCCAGGGAGAGGTAATGTGGCTATCATGATGAACCTTGTGAATGAGTCGATAGACTTTCGGTCTATGCATCCAGCGGTGAAGCCAATAGTAATAAGTTTCGTGAATAATCGCGGCAATCAAGAAGCTAACAGGTAGCCACCACCAACCAAACTTATCAATATCTTCATAGATCGCTGTATAGCCTTTTTGCCATAGCACTACCATTCCGGTTCCCGCTAGTGCAAAGAACAGAGATGTCAGGGTAGACCACATGATTTCTCGCTTGTATTGCTTTTTGTCTTTAGTTGGGGCGTGGACCTTACGACTTCGAAAGTCTTTTGGATCGATGATGTAGAATACAACATAGAAAATACCTGCAACCAAAGTATACCTGAACACTACCATCAGAAACATCAGGCCTGTTAGGGCCAAGAATGTTAAAGGATCTGTAAAGTCGTATTGATGCATTGAAAGTAAATGAACCTTATTTAAGGTTCTGCGAAATTAGGGAACAAATGAAAGACTTCTTAGGTTTTAGAAGTGCATAATTTGATAGTGATGAAAGGAAAGTTTGAAACGTTAATAGATCAAGATACACCCGTATTAGTGGACTTCTATGCCGATTGGTGTGGGCCATGCCAAATGATGGCACCAGTGCTAAAAGAAGTGGCTGATGAAATGGGTGGCAAAGTTAAGATCATCAAAATTGATGTTGATAAGAATCAGCCAATTGCCCAGCGCTTTGGTGTGCGTAGTATTCCAACACTAATTTTATTCAAGAAAGGTAAAATTTTAGAAAATAAAGCTGGCGTGATGACGAAACGGGACTTAACGCAAATGATTGAAAGGGCTTCTTAGCTTAAAGAAAATCTCCTTAAATTGTTGTTATGGATATATACACGCTTGATACTGGATTATTTATTTTTCAGACAGCAGCAGTGATTCATATAGTGCTGGTTGGTTATTGCATTTATCGGCTGTTCAAATCAGATAATATTGATTCCGGCTTTCAGAGGCTATATAGCTTCTTACTATTGATTTTTGTACCAATACTTGGTTCTGTAATATATCTGAACCAAGAGTGGCGTAGAAGACGGAGAAGAAAATTTAGGTTAGATCGAAAGAACTAATTATTCGAGGTTGTTGAAGTTTTAACCCCTGAAAGTTCGCGGACTGTCTTAACAATTCCTTCTACATCGAAATTGCATTCAGCATGCAATTGCTCTTGTGTACCATGCTCAATAATAGCGTCTGGCATTCCTAAGCGAATTAATCTCGCTGAATAGCCATTATCAGCCATAAACTCTAGCACTGCACTTCCAAAGCCTCCCATCACACAGCCATCTTCAACTGTAATAACCTTCTTGAAGTTTCTGAAAATATCATGCAATAACTCTTCATCAAGCGGCTTGACGAAACGCATGTCGTAGTGAGCAGGATTTAAACCCTCTTCACCTAATTGCTTTTTAGCGGTAATCGCATAATTACCAATATGACCGAGGGTTAAAATAGCTACTTCTTCACCATCAGAAATTTTTCTTCCGGTACCGATAGTCATTTTCTTCATCTCAGTTCTCCACTCAGGCATGACACCATTTCCTCTTGGGTATCTAATCGTAAAAGCTTGTCCTTCACGAGGTAATTGAGAGGTATACATCATGTTACGTAACTCTGCTTCATTCATTGGAGCAGCAACAATCATGTTAGGAATGCATCGCATATAAGCGATGTCGTAAGCACCATGGTGTGTAGGGCCGTCAGCTCCTGCAAAACCAGCTCTGTCTAAACAGAAGGTTACTGGAAGGTCTTGGATACAAACGTCATGTATGACCTGATCATACGCACGCTGCATAAAGGTGCTGTAGATGTTACAAAAAGGGATAAGGCCTTGTGTTGCTAATCCTGCTGAGAGCGTTACAGCATGCTGTTCTGCAATACCTACGTCAAATGCACGATCTGGCATGGCCTTCATCATAATATTCATCGAAGAACCAGAAGGCATTGCTGGTGTGACACCCATTATTTTCTCATTCTTCTCCGCCAATTCTACTAAAGTATGGCCGAAAACATCTTGATATTTTGGTGGCTGCGGTGTATCAGGTACTTTTTTGAATACCTCACCTGTTACTTTATCAAATTTTCCAGGAGCGTGCCATTTGGTGGCATTTCCTTCTTCTGCCGGCTTATACCCTTTACCCTTCACCGTAACACAATGAAGAATTTTGGGGCCAGGAATATCTTTTAGGTCGTTAAGTACATTCGTCAAATGATGAACGTCATGACCATCTACTGGACCGAAATACCTTAGATTCAGTGCTTCGAAAAGGTTGCTCTTTTTTAAGAGTAGCGATTTCATAGACTGCTCAACTTTTGAGATCACTTCCTGAGCACTTTTGCCAAACTTTGAGAACTTACTTAGAAGCTTCCAGACATCATCCTTGGCCCTATTGTAAGTATGTGATGTAGTGACATCTGTTAAGTAGTCTTTCAATGCCCCAACATTTGGGTCAATGGACATGCAGTTGTCATTCAAGATAATTAGTAAGTTGGCATCTGTATCACCAGCATGGTTCATGCCTTCAAAAGCTAAACCACCAGTCATGGCGCCATCACCTATCACGGCAATGTGTTGGCGATCATCTTTTTTATATTGGTTGGCAATTGCCATACCCAATGCTGCGGAGATCGAGGTGGACGAATGTCCTACTCCGAATGCATCGTATTCACTTTCTTTTCTTTTCGGGAAGCCAGAAAGTCCATTATGAATTCTGTTGCTGTGAAAGATATCTCGTCTTCCAGTTAAAATCTTGTGACCATAGGCTTGATGACCTACATCCCAAACGAGTTGATCTTTTGGCGTATCGAAAATGTAATGCAGGGCTACGGTGAGCTCTACTACACCGAGAGAAGCTCCAAAGTGTCCACCATATACAGATACATTGTCAACAATGAATTGACGCAACTCGTCACAAACCTTTACCAATTGGGTTTGATTTAATTGCTTTAAATCAGCAGGGGAGTCAATTTTAGAAAGTAGGGGTCCTGGCTTTATCAACATGAATTTTCGAACTAATGCCTTAACAACATCTATACTTTATAAATGTTTGACATTGATTTCTTAACTGCTACAAAATTAAAAATTAATTTGGCTCCAAATGAGACATTTACCCAATCTCTATATATTTGATTGAAAACACTTTATAATCTTTGAGTTTCGAGATAAAACTTCCTCTTTTTGAAGGCCCTTTTGACCTGCTTTTGTTCTTTATCCAAAGAGACGAGCTCGATATTCATGATATTCCCATCAATACAATCACTTCAGAGTTTTTAGACTACCTCCATCATTTGGAAAAAATGAATGTGGAAGTGGCAAGTGAATTCATTCTAGTTGCCGCTACGCTGATGCGGATCAAGGCAAAAATGCTTTTGCCAAGACCAGTTTTAGACGAATCTGGTAATGAGGTTGATCCAAGAGAAGAGTTGGTTCGACATTTACTTGAGTATAAAAAGTACAAATCTGTAATTGAAGAGTTGAGTCTTATGGAGGGCGATCGTCTTCAAAAGGAAACTCGTGGTAATATTTCTAAAGAGCTAAGAAAACTGGCAGAAAGTAGTAATGTGGAATCGGAGCTTCAGGACCTCGACTTGTACAAGTTGCTCAAGGTGTATCAGCGAGTTATCTCACGCTTTGAGTATGACCAGCAAAAACCTAGGCACCAGGTAGTTCAATACCCGTACTCAATAGCCATACAGAGAGAGTTTATTCTCGATAAACTCATTGACTCGCCAAGGTTGTCTTTTCTTGAGCTAATGGAATTCGAACCCAATAAGATTGGAGTGATTTTCAATTTTCTCTCTATACTCGACCTGCTGCAAATGCGTGAAATCACAATGCATCTAGGAGAGGGCTTCAATAATTTTTGGATAGAAAAAATAGAAGATGATTTGGTTGAAATAAGTAACCAGCCTAGGTAATGAGATAAAAAAAGCCCATTCACTCTTGAGTAAATAGGCTATTATTTTCTAAACTTTCTTCTTAGAATCTCTCGGACATTGAGAAATAAAAGTTTCCCTCGATAGCTGCATTCTCATCAGAGTCAGATCCGTGAACTGCATTTTCTCCTATAGACTTCGCATATATCTTTCTGATAGTACCATCAGCTGCATCTGCCGGGTTGGTTGCGCCAATTAAAGTTCTGAAGTCTTCAACAGCGTTATCTTTCTCAAGAATAGCCGCTACGATCGGTCCAGAAGACATATAGTCTACTAGTTCTCCGTAAAAAGGTCTTTCCTTATGCACTTCGTAGAATTTACCAGCTAACTCAGTCGTCAGTCTAGTTAACTTCATTGCAATGATTTTAAAACCTGCTTCCTCGATCATCTTCGTGATCCCACCAATGTTACCATCCGCTACAGCGTCAGGCTTAATCATTGTAAATGTTCTGTTAGTTGCCATAATTTTTTTATAGTTCCTTTTTAAAATGCGTGCGCAAAAATAGAAGATAATTTCTAATATGGTGTTGCCTGATTATGAATCTTTTATGGACTTAATATTCCGATAATCCACAGCCCTTGATTGTTTCATATCCGATTTCTTGACAACTTTGCCAGTTCTTTGACAGACCGACTATGTCGGAATCCTTGCATGCAGAACATAGACTTACTTAAATCGGAGCTCAGCAGTCCAAGTAAAATCATGATTACCACGCACGTGAAACCTGATGCAGATGCACTGGGCTCTTCGTTAGGCATGGCTAATTATCTGATTAAAAAGGGCCATGAGGTTCAGGTAATCACTCCTTCGGAATATCCTGCCTTTTTACATTGGATGAAGGGAAATGATGGTGTTCTTGTGTATGGTGAAGATACCGAGCAACAGTGCCAAGAAATTATCGACCAAGCTGACATCCTTATCACACTAGACTTTTCAAGACTAAGTCGTATCAACCAATTGGGCGATATGGTCAAGGGAGCAAGTGGGTTTAAAGTGAATATAGATCATCATCTTGATCCTGAAGATTTTGCGGACTTCAGACTTTGGAATACAGGTGCAGCCGCAACTTGTGAGCTTTGTTATGAACTAATTTTAGCCTTGGGTGATGAGGCCTTAATCGATAAAGACATTGCAGAGTGCTTATATGCAGGTATAATGACCGATACTGGTGGTTTTAGACACTCTAATACGACACAGAATGTCCACGAGGTAGTGGCAAAACTCATATCTCATGGGGCAGACAATAGTAGGGTTTCTAAGGAGGTATATGATAATAACTCAATCAACAGGCTTCGTTTTCTCGGTTATGCTTTAAGCCAAAACTTACAGGTCCTCCCTGAAGAACGGGTAGCGTTTTTTGCTTTATCTACAGACGAGTTACAACAATACAGCTCTAAGACAGGTGACACAGAAGGTCTGGTGAACTACGCGTTATCCATTGAGGGTATCACCTTAGCTGGCTTATTTAAACAATCTAGTGACGGTGTGAAAGTATCTTTAAGGTCGATAGGAAAATTTCCTGCGAATGAAATTGCGGCTAAATACTTTAATGGTGGAGGCCATAGAAATGCAGCAGGAGGTCGGGTTGATTTGACTTTGGAGGAGGCTGTTGCGCGTTTCAAGAGCGTTCTCGTAGCATATAAAGACCAACTAGAAGAAGAACATAGAAAACTATGAAAAGAAATATCTTCATGTCTTGGGTCGCTTTTATAGTGCTTTTCAGTGCCTGTGATCAAGCACCTCCTTACATAGTAATCGAGTCAGGTCTTCAGTATAGGTTGATAGATGATAAAGGCGCAGATAAACCACGAATGGGTGATGTGATAGTGATGGATATGGCCCATTACCTTGGTGATTCTGTCATTTATCAAACAGAGGAAAGTGGATTCATCATTAACCCAAATATAGGAGCACCTCCTGAAATAAGAGATTTACTAAACTTAGCGGGAGAAGGTGATAGCCTACAAATTCAAATGACCTTGGGTAAATATGCCAGCTTCACGGGTCTGCCAATCTCTCCCTTGATGGATACCACTCAATTGGTTACTTGGAATATTAGGGTAAAGGAAATAGAGAATGAATCAACCCTTCTCGAACGAAACAGAAAGGCACAAGCCAAAACGGATAAAGAATTAATTGAGGCTTTTGTCGTTAACAATAATTTAGAAGCACAGATAACCGATGAAGGTCTGTATTATGTAGTTTTACAAGAAGGAAACAGTGTTTTCCCGAAAAGTGGCGATGAAGTATTTTTAGAATATTCCATGTCGTTGTTAGATGGTACTCTCATTGATACAAGCAGTGAAGCGCTAGCCAGAGAGAGTGATATGTTTAACCCAAATAGAGTTTATGGCCCTAGGTCATTTATTCTTGGAGATAAAGAGATTTTGGAAGGCTGGACTATTGGGATGCCTAAGTTTAGCAAAGGAGCTAAAGGAAAGCTTTTAATCCCTTCGGCCCTAGCCTATGGACCGTCAGGTTATGGTTCGCAGATTGGCCCTAATACCGTTATAGTGTTTGATTTAGAATTAGTTGATATCAAGTGATGAAGAAATTAGTATACCTATTGCCTGTCTTGTTTTTCTTAGTTGCTGCTTGCGACCAGGACAATGTTTTCAATGATGCCGAGCAACTTCGCATAGACATTGAACTAATAGAAAATTATTTATCCCAGAATAACTTGGTCGCAGATACCCTTCAGCCAAGCCAAATGAGAATTCTTGTTACGCAAGAAGGTTCAGGTCCAAAACCTGGTTTTGGTAGTTCGCTAATTGTGGACTATCGAGGGTACTTGCTTGATGGTACCGAGTTTGATTCGTCAATTGGATTAGAGGCGATTGATGTAGTGTTGGGACGTGGTGATGTTATTCAAGGCTGGGAGATTGGCCTACGTGAGTTAAATGCTGGCTCTATTGCTACTCTTTTTATCCCTTCTGCATTAGGTTATGGAAATAACCGGCAGGGTGCCTTTATCGCTCCAAATACAGTTCTGTTGTTTGATGTTGAAATATTAGACGTAAGATAAAAAAGTGCCTTTGGGCACTTTTCTTTTGGTATGAAAAAAATCTGTTTCGCTACTAATAATGCACACAAACTAGAAGAAGTACAATCGATCCTCGGTGATCGGTTTGAAGTTCAATCGCTTAAGGATATTGGTTTTGAAGGTGAATTACCAGAAACTCATGAAACCCTTGAAGAGAACTCTCTAGAAAAGGCTGAATTCCTTTTTAACCAGTTTAAAGTCCCCGTATTTTCAGATGATTCTGGTTTGGAAGTCACTGCCTTAGGCGGTAAGCCGGGTGTTCATACAGCGCATTATGCGGGCGATAGAAACGCAGATAAGAATATGGATAAGGTACTCTCCGAATTGGAAGGTACAAATGATAGGACTGGTCAATTTAGAGCGGTAGTTACCTATATCGATGCATCAGGAGTTCAACAATTTGAAGGTGTTATCAAGGGACAAGTTGCCCTGGAGAAGGTTGGAAAGGACGGTTTCGGATATGACCCTATTTTTATACCAGAAGGCTATGATCAAACTTTTGCAGAGTTATCTGCAGAAGTGAAAAATACAATGAGCCATCGGAAAAGATCAGTTGAAAAGCTGGCTCAATTCTTAAACAAGCTGAATTAATCGCTAAGCTTTCTATTTATATAATATGGAAAAGCCATATATCATTGGTATTACTGGCGGAAGTGGTTCTGGAAAGACCCGCTTCTTGAAACAATTAATCCAAGGTTTTGATGAGATGCATGTAACCTGCATTTCACAAGACGACTATTACCGTCCTAGAGAATATCAATTGGTTGATAAGAACGGAGAGCTAAACTTTGACCGTCCGGAATCTATCGATTATGAGCACTTCGCCACTGACCTGAAGGCTTTGAGTGAAGGGAATAGTATTGAGAAGGAAGAATATACCTTTAATAATCCGAATACTCAGGCTAAAACTTTGGTCAGAAAATCTGCTCCAGTAATCTTGGTTGAGGGTATTTTTATTTTCCATTACAAGAAGATTGCTGAATTGATAGATCTGAAAATATTTATTGATGCCAGAGATTATGTGAAGCTTCAGCGAAGGCTTAAGCGTGATAGAGAGGAGCGTGGGTACGATGCTGATGATGTGCTTTACAAATATGAAAACCACATCATGCCTTCTTATCAGAAATATATTGAGCCTTATAAAGAAACCGCAGACCTAGTTGTACCAAATAATAAAGACTTTCGCAATGCTCTTCATGTGATAAGAGCAGCGATTAAGAGCAAAATAATGACTCAAGGCTAATCTTTTCTTCAATCGTTTTACTAAATTCGTGCCGCTGAATGAAAAGCTATCAATACATATCGGGTTTCAAAAGGTCATTATTTTTCCTTCTAGGAATTTTTGTGGCGGTGTTCGTAGTCTCTCAAGAGGTTGTGAGTTACCAGTGTAATCAGATTAATGAAGAAATCATTGCGGCAAATGATAATCCAGATGAAGCTCCCCAACAAGAGATAATTTATTCTCTCACTTCACAGGTAATATTACCTTTATCGGGAATAGAGATTGAGCCTTTTCAGGCAATTTTCATTGGAGAGATTATTAACGAGACAGAAGAAAAGACACTTTTCTTGCCTGAAGTTTCGATAAATGATTCTGGATATTTCAAAACTTTGTTTCGGCAGTTTCAATCGCCAAACGCACCCTAGTTAAGACTTAATCAACTTTTAGTACATCGATTACTTCGTGGTACTTCAGGGCATTTTCGCTCTAAATAACTCAATTAACCTTTTTTGAATAACCTTTATTACTAATGAAAAATAAGAATACAATCGTTTTTCTGACCGTTGTCATTACTGCGCTTTGTTTGTATTACCTATCAATCACCTTCTTTTCTAGAGGGATACAAGCAGATGCTGTTGAATATGCTCAAGACGAGTCGGGTGTAGTCGATCAGACTAAGAAGCAGGCCTATCTAGATTCAATTTGGATGGAGCCAGTGCTTAATATTTTAGGAGCAGAGTTTACCTACAAAGAAATCAAGGAAATTGAATTGAACCTTGGGCTTGACCTTCAAGGAGGTATGCACGTTACACTTGAAGTTTCTCCTGTAGAGATTATCGAAGGGCTTTCTGGCAATAGCCAAGATCTAGATTTCCTTACTGCCATTGAATTGGCTGCAGAGCGAAAGAAGACTAATGGACAAACTCCATTTACGGAATTGTTCCAACAAGCATATGTTGAGACTGCTCCGAGTGGAAAGCTGAGTAGAATTTTTGCGAACGCTGCGAATAGCGGAAGAATCAGTTTCGAGTCGACCAATGCGGAAGTAATGGGAGTCATTAACGAAGAAGTTGATTTGGCAATTGATCGTGCTTTTCAAATTTTAAGAACTAGAGTTGACCGTTTTGGTACTTCACAGCCTAACATACAGAGACTTCAAGGGACTAGCCGAATTCAAATTGAATTACCAGGAGTAGATAACCCAGCAAGGGTTAGAAAACTTCTTCAAGGTGTTGCAAAACTAGAGTTCTGGGAAGTTTATGAGGCGAGTGAGATTGCAACTACGCTTAATGCAATTAACGTAGAGTTAGATAAAATAGAAACAGCAGCTAAGTCTATTGCCAGCACTGATTTAGGAACTGAAACTAAGCCTGCAGATACGCAAAGCGATAACTCCTTAGAATCGGAATTAGCACAAACTGATAGCGCTGCTACAGATTCAGTAGATACTTCTACGCCAGGAATTTCTAGCTTTTTTGCTTTGCAACAGAGTTATCAAGGCTACCCAGGCTTCTTTTATAACCTAGCGGATACGGGTAAAATCAATAGAATCTTTAATAACGATGCTATTGCTAGACTAATCCCTAATAACTTGTCTTTTAAGTGGGGAGTAAAAGCAGAAGAGGATTCGGAATTACTTCAACTATATGCAATTAAGTCTGCTAGAGGTGAAGCACCATTGACAGGAGAGGTTGTGACCGATGCTCGTCAAAGCCTTGATGAAAGAGCAAGACCTGCGGTAAGCATGCAGATGAACTCTATAGGAGCGAAAAAATGGAAGAACTTAACAGGAGCTAACATCAATAGACGAGTTGCAATTGTTCTTGACAACTATGTGTATACAGCACCAAATGTAAATGGTGAAATACCAAATGGTAGCTCTCAGATCATGGGTAACTTCTCTGTTGAAGAAGCACAAGATTTAGCAAACATATTAAAAGCAGGATCGCTTCCAGCTCCAACGAGAATTGTTGAAGAAGGTGTGATTGGACCAACTTTGGGTGTTGAATCTCAAAAGCAAGGAGTTACTTCAATCCTCGCAGGTTTGTTAATCGTGGTCATCTTTATGATCGCGTACTATGCAAAAGGTGGTATCGTAGCGAACGTTGCGTTATTATTTAACATCTTCTTTATCATGGGGATTTTGGCTAATCTAAGTGCAGCCTTAACGCTTCCTGGTATCGCAGGTATTGTACTGACCATTGGTATGTCGATTGATGCGAACGTGCTAATATTTGAAAGAATTAGAGAAGAGCTTCGAAATGGTATTCCACTGTTGCAAGCCATCAGCTCTGGTTATAAGAAAGCGTATAGCTCAATTATAGATGCAAACGTAACTACGTTCTTGACAGGTTTAATCCTTTACTTCTTAGGACAAGGCCCAGTGAAAGGATTCGCAATCACCTTAATGATTGGTATTATTTGTTCATTCTTCTCTGCAGTATTCATCACAAGAGTAATCATTACTTGGATGACTAAAAGAGGTAATGAGAGTAACATTTCCTTCGATACACCTTTGTCAAAAGGTTGGTTAACCAATATCAGCTTTGATTTCTTGAGTAAACGTAGAATAGCTTATTTGGCTTCTACTATCATCATTGTATTAGGTGCTATTGCACTATCAACAAGTGGCCTTAGGCTTGGTGTTGACTTTAAAGGTGGTCGTTCTTATGTCGTGAAGTTTGATGAATCAATGGTCGCTTCTGATATCAAAGTAGCTCTAGCAGGTGGTGTTTTTACAGAGGATGGAGTTGAAGTGAAGGAGTACAATGCTAGCAATACACTAAAAGTAACCACTTCCTATAAAGTAGGCGAAGAGTCAACTGAGGTAGATAATGAAGTAAGAAGCCTTTTAGTAAGTGGAATTACCACGGCTACTGGCAAAACCTTTATTGATGGTACGCTAGAAATTGATGCTGGTGAGTTCACTATAATTGGATCTTCCAAGGTGTTACCGACTATTGCGGATGACATTAAGGATTCATCCTTCAAGTCTTTTGCCTTCGCGATTCTAGCCATTTTTATCTACATCTTAATCAGGTTTAGAAGATGGCAGTTCTCACTTGGCGCAATTGTCGCGTTGGTGCATGATGCATTCATAGTGCTTTCGGCTTTTGCCATAGCAGGTTGGTTTGGTCTAAGTTTTGAAGTTGACCAGGTATTCATTGCAGCCTTATTAACAATTATGGGTTACTCTATAAATGATACAGTGGTTGTGTTTGACCGTATTCGTGAAAACCTACAATTGAAAGGCTCTAAAGATTTAATTGGAACGTTTAACGAGTCAATTAACTCTACAATCAGTCGTACTTTGATTACGTCAATGACAACATTTATAGTAGTATTGGTCTTATTCATCTTCGGAGGTGAAGCATTGAGAGGTTTCTCATTCGCCTTATTGATCGGTATACTAGTGGGTACTTACTCTTCAGTATTTGTTGCAACACCAATTGTTGTTGACTTAACTAAGAAGACACTAGGCGCAGCTGCTGACAAAGAGAAGGAATCTGCAAGAGCAAGAGCATCGGCTAAGGCTGAAGCTACTGCACAGCAGGCTTAATCTAAGTCAAGACATAAAATAAATGCCACTTCGAGGAATCGGAGTGGCATTTTTTATTTTAAAAAATTATGATAATAATTTTAAATATGCTGAGTTCAACCGATAAGTGCAACAGTTTTATTTTTTAGGGTTTCAATAGGGTTGTTGTAATTGAACTTTCTAATAGGTCGGTAATTTATCAATTTTTCTACTTCT
>Ga0075118_10000530_pt1 | contig 33997 bp, 31 predicted proteins | sample AntAceMetag02UKE_FD_69794 | JGI IMG/M metagenome (GOLD analysis project Ga0075118, IMG submission 69794) | Saline lake microbial communities from Ace Lake, Antarctica - Antarctic Ace Lake Metagenome 02UKE | ecosystem: Environmental > Aquatic > Non-marine Saline and Alkaline > Saline | place...
ACGACGACGGCAAGGAAAAATCGGTGCTCATGCCCCACGCTCTATCAGTTCCTGAGCGCCTCGTCACCACGTCCAAGTTGCACGCTTACGCGAAGAAACCTGAACTGGCCAAGCAGGCCGCCTCGATTGAACGGCAATTAAAGAAGGTGAAGGGCCAATTGAAAAACTGCGTCGACGTGGCTGCTGGCGGTGGGGTGGCAATTGTGAGCGAAAGTTTTCGAGAACGAATTGCGGAACTTGAGGAGGAGCGACACCGGCTGATTGTGGAATTGGAGCGGAAGCGACAGGAAATTTTACGTGGGACTGCTCAGCTCAATGAGAGTAAACAAGTGGTTGGAGCGTTGCGCCGGTTTGCTGAGTTGTTTCCCCAAATCCCGCTGTTGGAGCGAAAACGATTGTTTCGTCTTTGCGTTGACAAGGTCGAAGTCAGTGGGTCCCGGCAAGGAATTGAGAAGGGAAACAAACTCCTAGAATTGCGAATCAGAACCCATTTTCCCCGACTGGTTGAAGGGCTGGGACTGGATACCCTTAAAAAAAATCAATCAATGACGTCTCTACTGACGCCGACAGTGGCCGGAATAAATTTCTTGGTGAAGGCGGATCTATCACGGATTCAACAAGGCGAGGTCAGGATCTTGGCTCCGTTTAAGGAGGTATTTTACGCGGTTCGGAGCCGAAGAGCAGGGGACTCTCCCATTCCAGAAAGAGCCCTTCATCCGATTCGAAAGGCGAAAAAATGGGATGCGATGCTTTCGAAAGCGGAGTCAATTGATCAAATTTCTTTGGCCAAGAAACTAGGGGTCTCTCCCTCCGTGCTTAACAAGCATCTTCGTCTGTTGAAACTCGCGCCAGAGATTCAGGAATTTCTTCATTCTCTGAATTCCACGACTGATACGCGGAAATTTAGCATGACTCGGATGAACGCTATCGCAGATCTACCGAAGGCCAAACAGCGGCACATTTTCGCGAAAATGTGCTCATAGCCGGATTTTTACAAATTTCCCGATCGGCAATTTTTTCGGCGCTGATTTTCGAAAAAGTCTCCAGATTCAAGGAAGTTACGAACTTTTTCAAAAATCGGGAAATTCTCTAATTTCCTAAAGGTTTAAATTTTAGTAGGTTACGAAACTAATTTCCCGACTAGGGAAAATAGTTCGTAATCCTAATAAAGTGGCTGCTCGGGTTGGGGTCGAACCAACGACCAAGTGATTAACAGTCACCTGCTCTGCCACTGAGCTACCGAGCATCAATGAGCCGTCGAAAGACAGGGCTACGAGGGGGGTTGTCAACGCTCCATTTTAACAAAAGGGGGCATTTTCTTTTAGAGCTCAAAGATTTGGTTGCTTTCGTTTCCTCAATTCTATGGCTTCTCTCTCTTTTCCAATACGCCTGCCCTCAATTCCGGGGTGACAGGGGGAACGAAATTATGGCTACATCAAACTCCCTTAACGTTTTTCTACGCGAAAAAAGTGGTCGCTCGGCTTCACGCCGGTTGCGCCGCGATGATCATTTTCCCGCGATCCTCTACGGCAAACACACTGAGCCCGAAAAGCTCACCGTTGATGCACGTGAATTCACCAAATTGCTCAGGAGCATCTCTGGTCGCAAGACGATCATCGAACTGAAGCAAGTAGGTAAAGACGCTCCGGCTCTTTCGTTCCTGCAAGAAGTCCAACGTGATCCGATCAAGGACATCGTTCTCCATGCCGATTTCCAGGAAATCCGCCCGGATGAAAAGTTCGAAGTCGAGGTGCCAGTTAAAGTCTTTGGCGAGTGTAAAGGTGTCCGTTACCAAAACGGTATCCTTGAAATTGCGACTCACTCGGTGCGGGTGCGTTGTTTGGCTAAGGACCTTCCCGGTGCGATCGATGTCGATATTTCCGCCCTCGAAGTGGAGCAAACGATCAAGGTGCGTAACTTGCCCGCCTTGGACGGGGTTGAGTATCGTGACTCTGAAGGTCAGACTATCGTCGCCTGTCTGCAGGGTGAATTGGAAGAAGAGACCCCAGCTGAGGGCGCTGCCGCTCCGGTCAAAAAGTAATTTCCCGAGTGATTTAAGCATCACTCGTTTCGGTGGTTCGCCACCACGTTCTTTGTCAAATGTCTATTACGCTTGTGCTCGGCCTGGGAAATCCCGGTCGAGACTACGCCGACACGCGCCACAATCTTGGCTGGTTGGTTTTGAATGCGCTCGCCGACCGGGAGAATCTCACCTGGAAGTCGCAGCCCGCTTTCGAAGCTGAAACCACGCGATGGGATCACCCATCGGGAAGGCCAATATTACTCGCGAAGCCTCTTACGTATATGAACGAGAGTGGTCGCTCGGCGCAGAAACTGGCGCACTACTTCAAAATGCGCTCCTCGGCGATCGCGACGCTCTACGATGATCTTTCTCTCGATTTGGGAACGGTCAAAGTTTCCCAACAGGGCAGTCCTGGTGGTCACAACGGCGTCGCGAGTTTGATTGAACACCTTGGTGGCGGATTTAGTCGCTACCGTTTAGGGATCGGCCCGAAGGCACCCAAGCAGATGGATCTTAAAGACTTTGTCCTAGCGAAGTTCACTTCTGAACAACGCGAATTAGTAGAAAAACAACTTACATATTACCTGTCCGGACTAGATTTGCTACTCACGAGTGGCGTCGACCGGGCGATGAACACCCTTAACCGCAGAGCCCAAAATGAACCCGAATAAACGAAACTACCGCGCTACTTTCATTCTAGATAACCGCGGGGTGGAAGCTACCGTCGAGCAACTGATAGAAAACGTGAAACAAGAGATTGTGACCGTTGAAGGTGAAGTGGCCGAAGTCGAAAACCTTGGTCAACGTGACTTTGCTCGCGTGACCGATCCTCGTAATCCGTCTGGCACTTATGTGCAGGTTGATTTCTCGGGTCCGGGGTCTGCCCCGGCCGCGCTAAAAGAACGCCTTCGCCTCAACCGCACGGTTTACCGCACCTACATCCAAAGCCGTTAATTTTTAGGCGCTTCGGCGCATCTTCGTCATGGCAAATCTCAACCGCGTTCTCCTCATCGGCAATCTCACGCGAGATCCCGAGCTAAGGGTTACTCCCAAGGGCACCTCCATTTGTCAGTTCGGTCTGGCAGTCAATCGGACCTTCAAGGATGGAGCGGGGCAGCCACGCGAAGAGACCACCTTCATTGATATTGAAGCGTGGGGCCGCCAAGGTGAAGTGATTTCCAAATATTGTGCCAAAGGACGGCCGCTTTTTGTCGAAGGCCGTCTGAGGTTTGATCAATGGGAAGATAAGACTTCGGGCCAAAAGCGGAGTCGACTCTCGGTCGTGCTGGAAAATTTCCAGTTCATTGGCGGGCGGGGCGACAACACTAGTGAAGGTGAAAGTAGCAGTGGCACGGACGTTTCGCCCGAACGCCATTCTCCTCCCCCTCGTGCGCCGAAGCCAGCTCCGGCGCAAGAAGACAATCTCGATGAAGACGTCCCGTTTTGAACGGTCTGACGCTCTCCCTTTCAAAACAACCAAACTAAATTATCCCATCCTCCCATGGCTACTACAGAAATTCTCCTCCTAAAACCCGTCGATGGTCTCGGCGGCGAAGGTGATCAAGTCAAAGTTCGCGCGGGTTACGCTCGTAATTTCCTTCTTCCTCGGGGTTTCGCAACGCCGATGACCCTCGCTAATCGCAATCACGTCGATGCGCTTCGTCGCCGTCGGGCTGAGCGTGAAGCTTCTGAGCTCAACGGAGCTCAAGATCTGGCCAAGAAGTTGGCGAAGCTTTCCATCGCATTTGCTGTTAAGACCGGCGAAGGCGGAAAAATGTTTGGTGCGATCACCGCTGCCGACGTCCACGCAAAGATCACCGAAGCCGGGATCGAATTGGATCGTAAAAAGATCCATCTTTATACGCCGGTGAAGACTCTCGGTAAGCACGAGGTCAAAGTGAAGCTGCACCAAGAGGTGAGCGTCGAGGTGTCGTTTGACGTGGTTTCCGAGAACATCATCGAGGAAACTGAGGACGAAGCGTCCGAGGCTTGATCGCCTAGTTAGTCTCTTTTCGGTCGCCGTGGATCTTCGGATTCACGGCGGCTTTGTTTACATCCGCAATTGATTGTTTCTTCTGCCTCATCGGCGTGTGAATAAGTGAATATTTCCAACAAGTTTATACCTCTCCCATTGCTTATGCGGTCTGGGTTAGTTCAGATGGAGGTTTACGATGCCTAGCGACGCTCCACCAGACTACCGATCCGATAAACGCCGCTCGTCGCGGCGTGATGGTTGGAATAGTAATGAAGCTCCTGCCAGTGAGCGACTTGGGCGCCAGCCGCCCCATTCGATTGAGGCTGAGGAATACCTGCTTTCTTGCTGTTTACTTGATGGGTCGGATTCCATCGCCAAGTGCTTGGAGCGGAAGCTTCCGGGGGAGGCGTTTTTCGTTCCCGCTAACCGGATTATCTACGATAAGTTGGTTGAGCTTTATCAGTCGAATCCACCGGTCGCGATTGAGGTCTTAGCGGAAGAGTTAAAGAACAATGGGCAACTCGAGGAAATTGGGGGATTGCCCTACCTGATGCAGGTCAGTGCCCGGATTCCTACGACGGCGCAGGTTGATTATTTTCTGGGGAAGGTGAGGGAACTTCACCTTCTGCGGCAGTTGATCAAAGTTTCAACTCAGGCGGTGGAGCAATGTTTCGACTATCAGGGCGGACTCGAGGAATTCATCGACAAGGTTGAGCAAGATATCTTCGCGGTGACTCAAGATCGAGTTTCGGATGGAGCGAAGCCGATGAAGGAGCCTACTCGTGAGGCGATGGATGTTATCCACAAGATGATGATGAAGAAGGGGGAGCTCACGGGAGTTACCTCTGGTTTCAAAGATCTAGACGCGATGACCTACGGTTTCCAGAAGTCGGAAATGATCGTTTTGGCGGCCCGTCCTTCGATGGGTAAGACCTCGCTGGCACTTAACATCACGGAGACGGCTTCGATGCCTAAAAAGGGGGAAGGGGTCACTTCGTTGTTTTTCTCGCTCGAGATGAGTGCCTCCCAGTTGGCTTTACGTATGCTGTGTTCGCGAGCCCGCGTGAACATGAAATTGCTCCGTGATGGATTGCTCTCGCGAAATGGAGATGAAGTGGGGCGCTTACTGGAGGCGGCGGATGAATTTACGAAATCTAAGATTTTCATCGATGATTCTAGCCATCTGACAATCATGGAGTTGCGTGCGAAAGCTCGTCGTTTGGCGGCCCGCCACGGACTCGGATTTATCGTGGTGGATTACCTTCAACTGCTCAGTCCCTCCGATCCGAAGACGCCTCGTGAGCAGCAGGTTGCTGAAATTTCTCGTGGCCTAAAAGCACTGGCGAAGGAACTTGCGGTTCCGGTCATGGTTCTCAGTCAGCTTAACCGTGCTGCTGAGAAAGAAAATCGCTCTCCCAAACTCTCCGATCTGCGTGAATCCGGCTCAATCGAGCAGGACGCAGACGTTGTCCTCATGTTAGCCCGTCCTCGAGATGCGGATGAGAAGTTCCAAGTCGCCGCCGACTCGGCCGAGTTAATCGTTGCCAAGCAGCGAAACGGCCCAGTAGGAGACTTGAAGCTTACGTTCCTTCGAGACATCACTCGCTTTGAAAACTATACACCGTAATCCGCTTTCGCGGGTCGTCCGTTTTTTCGTCCTATTCGCAATGGTTGCTGGGGGATGCGCTTCCGCGTATGCTCAGGGTCAGGGGGTGCCTGCTGGTCAGACGGTCGAAAGCGTCATCATTCGTTTCTTGGGTGCCACCAATGTGAGCGAGCAAATCGTGCGAGCGAACATGCAGATGCGAGAGAATGAAGTGCTCGACGACGTGTTGATTGATCGGGACATTCGTTCCCTGTATCGCACCGGACTGTTCGAGTTTATTGAGGTCAAGCGGGAGACGCTGCCGACGGGCCGCGTCAACTTGGTTTTCGAACTCACGCCGCGTTACCGGGTGCTCGCGGTGGTCTTTGACGGTAATGAAAAGGTCAAAGATCGTCGTTTAGAGAAGGAGATTAAGACCAAGGACAACTTCGTGCTCGATGAACGCCAAGTGAAGGAAGACTCGGAGAAACTGCGCGAGCATTACCAGAAAGTGGGCTACAATCGGGTTTCGATTTATTATGAGATCGAACGCGATCGCTCGACCGGCTTTGGCACGGTCACTTTCAAAATCCGGGAGGGAAATCGGGTTAAGTTGCGCGGGGTGAATTTTGTCGGAAACGAGAATGTGAAAGCCCGGAAGCTGCGGAAGGAGATGGAAACCAGAAAGTGGACTCTATGGTCGTGGTTGGTGGGATCTGGTCGCTTCAAGGATGAGCTTTTTGAAGATGATCTTGAACTCCTGCGTGATTATTACCGGCAGGAGGGTTACCTCGATGTGGCGATCCCGCCGGAGCAAATTGAATATGATTACACGAACGAAAGCAGTTTGGTCCTCACGATTAATGTGAACGAAGGACGGCAATATCGGATCGGCGAAATTGAGATTTCAGGAGCGACGATTGTCCCAGGCTTTGCGCTTCGATTGGGTCTTAAACAAAAATCGGGTGACGTATTTGCGCCCGAGAAACTCGACGCGGATGCTTCGGAGATTGAAAAATTCTATGGCCGCGGCGGTCACCTTGATACCCGGGTGAACCTTTTGCGCAAGCCGAATTTGACGACCGGAGATATCGATCTCGAATACATCATCGATGAGGGGGAGGCCTATGACGTCGAGTCCATCAAAATTGAGGGCAATGATAAGACGAAGAGCATCGTTATCCTCCGGGAACTTGTGCTCGGTCCAGGTGAGACTTTCGACACGGTGCGCATGGAGGTCTCTAAACTGAGACTCGATAACACCCGTTTCTTCGAAGACGTAAATTTGACGCCGGAAACGACCAATATTCCAGGGCGTCGAAATCTAAAAGTTGCGGTCAGAGAAGGACGCACGGGCAATCTTACTTTTGGTGCCGGCTTCAGTTCATTGGAACGTGCCGTGATATTCGCGGAACTTACGCAGTCGAATTTCGACATCTTCAATCGACGATCCTTTTTCCAAGGAGATGGGCAGAAATTTCGTCTTCGCCTGCAACTCGGTGATCAGTCGAGTGAAGCGGTGATGTCATTTGAAGAACCTTGGTTGTTCGAGAAACGTCTGGCGGCGGGTTTCACGCTTTTCCGTTCTGCTTCTGACTTCAACAGTGCGTTTTACAGTGAGATTCGAACTGGTGGTGAGGTTTATCTCCGCAAGCGTCTGTTTGAGCTCGTTAATGGCCAGCTGTCTTATTCCTACCAGATTGTCGACATCGACAACGTCTCGCCAAGTGCTCCGTTCATCATTCAATCATTAGCAGGCGAGCAATCTATCTCGAAGGTCGGTTTCACCATGGAAAGAGACACTCGCGATAAGATCATCAATACCACCCGGGGCAATCGGGTCGAGTTACGGACTGATCTAGCGGGTGGTTTATGGGGTGGCGACGCTGACTATTACAAACTCGAGTTCCGCGGAGCTCAGTTCTACCCGTTGTTTGATTTCCAGACGCAGGTGTTGGCCATCATCTTGCGCGGTGGCACCACTGCGAGCTACGGAGATTCGACGAGTGTTCCCTTCTACGAGCGCTTCTTCCTCGGTGGACCTTACACTTTGCGTGGCTTTGAGTATCGTGAAGTTGGGCCGCGTGACGCCTTCGCCAATGAACCGATCGGCGGAAACTCTTACGGCATGCTATCCATCGAATACTCTGCCGATGTCGTGGCACCGGTTCGTTTCGCAGTCTTTTATGATGCGGGATTCGTCAACGAAGACGCGTGGGACTTCAATCCTGCCAACTACAACGATAACTTCGGAGTCGGTCTGCGTTTGTTCGTAGCTGGGGCGCCGCTCAGTCTTGATCTTGGCATTCCGTTGACGTCCGACGGAACCAACGACGAAGGTAATCAATTCAACTTTTCTTTTGGCACTCGATTCTAGTTTGTTTGTCCTAATTTAACCCAAAATCATGAAGATCATATTCAAACCTCTCATTGCTGCCCTGGCACTCTCAGCTTCGGCTCTGGTCGGCCTCGCTCAGACTCCTAAAATCGCCATTGTTGATATGGCTCGACTGTTCGATAACCACTACAAAACGGTGGAAAAGAACGCTGTCTTTCAAGAAGAGCAGGATAAAGTTAAGGAAGAGATTGCTCGCCTGAATGGCGAAGGTCTAGCGCTGCAAGAACAAGCCCAAGGCATTGCAGAGCAGCTCAATAATCCTGTCCTCTCCGACGAAAAAAAGGGTCAAATTCAACAGGAAGCTCGGGCCAAGGTCGACGAATTGCGTCGCAAGCAAGAGGAAATGAATGCGTTGCTCGCCAACAGCAGTGAGTCGCTCAGAAAGCGGATCATGAACTTCCGTAGTCTTTTGATGGATGAAATTAGCAAGGTTGCCGTTGAAGTCGCCAAGCGTAAGGGCATCACCCTGCTCATGGACAAGTCCGGTCCGTCACTGCTCGGCGTTCCTGCCGTGCTTTATTACGAGCCGTCTTTGGAACTCACCGATGAGGTTCTCGCCGAGATTAACAAGGATGCTCCAGCCGCGGTGCCAGGTGCTGCTGGGGGAGAAACACCGGCAGTGAGTTTTCCTGCCGCAGGTAACTAAACCGATTTTTAAAATTTGGGGTTAACCTCCACTCTCCTAGACCCCGGCTAAGTAGCTGGGGTCTTTTTTTGGGTTACGGAGGACTGGTTGATTGCCAGCGTGAGATTGGGGAACAACTTCTTGGTTATGCAGATTGCCTTTCGTCTCGAGGATCTGATCGAAATTGTCGCGCCGAAAGAAGTGCGCGGTTCGACGGAAGTTTTGGTGGAGGGGATTTCCGCGCTAAGCAGCGCCGCCGTCAGCGACCTTTCGTTTCTGGGAAACCCAAAATATAAAGCGGAAGTGGTCACGTCGAAGGCAGCGGTGATTTTGGTACCGCCGGAGTTCAAGGGTGATCCGGCGGAAGGCCAGTGTTTTCTCTTGGTCGAAAATCCCTCTGCTGCATTGGCTCTCATTTGTGCTCGAATTGAGCGATCGCTGTGGCCACGACCCGCGGCGGGAATCCACCCGTCGGCGGTAGTCGACTCAAGTGCGCAGATTTCGGAATCGGCAACGATCGGACCGCTTTGTGTGGTGGAGGCGGGAAGTGAAATTGGTGATCACACTCATCTCGAGGCGCAGGTTTTTGTCGGAAGGGACTCCCGCATAGGGGCAGACTGTTGGTTGGCCCCTCAGGTTTATCTCGCAACTGAATGTTCGGTGGGGAATCGAGTTCGGATTCACGCTGGCACCGTGATCGGCTCGGATGGGTTCGGCTATGAGTTTGCCGATGGCCATCACGCCAAAGTGCCTCAAGTAGGCGGAGTGACAATCGCCGACGATGTGGAGATCGGGGCCAATGTGACGATTGACCGGGCGCGGTTTAGCCAAACGCAGATTGGCCGTGGCACTAAAATTGATAACCTGGTGCAGATCGCTCACAACGTGAGAGTCGGACAGCATTGCCTACTCTGTGCGCAAGTTGGAATCTCTGGCAGCACGACTTTGGAGGACTTTGTGGTATTGGGAGGACAGTCGGGAGTCGGGGGGCATATTACGTTGGCCCAAGGCACGAAATTAGGTGGGGGAGCCGCCCTCACAATTAATACCAAACCGGGAGAGTTTTTAAATGGCTCGCCGGCCATGCCTTATATGCTGGAGCGGCGTATCGTGGTGCTCCAGCGGCGGCTACCGGACCTCTTCAAACAAGTTTCTTCACTCAAGGAAACACTCGCGGAGTTAAAAAAGACTTCCGCATCCTGACGCAGTCCCCACGATACCGATCCAATGACAGCTCCCCGCCTCAAAATTTTCACGGGAAACTCCAATCGACCTCTCGCCGAAGAAATTTGCAACTCCATCGGGATGCCTTTAGGCGAAGCGACGGTGACAAGTTTCCCCGATGGCGAATCGTTCGTTAAGATCAACGAAAACGTGCGTGGCCAAGATGTATTCATCGTGCAATCCACGTGCACCCCAACGAACCACCATTTGATGGAGTTGTTGATCATGATCGACGCGGCTAGGCGCGCTTCAGCCAATCGGATTACCGCGGTGTTACCCTTTTATGGTTACGCGAGACAGGATCGAAAAGACCAACCTCGGGTGCCAATTACCGCAAAGCTGGTAGCCAATATAATCGTGGCGGCGGGGGCTACTCGGATCCTCACGATGGATCTTCATTCTCAGCAGATCCAAGGGTTTTTCGATATCCCGGTGGATCATCTTTTTGCCAGTCCCGTCTTCTTCGATCACGTGGAGAAGATTAAAATGAAATCCGACAATATCGTGGTGGTTTCTCCCGACGTTGGGGGCACAAAGATGGCGGCGGCGTATGCGAGTATGATGGGAGCCCAGTTGGGCATGGTTTGGAAAAAGCGCACGAGTGCTACAACGGTTGAATCGGTAAATATCGTGGGTGATGTCAAAGGGCGTGATGTGTTGTTGGTTGATGACATCACGGAGACCGCGGGAACATTGGTTAACGCGGCTAAATTGATGAGAGCCAATGGAGCCTTGAGTGTGCGGGCAGCGGTAAGTCATTCGCTGCTGAGCGATATGGCCTACGAACGACTCAGAGAGGGACATATTGATGAGTTGATCACGACCAATTCGATTCCGGTCGATCCCAGAGACCTGCCGATTACCGTGTTGAGTGTGGCGGGTCTGTTGGGTGAGGCGATTTTGAGAATCCACAAAAACGAGAGTATTACTGGTCTGTTTAAGGTGAAGGGATTCTGACCGTGATCGCCTAGGGTCGATCGAACGCGAGGGGCGCGGCTGTCCTTCGCTGATCGGCTTGATTCTATGGCTGGGTTTGCCTTTAAGGGGCTGGTTGAGCACACTTAGCGTTCTCCTCAATTATGAGGCAATTCTTCCGAGTTCCCTGTTATGAAATCATGTGATTTTCGTTTTCTCTTCGCCTCAGTTTTTATCGTGACCTCAGCTCGGCTTTGGGCGGCTGAACCCGCGGCGATCGAACTTGATCTTAAAACTGACTTTCGACCGGTTGAAGAGGCGGCAGCCCCCCGAGTCAGTAGTTTCGCGGAAGTTTTGGAGCCAATACAGGAGAGTGTGGTGGCGGTTTATTCTTCGAAGATCGTGCGCCAGTCCATGCCGATGAATCCGCTGTTGCGACGCTTCTACGGAGATCAACCTGACCGTGAGTCACGGGTGGATGGACTCGGCTCAGGTGTAATTGTTACTCCCGATGGCTACATATTGACTAATAATCATGTGGTAGAAGAGGCAGACGAACTCAGCGTGCGCTTAAATGATGGCAGAGAGCTGAAAGCGGAGTTGATCGGCGCGGATCCGAAGACAGATATCGCCGTGATTAAAATTGAGGGAGATGGGTTACCGGCGGCGATTTTGGCGAACAGCGATGCGCTTCGAGTGGGAGATTTGGTTTTTGCGGTAGGGAATCCCTTGGATATTGGCCAAACCGTGACGATGGGGATTGTCTCGGCCAAGGGACGTAATGACCTCGGTTTGTTGAGCGCAGAAGGTGGCTATGAGGATTTTATTCAGACTGATGCGGCAATCAATATGGGTAACTCCGGAGGAGCGTTGGTTGATGCGGATGGCCGCTTAGTCGGCATCAATACGGCGATACTTTCGACTTCGCGGGGAAATATTGGCATTGGGTTTGCGGTTCCGGTTAACCTCGCGGCGAACGTCCTCCGAAGCCTCGTTCGAAGTGGGACGGTGGAACGTGGATTCTTGGGGGTGAGTGTGCAGCCGGTGACGCCCGACTTAGCGGAAGCGCTGGAACTGCCCCCGTCAACTAAAGCAGTGATTGTGAGAACGGTGGTCGAGGGTGGCCCGGCCGAGACGGCCGGGATAAACTATGGAGACATTATCCTGAGAGTCGCGGGTCAAGCCGTTGCCTCGCTGGAGGATCTGAGGTTAGTCGTTTCACAGATCTCACCAGAAGAGTTGGTGCCAGTGGATCTCATTCAGGATGGCGAGGAGCTGACGATTGAAGTGCAGTTGGGCAGGTTGCCGGGCACCGGTCCAAGTGAGTTATTGGATGGAGTCGAAGTGGTGCCTTTGACCGCGGATGATCGGCTGGAAATGCGCGCGCCCGAAGACTTGGAAGGGTTGAAGATTGAAACGGTCCGAAACGGATCTCCTTATGCCCGCCGATTGGTGGAAGGAATGGTGGTCTTGGAAATTAATCGTCAGTCAGCCGCTTCTTTATCTGAGGCTCGTCAGCATCTGCGATCGGGCCGGAACCTCTTTTTCGTATTCTACCAAGGCGGCTTCACTTATGTCCCAGTATTGGTGCCTTAAGGCGGTCGATCTCCACTTCTGCGCTCAATTTCGCCTTGATAGTCCCTCGGTGCCGCCACAGTTTTAGTGGACCTTGTTCTTGAACGAGCCGAGTTCTTTAAACTCATTATCAGGGTAGAATTGCTCTGATAAGGTTCCTTGATTTGGAAAAGTGGAGTGCGAGGTATTTCCTCTCGTCAAATCCTAAAAATCTCACCATCGGGGTGTAGCTTAGCCTGGTAGAGCGCTACGTTCGGGACGTAGAGGTCGGGAGTTCGAATCTCCCCACCCCGACCAACTTAGGAGGGAGAGGGGGGGCGTATAGGGGGTAACGCTTGCAATGGTTTGCAACTTATATTGCGCTTTATTGCTTATTTATGCCCCCAAATGCCCCCAATTTTTGCCCCATGAGTGCCCCCCAGTCATAAAAGCCCTCCGCTACTTTGGACATCTCTTAGTCATCTTATTAGTCACCGGCACGCTACCCGGTGCCGACTTCCCCTCCCAAGTCATCCTCGCCAACGGGAAAGTGATTCACAACACCAGCTTCGGCGGATGGCGCCCCCCCGGCTCGGTCATTATCAAACACCCCGGGGGGGCAGATCCCATCCAATTGCGCTATATCGCCAAGCCGAGCCGAGTCGCGATCGAAGCCTACCACGCCAGTGAAGTTCCCGAGCCACTTGTTGCCGCCACACACCGACCCCCGATCCCAAAAGTGAGACCCTCACCATCAGCGGTATCATCTACGCCAAAGGCGTCGACCTCCCCTACATATTTGCGAGTGTCAATGTGAGACTCTACGACCGCAAAGCAGGGGAGAACGCGATGAGTACATTCTCCTCGGTGGTGGACTGGCCCGAAGAACTCGCCACCGACAAGACCGGCCCCGACGGCCGCTTCGCCCTCGACATCACCCCAGGCAGTTACTTGCTGGTCGCCCAAGGCGAGCGTCGCTACCGCTTCCACGCCAACATCGTCACCGATGAATGGGCGTTGCCCGTGGAGGTAAAAAATAAAGCCATCGAGCTACAATTGGACGGTAAAAACGCTATATCCTCCATAGATATTCGGCGATAATCTCTCCCCAAAAACGCCCCCCGCGTGCCCCCGCAACGAAACACTGGGCTAAGTTCTAATCCTCTCGCTCCGACCAATTTTGAAGGTGAACCGAGCAATTTAGTGAGTAGGTCCAGCATGGGTGGTTCCACCGCTGGCCATTGAGATGAACCAAATAACTGGAATCTATACTAAGAATGGATTGTAGGTTCTTTCGTTCTCAATCGTCGTCAGGGGACCATGTCCGGGGGCGATCACCATAGATTTCGAAGCATCATCGGTGATGGTGTGTAGGCTCCGACTTAATCGGTCTGAACAGTAGTAGGCGCCGCCGATTGAGCCGGCGAAGAGAAGATCCCCTGAGATCAATAAGCTCGATCCATCGGGGGCATGCTTCGCAGATACTTTGTAGCAGTGATGGCCTTCGGTGTGACCCGGAGTGGAAATAACTTGGATTGAGAATTCACCTTCGGTCACTTTGGCCTGATCTTCGAGGACGATTGTGCCGGTGGGGCGAGTGGTAGAGGCCGGTCCGAATACCGCCACTCCTGGGAACTTCTTTCGCAGTGCCTCCAATCCGCCTGAATGTTCGGTTTCGTAGTGGGTGAGAAATATAGCGGCGACGCGATTGATCTTACTGGGCCAAGAGCGCCAGAGTTTGTCCTCGGCCGTGCCGGTGTCGAAAAGGACGCCCCAATCGGCCGAGCAGTTGGCCACCAGATAGGCATTGGCGACCCCAATACCGTGCCTCATCCGCAGAGGGTAGAGACAGAAGGGAAGTCCACTTATTTCGGGGAGAGGATAGCACTCGCTCGCAACGGCCCTGAGTCCTCGAGGATTGAGGGAGAGCACGGCCGCGAGCCGATCGAGTTCTGGTGCCGTGAAAGTCGCGCAGTAGTCTATGACATTCTGCAAGCTCTCGGCTGATACTTGAGCACGAGTGGCAACCTCGTTACAGGTCAGCCCTGAGCAGGTGATCGCCTTGTCGAGGACATCGCCTAACTCATCCTCTAGCGGTGCTCGTTCAATGACCATGGGGGGACAGTAAGTGGTTATCAGCTGAGCGCAAAAATGTTTTGGCCTCTGAAGCGTGATCTCGCAGGTTTACTAGATGGATGAAGTTCAACAGGAGGTTTTGGATATTTTCACTCGGACCGGAGCATTAATACGCGGACATTTTGTTCTTCGGTCCGGATTGCACAGCGGACATTTTTTCCAATGTGCGCAAGTTTGCCAGAATATGGCGGCGGTCACCCGATTGACGGAGTTACTGCTACCTCGACTGGCCGATTTGGAGTTTGATACGATTTTGGCTCCAGCCATGGGGGGGTTGGTCATTGGTCAAGAGGTTGCTCGGCAAGCGGGGAAGCGGTATATTTTCGCGGAAAAAGTGGATGACAAGTTAGCGATTCGGAGGGGATTCAAATTCCGAGAAGGTGAACGCGTATTGGTCGTGGAGGACGTGATCACTCGTGGTGGGCGGGTCAATGAAGCCCTCAATTTGATTAAATCTGGAGGGGGCATGGCAGTGGGAGTGTCGGTCCTTGTTGATCGGAGTGAAGGCAAAGCGAGTTTCGAAGTTCCCGCAGTCTCACTCCTGGAGTTAAGTTTTCCGACCTATGCGGCGGAAAATTTGCCAGAAGAACTCTCCGCTATTCCTGTCAGCAAGCCGGGAAGTTGAGCTGCTTATTTTTAGCGGATTTTGCTTTCGGGCAATTCGGTAAGACGTGGACACAAAAAACCCGATCCACTCATGGATCGGGTTTTTAAGGCACCACTTCCTTAATCGGTGGGAGGAGGCGGGGGAGGGGGCATTTGAGCCATCGCGCTGGCTTTGGCGCGAATCGACACCATTTCAACAAAGCGTCGTTCGTTCAACTCCGCAGTTCGTTTGGCGACAAGGCCGAGTTCCACTGCTTTTCTCAATTCGAAGGTCTCGGCGCTCAGCTTTTGGTGCGCATTACGGGTTTCGAGGAGAGTGAGTTCCAGATCTGCTTTCTCTTGCGCAAATTTATCGCCCTCGGTCGAATACTTCGCCGTATCGTCTGCGATCTCTTGACCGCTGGCAGCCCATTTGGCTCGACGCTCAGCGATTTTCTCGGCGTCCGAAGCTTCTCGCTCAGCGGTGCGACGATCAGAGTCTTCCTTAGCGCGAAGCTCTGCTTCCGCTTGCTGCGCTTCCTCAGCGGCGATCAACTCAATGCGTTGCTTTTCTTCTTCTGCCTCTTTGATGGCATTTTCGACCGTGAAATTTCGGTAGTAGAAGTAAAACGCCACCATCAAAATGATTGGAAAGATAAAGTAGGACTTTTTCATGAGTTATCCGTGTTAAAGCTTAAAATTATTTCTTGGGATCGGTGATAGCGGCAAGGGCCGCCGCGGCCGCAGTCGCTTTGTCAGCGTCGTCGATTTGTTGTAGTACCCGTCGAAGGTTGTCCACATTGGAACCGGCAGCGACGACGAAAGTCTGGAGGAACGTCTCTTCGTCTCCCAAGAGCTTTTTCTTCGCGGTCACGTCTTCAATCTCAGATTTAACCTCGGTAATTTGCTTCTTGAGGTCAGCAACTTGGTCTTCGAGTTTATTGCGGTCGCGGTAAGCGACATCACGGGCATCGCGAGCGGCTTGTCTAGCTTCCTTTTCAGCTAGATCCTGAGCCTCTTTTTCTTCGCGAGCTGCCTTGCGTTCGGCGTTGAGGGCGAGAGCGGCTTCGATGGCCTCTTTGCGATCCTCTGCATCTTGAATTATTTCCGCCCTTCTGACATTTTTGGCGTCCTCAATTTTTTGCATTGAGGCAGCTTCATCTTCCTTGGCGAATCCTTGGTAATAGAATGCGAACAAAATGGTGCAGATAATCGGGACGAGAATGTAGATTTTCTTGGTCATGGACGGGAGGAGTATTTAGGTTTTAAATTGTGGCCTCGAGGGCCGCTTTACGGGCTTCGACGGCATCTTTGATGGCTTCATACAGGCGTTCGGCGTTGTCTGCACCGGCATTCTTGGCTGCTTCAGCGAGAGGGAGGGCTTCTTCGAATTTCTTTAATTCGAACGCGAGGAATGCCACGAAGAGTTGGGTCACTGGGGCATTTTTGAGCTGACCTTTTTTGAGGGCTGAGTTGCCGTAGGAGTAAGCCTCTTTGATTTTATCGAGGGAGTAGTAGATATTCGAGATGCGGTAATCCAACTCACCTTCTGCAGGATTCATTTTGGCTGCCCGACCCAAAACTTCGATTGCTTTCAGGGGCTTGTAAACTTGTTGGTAGGAGGAAGCGAGGTATTCGAAGTTTGTTTGCGTTAACTCGATCTTCTCGTTCTCTAAGCCTCTTTCCATCATGATGATGGCCTGTTCGAATTGTTGGATATTCATCAAAATACCAACCATATTAAAGTGATCACGAGGGGTATCGAGAATCCCCAATTTCTGAGCACGTTCGATGGTGACAATGGTTCGCACATTCCATGCTAAGGCTTCTTCGGCAGTCGCCGCAGCATCGTTGGCGAGGGTTAAGTAAGTCGCCTGCAGTTGCTGCCAGTATTGTTTGCTGGTCGGATTTTGAGTGACGAGGAGCTCCAAGATTTCTGCTGCTTCTACATTCTTATTGTCCTGTTGGAGTGCAGCCAGAATGAGAACATAGAAGTTTTCACGTGGTTTGATCGTGAGGAGCAGACCTTTTGCAGCCAGATCTCGGGCCTCTTTAACGAGTTTGGTATTCGTCTTCGAGTCATCGAGGGTCGCCTGAGTGTAAATCATGGTCGCGGCATACGCGATTGAGTCTGCCGTTGGGTTGGGGTTGGCTTTCAGATAAATCTGAATGGTGTCGTAAGCCTTGGTCAGGTAGTCGTCGCGAATCGCAATATCTTTCGTGCTCGTGGCCTCTTGGAAGTAGAGTTGCGAAAGGATTTGAGTAAACTCGAGGTATTGCTTCTCGGCGATGAAGTTATTGGCTTTGCCAACTCTCAGAGCGAGTTCCAATGGTTGGATGGCTTCGGCATACTTCGTATCGGAGAGCAGGATCTGAACCTTAATTTGGTTGAGAACAACCTGATCGTAAGATCCGGGGGCAGCGTTGAGGAGCAGTCCGTCGATGAGGGTCAAGGCCTCAGTGAAGTCCTTGCCGTCACCCTCGGTGAGCGCACGTAACTTGCCTAACCCTTCGGAAATTTTGTCGGAAAGTTCCTTTTTGGGGGCTTCTTGGGCGGTTAAAACCACCGGGGTAACGACTACGAGGGCAGTGAGGAGACCACCAATTTGGAGTAGTTTTCGGGAGAGTTGAGATGCGAACATGATTTATTCGTCGGTGATGTTGAAAACGATAGGAACGGCCATGCGGGTATTGACCGCTCGTCCACCTTTTTTACCTGGGCGAAAGCGCCACTTGGACACCGCTTGAACGGCGGCTTGCTCGAACTCTCGGTGAGAGGATTTAAGCGCATAGGCTTCGCGGACGTTACCTCGAGAATCGACGATGAAGCCGACGGTCACTTGACCCGTGATGCCGGCTCGGCGCATTTCGAAAGGGTAAACTGGTTTTGCTTGGAAACGAGGGCTGGGTATCTGATCGAGGTTCTTGAGATCAAATAGATCCTGCATCCCACTGCCAATGGCTCGAGATGCACTGGTTTTGGGGATGGAGATTATCCCTTTGGGACGTTCGAGGCTAGGAGGGGGAGGGGGTTGTAGTTTTTGGACGAAAGGTGTTTCGACGTTAACCGAGGGAACGTCTGTCTGCATGGGAGGGGCAAATTCGATCTCCTCGGGAGGGGCATCGTCGACGGCCTCGAGAATTTCCTCTGGCTCTGGCTCTAAAGGAGGCATTTCCATCAACTCAACGACGAATTCCTCTTCCTGAACGACAGCGACAATCTCCTCTGACTTAGGAAATACGAGTTCACCGAGAAATACCCCGGCGTGTAAGGAAATGGATATAATGAGTCCAATGATGAGGTCTCGGTTCATGTTAGATATAAAGGGTTAGCGTCCGGTAGGGCGGTAGACGGTTTCGAAAGAAACCTGATTGATTCCAGCGTTACGAACGGCATCCAATATTTTGATCGTATCGCCATATTTCGCGAGGTCGTCGGAAGTGAGGAGAATGCGTGGGTTGGGCTCTTCAGCTTTGTAGTTGTCGAGACGGTACTGGACCTCGGCAAATGCCACAAGTTCTTGATTCCAGTAGAAGTTACCGCTATCTGATACCTGCAAAGTGATCGGTTTGTCTTCGTCGTCGGTTTGTGGAGTGACGGGAACTGCTTTGGGCAGCGTCATTTCAATCGCTTGAATGCGATTGAGGGAGAGGGTAAACAGCACGAAGGTTGCGAGAAGAAAGAAGATAACATCGATGAGAGGGATGATCTCAATCCGGGCTTCCTTTGCGTTATCCTCAGTCAGTTGATGGGTTTTACCTGCGTTGTTCATATGCGGAAATACGTTAGAGGATTAAGTTTATTAGTCCGAATCAGTAGCCTTTGCTTACCCGAGTCTCGATTCTAATCTTAGTGATACCCGATTTGCGGATTTCATCAAAAACATAACGAGCTTGGCTGAAAAACGCGGCTTGGTCGCCGTTGATCAGAATCTCCGCCTTATCTCCAGCTACTTGGTAGTAAGCTTTGAGACGGTCGATGAAGTCATCGAGGGAGATGAGATCTTTGTTCCATGCCAAGGTGCCTTCACCGGTGATGGTGACGGTGACCGTGTTAGCCGGATCGCGAGGTGAACTGGTCATGGTATCCGGTAGAGATACCGAGATGCCTTCCGATTTGTTCAACGAGAGAGTGAAAAGCACGAAGGTAGCGAGCAGGAAGAAGATAACGTCAATGAGAGGGATGATCTCAATGCGTGCTTTCTTGGTGCCATCTGCGTTCGTTTTGCCTGATGATCCAGCCATGGTAAGAAAGGTCTACGGTTTAATCCGAGTGAGGGGGAACCTCGACTCAGACTTTGGACTCGGCAGCAGACTTGCTGATGATCAGCTCAAGGGCGTTGGATGCGTCGGAGACGTCATGTTTAGCCTGGGCGATACGAGCGTTCATGTAATTGAACGGGAAGAGACCGAAGATGGCGATCGCGAGACCACAAGCGGTCGCGATGAGGGCTTCACCCACACCGCCAGTGATGGCACCGGCATTAGCAGCAACGTCACCGTCTCCGCCGAGCGCACCAAAGGTTTTCATCATGCCGGTAACCGTTCCGAGCAGTCCAACGTAGGGAGCAGCAGTAACGATGGTATCGAGAGTAGGCATACCTTGATTGTAACGCTGCATCTCTTGGTTGGTGGCACGAGCAAACGCGTTAGACATCGAAGCCTGGCGGTGCGTGAGGGAGTAAACTAAGATGCGGGCGATGAAGTCAGAAGATTTACGACCGACCGCGATGGCGCTATCGAAATCACCTGACTCAACGTGTTCGAAGATCTTTTCGACCGACTCAGTGTCACGAGTCATGGCTTCACGAGCCGTGAAAATAAGACGCTCGATAACCACTGTCACAATGATGAACGAAAGGAGAATAATCGGCCACATGATGAAATCACCATGTTTAAAAAACTCCATCGGAGAGAGGCCCATCAGGAATGCGATTGGAAGGGAAGACAAGATCATGTTATCTGTGTATGGTTTGGGGGTAGAGTTAAGTGAGGGGAAAGTGGGTCAACTTAGCGAATCTGGGGAAATACCGGTCTATCAACGGGGGGGTTAGCAATCGCAATCGGGGTATGGGCAAGAATTCTAATTAAAGTTAGGTAAAGTTCTAACGAAAATTAGCTGGGTTATTGTGTCCGGGGCGGGGGGAAGCGGTTAGATCGGAAGGCGGATGTAAATCGAAATGTAGGGTGAGCAGAGGTCTTGATTCCTCATCATGGTGTCAACGTAGTTCGACTTATTTTGTGCAGCATACGTTCATTTATTTCTAGAATGGCTGCCCGACTAGGACTCGAACCTAGACAAGCAGAGTCAGAGTCTGCTGTGCTACCATTACACCATCAGGCAGTAGAAATAATTGAGGGGAAGGGGGTTAAGAAAATGGAGCCGATGACTGGAATCGAACCTGTAACCGCCTGTTTACAAAACAGGTGCTCTACCATTGAGCTACATCGGCGAATTTCTTGGTTTTGACGGGCAAGCAATCTTTGAATCTGCCAATCAAATAAAAGTTTTTAAAGAACAACCACCGCAATCAGTGGAACCTCTGAACGACTGAGGTTTACCGAAGTGGTGAAGAAAGAAGTGGTGGCCCCCCTCGGACTCGAACCGAGAACCAATTGATTAAGAGTCAACTGCTCTACCATTGAGCTAGGGAGCCAAAAAAATGAGGGGTAACTAGCTCATCGGGATCTGAGGGTTGTCAACCAACTTTTAGGGAGAATTCAGGGTAGTGCTTCCGCGGAGTCCTCCGTGGTTTGGATCGGAGCGAATCGGCTTCCGTCTTGGTGCCCTCTGATCCATGCCTCGTGCATGACGCCACGACTTCGACAAACTGAGCTCGAGACGTTTGGGATCCGTTGGTTATTTTTTGTGGCGTTGGGATTGGGTTTGAGTCTGACCTCTTCGTTAGTTTCCCCCGCGCTGGCAGAGCCAAAGGCGGTCTTGGCGGAGTCGAGTGAAGCGGCTTTGGTGGGCGAAAATGCGCCACTTTATCGCGTGGAAAACTTTGAGCCGGTTGCGGCAGATTTGGCGTTAGAATTATCCCGGCAGGAGGCAGCTGCGGCGGCGGATAGTGTGACCGGTTGGAGTGCGCAGTTGCGAGTTGCGTCAGTTTTGCGCCGACTCGGTAACTACGAAGAAGCCATGGTCGCCGCTCGCGAGGTGGAACAATCTACTCCGCCGGGATTGAATGATGCCATTCGAGTGCAAGCGCTGTATCTGATCGGACGGTTGCATTGGAACCGCGCGGATTACGCGGCTTCGATCGAAGTTCACCTGGAGCAACTTAAGCTGGCTGAGTTATTGCAGGCTCCTCTGGCGTTATCTGAGGCCCACACTGGGTTGGGCCTCACCTACGTGAGTTTCGGTCAGAAAGGCACGGCCTACGAGCACTTACTTGAAGCGAGGCGGTGGGCGGAATTGAGCGCTGATCGTAATCAGTTTGCGATCACGCTAAATAGTTTAGGGAACTACCACTTTGCGGAGGGCGATTACGAGTTGGCCCGGCGGCAGCACGAGCACGCTTTGCAATTGCGTCGAGCGGTGCGGAATGTTCGCGGCATCGGCGACTCGTTAAACAATCTTGCGCTCATTTCCGCCGCGACCGGTGATCCTGTGGAAGCGCTGTCCCTTTTGGGGGAAGCTGAAGCGGTTTACCAAAAATTAGGCCTCAAACGTTACTTGGCCAACGTGCATCGGCGGACGGGGGCGATTCTCACTGTCCTCGGGCGATACGAAGAGGCCTTGGGGCGATTTTCGACGGCGTTGGATATTGCTCAAACTCTTGGAAGCTCCGAGGTTTCGGCCAACATCTATCGGGAATTGGTCACGACCCATGCGACCCGCGGAGATTTCGAGCAGGCGCTGTTTTACGAGAAACTGCGAAGTGAAGCCGTCGAGGTCAGCCGGACGGAGTCGGATCGCAAGTTGATCCACGAACTTAATGTCCGTTATCAGGCGGAGCGGCGCGAAAGTGAAATTGGGCTGCTGCGCCGCGATCAAGCGCTGCAAAAAGCCGAACTTGGCCGCGGCAAACTACTCGGCTGGTTTACCGGAGGGGGGTTGGGTTTAATGGTTTTAGTCATGGTTGGGGTCTTCAGCGTGCATCGTTTGCGGCAACGGGAATCCAAGCGTTTGCAGTCGGCGACCGAGAATGCGCGAGATCGTGCGGAGGATGCGGATCGCTTGAAGTCGCGTCTGTTGCAGATCGCTTACCACGATTTAAAGGCTCCCCTTGCGGCGTTTCGGGCGACGGCGCAACGAGTCGAAGTCGAGGCCGAGTCCAACGAAATTCGCCGATTGGCTAAACTCATGCGGACGGATTCTACTCGGATGGAAGTATTGGTCAGGGATTTGTTGGATTCGACCGCATTGGAATCGGCTTCGCTCAAGCTCGACTACGCCGATTTTCGCGTCGACGAGCTCATTGCGGTGGTCATCGAACAGATGCAGTCTCTGGCCACGACGAAGGCGCAGTCATTGCGGGCGGAATTCTGCGAATCAAACGCCGCGCTGTGGGCGGACCGGGAGCGGGTTTGGCAGATACTCGTTAATTTAGTGAGTAACGCGCTGAAATTTACCCCGTCTGGGGGCGCAGTCGTTGTCCGGCAAATCGCAGTGGCCGGCTGGGTGGGTCTGGAGGTGGAAGATAACGGACCGGGGCTGAGTCCGGCAGACATTGCCATGGTCTACGGAGCGGTGCCTCCGAGTGCTGCGAAGCCCACCGGGGGGGAGCATTCTTCTGGCTTGGGTTTAAGTATTACCCGCGAACTAGTGGGGTTGCACCGGGGGCGTTTGGAAGTGGAGTCGCAACCAGGGGCAGGGTCGGTCTTCCGGGTGTTGTTGCCGCAGCGCGATTCGTCATCCCAGTCCACGTTGTAGGCACCATCGGACCAGGGTAGGAATGTCATGGAGTCCTAACCGCGCGAGAATACGGGCGCGGTGCTTCTCAACCGTGCGGGTGCTGAGTCCGAGGCGCGCCCCGATTTCCTTGGAAGCTAGACCTCGTGCGACGAGGCGAATGACTTCTTGTTCACGCTGGCTCAGGACACTGGCCGGAGCCGAAGGAATTGCGGGTTGATCAGTCGTGGGGGGAATGGGGGGACGAACCGATGCGGAAAAAAACATGCCGCCTTCCAGCACGCGCTGAGCGGCGCGCTCGACTTGCTCGATGGGGGAATGTTTGTCGACGAATCCGGCGACGCCGAGTTGCACCAGTTCAGCCGGTAATCCGGCATCGGGATGCGCCGTGACTACGAGAATACGAGTGGGAACGTCGAGCCTGCGCAATTCGCGCACGATTTCACGACCGTCGGTATCGTGCAGATAGAGATCGACGATGAGTAAGTCCGGAGGGTTCTCAATACACGCGGTCAATCCTTCTCGTCCCATGGCAAATTCCGTGAAATCGGATTGAGGGAATCCGACCACGATTGCCTGCTTAACCAATTCGCGAAATATCGCGGAATCATCGATCATGACGAAGCGCGGAGCGGAACTGCGCGAGCGGGAGGAGCTAGACATCGCTTCGGGGGATGAGTGAACGGGAGCCGGATAGCAAGGTTTGGAACCGGTTCGCGTTACGTAGGAACACCCCATGGCTACTTAAGCTTAAATCGGATAAGATAGGGACGCAGGGAATGGGAAACCGGCCACCCGGCGCAACTTGATCCCAAACCTGCTCTCTCAAAAATAATGAACCAAAAACCACGTTCGGTCCTCGCGACGCTCCTCGGACTCTCTGCCGTCTCGTTAGCGTTTGCTCAGTCCGACTCTTCGGATGATGTCGTTAAACTGGAAGCCTTCACGGTGACCGGTTCGAATCTATCCCGATCCCTCGAAGAGGGGGCCCTGCCAGTGACCTCGTTTACGGCCATCGATATCGAAGCGTTGGGCGCAACGACCATTGCCGACATAGTGGCGGCAATGCCCTTCTCCCAAAATGTGGGTTTTAACGAAACCAACACCGGTCCCAATGATGCTCGCGGCGATGTCTCGACCGTCAATCTGCGGAACTTAGGCACCGGTCGCACCCTCGTTTTGCTCAATGGTCGCCGGATGTCGGCGCACGGAGTTACGCCGGGTACGCCGCCGATTCAGTTCGTTAATTTGAACTCCATTCCCGTTGCGGCGATTCAGCAAATCGATGTGCTGCGGGATGGGGCTTCGGCCATTTACGGTTCCGACGCCATTGGTGGCGTCTTGAACACGCGTTTGCGTTACAATTTTACGGGCTTCCAAATCAGTGCCAAGGGCACTTGGGGGGATCCCGCGCCGAACGACTACAACCTCGATCTAGCTGGTGGGGTGGAATCCAAGGACGGTCGCACTAATCTCGCCATTTTTGCGTCCTACTACGAACGCGAAGGGTTGATGGCGAGAGATCGCTATTATTCAGCTAATGCCGATAAGCGCCCTCTGGTCGACGAACCGTTCGCTTCGAACTCGCGTTTTAATCGCCAGTCGTCGTCGTCGCCCTACGGTCGCTTCACGGCCCTGACCGATGCCGGTGTGTCCGTGGGTGTTTCCGGAGTGACTCCCTCGTCGGGCTCGGCCCGCGGACGCTTTCATGTAAACCCTGATACGGGGGCAATCACGTCCGGCACGGGGCCTTCAGCGAACTACGATTTCCAGCTCGATGGACAGCTGTTACCCTCCACGCAACGCACGTCGTTGTTTAGCGTGATTGAGCATGAGGTATCGGAAAACCTGAGCGTCTTTGCGGAATTCTCCTACTACACCTCCCAGTCCGACGGCCAGACCGCCACGATTCCGATCTCCCAAGGCACCGATGGGGTGATCGTGCCAAAAACCAACTACTACAATCCGGTTGGCACGCGGTTCTACGGACCCGGCACGGCTAATCCCACCGGCACCCCCCGCAATGTGGTGATTCGTAACTATCGCCCCACGGAGATCGGACCTCGCACGTATTCGACTGATCTGGACAGCTACCGCGTCGTAGCCGGGCTCCGCGGCAAGACGGCTTTCGATTGGGATTGGGAAGCTGGGGTGCTCCACATGACCGGCAAGACCGACCAAGTGAATAATGGTTACATGTCACAAAGCTTGCTCGAAAAGCAACTCGCGCTGAACACCCCCTCCGCCTTCAACCCCTTTGGAGGTCCCGGCGCGAATTCGGCTGATGTGCTCAACGAATTTGTCATTGATATCTGGGACCGCGGCACGGGCACGATCTCGAGTCTCGACGGTAAAATCTCGGGGGAAAAATTCGAATTGCCCGGCGGACCGATCGCGATGGTCTTTGGCGGAGAAGTGCGCGAGGAAAGCATGAAGCAACGCAATGACCCCTATGGTCTGGCTGACGACGTCATTGCCCAGTCTGAGCAAATCGATATCGACGCGAATCGCACCATGTTTGGCGTGTATACCGAAGGCCTGTTCCCCCTGCTCGATCGCGTTGATCTGCGCGTCGCCGCCCGTTTTGAGGACTACGAAGACTTCAATGCGCTAAAACCGGCCGCCGCGATGTCGTGGCGCCCGATCGAAGCGCTGTTGATTCGGGCTTCCTACAACGAAGGATTCCGCGCCCCCGGGGTGGCGGAACTCTATCAACCTCAGCGCGCCCGCCGCAATGAAGGTCTGATCGACGGCGCCCGCGAAGGGCAAGAGGACGCCATTGGCACGGTAACCAAACGGGTCGTGACGGGTGGTAATCCCGATCTGGAGCCCGAAGAGTCCCAGTCCTACAACATCGGCTTTGTGCTCGACGTGCCTCAAATCAAGGGCCTCTCGCTCACGATGGATATCTTCAAAATCGAATCGACGGATCGTATCGACAATCCGAATTCACAAGAAGAATTGAATATCGACGAAGCGTTCTGGCTCGCTGGTGGCGGCCGCAACGACCGGGTGTTGCGGGAAGCGCAAACGGACAGTGATCGCGCCCTGGGCATCCCCGGACGATTGATCGAAATTCAAGGCACCTACGACAACTTGGATTCCCGTCGAATCGAAGGCGTTGATTTCGGTGTCACGTGGATTTCACCCCAGTTCGAAGTTGGCACGATGACGTTGAAAGCGGAGGGCACCTACGTCGCTAAGTTGGACGACATTGACCGCAACGGAAACGTCACGAACCGGATTCGCGTGGTGGGAAATCCCCGCGTGAAGAGCTTGTTCAGTGCTTCCTGGATTCGTAAGAACTGGTCGGCCTACTTCAGCGCAACCCATCTCAGCGATTACGAAAACAGCAGTTCCTACGATAGTCCGGTTGGTGATCCCAACTCGATCCCGTTGGTGTTGGACGCGCAATGGATTATGAATACATCGGTCGGTTACCGCTTCGCCAAAGGGGGCGCCCTCGAGGGCACTTCGTTGCGCTTTGGCGTCAATAACTTGATGGATGAAGCCCCGCCGCTGTACCTGTCATCATCCGATGGATACGACTCGAGCTACTATAATCCTCGTGGTCGGCAGTGGTTTGCGCAACTGACCCATAAGTTCTAATCAAGTTCAGCCCAACGCGCTCCGGAAAATCGATTCCGGAGCGTTTTCTTAAGATAATTAGGATGCATCATTTACGCGCAGTTTTTGCCGCGATCATCGCTGCAGCCCTCGGGCTGGCGGTCTTCGCTGGTGCCCCGGTCGTGACCGTAAACGTGGTGCGGTCTGACCATGCGATGGTCGTGGCGGGGCACCCTGAAGCGGCCGAAATCGGCGCGGAAGTTTTGCGCGCGGGCGGTAATGCCATTGATGCGGCGGTGGCGGTTTCGTTGGCGCTGGGAGTCGCCGAGCCCTACGGTTCGGGTCTCGGGGGGAAATTGATGCTATTGTATTATAATGCGACGGTGGGGCAGACCTTTGTGGTGGACGCCATGGATGCGGCCCCGACGAGTCTCGATGTCGCGATGGCTCGGCAGTGGACTTCGGCGGAAAGGTCGACTGGCTGGAAATCGATTGCGGTGCCGGGATTGCCCGCCGGACTGGATGCGGCCCACCGGCGCTGGGGCTCGCTGCCCTGGTCCGAGGTGGTCGAGCCCGCGCGAGCGCTGGCCCAGCAGGGGGCGAGGGTGGAACCCAAGACGCAGACTTTGTTCGCCGAAAGGCTGGATCGATTGCGCAATGATCCGGATCTGGCTCGGGTTTTTCTGCGAGGGGGCGAAGTTCCGGAAGTCGGCGTTCGACTGCCGAACCCCGATATGGCTGAGACGTTGCGCCGACTGGGCGAAGCCGGCGGAGTGAGCTTTTATCGCGGTGAATTGGGCCAACAAATATCCGCCGCAATTTTGGCGGGAGGGGGGGGCATCACGCCGAACGACTTGGCGTCGTATCGGGTGCGCATTATCCAGCCGATGCGGATGTCGTTTCGGGAGTTCGAGATCGTGACCAGTCCGCCACCTAGTACAGGGGCCGCCATGTTTTTACCGGTCATGAAAGCACTGGAGACGGCACTGGACCTGGACCTCCCGCTGCGCGATCCCGAGAATTTAAGTTTGGTGGGCCAAGTTTGGCGTGAGGTGCAGCCTCGTATTTACGCCGAAATTGCCGACACCCTCGATGCGGTCACTCGGTTTGAGGCATTGCTGGACGATGATTATATCGCCGCATTGCGGGCAAAGATTGGTCTGGGAGGAGAAAGTGGTTTGGTACCGGCGTTGGAGGATACAAATGCCTCCACCACTCATTTTGTGATTGTTGATGCGGCGGGTAATATCGTGAGCGCAACGCAGTCTTTGAGCCTCCATTTTGGCGCTGGTGTCGTGGTGCCGGGCACGGGAATCATCCTCAACGACAGCATGAGTAATTTCAGCTACAGCGACGCCGATAGTCCTAACGCGGTGGCGGCGGGTCAGCGCCCGCGCAGCACGATTAGCCCGACGATTGTTTTCGAGAACGGTCAACCCCGCCTAGCACTTGGGCTCCCGGGGGGATCCCGTATTCCCACGGCGATGTTACAAGTTCTGCTCGATCGTCTCACTTGGCATCGCCCTTTAGAGGAGGCGATCGGCGACGTGAGAATTCATTTTAATCCGGCTTGGCGCAACGGTGGGGTCGATGCTTTGGAGGTCGAATCCGGGCTGGATTTAGAGGTGATCCAGGCACTTTCAAATCGGGGCTGGACGGTGGAGATCAAGGAACCTGCCGGGCAAGGGCTTCATTTTGGGGGCGTGAACGCGATAGAATTTGAGGCGGGTGGGGGACTTTCCGGATTTGCTGATCCTCGTAGATCTAATTGGGCAACAGGGTATTAAGCTGATAGGGCTCATCGAATCGTGAACGTTTTGAAAATCACCTTGCCAAGCGGCGGAGGGCCCTCTGTTTTCGTCAACTCTTCTCATGCAAAAGACCAAGAAATCCATCGCCAAGCGCTTCAAACTGACTGCCAAAGGCAAGATGCTGCGCCGCACGCCCGGTTTCCGTCACTTGGCGTCCACTAAGAGTTCGAAGCAAAAGCGTCGTGCCTCCCAGGACAAACAAGTTTCGCCCGGCCGCGCTGCTAACCTCATCCGAGGTCTCCCTCACGGGCTCTAAGCAGACGCGAAAATCAACCGTAATCCGCTAGTCGGGTGAATCCTAACGAGACGACCCGACAGCATCCAAAACCAAATATAAAACATGCCTCGTGCCACTAATGCCCCCGCCGCCAACAAGCGCCGGAAAAAAGTCCTTAAACATGCTAAGGGCTACTTCGCTCGCAAATCCAAGCTCTACCGCTACGCCAAAGAAGCGGTTGAGCATGCTTGGCAACACGCCTACCGCGACCGCAAAAAGAAGAAGAGCAATGCTCGTGCCCTGTGGATCATCCGTTTGAACGCGGCTGTCCGCGCTCAAGGAATGAGCTACTCGCGCTTCATTGAAGGTCTTCACGCTGCTAAAATCGGGTTGGATCGTAAGGTTCTAGCCGATCTCGCGATTCACGACGAAGTCGCTTTTAACGTCGTGGTCAAACAAGCCCAAGACGCGTTGACGGTTAAGAACGCCGCCACTGCCGCTGCGCAGGCCTAAATTCTGACTACGCGAGCCCCTGGCGGGCTCGCCTCCCAAGATTCCCCGAGGACGGGTCCCGCTCAACGGGGCGCCGTCCTCTTTTCTTTTTCACTTATCGCATGCAAGATCACCTTTCTGCGCTTGTCGCCCAAGCCACCACTGAACTGCCCACGCTGACGAGCCGTCCCGATTTCGAGGCAGCCAAAGCCCGCTATGTCGGTCCGAAGGGATCGCTCACGGGTCTCATGAAACAAATGGGGAAGGTCGCCAAAGAGGACCGACCGGCCATGGGCAAACTGATCAACGAGACCAAGGTTGCGCTGCAGGGGTTACTTGACGCTGCACTGGAACGAATTGGCGCATCCGAGTTGGCCGAGAAATTGGGTCCAGCCATTGACCCAACGTTGCCCTCGCCCGATCCGGTTCCCGGCACGCGTCACCCGCTGACCCTCGTGCGGGAAGAACTGAACGCGATTCTACGCAAAGTAGGATTCACCGTGGTGGAAGGCCCGGAGGTGGAAACCGAGTATTATTGCTTCGATGCGTTGAACACGCCGGCAACACACCCGGCCCGAGATCCTCAGGATACTTTCTATTTTCCCCAAGACGCTAAGTTTACCAACGTCGACAAGAAGGTGGTCGGCGAGAAATACCTCCTGCGCACGCACACCTCGTCGGTGCAAATTCGCACCATGCTCAAAGGTGAGCCCCCCATTCGAATCGTTTCGCCGGGGCGGGTCTATCGCCGCGACACGGTCGATGCGACGCACTCCGCGAATTTTCATCAAATGGAAGGGCTTTACGTCGACAAGAACGTGACGGTGAAAGACTTGAAAGCCTTGCTCGATTACGTGCTCAAGTCGCTTTTGGGCGCGGACACGAAAGTTCGCTTCCGGCCCCACTATTTTGGCTACACCGAGCCGAGTTTCGAAGTCGATCTCTCCGCCAAACACCTGCCGAAGGTAAACAAGGAGTGGGTGGAAATTATGGGCTGTGGCATGGTGGATCCCGCGGTCTTTGATGATGTGGGCTATGATTCAACCGTCTGGAGTGGCTACGCTTTCGGGATGGGGATCGAGCGTATCGCCATGATGATGTATGGCATCGATGATATCCGTTACTTTTATCAAAACGACCTGCGGTTTCTCCGGCAGTTTGCGTAATCTCTCCAATCTTATTTAACCACGAATGGACACTAATGACCCCGCTACCGCTCCGTCTGTTTGAATTAGTTTCTCTCATATAACGTGCAACGCTAGTGAAGCTTTTGTGGTTTTAAAACCGCCTGATTTTTAGATGAAAATTTCCCGTAACTGGCTCCAAGACTATGTCGATCTCACCGGTCTTTCCGATGAGCAGATTTCCGAAGCGATCACGTTTCTCGGGTTCGAGGTGGAAGGCATTGAATCCACCGGTGCTCCGCAGCTGGAAAATGTGGTCGTCGGTGAAATCCTCACGCGCGACCCGCATCCGAATGCGGATCGACTCTCGATTTGCCGGGTGGCAGTGGGCGAGGCAAACGGAGGCTCGAAGCGCATTGTTTGTGGCGCGCAGAATTATAAAGTAGGCGACCGGGTGCCGGTGGCATTGATCGGGGCGGTCTTACCCGGTGATTTTAAAATCAAACCATCCAAGATTCGAGGCGAAGACTCGGAGGGCATGATGTGCTCCGGCAAGGAACTGCAAATTGGCGAAGATCACTCCGGGTTATTAATTCTCCAGAACCGCCCTGAAGTCGGATTGCGGATTAATGACGCCCTCCCCGAAGGTGATGTGGTTTTCGATGTTGAGATCACGCCGAACCGACCTGATTGCCAATGCCACCTGGGCGTTGCGCGAGAATTAGCCGCTTGGTTCCGGCTGGAGCTGCGCTACCCGCCGGTGGAACTTCCGCCGGCAGCGGCGGCCCGACCCGATTTGCTCAAGTCTCTCCGCGTCGACCAGACCGAAGATTGCCCGCTTTACACGGCCACGGCGATCGCGGGAGTTGAAGTCAAACCGAGCCCTGCGTGGATGCAGCGACGGCTTTCCGCCGTGGGGGTGCGACCGATCAACAATCTCGTGGATGTGGGCAACTACGTGATGCTCGAATACGGGCAGCCGATGCATGCGTTCGACGCGAAGAAACTTGGTGACTCATCCATTGTGGTGCGCCGAGCCGTCGCGGGTGAAACGCTCACGACGTTGGACGAAAAAGAACGTGAGTTGACCCCTGATATGTTGGTCATTGCCGACGCCTCACAGCCGATCGTGGTGGCGGGAATTATGGGGGGAGAAAACTCCGGCGTCGACGATACGACCTCGGATCTCGTTTTGGAAGTGGCGGTCTTTCGCCGGTTTTCGGTTCGCGCGACATCTCGGGCGCTGGGGCTGAGTTCAGATTCGTCTTATCGGTTTGAGCGCGGAATTGATGCCCATGCGGTTCCCGAGGCAACTGCGAGAGCGCTGGCACTCGTATTGGAAACCGCCGGGGGCACGATTTGTGGTCCCACGTTACGCGTGGGCGCGGAGGTGCCGTGGGAACGGGAAGTCACGGTGAGCCCGGCCTGGGTTCGTTCCAGATTGGGATTTGAGGTCACCGACGAGGATCAACGCAGCGCGTTGGAGGCCTTGGATTTGTTGATCGTGCGCGAGGAGCAGGACGAGAACGGAGCGCGCTGGACGGTGAGAATTCCGAGCTGGCGCAGTGATCTCGATCGCCCGATCGATTTGGTTGAGGAAATTTTAAGGGTGCATGGCACCGCCAATATTCCGGCCGTCACCGTCACTGGCCCCGGTCTTTTGGTGAAGGACGATCCCGTGGCCGAATACAACCGCCGGGTGGGCACTTATCTCGTCGGACAGAACTTCAACGAATGCGTCACCTACACCCTGCGTTCTCAAAAAGATACCGCGGCGTGGGCGGGAGATGAAGCTAGTGTGCCGCTCGGCTTGGATAATCCTTTTGTAGAGGACCAATCTCATCTCCGGGCGTCCCTAGTGAGTGGCTTATTGGATACGCTGAAACTCAATCAAGCTCGCGGAAATACCGTTTCACGTTTATTTGAAACGGGACGCGTTTTCATTCCGCAAGGCGATGGTGTGGTCGAGTGCGCGGCCGTGGGATTTGTGATCGTCGAACAGGAGGCTGCGACGTGGAAAGCACGGGAACCAGCCGACTTCTATGTGAGTAAACGTCTGGTCGAAACGTGCGCGGAACAAGCGGGAGTGGATCTGGGGCGCCAGCCTCATCTGTCCGACGATGGACCCGCGGGAGCAAGCTGGCAGTCCGGGCATCACACGTTGCAGGGCGACATGAACTATGGCTGGAGCGCTCGGTTCGGCATGGTCGATTTAGCTCATCTGTCCAGACTCGGGATTGACGGCACAGTGTGGGCGGGCGTGTTTGCGATCCTCCCGGCGCGACTGCAGCAGGGGGCTAAACGGAAGCGTTTTCAGCCGTTCAGTTTGCAGCCGGCGGCACTGCGTGATGTCGCGCTGGTGGTTCCGGCGAGCACATCGGCCGGCGAGGTGCTGAAAGATCTTTCGAAAATTGCCCGAGATGTGACGCCGAAAAGCTTCACGTTGGAAGGGATTGAGTTGTTCGATGTGTATGCCGGAAAAGGACTGCCGGATGACACCAAGAGTTTGGCTTATTCGCTCAAGTTTCGCGCGGCAGATCGCACGTTGACCGACGATGAAGTCAACCAAGTCTTCAATGCCTTGTTAGAAAAAGTCGGCGCGAAGACTCCTTATCAAATTCGACAATAGTCCCAGAATTTCATTATGGCTGAAACACCCGAACTGAACATTGATCGCGTCGCTGAATTGGCGCGCATCGCTCTGACGCCGGAAGAAAAGATCCGATATGCCGCGCAGCTGGGCGAAGTGCTCAAACACGTGGAGCAACTCAAACAAGTGAACGTCGATGGCGTGGAGCCGACGGCGCATGCGTTTTCGGTTGAAAATGTTTGGGCAGATGATGAAGCGATTGCAGGTTTGGCGGCGGCAGATGCACTGCGAAATGCACCGGCCCAACGCAATGGTATGATCGCGGTGCCAAAAGTGGTGGATTAAAGCTGATGTCGACTTCTCTCAATGCTCAAACCCTGGCCGCGCTGGCCGCACAATTGGAGGCTGGTTCGCTGTCTTCGGTCGAACTGACGCAGGCGATGATCGATCGGGTTGCGGCCGTCGATGATCGCGTGAATGCGTTTATTTCGACCAACCCGGAAGACGCTCTGGCGCAGGCGAAAGCTTCGGACTCGCGTCGCTTGGCGGGTAAAGCACTCGGACCGTTGGATGGGATTCCGATTGCGTTGAAAGACGTGATTGCGGTCCGAGATCAACCGCTGACAGCCGCCAGCAAAATGTTGGAAAATTTCGTGTCTCCCTACGACGCGACGGTGACGACCAAATTGAAAAATGCGGGAGCGGTGCTGTGGGGGCGGGCGAATCTCGATGAATTTGCCATGGGCTCTTCGACGGAGAATTCGGCGTTCAAGACCACGGCGAATCCTTATGACCTGACCCGGGTTCCGGGCGGGAGTTCGGGCGGCAGTGCCGCCGCCCTCGCGGCGGGCGAGGCAGTTGCCACTTTGGGGTCGGATACCGGTGGATCGATCCGACAACCGGCCGCGTTTTGTAACGTCGTCGGACTCAAACCCACCTATGGATTAATTTCCCGGTTCGGCCTCGCGGCTTTTGCTTCTTCACTGGATCAAATTGGTCCGTTTACGCGCACGGTGGAAGATGCCGCGATGATGCTGAGTGCAATTGCAGGGCACGATCATCGTGATTCCACTTCGGTGAAGACGGAAATTCCAGATTACCGGTCGGCATTGTTAGAGAAAAAAGGCCCTTGGAAGCTGGGGATACCAAAAGAGTATTTTGGGGCGGGACTCGATCCTGAAGTGGGAGCAGCTATCCAAAAGGCGATCGGTTTCTATCGTGAGCTTGGTTGTGAAATCAAAGAGGTTTCGTTGCCGCACACCGAGTATTGCCTGAGCACCTACTACATCATTGCGACGGCGGAAGCTTCCTCGAATTT
>Ga0075118_10000532_pt1 | contig 33873 bp, 29 predicted proteins | sample AntAceMetag02UKE_FD_69794 | JGI IMG/M metagenome (GOLD analysis project Ga0075118, IMG submission 69794) | Saline lake microbial communities from Ace Lake, Antarctica - Antarctic Ace Lake Metagenome 02UKE | ecosystem: Environmental > Aquatic > Non-marine Saline and Alkaline > Saline | place...
GTTCACTGCCCCTGTTCACTGCTCCCTGTTCACTGCCCCTGTTCACTGCTCCCTGTTCACTGCCCCTGTTCACTGCTCCCTGTTCACTGTCTAGCGGTGCGGATGGAGGTGAAGAGGAGGCGGCAGAGTTGGTCGGCTTCGGTGAGGAGTGATTCGGCGGCTTGGGGGGGGAAGTAGTCGGTGTCGCGAAGAAGCCTTATCCAATATTTGGTTTCGCGGGCTTCTTTGTAGGCAATGGAGAGTTTGGCGGAGAAGTCTGCTTTGGAGATGCCACCCTGAGCTTCTTCGACATTCGCGCCGATAGAAGTTCCTGATCGGAGGAGTTGTTTGGATAGGGTGAATTCACGTTTTTCCGCCGATAGGTGTTGGCAGGCTTTTACGATTCGAATGGCGAAGGCGTAAGATTTATCGATGAGGGGTGTTTCGTTATTCATGGGGAGGGATTCGGTGAGCAGTGAGCAGTGAGGGGGGGGGCTGTTCCTTGTTCACTGCTCTAACTGCGCCTTGAACCAATCGCGGGTTTTGCGATCGAGTGCGTCTGGGAGGCAGAGTTCGAGTAAGGAGCAGGCGTCGCATTTGGGTTCGCGGATGGCGGTAGGGGTGCGACCGGAGGCGATGAGCGTGTGGAGTTCGGCAGCGGCGGTGGTGGTGCGGGAGCGAAGGTCGGAATCGAATTCGACCGGAGTGCGCCGGCGTTTGGCCCCGTAAAAGAGAGCGCCGGCGGGGATGGGGCGGTCGAGCATTTCTTCGAGGCAGAGGGCTTGGGCGCAGAGTTGAATGCGGTCGCAGTCGTTGGCCTTGGGTTTACCGCGTTTGTATTCAATGGGGAGGATGGTGCCGTCGCGGTGAAACTCCACGATGTCGGCGATGCCGCGTAGGCCGAGGGTGCGGGAACTGAGGTAAAGCGAGCGGGTAATCCGGATGCCGGGGCGAGTCTCGTGTTTGGGTTCGTGGGCCTTTTGGTGGAGGACCTGGCCTTGAGCAGTGAGGTAGTTTTCCGCCCAGAGTTGCTCGTTATGAATGAGGGCGCATTGGCGCGGACAGAAGAGCAGATGCTGCAGCGCTGAGATCGGGAGAAGGTCGATTTCGGCGTAGGGCATGGCAGTGGGCAGTTGGCAGTTGGCAGTGAGCGGTGAGCGGTGAGCAGTGAACGGTGGGCTGTTATCAGTGGGCGGTGGGCAGTGAGCAGTGAGCAGTGAGCGGTGAGCGGTGAGCAGTGAACGGTGGGCGGTGAACGGTGGGCGGTGAACGGTGAGCGGTGGGCGGTGGGCGGTGGGCGGTGAACGGTGAGCGGTGGGCGGTGAACGGTGGGCTGTTATCAGTGAGCGGTTGTCGGTGCATTTGGATCGGGTTGTTCACTGCTCCCTGTTCACTGCTCCCTGTTCACTGCTCCCTGCTCCCTGTTCACTGCTCCCTGTTCCCTGTTCATTGATAACCGATCACTGTTTAAGTGAACAGGCAGCGGTTTGTGTCAGAGCTCTGATGGGTTGTTTTTCGCGGGAGTCGTCGTTTTTCGAATTTGCTGCCAGCGTTGAGTGGTGACGAAGACCGGGCCTTTGGTGTCGGGTTGAGTCTCATCTTCGTAAACCCACCAGCCTTTTGCGATGGCGGCTAACATTCGACACTCGCAGCTCGCGGCATAGGTGAATTCCAATCTCCCAGAAGGGCGGGGATTGTCAGCGGCCTCCCAGAGGTCTCGTTCCATACTGTCCAACCATGAAGCACAGAATCCATCCTCAGAGTATTCCCGCATTTTGTAGAGCAGGAGTTCACGGGCGAGCTGCTGTCGGGTGGGATGATTTGAACGAGGGATGGTCGAATGTGCTATGGACGAGTGGGACGATGAGGGGGTATAATCAGGATTCATCATCGCCGGGAAGCACGTCTTCATCGGGATAGTCGTATTGCACGGGCGGGGTGCCGGAGCGGTTGATGATTTTTCGGACCTTGCGGGAGTTTTTGCCAGGGAGGACGGATTCGCAATAGACGGGAAACTGCCAGTCGTCACCGTAGTCGAAGAGCAGATTCATGGTGCGACCGGGTTCGAATACGTCGCCAATGTAAGTGGATTCGACGCCGGTATCATCTTCGTCGGCGTCTTCACCGATATCGGCGAATATCGTGTATTTCTCGGTGCTGTCGTAGGCGTTTTTAAGATCGTTGTAGAAGCCAAAGGAGTGATCGAAATCGAAGCCGATGGCCTTGATCGCAATCTCGGCGAGATCGGAGAGGGTGCAGTTGGCGGAGAGAGTGAGTTGAGCGGTGAAGTCTTCGGCCGCCTTTACGCTAAACGTGTAAAGCGGCGGCGGGTAAGGCGGTTTGGGCGTGGTGGGCATGGGGAATTTGAGTCTGGGACTTGAAATTTCAGTGGAAGCTCAGATACGACGGATGAGGGTGATGCCGTTGCCGAGATCTTTGGATTCGCCGGATCTTACGATTTCGTCCAATGGCTGGCCGTCGAAGGTGATGCGACTGGCGTAGTCAGTGAAATGGCGAGGTGGTTTGCCGTCGGCAGCGGGCTCTTGGGTATGGGTTTTGATTTGGAGACGGTCGAAGAGGTTGTGGCTGGGAGCTTTTCCGAGGGCGCTATCGTGTTTGAAGATGAGCAGTCCACGCGGAGCCATGCTACCGGCGGGACGGGCGGCTGACTGATCGAATTGAAAGGCGTTTTCAAGGGCTTGGAAAAAGAGCTCAAGATCGTCCTCGTTGAAACCAGTTTGGTCGGCAAGGAAGGGGTTCACGAAGCCGTGGGTGCGGTAGAGGCCGTAGGGGACGGTGAATTTGCGGCCCATGGTGCGGTTGTCCCCCTGTTGGGCTTCGGCTTCTTTTTCGGTGGCGACGGCCATACGGGTGATGGCATGCTCGCTGACGACGATGGGGTCGATGGAGCGGGAGAAGCCGAGTTGGACGGGGCCACGAACTTGGCCGCAATTGACGGCGATACTCATGACCGCGCCGAAGGTGCGCACGTCATAGAAATTTTGACACATCCATTGACGGGCGGCCTCGACTTCCTCGCCGCTCCCCTTGCGTTTGCCGGCTTTGGTTTCGGTTTGTTCTGCGCCCTCTTTTTTAATGGCTTCGTAAGCGCGTTCGTGGGCGCGGATGAGGACGGCTTTCTCTTTGATGTAGATGTCGAAGCAGGGGGTGTCCTTTTTTACCACCTCCACGAAGTTACGGATTTTGCGTTTGAGGCACACGTCGGTGATGAGACCTTGGCCGGATTCGGAATCGACACGGGGAAGGTTGCCAGCGTCGGGATCACCATTGGGGTTGGCGTCTTGGGCGTCGAAGAGGTAGATGAAGTCGTAACGGTTTTTCATGAGAGGGGATTGATGGAGTTTTGTGGGAAATGGATTAGGCTGCGGCAGTTTGAGGAGCGGTTTCTTTTTTCGTGAAGAGGGCTTTGCGTTGATGGTAGTAGCCGAGGGCGAATTGGGATTGATCCTGGAGGTTGAGGTGGGCTGGGAAATCGGAGAGAGTATCGAGGATATCCTGGGCCTGTTTTTCGCAGACTATTTTTGCGCCGATGGGTAATTTTCCGAGGTGGTGTTGGTAGGTGCGCAGTAAGCGCCCGAAGACCGCGCGGGGGGTGGCTGAGGCACTGGCGTAGAAGCGGTCACGGATGGTGGCGTTGATGCCGGGGAGGGCGTCTTGCTGAGCTTTTTCCAGCACGGCAAAGAGCCGCCCGAGGCGATATCCTGGATTGGGGTTGTTTTCGTCTAGCATGGTTGTGATGGGGAGTTGATGATTACGGATGAGCCAGGCTTTGAGGATGGCAGCTTTGAGATAGGTGACATCGCGTTCGGCGCGGATGCGGTTGTGAATGGCGGTGATGAGGCTATTGGGATAAGGGGTGCCGAGGAAGATGGCGCGCATGAGAACGCCGCCGAGCAGGGGCGGGATACCATCGGCATCTCGAGAGGTTTGGCGCAGGAGTTGGTAGGCGCTGGGGCTGATCGGTTCGGGGTTTTTGGAGTTGGTCTCGTCCCATTGGCGGATGAGGGAGAGTTGTTCGAAGTGAAGGCGGAGGTGGGTGACAAGTTCGCCGAGGGTGCCGGTGTGCCAGAAGCGCACGGAGAGGCGTGAGGCGTTGGGTGCGAGGCCGAGGATGTAGAAGGAGGTGGAGGGATCGCCGAGGTCGTCGCGCCCTAGGGTTCCTTGGGAAATTTTTTGGAGGACGGCGTGAACGCGGTTTTTGGTGGTGGTGTCCTCAGCTTCGGGCACGCCTGATATCATCCAGGGCAGAAGGGTTTCGGCTGGGGATGGGGCGTCGGTCCAGAAGACGGCGGTGGTGTCGCCGATCCGGAAGCGGCGGTCCCGGCGAGCAAGAAGCCAGTTGAGTGCGTTGCAGTAAGAGAAGGCGGCATTTTCGCTGACAGGGGAGTTTTCCCCCTGTTCCTTGCCAAATGATTCGACGGATTTGAGGTTAAAGGAAACGAGTTTGGCTCCGGAGCTTTGGGCTCCGACAACACCTTTGATAGCAGGATCGTGAGTGGCGGCAGTGGGGGCGCGTTCGCCACTGATCAGACAGAAGCCTACCCTCTCCGTGGCGGGGTTTTGCTTTTGCTGGTTCCACCATTGGGTCAGCGTGGAGCTTTGGTGGACGTATTTGGTTTTTCCACTGATTTGGAAAACACCGAATCCGCTGCTGAGTTCGCCGAGAATGGGATGATCCGAAGCCGTGTTCGGTTGCCAGTGTTCCAGGAAGCGGCAGACGGCGCTGAATTCGGGGTCGTTGATTTGGGCTTCGAGTTGGAGGTGTTTTTGTTTGAATGCTTCGAAGGCGAGTTGAGTGCGCTCGGGCTTGGGGTCGTCCGGTTTAAAGCCAAGCAGATAGCCGGAGTTGTCCCAGAGCAGGCAGGGGTTGAGGCCCGAGCCTGGGGGTTTAGCTTGGCCGGGAACGAGAAGCTGGAGGGGGCGGATGAGTTTCTTTTCTTTGCCGGTTTTGGCGTTGATCTGGATAATCTCACGCCGAGCATCTTGGATTTCAACGAGGGTTCCGTCGGGTTGGAGAACAACGCGGAAGGTGATGTTTTGCAGGCTGTAGCCGGGTTTGGGGAGTCCGTTGTCGGAGTCTTCCGCCAAGCGGTTATAAAGCGCGTATAGAGATTGGAGAATCATGGCGGCTCAGGCGGTGGTGGGGTGGTGGGAGAGGCACTGCTTGATATCGACGATGCCGTTTTCGAGTCTGGCATTGAAGAAACGGGGCTCGGTGCGGACGCGCTTGCCTCGACCCGTGAGGAAGCTGTCCTTGGCCTTTTTGTCTGCCGGGAGGTAGGCGATGTCGTGAAGCATCCAGCCGAGTTCCTTGTTGAGTTGTTCGGGAGGGAGCTCGCTGGAAGGGATCGGGGCATCGTCTTCGATGAGGGTGAAGCGGGCGGGAAATTCGCGGTTGCCGAGGCAGGGTTGATGGAAGCACTGGCCTCGGCGGGCGCGGCGGTTGAACATGTCGAGATGCTTGCCGGCGCAATGGTTGAAGGGGAGCTCTGGACCGTTTTTATCGAAGCGGTGATCAAGAATGTCGAAATGAGCTTCGATGACGTAGGCGACGTCGCGCAGGAGGGTGGAGGCGCGTTGTTGCCGGGTTTTGGGATCATCAACAATAATTCCGAGGGGGGCAACGGGCTCGCCTTTCATGGCAGCGGCGGTGGGTGCAGTGGCTTTGGCTCCGACTTCGTTGCGCCGGATGTTGGTGAAGCGGATGGGTTTGAGAACGTGGATTTTATCAATGACCCAGCGGATTTGGGGCTTCCAATAGATAGCCTCGAGGATGCCGCAGGCGGCGGAGGGGGTGATGATGTCGTAGGAGACACGCTCGACTTTCATTTCAGGTCGAGTGAAGCAGGCGAAGTCTCCGCTGAGGTGGAGTTTGATTCCGTAGGGCATGAGAAAGGAGGGAGAGGGTTTAGGTTGGACGCGTGATTAGCGCTCAAGGCAAAGGGGTGACTTGCCTCTGAGGTAGCCGATAAGTTGATCGGGGGTGAGGATGGGACGGATTTCAATGTGCCCATCTTTTTCGGTGAACTGAAGGCGTTGGCCCGTTTGGAGATTCAATGATTTACGAATTTCCTTGGGGATAACGATTTGAAATTTGGATGATAAGAGCGATGTCGTCATACGAAGATTATACTGCATGAATTGTTAAACGAGGTGAGCTACAAACTCACAGGCAGAAGGCGGAGGGATCATCGGGGGCGTCGGGGCGTTTGAGGCCGGTTTCGGGGTGGTAGCTGTTTTCGGGGTGTTCGAGAATCGCGAAGGCTTCGTCGCAATGGAGGCTGACTTGGGATTTCAGGTGCTGCCATTCGTGGTCGTAAACTTGGACGGTGAATTGCTGGGCGCGGCGATAGTGGCTGCGGTTGGGAACGCGGTTCTGGATCTTGAGGCGGCGAATTTCTTCGCAGAGTTTTTTACCTTTTATGCCCCAAGGGATGAGGACGGGATGAGTGGCACTGTCGATAAGGCGGAATCTTTCGGCGGCGGTTTTGTAGCGGTAGGCTTTGGCCCAATCCGCGCTGCGATCCTTGGGATTAAAACAGGCCTCGCCGGAAACGATGTGGGCTTTATCCCAGTGGTCGGTTTTGGGGCCTGCTTGCCAGATGGCCTGCTCGAAGTAATGGCGGACGGCAGCCTGACCGAGGAGATCGTGGGGATGGCGGGGCAGAATATGGGCGCGAGTGATGCCGGCGTTGGCCTTGAGATCGGCGAGGCCATTGGGGATGGGGTGATCGGTGGGCTCAAAGTAGAAGGCCCGGCCTTTGATCGAGTGACCGCTGGCGTCGCGGAGTTCGCCGTGGCGATTGCAGCGACCGGCGGATTGAGCGAAGGAGTCGAGGCCGCATTCGGCACGGTAAAGGGTGGGGAAGCTGATATCGACTCCGGCTTCGATGAGCTGGGTGGAGACGAGGACGATGGATCGGCCTCGTTTGCGGAGGCGTTTGGCTTGGGCAAGAACGAGCATGACATGTCGTGGGCACATGCGGGCGGAGAGATGAAGGGTAGTGGTGTGCCGACTTAGTTTTTTGTGAAGGGTTTGGGCGGCCTTGGTGGTGTTGAGAATGAGCAGGCAGCCGTCGGGAGCATTTTCTAGGATGCGGGCGATGAGGGTGTCGTCGTCGAGCGGGCCGAGGTTTTCGGAGCGGACGCGTTCGAGCGTTTGGAAGAGGGCTGTCTCGTTCCGGATGATGGAGGTGATTTCATCGGTCGGGATGCCGATGTGGAAGTCGTCCCGTTGTTCGAGGGCGGGTTGGGTGGCGGTGCAGAGGACGGCGGTGGAGTGGAGGTCGAGGACGAGGCAACGCAGGGCTCGGAGAATGGGATGGAGGAGTGAGGAGGGAAGGGCCTGAACTTCGTCGAAGATGAGGACGCTGCGAGCGATCCGGTGGAGCTTGCGGCAGGCGCTAGTGCGGTTGGCGAAAAGGGATTCAAAAAATTGGACGTTGGTGGTGACAACGAGGGGAGTATCCCAATTTTCGGAGGCGAGGCGGTTGTGCTCGGTTTCTTTGGCGGGATCGAATTTGGAGTGGTGTTCGAGGACAATATCTCGACCGAGTTCGCGGGAAAGGTCGGCAAAGACTGCGCGAAAGACGTCGGCGTTTTGCTTGATGATGCTCGTGAATGGGATGACGAAGACGAGGCGGCGCTGCCTGTTTTTTATGGCGTGGCGCAGGGCGAAAAGAAGTGACGAGAGGGTTTTGCCGCCCCCGGTTGGGACGGTGAGGGAAAAGAAACCGTTGGGCTGATGCGCGGCATGGGCACAATCCTGGCGGACAGTGGCGCGAGCTTGATTGACGGGATCAGCTCCCGGCGCACCAAATTTTTTGGCGGAGTAGGCTTCGAGCGCGCTGAGCATACGCTCGAGAATGTCGTCGGGCCACGTTTGGCGGTGTTCGGCTTTAGCCGGCGACATGAAGGACTCGGTGGCGAGGAAGTCTGCATCGACCAAAGCGGAAAAGAAGAAGCGAGTCATGAAAGCCATGCCGTCGTTGCCAGCATCGGGACGTTTCAATGGGGGCAGGGGAATGGTGGCGGATAGGGAAACCCCGGCGTCTTCGGCGTGGGAGCGCCATGGATTGACCGTTTTTTTGAGACGTTCCTCAAAAAGATAATTGCCATCGGCAAGGCCAGCGTGGTGCCCAGCGATAAGATAACTCAAGAGATCCCCGAGGGGAGCGGTTGGGCTACTGATTTCGTGGGTAAAGATGGCTCCGGCGGTGGAGTGGTCGACTTTGCCAGAGATTTCGGCGGTGTGTGGGTCGGCTTTGGTTTTCAGGTAGGCCTGCCATGCCGGCGCGAATTTTCCGAGGTCGTGCCAGAGACCGGTGAGGCGGCCCCATTGGCGGGCGGATTCGCGGTCGGGGCCGGGGGGGAACATGGCGGCGGCGAACTTGGCGCAAAGGTAGGCGACTTTGTTGAGGTGGCCGTGGCGCGGATCGAGGGCGGCGCATTTCGTGCAGTGTCCGTCGGTGAGGGTCGCGCAGTCGGGAGTGAAAAGGGGCTCCCAGTGCTTTGGGGGTAAGGGGTTCCTGTCTGCGTCGTTGGCCGTGTGCGCGTAGAATTCCATCGAAGGATGAAGTCTAACAGATGGGGTGGGACATAGGCGGTCCCATGCTCGAATATTTTGAAGAAATCGCAGCTGACCCGGCCGGGGCACTCGTTGCGGGATCGTGGATCGAAAATGGCGATGAGTTCGTTGACGGAAGGACGCTCATTACTCGGTTCATTCGGTTGTCACCTTGTCGTACTTTGCGGGGGAAGCGAGGCTTTCGCGCTGGAGTTTATGCCCCTCTGGGAGGGGTGCTCTGGATGGGGGGGGGCAGGATGTTTAGATGGCGGACTTACCGAATTCTCGTTCCCAGGCGAAGAGGACTTGTTGGGCGAGGCCGGCCGCAGCGCCGAAGTGAGTGCGACCGAAATGGGCGATTTGAGGTGGTTTCCAATCGCTGAGCTCGTAGCGGCGGGCCATCGATTTGATCATCCAGGTATCGACGGGAAATGCGGCGAGATGACCACCGCCGAAGAGGAGCACGCAGTCGGCGATTTTCTCGCCAACTCCGGGCAACGTGAGGAGCCGCGTTTTGGCGGCGGCGTAAGGGAGTGTGCCGGTTTCTTCGAGCCAGCCGGGACGGGCACTCAGAAATTTTGCGGTGCCGAAGATGTAGCGGGCGCGGAAGCCGAGTTGGCAGGCCCGAAGCTTTTCTTCGGAGGACGCGGCGAGTTGATCCCAAGTGGGCAGGTGATAGCCGAATCCAGGGATTTTTGCAGCGATTAATTTGTCACTTATTAAGGGGCAAATGGTTTGATGGGGGGAGCCGTGGTGCTCGGCGAGGAGGGCGAGCATCTGCTTGATCTGCACGATTTGTTTGGTCGCGCTGCAAAGGAAGGCGAGGAGGGTTTCGCCGAGGGGTTGGTGAAGAATGCGGAGGTCGGGGTAGGCGTTGAGGCAGCGGGCGAGATGAGGGTCGCTGCGCCAGGGGAGTTGGTCGATTGCTTGAGCTTGGGCTGGGGTGAAGCCGAGGTAGTGGGGGAGGGTGGTGGCAAGTGCGGCGGCTTGGTCAGCGGGGCTGCTCCATTCGAGAGAGGCTGGAGCATTGAGCGGGAAAGCTCCTCCGACATCGGGTGGCGCGGGGATGTCGGGCGTAAAGCCCGACCCACGGGGTGGAGGGGGGATGTCGGGCGTATCGTTTGACCCACGGGGTGGTGCGGGGATGTCGGGCGTAAAGCCCGACCCACGGGGTGGTGCGGGGATGTCGGGCGTGAAGCCCGACCCACGGGGTGGCGCGGAGTTGTCGGGCGTAAAGCCCGACCCACGGGATTGCGCGGGGGTGTCGGGCGGATCGCCCGATCTACTTGAGGGGGCGGGGGCGAGGCGGAGAGCGGCGACGTGGTTCGACCATTGGCCGAGGTAGGTGCCGTCGGGTTGGGGCCACCAGCGGAACGCTTGGCCACCGTCGACGAGTTCAGCGAGAACTCGAGGACGGAGCTTGATGGGAGTGGCGAATGGACGCCACGGCGTCCATCCGGAGGTCATGCGAGGGTGGCTTTGGCGGGGCCGTAATTGACGAAGCAGTCGACCGTGGCGGCACCAACGGAGGCAACCCGACTTTGAATATCATCGATGTATTCGTGCAGTCCGTTCGCGATGATGGCCGTCACTTCAGAGTTTTCTAAGTGTTCGCGAAGGGCGCCAATTTCGGCGAGGAGGACTTTGGTGTGGGCGGGGGCTTTTTCGACGCAAATTTTATGGAGACAGTTCTCGGCGGCGGCAACGGAAGCGAGGATGCTGCGGGGGAATTCCTTGTCGCGTATTAAGTAGTTGATGACGCTTTCCAGTTTAAGCTGCCCGCGTTGCGTGCGCCGGAAGGCTTCGAAGGCCGAACAGGATCGCAGGACTGAACCCCACTGGATCACGTCGAGGGCTGACCCGACGTGATGGCGATCGGGGAGGATCATGTAATACTTGATGTCGAGGATGCGGGAAACGTTATCGGCCCGTTCGAGGTAGCGGCCGAGCAGGTAGAACCACCAGCCTTCGTTGCGGGGGAGCATGGACTCGGCGACGGCGTAGATCTGCTGGGTGCGGAGCTTGAGGTCGGCGATGTATTCGTTGGAGCCGGTTTGGACGTAGGTTTGATAATCCTGAGTCTTGAGTTTGAGGTAGAAAGTGTTGAGCACTTCCCACATCTCACTGGAGATCTGATCACGCACGCAGCGGGCGTTTTCCCGAGCGCCGGCGACGCAGGAGAGGAGTGATGAGGGGTTCTGGCGATCGAAGAGGAGGAATTGAACGACGGCTTCTTCGGTGGCGATTTTGCCGTGGAGTTTGAAGAATTTTTTCTCTTCGCCAGTGACGTAAACAAGCGGTTCCCAGATGCGCGGATCGTGGAAGTCATCATGTGACTCCAGGTCGAGCACGAGTTGGGCATTGACGTCGATGAGACGCAGGGTGTTTTCGCAGCGCTCCAAATAACGCGCGGTCCAGTAGATAAGGTTGGCGACTCGACTTAGCATGATGGTTTAGACGGAGATTTTTTCGGGTTTGATAGAACGGAGGCCGCTGGCGACTTCTTGCACGTCGTTGATTTCGCGGTCATCGGCGAGGACCCAGGTGTCTTTGGCGCCGCCACCTTGGGAGGAGTTGACGACGAGGGAGCCTTTTTTGAGGGCCACCCGAGTGAGTCCACCGGGGATGATTTTAATCGATTCGCCGTTGAGGATGTAGGGGCGCAGATCAATGTGACGGCCGCCCATTTCGTCGCCACAGATGGTGGGACAACGGGAGAACGCGAGGGTGGGTTGGGCGATAAAGTTTCGCGGGTTGGCGATGATCTTGTCGCGGAACTCGCCGATTTCTTTCGCGGTGGAGTGGGGGCCGATGAGCATGCCGTAGCCACCGGCTTCGTTGACACTTTTGACCACGAGTTTGGGGAGATTTTCGAGGATGAAATTGCGCTCTTTCGGGTCGGAAGTGAGGTAGGTTTCTACGTTGGGGAGGAGGGCATCCTCGCCGAGGTAGAACTTAATCATCTGTGGGACGTAGTAGTAGACGGCTTTGTCATCGGCGATACCGGTGCCGATCGGGTTGGTGAGGGCGACGTTGCCTTTGCGGTAGGCTTCGAAGAGACCGGGAACGCCGAGGAGTGAATCCTTACGGAAGACGGTGGGGTCGAGGAAGTCGTCATCGATACGGCGGTAGATGACGTGCACGGGGGTGAGACCGCCGGTGCGCTTCATGTAGACCTTGTCATTTTCGATAACGAGGTCACTGCCTTCCACAATTTGGATACCCATCTGGCGGGCGAGGAAAGCGTGCTCGTAGTAGGCGGAGTTGAAAACGCCGGGAGTGAGCAGCACGACGGTGGGGTCGGGCACGTGTTCGGGCGCCAGCCAGTTGAGTAGATCGAGTAGATCGGAGGTGTAGCCGGCGACGGGCCGGACGCGGTAGTTGCGCAGAAGGTTGGGGAACACCCGCTTCATGATTTGCCGATTCTCGAGCACGTAGCTTACGCCGGAAGGGGTGCGAAGGTTGTCCTCCAGAACTTTATACGAGCCGTCGGCATCGCGAATAAGATCGGTGCCGTTGATGTGGACGTGGCGATTGCGGGGGAGTTTGACCCCGACGAGTTCGGGACGGAAGTGGGAGCAACTCTCTACCAGCTCGCGGGGGATGATACCCTCTTTGATGATGCGTTGATCGGAGTAGATGTCCTTGAGGAAGTGATCGAGCGCGGTCATGCGCTGGGTCAGGCCTTTTTCCATTTCGGCCCATTCCTTGGCGGCGATGATGCGGGGGATCAGATCGAACGGAAAAATCTTCTCGGTGCCGGCTTGGTCGGAGTAGACGGTAAAGGTGACGCCACGGTTGATGAAGGTTTCATCGGCGGCTTTTTGTTTCGCAAACATTTCGCCGATTCCGGTCATCGCTTGGTAGCGCTTCATGAGCGGGGCGTAGTGAGGGCGGGGGACTCCGGGGGCGGAAAACATCTCGTCGTAGAATCCGCCGAGGTCGTAGTTGTTGAAAAAATCAGCCATAAAAGTGTTAGGGTTGGCGTTGCCAGAGGAAGCTACGTTCCGAGACGAGAGGGGAGCCGTTGGGGGCGAGGAGAGTGAGTTGCCAGGCGATGGGGCGCGCGGCGGGGTCAGCCCAATCGGAGCCGGTCAAGCCGACGTTAATGGCGTGGCTACCGGCCATAATGGAGTAGGGAAACGTGTGGACCTGCACTCCGGTTTGGTCGTGGCGGTGGATCTCAAGTTTGATGGTGCAGTCCGCCACGGATTGGGGGGACGAGGAGCGGACGAGCCAGTAGTAGCCGGCGCGTTTCTCGGGCTGGGATCGAATCGCGTCGCGGTTGGTCGCATCGGGTGCTCCGCCGAAGTATTCGAGCAGGCGGGTGAAGCTCGCGGCGTCGCGGTAGGAGGGCCAAACGCGTTCAAGGGCGACGTCCTGAGCCGGCATGGTGTTTCCGAGCAGGACCATAATGGCTACTCCGATTGTCAGGGTAGGACGATGAATTCGCATGAAGAAATGAAATTATTTTAGGGAAAGTGGAATGGCAAGCATGGGCAGGAATTGGGCTAGAGATCCGCGCCTTCGGGCTCTAGCCGGACATTCTGGTAGCGGTGGAGACCGAGGAGGGCGGGGGGCCAGCCTTTGACCTCGGGGCGAATGAGGTAGGACTGGGTGCCGTGGAAAATGGGGGCGATGGGAGATTCTTCGAGGAGTTTTTGTTCGGCGGCAGCATAGAGGGCGTTGCGCTCGGTTTCATTCGCGGTGACGCCCGCGGCCTCGAGGAGGTGGTCGTAATCGGCATTCTTCCAGCCGGTGCGGTTGTTGCCGCTGTAGGAGAAAAACAGCTCGAGGAAGTTGTAAGGATCCACGTAGTCGCCGACCCAACCGGCGTTGGAGATATCGTAGTTGAGGCTCGCTTCGTCGTCGAGCCAGACGCGTTGCTCCTTCATAATGAGGGAGACGACGACCCCGAGTTCACGGCGCCACATTTGTTGGATGGCTTCAAGGAGCAGGCGGTCCTGGTCGCGGGAGCGGGAGATCACTGCGATGGGCGGAAAGTTTTTACCGTCGGGGTAACCTGCTGCGGTGAGGAGCTTGCGGGCTTGAGCGGGATCGTAGGTGATCTTGGTGGGAGAGTCGTAGCCGGCCGTTTGGGGCGGGGTCAGGCTGCCGGCGGGAAGTTCGCCCCCGGTGAGGACGTGATCGGCGAGGGCTTGGCGATTGATCGCATAAGAGAACGCGCGACGGACGCGAATATCGTCGAAGGGAGGCTTCGTTAAATTGAACCGCATGAAGCCGCTTTGGAGGAATGGATCGAGGCGCAAGAGTTCGGGTTGTTCGGCGCGGTAGGTGGCGATCTTGGTGAGAGGAATTCCGGAGGTGAGATGAAGTTGGCCGGAGCGAAACGCAGCTTCTTGGCTCGCGGTGTTATCGTAGGGGTAAAAGGCGATGCCGTTGAGGTGGGTATTGGCATCGTTGTGATAGTGGGGATTGCGCTCGGTGAAGAGGTGTTGGTTGGGGGACCAGGCGGTGAGGCGGAAGGGACCGTTACCGACGATGTTCTCCGGGCGGGTCCAGCGGTTATTGCGATCGATGGAACCGCCGTGGCGTTTGAGCACGTGAAGGGGAACAGGCCACGCGATGGGGAGGGTGAGGATCGAGGGGAGCGCGGGGGTCGGACGTTCGAGCTCGATGGTGAGGGTGGTGTCGTCGACGGCTTTTACGCCCACGGCGACAAAGTCGGGGTATTTCCCGGCGTTGAAGCCGACAGCGTTTTTGAAGGGGAAAAGAACGTAGGCGTATTCGGATGCGATCGTGGGGGCCAGGGCGCGGGCGAAGGAGTCGCGGAAGGTTTTGGCGGTGAGGGGTTCGCCGTCGGACCACTTGAGGTTAGGGCGAAGGTGGAATGTCCAAGTCAGCCCATCAGGCGAGGTTTCCCAGCTCTCCGCGGCGGCGGGGATGGGGCGGGACGTCTTTTCATCAATAGTGGTGAGGCCTTCGAAAAGGGCGTTAATGACCTGAAAATCGGAGAAGGCGGAAACGAGGTGGGGATCGATATCGCGCGGTTCCGCGCCGATTGCGAGGTGCAGGGTTTGGGTGGCGTTGCCGGAGGTGACGTTGGACGTGCGGGGGCTACAACCGGCGAAGGCGAGAGCGAGGGAAATGAGGGGGAGCCAGGCAGAGCGGTAAGATCGCGAAAGAAGCATTAAATGTAGGCAATGCTAGGGCGGATTGTTCTTCAAGGATTGCGATCAGTTGAAATCGAGCCACACCAGTTGGGTATGGAATGGTATTACGCGGTTAACGCAAAACGAGTGGGTCCAGTTTCAGAGACTAATTTTGCCCAATTAGTCGCCAATGGAGCGATTTCAGGGGAGACGCTGGTTTGGCACAAAGGACTGACGGAATGGGCGACGTGGGAAACGTTGGCACCGCAAACTACCCTGCCCCCGGTGGAAACTCTGGCGACGGCACCGCGCTTCGCCTCGGAGCAGTCGAATGACGAGATGGCAGGAGAAGCGTGGACGACGGAAGGGTTCTGGGCGGGATTGCAGGCGAATGGTTTCACGACCTCGGTGAGTGGTTGCATGGGACGTGCTTGGCAGGTTTACAAATCGGCGTTTTGGGCGTGTTTGGGTGTCACGGTGCTGGGCTACTTTATATTGATCGTGGCGGGACTGATTCCGCTGGTGGGATTACTTTCCAGCTTCTTTGTGTCCCCGCAGATCACGGCGGGATTGTTTCAGTATTTCGTCGAACGGATCCGCGGAGAATCTCCCGGGGTGGAAACGATTTTTGTGGGCTACAAACGCGGTTTCGGAACGTTGGCGGGTTTCGGATTGATGCAGTTGTTGTTCGCGATTGTGCCGGCGGTGGTGATGGCGGTGGCGCTGGGCAGCATGGGTTTGCTGGAAGAGAATGCCTCTCCGGATATCTCGGGGCCGGCGGCGGCTGGGGGATTTATCGCGATCGCATTCGCGGTGCTGGTGATCATCTACATCTACCTGCGAATTATGCTGGTTCCGGTTATCGTGACCGACTTGGGGGCGAGCCTAGGAGACGCATTGAAGTTGAGCTGGAGAGTGGTGGGGATGCGTTTCTGGACGACTTTGGGCCTGGCGGTGATTCTCACGCTCATGGCGCTTGCCGGAACCTTGGCCCTGCTGATCGGGCTGCTGTTTGTGATGCCGATGTATCCGGCAATTTTCGCGCAACTCTATGAGGATGCACGGATGTCGGCGGCCGGCGACCCCCCTGCAGCCTAGAAGGGAAAGGGGCGAAGAGGGGACGCCCCGCGAGTTTGGAGAAGAATCGCCAAATTTTCCCCTAACAAATCCGTTTTCTGGGCGTGAAGTTGATACCGGCTACTATGAATTCCCCCGGATCAACGCATGAAAATAATCCTCCACTCGTGGCTGAGGCGGTGCACGCCCACCAAGCGCAATTGTTGCGCTATGCGACCCCGTATCTGGGGGGGAGATGTGGAGCGGGCGCGTGATGTGGTGCAGGACACTTTTGTCAAATTGCTGGGGCAGCCGTGGGAGAAGGTGGAGGGGCATGTGGTGGAGTGGCTCTGTCGAGTGTGCCGCAATCGGGCACTCGATGTCTTACGCAAGGATGGGCGCGTGAGGGTGTTTGCCGACGGCGAGGTGGAACGCGTGCAGGCGAACTTCCCGCGGCCGGGAAAACAGCTGGAGGCGAACGAAACGAAGGTTCAGGTGCTCTCGCTGATCGACCGGTTACCGCCAAAGCAGCAGGAGGTGATTCGGCTCAAGTTTCAAAGTGGATTCAGCTACAAAGAGATTAGCCGAATCACGGAGCTGTCGGTGGGGAATGTGGGATTTCTAATTCATATGGCGGTGAAACGTCTCAAACAAGAGATGACCGCAGCCAAGGTGTGAGGGCGCACCAAACAGGAGATCTAAAATGAACGAATTGAAACTGACTGAAGATGACCCCGGCTGACGGCTTTTGCGTTGGGTGAATTGGAGGGAGCGGAAGCGGCAAAGGTGGCGGAGGCGGTGCGATTGGATCCGACTTTGCAAGCGGTGGTGGCGGAAGTGCAGGCTTTGAGCGAAACGATGGAATCGGTGCTGGGGGCGGAGCCATTGCCGACGGTCGAGGAATTTGAGCTGAAGCCGGAGGCCCACTATCCGATGCCGAGCAGCAAGGTGGTGAAGTTTCCTTATTATTGGGTGGCGGGTGCGGTCGCGGCGGCGTTTGCGGTGATGGTGCTGATTCAAGAAAAGGAGTTTCCCCTCGCTTTGCACCAAGAGGCGGTGGTCTTTGAAATGGATTTGGTGCCGGAGCCGATGGCCGCACCGGAGAGGGTCGAAGCTGAAATGGCGGCGGCGGCCCGCATGGCGAAACGGGATAAGAAAGTGTTCCCGGGACCGAAGAGTATGCAATATGCGTCGACGCCACCGATGATGATGGCAATGCCGCCGGACGATTTGGCGGCGACTGAAGGCTACGCTCCGTTGGCAGAGGCGGATTGGCAGCGGGTGCAGGACCATCCGTTTTCGACGTTTGCGGTGGATGTGGATTCGGCGAGTTATGCGAGTGTGCGCCGGTTTCTTAACCAGGGCGAACTGCCGCCGGTGGATGCGGTGCGGGTGGAGGAGTTGATCACCGCTTTCGACTACGACTATACCGCTCCGCAGGGTGAAGACCGTCCGTTTACCGCACAACTAGAGGTCGGGTCGGCGCCGTGGGCTCCTGGACACCGATTAGTGAGGGTGGGTCTGAAGGGTCGCGAGTTTGCGCCGGGCGAGCGGGCAGCGGCAAATTTGGTGTTTCTACTGGATGTTTCGGGGTCGATGAATACGCCGCAGAAGCTTCCGCTGGTGAAGGAGGCGATGCGACTTCTGGTCGGCAAGCTGAGGGCGGATGATCGGGTGGCGATCGTGACTTATGCGGGGGCGTCGGGCTTGGCGTTGCCATCGACGTTGGCGAATCGGCGGAGGGAAATCTTCGTGGCGTTGGATGCATTGCAGCCAGCGGGATCGACCAACGGATCCAAGGGTATCCACCTCGCTTATGATATTGCAAAGGCGAATCTGGTGGTGGGGGGGATTAACCGCGTGATTCTGTGCACTGACGGTGACTTTAACGTGGGCACGACCAACGAAGGCGACTTGGGCCGATTGATTACCGAGAAGGCGAAATCGGGGGGGGGCTTAACGGCGTTGGGTTTTGGAACAGGTAATTACCAAGACGACACGATGGAGCAGATGGCGAATAAGGGGAACGGAAACTACGGCTACATCGATTCGGCGCGGGAGGCGCGTCGATTGTTGGTTGAGCAGGTGGATGGCACGCTGGCGACGATCGCAAAAGATGTTAAGATTCAGGTGGAGTTTAACCCCACGCAGGTGGCCGCGTATCGATTGATTGGTTACGATAATCGCCTCAGGGCGAAAGAGGATTTTAACAACGACGAAAAGGATGGCGGAGAGATCGGGGCGGGGCATAGCGTCACGGCGCTTTACGAGGTCGTGTTGGCGGGGAACACCGCGGATGCGACGCGTAAACAAGTCGATGAACTCCGGTATAGCGGTGAGACAAGTTCGAAGGTGAGGGCGGAGGTGAATCACGAATTACTGACGGTCAAGATCCGAGCGAAAGCCCCTGATGGGGACGTGAGCGAGCTTTGGGAATTTCCCTTGGTCGATCGGGGGGCTTCCTTCGCCGCGACGACGCCTGACTTCAAATTTGCCAGTGCCGTGGCGGGGTTCGGGATGCTGCTGCGCGATTCCGCTTTTAAGGGGCAGACGACGTGTTCCCGCGTGCTCGTTTGGGCGGAGTCGGGAATGGCGAACGATGCAACGGGCTACCGGCAAGAGTTTCTCGATCTGGTGCGCAAGGCCGAGGTGTTGCACCGCACCGAACGCGGCTGATTCGGGTGCTTAGGCGCGACGCCGTCGACCGGATTGGAACACAAGGAAAGTGAGACCGAGGGCGAGGAGGGCGAAGGTCGAGGGCTCGGGGACGGGAGTGAATTGGAGCTGGAGAATATTGTCGGTGCCTTCGTTGCCATTGATGGTGCCGGAGGCGATAGCGAGGTTGAACAAACCGCCGCTACGGACGCCATTGATGCCGGAATCTAAGAGCAGCGCGAAGGCTTGAGTATCGAAGTTGGTGACGCCGCCGGTTGATCCAAGGATGTTCCAAGTGGAAACTTGGTTGGGGTCGAAGTTGGTGGCAACGGAGCCGTCAACATCGGAGATGAAAACGGTGAAGGGATCGATGGCGCTCGCGGTGATGTCGAGGGCACTAAGGAGTAGTGTATCGGAAATAATATTACCGCTATCGTCGGCACCGAGCTCGATGGCGAGTTTTCCGCCGGAAGCGAATTCGACGGGGCCTTGCAGCGTGAACTTTCCGATGGATTGCCCGGGAGTAATTTGGGTCCCGGTGGCGAAGGTGAGAGGGTTATTGAAATTGAGGGTGCCGTCGCCACCGAGGGTGCCGCCGGCGGTGCCGAAGTCGATTTCGACCAGAAGCTCGATGTCAGCGCCGATGATTAAAGTGCCGTTGTCGAGCGTCACACTCGGGGTGGGGAGGCCTTCGATTGCGGTCTCGTTACCGGGGGCTGGGATGGTGAAGAAGTTCGGGGAACCGAAGGCATTGGCGTTGTCGGCGAAGACGGTGGCACCGCCTGTAATGGTCGTGCCGCCGCGGTAGCTATTGTAGCCGGAGAGGCGTTGAGTGCCGAGACCGTTAATGGAGAGTCCGCCGTCGCCATTGATGGATCCTTCGAAGTCGTAGGAGTAGCCGGCCGCGGGGGAGATAGTGAGAGTGGTGCCACCGGGAAGTTCGACGCCTCCGGTGGAAGTGCTCATGAATTCGTCGTCGGATTCGGTGCTATAGAGGCCCGCAATAGTGGGGGCAGCGGAGTTGAAGAAGACTTGCTGGTTGTTGTCGATTTTCATGCCGAGCACACCGGTGCCGGCGGCGGTATCGGTTTGGATGTTGAGCATGCCGTCGTTGATGAAGATACCGCCACTAAACGTATTGGTGCCCGAAAGAGAGAGGGTGCCGTTGTCGGATTTGAGTAATCCGCCCAGATCAGAAATGACGCCCGAGAGTTCGAGATTGCTGTCGGTGAGACCGAAGGGCGTCTGCACATCAAGCCGTGTGCTCAAAACGATATCGTTGGGTAGATTGATGTCGGAGGAGCTAGGGTAGAGGGAGGGGACGCCCTCTTTGTCTAAGGAAAAGTAGGGAGTGTTGCCAAAGGCGGTGAGTGCCCCGGTGCCCAAGGAGGAGGCATTGGTGATCACGAGTTGTCCTGCTTCGAGGGTAGTGCCCCCGGAGTAAGTGTTGATGGCGTCGAGCTCGACCCTGGAACTAAATTCTCCCAAGAAGTTACGGAAGGTTCCGGTGGCGGGGACTTCGTTGTCGCCGATAACCACGGAATTCGGGCCTTCCAGCACCGTCGTGACGTTGAGGAAGCCGCCTTTGTATCCGGTGAATCGGTAGATGGCACTAGCGCTGGGGAGCGTAATGGCGCCGCTGAGGTTAACCCAGGTCGAGGTGCCCAAGTAGATTTCTGAATCGGTTGCGGTAAAACTTGAAAGATCGATGGGCTCGTTGAGCACCCGATTGGTGTTTCGATCGGTTGAATCGAAACCGATTATCCCGGAGGTGGTCGCGGAGTCAAAGTGACTGATGAAGCTTGCCGCCGTCATCGTAGTGTCCTGATAGCCGATGTATCCGGTTTCATTGAAACGAAACGTCGAGGTGCTGGGAATCGTCCCGGGAGTATGGCCAAAAATGATGGCGGAGTGTTGGGCTGTAACATCACCAGTGAAGCTGTTGCTACTTGAATTGACGTAGAGGGTGAGGGAGGAATCGGATCGCGAGATGACGTCGAGGCCGCGGGGATTCGCGCCATTATCGTTAAGAGTGGAGCCGAGAAACAGGGAACCCCCGCCATTACCGAAGCGGTAGTTGGTGCCCGTGGGCGTGATGGTGCCGGTGTATTCAGCAAAGGTGGCGGTGCCGATCGAAACCGCAGGATTAAACCCGGTGAGGTCGATCGGTCCGCCGTAGGTATTAATGGCATCGGCGGTGGGATCGGTATCAAGGCCGATCGTGCCAGCCGTCATACTGGGATTGAATAGAGCCAAGAAACTCGCCAGGGCAGTCGAACGTTGATCGGCGGTCTCTTCGATGAGACCGATATAACCGTATTCTTCGGCAATCAGGGCGCCGGCGGCCGGGCCCGCGGGCAGAGCGTCGTCGTCGCCGAAGATGACCACCCCATTTTGGGCGATAATGCCCCCGGTTACGGTGGTGAGGCCGTTGAAGATTACGGGACTGCTGCCGCTGACGATTAATTGAGAAGGCGAATCAGCTTCGCCGACGGTCCCCTCGAAACTTAAAATCCCTCCGTAGTTGTCGATATAGGTATCGTGCTCGAAAACGACGGTGCCTTGGAGATTGAGTTTGTTTTCCGCGCCGCCGGAAATCGATTCGTTGGTAAAGTCGAAATCCCCTTCCGTGGTGAGCGAGCTGCCGGTGACCCTGATGTTGTTCGCGATACTACGATCCCCGTCTACCGCTTTGAGGGAGGCGTAGGACTCGTAGTTGCCGAGTCCGCCCAAAATGATCTCAGCCGTCCCGAGTGCTTGATCGTTAGCGATGCCGAGGGTGCCTCCGATGAGGATGATTTCGCCGGAAAACGTCGTGCTATTGTCGTAATTGAAGAGGAGGGAACCGCCGCCATCGATGAAGACCGAAGTCGAACTGTGAAATGGTCCGGCCAGTTCCAGTTCGACTCCGTAGCCGAGCTGCCAATCGGTATCGGTGCCGGTGAAGACTGACAGGCTAGGATTGAAGTAGATTTCGGAGTTGTCCTCGACGCTGAGGGCGATCACCGCATTTTGGATTGTGAGGCTGCGTTCGGGGGAAAAGTCGGATCCGATCTTAAGGTTGGCGCGTTGTTGGAAAATGAGGGTGCCGATGTTGGCAGCCAGATCGAAGGTGATGTTGTGTTCTGCAAAACTATCGAAAGGGGGGGCGATGAAGACGGAGGCCGTGCCGTCGTTGGTGGGGGTGACGGCATCGAGCCAGTTTACGGTATCGGTCCAGTTGTTGTTTTGGTCACTTCCGACCCAAATCGCGGAGGGGATAAAAAATGGTTGTCCGCCTCCCGATTCGCTGGATCCATTGAACTGAGCGGAGCAGGTGCAAGCGAGCGTAAGCAAACTAGCTAGACCGGTGAGAAATCGCATAACCAAAGGTGATGGACAGTTTGCCGCGGATTGGCAAGGACTGACAATTGCTTGCGATTAAGCGTCGATGGCGTGGATGCGGACCACTTGCGCTCGGCCTTTGACGGAGGCGGGACCGAGTTCGCGACTGGAATAGGGGCGTTTCTTTTGCGCAGCCTGAAGGGTATCGTCGCTGACGATGAGGTCGGTGGAAAAGTCGGGGTTGCGGGTGAGGGACTGCAGGCGAGCGGCGAGATTCACCCCATCGCCGATGACGGAATAATTGAGGCGGCGACTAGAGCCGATGTTACCCGCGATGACGTGGGCGGTGTTGATGCCGATGCCGAAGCCGAGGGGGGGCTGGCCTTCGGTGGCAAGTTCGGCGTTGAATCGGGCCAATTCACGGCGCATGGCGAGGGCGGCATCGATAGCGCGATTGGCGCAGTCTTTGGCGGGAACGGGGGCACCAAAGAGGGCCATGATTTCGTCGCCGATAAACTTATCGATCACGCCGCCTTCGGCTTCGATAGCCTGGCTCATGCGGTCGAGGTAGCGATTGAGCAAGGTGACGACATCGCGCGGGGGCATATTCTCACTGAGGGTGGTAAAGCCGCGAAGGTCGGCAAAGAGGATGGTGAGTTTGCGTTCTTCGCCACCGAGTGAGGAGCCCTCGCGCATGAGCTGGGCGGCGACCTCGGGGGACACGTTTTTATCGAGAAGATCACGGACTTGATCGCGTTCGGCCAGGCCGGAACTCATATCGTTGAAAGAGTGTGCGAGATCGCCCAGCTCGTCTTCCCGGTTGAGTTCGAGGCGGGCAGAGTAATCGCCGGATGCGATCACTCGGGTGTGGGCCGCGAGAGCTTGGATGGGCTGACTGAGGCGCCGGGCAAAGCTGAGCCCGAGAATACAGGCAAAGACGAGGCCGCCGGCGGTGATGAGAAGGATGAGTCGACTCAGGCGGCGAGCGGGGGCGAGTTTCTCGTCGAGGGAAAATTGCAGTGCGGTGGAGAAGGTCGCGCCGGACTCGAGGGTGGTGGGGAGAATTTTGACGAGGCTGGAATCACCGGCGAGATCGAGGGTGTGGATTATGTTGGGATCAGCCGGAAGACTGGGGAGCATTTGTGCGAGTGCGGTGCGAGCGGCGTCGGGCAGGCTGGAGGCAACGACGCTGCCGGTGGAGTTGCTGAAGCTGACTTCGACGGCGGTCATCTCGTGGAGTGTCTTCGCGAGGGCCTCATCGACGCGGGAGCCGACCACCCACCAAGCGACGATGGCGGGGGCGCGGATCGGGACCGCGACGATGGCGTAGAGTTCGCGATTGATCTCGATGTAACCAAATGCGCGGGCCTCCTCGCTCTCATCGGCGCGAAATACGGTTTCGGTAAAGTCGCCTTTCCCTGCGGCGGCGGTGGTGGCGGTAATAGTGAGACCGTCGAGGTCGACCCAAGCATTGAGGTCGGCATCGATGCGGGCACTGGCCGAAGCAAATGCGGATTGGAGCGTTTGCGGATCTTCGATGAATTCGAAGTAGTTTTGTCGGAACGCGTAGTCGCTGGCGACAGCGATGGCACTGGTGGCGATGAGACTAATGCGTTCGGAGGTGACGCGTTGGAACGCGATCGCGGCGACGCGTAAATCCTCGGCAATTTCGGCGCGGGCTTCGCGCTGGTTGACCGCATCGACGATGAAGTAGGTCGCGATCTGGGTCGTGGCGACGGCGAGTAAAAATAGCGTGAGCAGCTTGGAGCGGAAACTGCGAAACTTGATCATAACTGCTCCGGTGATGCCGCAAGTTTTAGTAACCTTTGCCGCCGGGGGTGGGGGCGCGTCGGATGCGACGGTCGGGGCGCAGGCGAAGCTCTAGACCTAGAGCGTTTTCGCCGGCGGTGAGGGTGACATCTTGCTCGTGCGTTTTGCGGAGGCGGGGAGTCCACGCTTCAAGTTTGTAGCGCCCGGGGGGAAGATCGGCGAGGGTGGTGCGTCCGGCGTCGTCGGTCAGGGAGAACCAGGGGGAGTCGATGACGACGACGTAGGAGAGCATCCAATCGTGGATGTTGCAGCCGACGGGAACGAGTCCGGCCTGATCAAGGACAATGGATTCGGCCGTGTTGCCTCCGTGGAGGGGAATATCGAATTTGGAGGGACGGGAGAGGGAGTAGACGTGGTGTTGCACGTCGTCGAGGTTGGGGAATTTAACCTCGGTGCCGGTCCGCACGGCGATGATGTAGGGATTAAACTCTTCGTCTTTTTGTTCGACGACGGCGGTGAGGCTGCCGGGGGCGGGGAGCGCAGGGAGGGGGGCTTCGAGCGGAGTGAGCCAGACGACTAGCGTGGAGACTGGTTTGGCGTTTTGATCTTGGGCGGTCACTTGAATCGAACTGGCCGCGGCGATGGACACGGCGGAGCTGATTGCGCAAACCACAACGAGGAAGAGGTTAAAACGCATGGATGTATTGGAGGCTGAGGATGTCGTTGTAGTAAATGTGACGCTTCACCTGGCCGACTGATTTCGAGAAATTGGCGCTCACGGCAATGGCGCTGTGAGCACTCAGTGCGCGGGAAATGCTCAGGTGGGCCGCGGTCGTTTCGCTCACGGTTTGGTAGGGGAACCAGTCGCCGCCGAAGATGCCGTCGAGCCACTGGGTGGTGCCGGCGAATTCGGGAAAACTGACTCGGCACCATGAAACGAGATCACCCTTCCCTCGGGCCAGGCTGGCAGAGACGCGCCAGCTTTCGTTGAAGTCGTAGTCGGCGCTGACGCGGAACATTGGTCGCGTGGTCGAGAAGGCGGCGCGGCGGGCGTCGTGGCGCTCGAGTTCGGCGGAGGCTTGCCAACGGAGTGACGGCGTCAGGCGTTGCGAATAGGTGAGTTTACTCAGGATGAAGTCACTGGTGCGTTCTTTGGTGGAGGCGAAGCGACGTCCGGCTTCGACGGCGAAATCAATGGTCGGGGCGTAGGGGCCGAAGCCAAATTTGCGACGAAGACCGGCGCGCACTGATACCGGGGAAAGGTCGAGACCACTGAATTTTTCCCAATGGCTCGTGCTGGCGTTGAAGCCGAGGTTGCCTTGCCAGTCGCGGTTGATGACGCGAAGGCTGGAAAAATTCACCTCGGCGGTGGCCGCGGAGTCATCCTTCTGCTCGCGGATGGAGTTGCTGGTGTTGTTGTCCGACAACACCCCGACGGTAAGAGTCGGTGAGCCGGGCGTGGCAATGACCAGGAGGGTGCTGATCAGAAATAGGGCGAGGCGAAGCATGGGGGGACCCGGTCGGGCAGGCTTACGGTTTGAGCAAAGGTTTGAGGATGGTCCAAACGTTTTCCGCAACGATGGTGTGGCCGGTGGGAGATGGGTGAATGCCATCGGGAAGGTTGAGGCGGGGGATGCCGCCAACGCCCTCGAGTAGGTGGGGGATGAGCGTCGCGTCGTTACCGGCAGCCAAGCGGGGGAAGATAGCCGCAAATTGTGGGGCATAGTCGCCCATGCTGGGTGGCATCTGCATGCCGGCGACGAGGACGATAACCTCAGGGTTTTTTGCGCGGACGCGAGCGATGATATTTTGGAGGTTGTCGCGAAGCAGATCGAGGGGGAGGCCGCGCAGGCCGTCGTTGCCGCCGAGCTCGAGGACAAAAACGGAGACCGGCTGGCGGAGAATCCAGTCGATGCGACGAATGCCGCCAGAGGACGTCTCGCCACTGAGACCCGCGTTGATGACCCGGTAAGACAGGCCGGAATCGGCGAGTTTCTGCTGGATGACGCCGGGGAATGCTTGCGTGGTGGGATCGTCGAGTCCGTAACCGGCGGTCAAACTGTCGCCGAAGAACAGGATATTCGCAGGTTTATCCGCTGCAAAAGCGAGTGCAGGAGCCAGAACGATGAAGAATAGAGAGATTAAAAGCCGAAAGTGCTTCACTATTTGCACAATAGAGGACGCCGTATTTGGTTCCCGGTTCCTTTTATGAGTGTGCATACGATGTTGAAAGTCGAGTCCCTGACCAAGTCTTATCCTACCGCCAGTGGGATGCTGACGGTTTTAAAATCTGTGAGCTTCGATATGGAGCGAGGTGCTTCGTTGGCGATCTTAGGGCCATCGGGGAGTGGGAAGACCACGTTATTGGGGCTTTGTGCGGGATTGGATCGACCCTCGAGCGGCAGCGTGATGGTGGCGGGTGAGTCGATCGGCCAGATGAGTGAGGATGAACGGGCCCGAGTGAGGAATGAGCACGTGGGGTTCGTGTTCCAGAATTTCCAGTTGGTGCCGACTTTGACGGCGGTGGAGAATGTGCTGGTGCCGTTGGAATTACGCGGAGAGGGCGGTCGCGCGGCGGAGAAGATGGCGGCGGCGCTCCTGGCGCGAGTGGGATTGGGCGAGCGAATCGATCATTACCCGGTGCAGCTCTCAGGGGGAGAGCAGCAGCGAGTAGCGTTAGCGCGAGCATTTATCAATGCGCCGAAGATTTTGTTTTGCGATGAGCCTACGGGGAATCTCGATGGAGCGACGGCTGATACGGTGGTCGAGCTGATCTTCGAACTGAACCGTGAAAAGAGCACCACGCTGGTGATGGTGACCCATGATCTGGAGCTAGCGGAGAAGTGTGGCCGAGTGCTGCGACTGCGCAGCGGTGAAGTGGTAACGGGGTGATTACGGCGATGAACTTTATCTTCAAAATGGCCTGGCGGGATTCCCGGGCTTCGCGGCGGCGGTTGGTTTTGGCGTCGTTTTCAATTGTGCTGGGAATTGCGGCGCTGGTGGCGATTGGGTCGTTTAACAATAATCTCATCTATGCCATTAATGGGCAGGCCAAGACGCTGCTGGGCGCGGATCTGCGAGTGCAGACTCGGAGTGAGTTTTCGGCAGAGTTAACTCAAGCGCTGGATGATCTCGGAGGGCGACAGGCGGGGGAGATAGCGCTTTCGACGATGGTCGTTTTTCCCACGGCGGAGAATCGGACGCGGCTTGCCTCGATGCGGGCGTTGGAACCGGGTTACCCGTATTACGGCGAGTTTAAAACGGTGCCGGCTGATGCTCCTGCTCGATTGGCCAAGGGGGGACTGGTCGCGATTTTAGAGGAGTCGTTGATGGCGCAGTTCAATGTGACAGTGGGAGATGAAGTTAAACTTGGCACCAAGATGTTCACTGTGGTGGGGGCTTTAAAGCAGGTTCCCGGTGACTCCATGGCCGTCGCGATGTTGTCGCCTCGGGTTTTTGTGCCCCGGGCGAAGCTGGAGGATACGGGCCTACTGGGGCCGGGAAGTTTGGTGCGGCATCGACGTTATATTGTATTTGACGACGACCGAGATCCGCTCGCAGTCGAAAAGGAGTTACGCCAGCGCTTTGTGGACGAGCGTTTGAGCGTCGATACGGTGGAAGAGCGCAAGCGCGAGCTGGGTAATGGACTCACCAATGTCTATCGGTTCCTGAGTCTGGTGGGATTCGTGTCGTTGTTTTTGGGCGCGATTGGCGTGGCGAGTGCGATTCACGTGCACGTGCGGCAGAAGATTGCCACGGTGGCGGTGCTACGGTGTCTGGGGGCGAGTTCGCAGACAGCTTTTGGGGTTTACTTGGTGCAGGGCTTGGGGCTGGGACTCATCGGTGCGTTGGTGGGGGCGGTATTGGGGGTCGGCGTGCAAATGACTTTGCCCGCGATGGTGGGGCAATTGCTCCCCTTCGAGGTAGAGTTTTTCGTGGCATGGGGACCGGTCTTTAAGGGAGTGGTGGGAGGCTTGGTGATTTGTGTGCTGTTCACCTTGTTACCGCTGTTGACCATCCGCCGGGTTTCGCCGTTAGTCGCGATTCGGGCGCAGTCGATTGAGTCGGTCGGACGTGATGATCCGTTGCGGTGGGTGGTTTTCGGCTTGATCGGATTGGCGGTGACGGCCTTCGCCTTGATGCAGGCACCTTCGTGGGAAATCGGGCTGGGATTCGTCGGGATGTTGGCGGTGAGTTTTGCGGTTTTAGGTGGTCTCGGGAAGCTCGTGGCTTGGGCGGCGCGACGGTTTATGCCGAAGCGGGCTCCCTACGTTTTACGACAGGGGATCGCGAACCTTCACCGGCCGAACAATCGCACGGTGCTGCTGCTGTTGGCGTTGGGTCTGGGCACGTTTTTGATCGTTACCCTAGCGCTAACGCGTTCGACGCTGCTGACCCAAATTGAAGGAACTGGGGGAGGTGATCGTCCGAATCTTTTATTCTTCGATATTCAGGACGATCAGATCGAACCGTTGCGTGAAATTCTGAATGCGCAGGGGGCCCCGATGCAGGCCGATGCGCCGATCGTGACCATGAAAATTGCGCGAATAAACGGACGCACCATCAACGAGGTAGTGCGGGATAAGTCGCTGGACATCGCGGAGTGGACGTTGCGTCGGGAGTATCGTTCGACGTTTCGTGATCACCTCAATGAGCGAACGGAAAAAGTGGTCGAGGGGGAGTTTATACCGCGGGTTCAGGCGGATGTCGACGTGGTGCCTATTTCGATGGAAGTCGGCGTGGCCGAGCAGATGAAAGTCGAGCTGGGCGACGAGATCGAATGGGATGTGCAGGGCCTGCTAATGATGACTAAAATTACAAGTCTGCGAGAGGTTGAGTGGCGGCGGATGGAGCCCAATTTTTTTGTAGTTTTCCCGGCCGGAGTATTGGAACCCGCACCGAAGTTTTATGTGGGGGCGACGCGGGTCGGCGATCCGGCGCACTCCGCGCAAGTGCAGCAAGCCGTAGTCACCGCTTTGCCGAACGTATCGGCAATCGACCTGCAGCTCGTCATGGAAACGCTGGACGGGATTTTTGAGAAGGTTCAATTCGTGATTCAGTTCATGGCGTTCTTCACGGTAGCGACGGGAATTATCGTGCTCGCCGGGGCGGTGATGAGCGGACGATTCCAGCGGCTGCGCGAAGTGGTTCTATTGCGAACTCTCGGTGCGACGGGGCGGCAACTCTGGCAGATCCAATTGGTGGAATATGCCGTGCTTGGCGCCCTCGCAGCTTTTGTCGGTTGTGGACTCGCTGTAGTGGGTAACCTGTTACTAGCGGAATTCGTTTTCAGCACGACGGGTGTCTTGTCGTTCACGACGTTAGGCGTCGCATTTTCCTCCGTCATGGCGATCACGCTGGCGACGGGTTTGTTTTCGAATCGTGGCGTCACCAATCACCCTCCACTCGAGGTGCTGCGGGAGGAGGGGGGATGAGCCGATTTGGGTTCACGAACTATCGTTTTGAGGCGATAGGGATCTCGTAAACTTCGATCAGGCCCACGCCGTCGGCGGCACTGGTTTTTTTTTGCTCAGCTGGAGGGGGTAGACTCCGGGGGCGAGTGTGGTGAGAAGCGCGGCTTCCGTGGTGCCGGGGTTGAGGGTAAAGGCACCGACGGTGGTGGCGCTTGCCGCGATTTCGGCTGAGTTGTCATTGGTGCTCCAGTCATCGTTTTCTGCGATAGGAGTATTCGGGTCTGTCTGATTGAGCAGACGGAGAATTGGGTCGGTGGCGGTCTGTGGAATCTGGAAGGATGCGAGAGTGGGACCTACGCCGCGGAGGAGGAAGGTGCGAGGCGCATCGGCTACAACGAAGCCGGCGACCATCAGATTATTGCCGTCGCCGACGTTGGCGCGGGTGGAGATGTTAACGAGGCGCCAGGACGCGCTGGGAATGGGATCGGTGGGATCGGCTGAGACGACGAAACCGATCACGGATTTGTAGCGCGGGAGGGCTTCGGCGAAGTAGTCGTCACCGAAGATCGTGCCGACTTTGGGATCGCCCCATTTGGATGAACCACGGCGCAGAATGGGTTCGTAGTTGGTGTTTTCGGAAAGGTTGGTGCTGTTGCTGAGACTTAATAAGAGGGTTTCAGCGGTGTCGCGATATTTGATCTGACCGGTGAGGCGGTAGAGGTCGATGGCGGCGGAGGCAACGATGGCGGCGGCGGAGGTATCTTTGGGGTTTTGCGAATTCACGGGCGCATCGAAATCGGAGTAGGGAATGCCGTCGGTCGACTGGGAACTGAGCGCCCCCATGAAGTAGTCGAAGCACTTTTCGGCGCGCGTGAGCATCCGGGGAAGGGAGGTGTAGCGATAGACCATCGCGTAGCCGTAGACGGCCCAGGCCTGACCGCGCGACCAGGTAGAATCGGGGGGCCAACCTTGGTGGGTGCGCTGGTATTGCACGCTGCCATCGGTGTTGTAGCCGATGACGTGGACACAGCCACCGTCGGCACGGATGTTTTCGGTCCAAGTGCGATCAGCGTGAGCAACAGCGTGCGCGGTGAGGGTGGCGTTGTTTTCTAATGCTCCGACGTAGAGGGGGAGTTCTAGGTTCATCATCTGGTCGATATTGACCTCGAAAATAGGGTCATCGGGATTGGGGGTGGAGTCTGTGATGGACGGGGAGTCAACGGGGTTGGAGGAACGATTAGTCCATGAACGATAGCAGCCGATGGTGGAGCTGAAGCGTTGGGTGTCGAAGTTGTTGGCGGTGGCAACAAGGCTCGAGCGGAAGGCGCTGTTCGATTTGCCAGTGAGTTCGTAGCCGAGACCGAAACTGTAATAGATCTGGAAGCCTTGATCGTTGTCGGGATCGAAAACGTTGGCTTGAGGGGAGTTGGTCCAATTGGTGGCTCGGGTAGCCCAACTGGCGTCACCAGTTGTCTCATACAAGCGCCAGAAGAGGCCCGGCACGAAACCGCTGGTCCAGGCGGTGCGAGATTCGTCATCCCATACGCCTGCGGTGTTCGAGTAATCCGTAAAGCGCGAAAAGGAACTCAGGTAGGAATCAGCGAGGGCCGCTGATTTAGTGAGCGAGTAGTCCAGTGAGTGGCTGAGCGTATCGGTTGTTTCCGAAGCGAAAACAGGGGTTGATGCGATGGATATCGCCGCGAACGAAATGAGAGCTCAGAAGTGCACGTGGAGAGGAGTTTGAGGATGAATTGACGTTTCCTCGCCCGAGCACCGATGCCTCGGTCGAGGCAGATTGATTTCATCAGATTTCCACGAATTGCGCTAGTTATAAATATTAAAAATCGAGTCGTGTTTTGCTCAAAATACGAGACGAGTGGCGACGCAGTTGTGATGAGCTTCAATTTCCCATGCGGATGGAGAAATGGGTTACTTCTGCCAGAGGCCCTGCTAAGTGCCGCCCAGAAGTAGATCTCGAATTTACCGCCCCGGGAATCTTTATGGCGGGGGTTCGATTTCCCCCCGGTTTCGGTGAATGCCACCAAGGCGCGGTCGAAGTCCTTGACGACTAGATAGGAGCGAACGGTGGACTGCTCAGATTCCTGCATGGGAACCCGAACTCCATCATGCCATCAATTAATCTTACGGTGGTGCGGGCATTGCCCGGCGAGGGTATTTCCGGTTCGAATTCCAAAGCTTGATTTACGGCGTAAGTCTTGCAGGCGATATCGATATCTGAGGCGACGATTTCGAGGCATTAAACCTGTATGAGGTAGAGAAGTTGAGGAGGAGGCCGTCCCAATTATGCTAAAGTAAGACACAGGCATCCCACAGAGTGATTGAGAAAGAGGTTGGAGTTGGCCAGGTTCACCGAGCGGGTTAACGGTTGGGTGTGAAAAAAAAGAACCCAAAAGAGACCAACCCCAACCAAAGGTAAGCACACCATACTAGCCCAACTTTGCAATCTGATATCGGGCTATCTGGTGTCCAAGCTGGCGCTCGTAGACCGGGGTCGATACCAAGGTGCGCACCTTCAGCGTATGGATCCACGTGGTGGCGATGGTCTACGCGCAGCTCACGCCCGCCATCGGGCTCAATGATGTGTGCGACGCGCTGCGCCACCACTGTGGCTGGCGGGCTCGCATTCGTGGGGCGACCCCGCCAAGTCGCAACGGACTGTCGCATGCGGGCAAACATCGTGATGCGGTCATGGCCGAAAAGCTATTCTGGGGCGTGCTCGCGCATCTGCAAAACCTGCAACCGCGCTTTGGAGACGCTTCAACGGTGTCCGTGAAGAGGGTCAGGTCTGTTGCTGAGCAATAGCTTAGGTTGAGATGGCGGGCCGCTAAGCGGCTTATGTATTAATTTAATGGAGACGACGTAAAGTAAACATCACGTCCTTACGGCAGTTGCATAGAGGGCCAGCTGGCGCGACGCGGATGTCTAGAGCATGGTTTGCGGCCCGTTGCGTGCCCGTCACGGCACTTTAAGGGTCGTGTTGTTCGTTGGGCATTACTGGGCTATTGCCTTCAGCTTTAATCATAAAAATAGTTGGTAATCAACTAGATAGGGTATTGTTATGGTCGGCATTATTGCTAAGATTTACGGCATGTCGTTTACTTCCTCCGCTTGTGTCGATGATTTTTTCATGCAGCCCGCCGATCATCTTTTGCGCCACTATACACGCAGCCGGCGCCAGCAAACGGATGGGTTTACCGATGAGCTTTTCTTGCGCTCAGGGGTGCTGCGCGCGTTGGAAGGCGACGAGTCTGGGCGGGCGTTTCTGCAGACCTTGGCTGATCAGCCCAAGGTCCAGACTCTGGCTCGGAGCACTTGGTTTGATGCGTTTCAATCTTCGCGTCGATTGAGTCTGATCGCGGAGGTGGCCGAGAACAGTTATTACCATTTTGAGCGCGAACTCGCGCCACGTGATTGGCTCGGTGCCTTTGAGGAACTCAAGGACTTTCCAGTGTGGGCAGTCGATGGCCACCAGACCAAACACGCCTGCCATGCCACCAAGGACGCCAAGGGCGCGCACGTGCCTTCCGGGATGATTTACGGGATGTGCCTGCATCACGGATTGATGCGGCCCATGGCGCGCTACTACGGGGACGGCCAACGGCCCCATGAGTGGTCGATCTTCAAACAAAACTGGCGGTCGTGGCTCGTGCAGGACTCCCGGGCAAGGCATGCCCATCTTGGTGGTCGATCCGGCCTACATCGATAACCAGTTCTGGGCGCTCGAGAAGATCCACCAGCAGGCGATGGTCATCACCCGGGAGAAGCAAAATATGAAGCCGACCCTCTACGATAACAATGCATTTGACGGTGAGGATCCAGTCAACAAAGGCGTGCTCAGCGACGAGTTGGCCGGTTACAGCAATGCCGCCTTGCGGCGGATCTGTTACCGTGATCCGGCCACCTGCAAGGATTTCGTTTTCATCACCACATGCAACAGCCTGCGGCCCGGACTCATTGCCCTGCTCTACTTCATGCGCTGGAAAATCGAGAAGGCTTACGATGTCTTCAAAAACAAACTCAAGGTCCGCAAAGCCTGGGGCTCCGGCGAAACCTGCGCGATGACGCAGGCCCACTTCGTCGCCCTGCTCCACAATCTGCTCACCCTGCTATTGGCTCGGTTGGAAAAAACTGGGCTCCAGCAAAACGCCGTGGAGAAGCGCGCGGCCAAACGCTTCGAAAAGACCCCGCAGGACAAGCGCGTGCCGACTCACGAAATGATCCGTCACGCCTTCCCCCTGACCTGCCAATTCATCCGCATCGTTCGCAATGTCTTTCGCCAGAAAATACCCTGGGAGGATGCTTATCTCCTCTTTAAGCAACGGCTCCATTCATACCTCTGACTATCTTCCCGGACACCGTTGGTGACGGACGAAAGGGGCGCGGGCTGACGCGTCGTTTCAAGCGCACCATCCACGTGGTCGACTCGACCACCATCCAATTGGTGGCCTCGTGCGTCGACTGGGCTAGGCATCGTCTTCGCAAGGCCGCCGCCAAGTGCAATCTGCGACTAGACCTACACAGCCTTTTGCCGCGCTTCGCCATCGTCGATACCGCTCACCACAATGATAACGCCCGGGCCCGCGAAGTCTGCGCGGGCATCCGCGCCGGGGAGATCGTTATCTTCGACCGTGCCTATGTCGACTTCGCGCACCTCTTTGATCTGGGGGTGCGCGCGGTCAGTTGGGTCACGCGTAATAAGGAAAACCTCAAGTTTCGCGTGGTTAAAAAGCGCTTGCGTCGACCTTGCGGTAGCATCCTGCGCGACGACGAAGTCGTCCTGATCAAGGCCAACTCCCGCAGGGCGTATCCCCAGCGGATGCGCCGGATCACCGCGCGGGTCGAACTCGACGGCAAAGAGGTGGTGATGACGTTTTTGACCAACAACTTCGAGTGGGCCCCGGCCACCATAGCCGACCTTTACCGCAGCCGCTGGCAGATCGAGGTGTTCTTCAAA
>Ga0075118_10000536_pt1 | contig 33608 bp, 27 predicted proteins | sample AntAceMetag02UKE_FD_69794 | JGI IMG/M metagenome (GOLD analysis project Ga0075118, IMG submission 69794) | Saline lake microbial communities from Ace Lake, Antarctica - Antarctic Ace Lake Metagenome 02UKE | ecosystem: Environmental > Aquatic > Non-marine Saline and Alkaline > Saline | place...
CGCAAAGAGCAATCCGCAGAATCTGGGTGAATTTCCACGGATATTAATCGGGGGAAAAGATTGTAAGCAGCCGTATTCGTCCAGTCTTTTGAATATTTCTGCAATGAGTTACGGCTCTTTGAGCAAGAACGCTGTTTTGGCTATGAACCAAGGGGCCAAGATGGGTAATTTTGCACATAACACGGGTGAGGGTGCCATTAGCGATTATCATTTGCAGCCCGGGGGAGATCTCATTTGGCAAATAGGAACAGGTTATTTTGGGTGTAGAACAGAAGATGGGAAATTTAGTCCAGAGATGTTTGCCAAAAATGCGGCACAAGACAGTGTTAAAATGATTGAGATAAAGTTATCCCAAGGTGCTAAGCCAGGACATGGTGGAATTCTTCCTGCTTCGAAGAATACGGACGAAATTGCAAAAATTAGGGGTGTAAAACCGCATATTGATGTGCATTCTCCGCCTACGCATTCCAGTTTTTCTTCACCAGAAGGTTTAATGGAGTTTGTGCAACTGCTTAGAGATAAATCGGGAGGAAAGCCAGTTGGTTTCAAGCTGTGCGTCGGTAAAAAAGAAGAGTTTTTGTACATATGCAAAGCCATGATTACTTCAGGAATTAAACCTGATTTTATTACTGTTGATGGAGGAGAAGGCGGAACAGGGGCTGCACCAGTAGAATTTTCAAATTCACTAGGAATGCCTTTGAGAGATGGACTTGCGTTTGTAATTGATACCTTGAAGGGATATGATTTAAAGAAAGATATAAAAGTTATTGCATCAGGTAAAATATTTGGCGGATTTGATATTGCTAGGGCAGTAGCTTTGGGCGCGGATATGGTTGGGAGCGCGAGAGCTATGATGATGTCTTTGGGCTGTATTCAAGCATTGCAGTGTAATAATAACACTTGTCCAGTTGGAATTGCAACACAAAATAATATGCTTATGAAAGGATTGGACGTTGAGCAGAAAGCGAATCGTGTTGCAAATTATCATGAGGGAACTATGAATAGTTTTAAAGAGCTAATGCTTGCTGCTGGTGCTAGCGAGCCAACGGAGCTAAAACGTATGCATATCCATCGCAGAGTTAGTATGAATACAGTGATGCACTACGATGAAATATTTCCACCAGTTGCAGAAGGCGCTTATCACATAGAGCACCCAGAATTGTTGGCTTTATAGCGGTAATTGGCAAACTATTTTAATTGGTTAGTAATACTGTTATTATCAGAGATAGGTAATAAATTGGGATAACTTTGCCTGTCCAAGAGCTTCTATCCTGTTCTTGATTCCCCTTACCTTAAATTTGATATGCCTTAAGCCTATGACAATTATTTTTGCCAGATTTAGCCTAATTATTCTATTTGTTACTTACTTCATGTGCTCATGCATTGAAACAAATAAGACAGATGACACTAAAGTTGAAAAAACCAATTGGCTGCGATTTGAAATAACAGAAAAAACCGATGTTGAATATCCTGATAATCCCGATATTGGGTTTCGCTCAAATTCCTATTCAAATACTTTTTTCAAATCTGGTCGTCTTAAATCGAAGGATTCCTTGCACTATCAATTTCAATTTGAACTTTCAAATGGAGATACATTGTTTTTTGAAGATGTTGACATAACAGAATGGATTCCTACAATTCCTAATCGCCTCAAAGAGGATGCTTATTTATCTGAATTAGCATTGATAAATCATGAATGGAACAGAAACCAAGTAAGTTTTGACCAAAATTATTTTAAGGTCAAAAATGAGAACATTCAGAGAGTTGATATAGCTCGAAATTGTTTGAATTCTTATTTGTGGGAAGTGATTGTCTACGAACAACTGAATAACACGGAAAAGCCCATAGCTCATGGTTGGTTTAATTTCCCAGAGCTTGAATATATGCAGTGTTTCTTGATTAAAAATGATACGCTTTATGAGCCCTTTAAGAATCATTTGGCGGACTGGAAAGACCCTGAAAGCAGAAGAGTAGAAGATGCTCTTTTGCGCACTGTAAAAGGATTTAAACAATGTTCTTTTGAAGATAAAAGCAATGAAATGTATCCAGAGACAGGAGAGCGTGCAAAAAAACGAAAAGAAGTCGTATTTCCAGTCGAATTTAGCACAATGCGACAGCTGCAAACAGACAGTACAACATTTGCAACCTTTAGTCCTCCCGGAGTTTACGATAGGTCGGATCCGCGAAAAACGGAGCTCGGAAGATTAAAAAACTTGGATAGTGTGCTTTTGAAGGAAGTAATGGTTAAGGGGAGTAGTGGTGTATTCAATGAATTGGAATTTCAATTCTCTGATCAATCTCGTCAAACTAATTTGATAATAGGTGGAATAGATTGGAATCAAATACCCACCTTATCCACCCAAGAAAACCACAAAGGATGGCAAAACTCTATGGGTTTTGGAAACCATACATTTTATGAAAATTATACTGATTTTCTAACTACTCAATTGGATCAAAATCCGTATTACGGATATTTTATTGATGGAGAAAAGAACTGGTATGATAGCCATAAAATTGGAGTTGATGGACCTCTCATGCACTTTGACAAGGTAAATCCAAAGCTTTTGCACGTTTGGCTGTTATCTTTCGAACGCCATGCATTAGTTGGACACTATACGATAGAAATAAACTAAAACTAGATTCAATTTACTAGGATAACATCTCAAGGGCGATTGATGGCTCTCGGTCTTTTCTTTAAGCACTGAAATTCAATTTTAGCAATTTTCCTAGTTAAGCTTTACTGAACAAACTCACACTTAACCGATTTTATGCAGTTGTTGATCTTGTTAGAGGTAAGATTATGGCAAAGTGTCGCTCTCAGTATAATGTCTCAAAATTAGTTACTGACTTATTGCTAGAAACACTATTCCGTAAAGAGAAACGCAATCTAATGGAAGGTAAAATGACTAACAAAATCGATTAATTCTCGCTGGAAGCAGTTTTTCAGGAAATTCATTTCAAGAATGTCTCGTTGTATGAATCATTTATTGCTAAAAGTGCTTCATTTAAAAGTACCTTTTTCCAAAAACGGGAATAGCACTCCGGATTTTGGAGTCTGTATAAATATCACAAAACCTAAAATCTTTGCAAACACTGGTTTTATAGGTTGTTTGAGGTGCATTGGCATTCCATTAGCCATCATGTAAAAATAAAAAATACTCAATCATGAAAAAAACATTAATCGGAGTTAGTTTGTCTTCTTCTTACTTACATTTTAAACGGTGTCAATTGATGTATCGGTTGAGCATTAAGCAGTTAAAGTTAATGGAATTTAAAATATCGATTTCAAACTATAAGGATAGAAGAAACTCTGCCATAAAAGTTAATATTAAAAATAATTTAGTATCCTTAATTGTATTGGTAACGCTAATGATTTTCGTTCAGACAATATATGCTCAGTCTATGGGAATAAGCAGTGGTGCTATAACTCCTGATTCATCATCTATCTTTGAGATGAGAACAACTACCAAGGGATTACTTATTCCTAGAATGAAAACAACTGAAAGAGACCTTATCAATTCACCTGCTAATGGTCTGATGATTTACAATACAACGACAAAGCAGTTCAATTTCTATGACGGAAGTTCTTGGAATATTTTGGAATCATATTCGAATAGCTTTAGCTCTGCTGCTGCAGGCTCAGATGATACGACTACTTCAACCTTAGATACGTTGGTTGGTGGCATGACACTTACTCCAGGTGCAGGAACTTATGTAGTCCATTTTAATGGTCAATGTGATATTCCTTCAACTAATAGCACAACTGCGTTTAATACCGCAACAGCAAAAACAGATTTAGATTCAATCTATACAGATATCATCGCTGTGCCAGTAACCGGTACACATGGTCTTACTTTTGGGTCTGGGGATACGCTTACTGCGGGGGTTTATTCTGTAACGGGAGCAATGTCTATCGCTGGTTCTCTTACTTTAGATGGAGGAGGCAACTCTAATGCTTTATTTATTATGAGAGGTAGCGCAGCATTTAACACATCAGCTGGAACTACCGTTACTTTGATAAACGGAGCCTCGCCCGAAAATATTTATTGGATTGCTCAAGATGCAGTTGGTTTAGGGGCTTCAACTGTGATCCAAGGAACTATATTTTCTAATACTGCTGCAATTTCAGTTGGTGCTACTTGCACAATAACTGGAAGGTTGTTAACGAAGGCAGGCGCACTTTCTTTTGGACCAGGAACACTTTCATTGCCAACGAATACTTCCTCTATCAATTTTAGATCATTAATTACTTTTATCATGTATACTGCTAGTGGTGGTATCGCGAATACCGGAGCATCAACCTATACAGGTGATATTGGCACCAATTTAGGCGCTATTACAGCTTTTACTGCTGCAGGTTGCACTGTTAATGGTACAATATATCAAGCAGGCCTAACCACTTTAGTTACGCCAATTTACCATAAGGCTACATTTAGCCTTTATCAAAACGGAGTATTAATATCTAATTCTGCCCGAACATTAAAAAATCCATCAGTCATTGATTTAGAAGGTATCGCTATCGTTCTGGCTGGAGAAACCATTGAGGTTAAATGGAGGATGGATACACAGAATTCTGACAATGGTCACATAGATATTGGTAATAGAATAATAACCCTAACCGAAGTTAGATAATCCTGATTATCTGACTTTCATTCATGATTAGAGTTTTAAAGTTTAAATCGTAATAACATGCCAGTTAATTTCAAAATTATAGAAGGCAAAAAACAGCTTATAATTAGTGTTTTTTGTATTTTCTGTAACCTGTTTTTATTAATAAAACAGGAAATAAAGGCACAATTTATTTCCAGCAATGGAGCTTATGTTTCTATTTCGGCTGGGACAATGATTGGCTTCGATACCATTAATGTTGATAATACAACAACTATAAATAATGACGGAACTATAAATACTTTTACTATTAACAATGCAGGCACAACACAAGGCAATGGCAATTATAATATTGCAAGTAATTTTATAAATACAGGAACGTTTATTAGTGGAACAAGCACGGTGAATTTAGATGGAACTGGAATTACAACCATTGGAGGTTCAAACGCAATAGAATTTTATAACCTTACATTCAATAATACTTTCGCAACATCTCCTCAAATTACATTAGGAATAAATGCAACGGCAAAAAATAACCTAACAATGACAAAAGGAAAGGCCAACCTTGCAGGGTTTACTCTTACGCTTGGAGCTGGAGCAGCTACACCAGGAACGCTCAATTATACTGAAGGATGGCTATATGGTGGCACATTTAAACGATGGTTTGATAATGTTATTTCTAATGCTATCCCGACATCTGCAGGGCATTTTCCAATGGGAACTTCTGTAGCTGATTATCGTCCACTATGGGGAGGATATTCTGCTGCCTTAACTTCTGGCGGAACAATAAGTGTTGTGCACAATCCCGTTTATCCCCCTGGTTCAATCTCGGCATCTCATACGGATTCCTCTTGGGCGGGTGGAACTGTATTAGAGGGAAGGTCCAATTCCTCCTGGGCTGTATCAACAGCAAATGGGTTAGCCTCAAGCGGCTCAAATATTTCTATACGGCTTGGTGGAACGGGCTTCAATCCTTTTAATCTTCTAGATGTTAACCTATCCTTATCGGCTGGTGTATTGGGCACATATGCTGCCTCTACAAATGACAACACTGCTCTAGAAGTAAACCGAACTGGGCTTTCGACAGCAGATCTGTCAAACACATTTTATATCGGTACAAAAAGTATTGCTAATTCACCGCTCGCTATTCAATTACTTTATTTCGATGCAAAATGCCATAATAGAAATATAAATATCAGCTGGGGGACAGCCTCAGAAAACAACAACGATTATTTTACATTAGAACGAACTCAAGATGGTATAAACTTTAAACTACTTGGAAAGTTTGACGGGGCCGGTAATAGTACTCAAACAATTAACTATTCCTTTATTGACAATGAACCATTGCAAGACATTTCTTATTACAGATTAAGACAAACTGATTTTAACGGCAAGGATGAATATTTTAATCTTGCCGCAGTGTCTTGCAGTCAGAATGATTTCCATAAATTTAAAATTTTCCCAAACCCTGCCGTCTCAAATGTCACAGTAACACTCGACTTGACCACAATAGATGCTGAGTCATATATTGTGTTTTATGATATTAGAGGTAAGGAGGTTATGAATATACAGCGCAAAGCCGATTTAAATAGACAGATTCGCATCGACATAAATGATCTTGAGCCTGGCTGTTATATCATGCGTTTAACTCATGGAGCTGATATTTATCAAAATGTGCGTTTAATAAAAACAATGATTTAACAGAGCATCAAAAAAGAGTTACAACAAGGTCCTTGCACGATCGGCATAAAAAAAACCCTACCAAATTAAATTGATAGGGTTTTGCATCTTGTTTTACTTAGTTATTTTATATCCACAAATGTGTAGGCTTTTCCTGCCTTACCAGCCCGGCCAGTTCTACCAATTCGGTGAATGTAACTATCGAAGGTCATAGGTAACTGATAATTAATAACGTGCGTTACGTCAGAAACATCTAGTCCACGAGCCGCAACGTCGGTTGCAACCAATACACGAACTTTACCTTGCTTGAATTTATTCAACGCATTCTGTCTAGCATTTTGAGTTTTATTTCCATGAATTTCATCAGCTTTAATTCCAATGTTGTTCAGCATGCTCGTCAATTTTTTCACTTTGAATTTAGCTTCCTCAAATATCAGTAGCTTATCCATTTGCTGAGATTCCATCAAATCAGTTAAGATCTTAAATTTGTCTTCTCCAGCATTAATGCGAATCACTTCCTGATCAATATGATCACCGGTAGTTTCTCCGTTACTTATTTTAACTCTTACAGGGTTATTCAAGATTTCTTTAATAAATCCTTCCTGTTTTCTATCTAGTGTTGCTGAAAACAGTAATGTATGTTTTCTACTTTTCATCAACTGCAAGGTTTTCTTAACGTCGTTAATAAAACCCATATCGAGCATTCTGTCAAATTCGTCCAACACCAATGTGTTTACGTTGTCCAACTTAAATGCACGTCTGTTTATAAGATCCAAGAGTCTGCCTGGAGTTGCTATAATTACATGCGGCGTTCTTCTTAGGTTTCTAAAATCACTATTGATATTAGTACCTCCAATAAAACACGAACTGTGTAAATTGAGTCCTTTGGTCATGGTCTTAAATTCATCTTGAATTTGAGTAGCCAATTCTCGAGTAGGGGCCATTATGAGAGCGTAAGTTCTGTTTTGAACTGGATGTTGAATCATTTGCTCAATCATTGGAATTAAAAACGCTCCAGTTTTTCCGGTCCCTGTTTGTGCAATGCCCAAAAGGTCTCTACCTTCTAATAAACTTTCTAGCGTTTTGTCTTGAATTTCAGAAGGACGTTCAAATCCTTTTTCCTTCAATAATGCTTTTAGTTTATCATTAATCGGTAATTCTTCAATAGTTCTTTCTGCTCTAAAGTCTTTTACTTTATCAGTATGCACTGCTTTCCTTGCAAGTAAGTTTGGATCTAGATTCGAAACTTGTTTCGCTTTTTGAGGCCGAGCTCGTCCGCCTTTATTAAAGCTTGGCTTCCCATTAGAGCTACTTGGTCGACTTCTGTTTCCGTTTTCACTTGAGTTGTTAAAACGTTTTTTTGGTTTGTCTTTTTTGTAATTTGAATTATTCATATAAAATTTTGCTCATACCAAATTTGGGGTAAGAGCTTGTTGTTGTTTGAGGTAATACTGCGCTGTACTATCTCGATAAGAAATTTGTTTTGATTTTTATTAGAAGTTTTCTCTGCCTGCGCAAGGTTTATGAAAATTTCTCTCTTTCCGTATTAAGAACTTCTAATTTTACGTTCTTGGAAATTAGATCTTGGAATTATGACCAAGTCTTTAATGGGTACAAAGGTAGGTTTTTATTACTAAGAATGTTAACATGGCTATATTCGTGTCCAAACATTCAAACAATGCTGCCAACTAAACGACTTTTCCAATATTCATTCTTACTAGTTTCTATAGCTGTTGCAATAGTTAGTTGTAAGCCGAAAGAAGACTGTAATGAAGGGCAAATTTGTTTGACAAATAGTAGTTCAACTAACACTAAGTTTTTTTATTGGTTTACTTCAGATCAACTTATAACCTTAGCTCCTGGTAATAAAATCTGTAACCAAACAGGACCTGTAAAAATTGTATCTACTCTAGGAGGTAATCAAGAAGCTACGTTTGGAAGTTATTCTTGTGTTGATGGAACAAGTGTAAGCCATTTAATGGAGTCGTGTAACGAAGAAGCGGAGTGCGAATGTTTTGGAGAGAACCTAACTAAATTTTGTGATAATGGATTGTTTGATCCTACTTCTGGAGAAAACAATGTCGACTGCGGTGGAAATTGCAGACCCTGCGACGAATTTGTTGATTTATGCGAATTATACAAGGATTCCATAACTATGGATGATCAAATGGGCGATAATGCTGCATTAACCTCAATTTTTGGCAGACGGGTATCAGGTAATTACATTGAAATGAGATTTGAATTTAATTCTAGCGGACCTTTTTTTAACAATAGAACAGCTATTCTTACCGCGAGAATTCATGCTGATAGTTTACCATTAGAAAGTAGAATTTATACCATAGGTAGCGGACAAGAAGAACTATCGCTGATTTACGATAGAGGAATTGTTTCAAGTTCTAAAGATTATTGGTACTCAGACACTTCTCAAACCGTTCAGTTGATCAAAACGGTCAATGGTGTTTGGCGATTGAATTTGTGTAATATCAGTTTTCATAATTTAAAATTCGACATTGAAAGGACTGCAACTTGCAGTGGTCAAGTAATATTTTCTAAAGCTGAATTGGAATTAGATTAAGTAACGTTTACTTTTTCTTTTTTTTCTTGCGTTTTTTCTCAAACGATTCGTTCTGTTCCATCAATGATTTCCAATCGTCTTTCCCATCGTCCGAAAATAGAATAGTAGCTTCTTTTTCGCCTTTGTCAATTTCAATTCTTGTAACCTTAATTCCAGTATAATTTTCGATGGCTTCTAAATAGTCACGCTCTTCTTTTGCGCAAAACGAAACAGCAGTTCCTTTTGATGTTCCACGACCAGTTCTACCAATGCGGTGCACGTAATTTTCCGCTACGTCAGGCATATCATAGTTTATTACCAAATCTACATTTGGAATATCGATTCCTCTTGCATTAACATCAGTAGTAATTAGCACTCGAATGTCATTTGATTTAAATCTATTTAGAATTTCGATCCGTTCCTGTTGTTCAACATCTCCATGCATACACTCAGTGGAAACCTGAACGCGCTCCATTGCAGACTTTACACGTTCTGCACGAACTCGAGTTCTGACAAAAACCAAGATTTTTAAATCTTCAAAATCTTTGATATAACGTTCCAAAAAGAAACGTTTATCGTCCATTTCAATAAATGCCAAAGCATGCGATACATTTTTAGAAACTGGATCTTTTGGTGAAAGTTGAATCCGTATTGGATTAGTAACGAGCGAATAGGCTAGCTTTTTTATCTCATCATTTATAGTTGCAGAAAAGAACAATGTCTGGCGATCTTCGGGAATATTATGCAAAACATCCTTAATATCCTTATAAAAACCGAGAGCTAGCATTTGATCGGCTTCGTCCAAAATCAGTGTTTTTAAATTTCTGAGATCAATGCTTTTTTGATTCAGTAAATCAAACATTCTGCCTGGAGTAGCGACCAAGATATCGATCCCACGATCCAAAGATTCTTTTTGTCCATCTTGATCAACACCACCAAAAACACTTATCGTTCGCACTTTTGTGTTTCTTCCCAAATCATGAAAAACCTTCGTGATTTGCAATGCCAATTCTCGTGTTGGAACCATAATTAGCGCTTGAATTCCGAGCTCTTTTTTGAAGCTTTTATTCTCTTGAACTTTATGAATGATTGGAATTGCAAAAGCTCCAGTTTTTCCAGTTCCCGTTTGCGCAACAGCAAGAACATCTTCACCATTTAGTATATTAGGGATTGCTTTAAACTGAATGTCCGTAGGACGTTTAAAACCCAATTGTTCTAGATTAGCCTTTATTTCTGAGCTGAGTGTGTAAGATTCGAATTTCATATCAGTTGCAAAGTTAGAAGGTTGGTTGGAAGGTTGGAAGATTGATTATTGAAAATTATGACCAGAGTATTACTCTGAATTTATTTGGTGAAATCTAGCTAAAGCGAGTTGCTGAAATAAATTTAGAATGATTAAAGATTATCAAGAGTTACAATTCCTCATAGCAATCAACCTGAATTTATTTGATAGTCTCATTATCATTGGAAGGAAGATTAAGGCAGAGGAATATAAGTATCGTCTCCTGCGATCTTTGGAAATAGTTTATTCCTCCAGTCTTCTTTAGCCCTTTCTAGCCTTTCTTTGGAACTGGAACAAAAATTCCAAAATAGAAAGCGTTCTTCTGGAAAAGGAGTGCCGCCAAATAGCAGCACATGTGTGTCTTTTGAGAATGAAAATGAAGTATTCTCTGCATTTTCCGTTACAATCATATTCCCAGCGGCAATCATTTTATCTTCACAGGAAACTTCACCGGAAACAATTAATAATCCTAATTCGCCTTGTAAGTTTTTGCCGATATTTAATTCGGTAACATCAGAACAACTTACCTCAATCATAAATAAATCGGAATGAACGGGTAGAGGAGAGATTTTGCCAAAACCAGCGCCAGCAATAAGTTTAAAGAGCAATTTGCCTTCTTTCCAAGCAGGAAGATCCTTACTCGAAAGGAAATCGAATCGAGGTGCTATTTCTTCTTTATCCTTTGGATGTGCTACCCAAATCTGATAGCCATGCATTAAATATCCTTTAGGTGTTTTAAGATATTCAGGAGTTCGTTCGGTATGCGCAACTCCTGATCCAGCAGACATAAAACCAACATCACCGGCTTCAATAATTTGCTGCGCTCCAGTACTATCCTTGTGTTCAATAGCACCTTCAAAAAGGTAGGTAAGTGTGCTCAATCCAATATGCGGGTGTTGATCTACTCCCATATATCCAACTTCTGAAACGTGTTTTGGTCCCATATGATCAATAAAGACAAATGGACCTACGCTGCGTTTTTTTCTAAAAGGTAAAATTCTACCAACAGTAAAACTCCCAATACTTCGTGCGCGTTCAGGAATGATTAAACCTTTGTTGGACATGGTTTATTGACGAATGAAATTTAACATCAACTTTTCATAGGCAGGAAATCCCATATCGATGGCTGTGCTATGACCGACACCTTCTAGTTCAGCTGAAGATTTTTTAGGATTGTCGTATCTATCGTAAACGTATTTAAAGTTTTCGAAGCTAGCAGTTTTGTCATCCGTTCCATGAATCCACAATAGGTAATTGTCATAATCTTCAATTACGAGCGGAATATTATATTCGAAAGAGGTGACTGCAGATCCGCTTAAACTTAGTCCAGTAGCGTCTTGTAGTAGTTTTGTGCTGGTGGTTTGCGGTGCATCTAGAACTACTTTTCCAATTTCTAAAACACTTGGATCAGCAGCCAAATGAGCGGCAGGCATTGCGCCTAAACTATAACCATAAACTACAAGACGTTCTTTACTTAAGCCTCTTGCTTTTAACCAAGTAATGCAAGCTTCTGCATCAGCTATCAAATCTTCAATTGATTCACTTGTTCCTTCAGAGTTACCAAAACCACGATAATCGAACATCATTACTCCGTAATTATGTTGCCCTCCAATATTTGCAAGATTTGTTGCCAATTGCCAATAATCATTCATGTTTGGACTGTTTCCATGTAAATAAAGAATTACGGTATCGATTTTAATTTGGTCTTGGCTACCGATGTACAAAGCTTCAATCTTGGCTTTAGATCCTGCATTGTTTGAAATTAAGCTAAACTGACTCACCAAACCTTCATCAACAAGTTGCTCCGCTAAATCAACATTAGTAAAGCTATAATCAATAGGTTCACCTTTCAGAAGGACAGAAGCAACATCATTTTTGCATCCAACTATAGTTAGCACAGCAGCTGTAAACGTTATGTAAATTAGGAACTTCATTCTGTTTTGAAAATTCGATAAGCTACTTTGAAGTAGACTCCTGCAGCACCTTTTCCGCCAACAGAAGTATGCTCAACTTGCGGTATCATTAGGGTTTTATCAAAATTTAGCCATTTAGCTTCAATACCGAAGATCCATTTTGGCCCCTCGTAATTATACCCAAAATATAATGCTGGATGCATCAGCTTTCCTTTTTCTAATTCAACTGCACCTTGAGCCATATCATACCAATTCGTTATTCCAACAAACGGAACATGGCGTTCTCTAAGTTGCCAATAAAAGTTGACTGATGTTTCTGGAAAAATACTTGAGTTCCCCACCCGTAAGTCTATTATAGGATTCAGAATAAGACTTCCTGAAATACCGGGTTGCCATTTTCGAGTTTCTAAAAAGCTATAATTCGCACCTAAATCAAATTGTAAGGATTGGTAAGCCAATGTAGTAGCATGAAATCCGCCAAAAACACTCAGTTTTTCAGAAATACCGTAAGCACCAGAAATACTACTCATTGGAATTGGAAAACCAACAACGGGACCTCCAAGATCCACAGCTATTCTAGTTTCTCCTTTTTCGAGAGGTTTTACAACTCGAGTTGTATTGCATGCAGAGCAGCAAAATAAAAGTGCAAAAAGAATACTGGAAATGAATTTACGTTTCACACTGCCAAATTATTCTTTTTGTCCTTTAAAGACAAGAATTATTATTCTGTGTTATGCTCCGACATATTGCACAATAAAGTAGTAGAAAGGAATTCCAATCATAACATTGATAGGGAATGTAATGCCCAATGCCATGGGTAAATACAAACTTGGATTGGCCCTCGGAATTGCTTGTTTCATTGCCGCCGGAACGGCGATATAAGAAGCACTGGCTCCGAGAATAGCAAATAACAATTGATTACCAGGCGAATCAGTAATTTGGAAACTAAGCATCAAAGCCAGCAAACCATTTACGAAAGGCATTAGACCTGCGAAAAGAAAAGGGAAAACTCCAGTTTTAAAAACTACGCTCAAATGTTTGCCACTAGTCACGCCCATATCAAGAAGGAATAATGCTAGAAATCCTTTGAATAAATCTGTTGTAAATGGTTTAATTCCAGCGGCTTGAGATTCGCTAGCCATTAATCCAATCACTAAACTGCCCAACAACATAAGAACACTGCCATTGGTAAGGCTATGATAAATGGTTTGTCCAATACTTTGCGGAGCGGGATCGCCTTCTTGACGCTCGGCAGCTCCAAAACGTTTCATGAGCAGGACACCAATAATAATTGCAGGAGCCTCCATCATTGCCATTACCGCTATCATATGTCCATCAAATACGACGTGTTCCATTTCTAAAAATGAAACTGCAGTAACAAATGTCACTGCACTAACGGAACCGTATGAAGCAGCAATAGCAGCGGCATTCGAAATTCCTGTTTTCTTTCTAATCAGAAAAAAAGCAAGTATCGGAACAGAGGCAGCTAAAAAACAACCAAGAATTAAGCTCCAAATTATTTCAAAACTAAGTGAGCTGTGCGCTAATTCTTGTCCTCCTTTAAAACCGATTGAAAGCAACAGATACAGTGTAATGAATTTTGAAGAGCTATCAGGAACCTTAAGGTCACTCTTAAGTTGCACTGCTATAATCCCCAATAAAAAGAACATTAAGGCTGGGTTTGTTAAATTGCTAGTTAACTCAATGAAGCTCATAATTAATGAATTTCAATTATGGTTTTCTTCGTGAATGTGATGTTTTTTCCTAATTCTTCAACCTTCAATAAAAAATTGTGCAAGGCAATACCAGATAGCTCATCGGTAACAACAGTTTTTTCGTCGATCCAATTCAAATTGTATTTACCCAATTCTTTTTTTTCTTTGAGAACAGTTTCAAACAATGCTTTTAATTGTTTAGTTCCTACAGCATGTTTTTCATCTTCTGTAACATTCGCGGCACTAGGCTGTTCTATTTTCTTTTCTATGGATATTACCATGCCTGATGTTTTTTGTTGTTGAACAGTTGATATTGTATGATTACTTTTTGGTTTTTCTATTTGGTCTTTTGTTCCTAATTCCATGACTTTTTGTTTGTGAGGCAAAGGTTAGCAGGCTTATCCATTTGCGTTTATCTATTCTTTTTATGATATACATTTGCTTTTAGTTATGAATTACACCTTACATCAATTAAAAGTATTTGTGTGCATTGTGAAGAATCAGAGTGTTACAAAAGCATCTAAAGAGCTCTTTCTCACTCAGCCTGCAGTGAGTTCGCAGCTCAAGAAATTGCAAGATCAATTTGATGTTCCGCTAACAGAGGTTGTGGGAAGAAAGTTGTTTATAACCGAATTCGGAAAAGAGATAGCACAAGTAATCGATCGAATTTTATTGGCCTCTGATGAAATAAAAGAGACATTAGAACAATATAAAGGACTTGTTTCTGGGCATTTAAAAATTTCAGTAGTTTCGACTGGAAAATATGTAATGCCTTATTTTTTAAGTGGCTTTACAAAACGATTTCCAAGTGTGAATGTTGCAATGGACGTGACCAATAAGCAACTTGTTGTAGAAGCTTTGACTAAAAATGAAACTGATTTTGCTTTGGTATCGGTCCTTCCTTCCGATTTGGCTTTAAAGACGATTGACCTTATGAACAATGATCTGTATTTCTTCGGGAATTCGGAAAATGCTAAGCGGTTTAGAGGAAAGTCAGCAAGTCCAAAAGAAATTGGTGAACTTCCATTAATCTTTAGAGAACATGGCTCTGCAACGCGAAACGCTATGGAAGAATTTATTCTACAGCAGAACATTAGAGTTAATCAGAAGTATGAGCTGGTTTCTAACGAAGCAGTTAAGCAGGCAGTGAATGCCGGTTTGGGCTATAGTATTATGCCGCTTATTGGTTTGAGAAATACAATCAATGCTGGAGAGATTGAATTGATAAAGGTTAAGGGGCTGCCTATTCAGACTCAATGGATGCTCTGCTATTTAAAAGGAAAGAAGTTGTCTCCAGCAGCAAAAGCATTTATTAGTTATCTCGAGGCGCACAAAGTCCAATTGATAGAAAAGTATTTTTCTTGGGTTGAAAACGTTAAGTAACCTAATCTTTCTTAAAAAAGGCTGAACCTTGTGACTTAGCCCTTGTCTTTACGGTACTTTCGATAAAATACAATGGATAAAAAAGATTCGAAAAAAACACCGAAAACAGGATTTGAATTTAGCCTCTTCGAGGCAGAAGAAAAACCCTTGTTCGATAAACTACTGGAGATTTTCCAAGAGTTAATCACACATACGTCAGGAGACTATGACGAGGCAATGGATTGGTTGCGTCAATTAGATACGGAATACAAACTGACTAACGAAGAGTATACGTTAGAAGATTTTGAGGAGGACCTTAAGAAGAAAGGTTACATCCAAGAAAGATTAGATCCTAATGGAGACCCAGGAATGGGGATAACCGCAAAGACCGAACGGGCCATTCGAAAGAATGCCTTAGAGCAATTGTTTGGGAATATTAAAAAGCAAGGGTCGGGGAACCATAAAACAAAAGTTACTGGACAAGGTGATGAGCACACTGGAGATTTAAGAGAATTTCAGTTTGGCGATAGCCTTGAGCAAATCTCGATTACCGAGAGTTTGAAAAATGCTCAAGTGAATCATGGTCTTGGAAATTTTAAGCTTACCGAAAACGATTTAGTAGTAGAAGAGACGCATCATAAATCTCAAATGAGTACAGTGTTAATGATCGATATTAGCCACAGTATGATTCTTTATGGTGAAGATAGAATTACTCCTGCCAAAAAAGTTGCAATGGCATTGGCAGAACTAATCACTACACGATATCCTCAAGATACCTTAGACATTCTTGTTTTTGGAAACGATGCTTGGCCTATAAAAGTTAAGGATTTACCCTATTTGCAAGTTGGTCCTTATCATACTAACACAGTTGCTGGTTTGGAGTTAGCAATGGACATGTTGAGAAGGAAAAGAAACACGAACAAACAAATTTTTATGATAACCGACGGCAAGCCAAGTTGCTTGAATATGCCCGATGGATCATACTATAAAAATAGTAACGGACTAGATCCTTTTATTACCGAAAAGTGTTACACTATGGCGGCACAGGCAAGAAAACGACATATTCCGATAACGACATTTATGATTGCCCAAGACCCATACTTAATGTCGTTTATAGACAAATTTACGCTTTCAAATAAAGGGAAAGCATTTTACACAGGATTAAAAGGATTGGGCGAAATGATATTTCACGATTACGAAAACAACAGAAAAAAACGAATAAAATAATGGCTAAACTTCCGCAAACATTCGGTGAATTAAAGAAATCAGGATACCAATCAAAAAGTATAAAAGAAGAATTACGTACGAATTTGATTGCCAATTTGAAGGAGGGCAAATCGTCTTTTGAAGGAATTCACGGTTACGATACTACCGTTATTCCACAATTGGAAAGAGCCATTTTATCAGAGCATAATATCAACCTACTTGGTTTGCGTGGCCAAGCAAAAACTAGACTTGCTCGTTTAATGATTGGATTATTGGATGAGTACATTCCATTTATCGAAGGTTCAGAAGTAAATGATGATCCATTGAAACCATTGAGTCGATTTGCAATAGAACAGATTGAAGCACATGGCGATAAAACTCCAATTGCTTGGTTACATAGAGACGATAGGTTTTACGAAAAACTTGCAACTCCAGATGTAACTATTTCAGATTTGATTGGAGATATCGATCCAATTAAAGCAGCAAATATGAAGTTGAGTTATGCGGATGAACGTGTGATTCATTTTGGAATGATTCCGAGAGCAAACCGATGCATTTTCGTTATCAACGAATTACCAGATTTACAAGCACGTATTCAAGTTGCATTATTCAATATTTTAGAAGAAGGCGATATTCAGATTCGTGGATTTAAATTGAGAATGCCATTGGATTTACAGTTTATTTTTACTGCAAACCCAGAGGATTATACTAATAGAGGAAGTATTGTAACTCCGTTAAAAGATAGAATCGGATCTCAGATTCTGACGCATTATCCAAAGGATATTGAAACGGCTAAAACGATTACTGCTCAAGAGGCAAGTTTGCAGGAGAATAGAAGCTCAAAAATTCACGTTCCAAATTTGGCCAAGGATTTAGTCGAACAAATAGGATTTGAGGCTAGAAATAGCGAATATGTGGATGTAAAGAGTGGTATTAGTGCGCGAATGAGCATTACCGCTTATGAGAATTTGTTGAGTACAGCAGAACACCGTTGTTTGCAAAATGGAGAAAAAGAAACTACCGTTCGTTTTTCAGATATCGTAGGAATGATTCCAGCGATTACCGGTAAAGTTGAGTTGGTTTATGAAGGAGAGCAGGAGGGAGCATCATTCGTTGCAGAACGATTGATTGGTTCAGCAGCAAAGACGTTATTTCTTCAAACTTTTCCAAAGATTGAAAAACTGAAACACGAAGAACAAGAAGATCCTTATGATCCTTTGTTAGCTTGGTTTTTTGAAGAATCAAGCTTTGAATTGTATGATGACGCCAAGAATAAGGAGTATGCAAACGCATTGAATAAAGTTGCTCCGTTAGAGGACTTGATCGGTAAGTATGCTCCAAAAACAGAAGCAAAAGACGTGTTGTTCTTAAAGGAATTTATTCTTTGGGCATTGGTTGAATTCGAGAAGCTGGATAAGAAGCGCATCGATAATGGTATTGCATTTAAAGATGGATACAGCGCTTATTTGAGTGGATTGAGTTAGTCTTAAGTGATACCTTAATTTTTTGTGTGATTATAGTGAAAGACTTTAAAGGAATCTGATTTTGCAAAAAAAATCGATTAAGAAGTGCTTTAAACTTCAGCTAATCGCTTCAATTTATTTACATCCAACAGCAGAATAGTTCCTCTTGCATCAGTGGTTGAAATGATTTGCTCCTCCTTCAAATCGTGTAGCACACGAACTAAGGTTTCCTTTACTGTGCCGCATAGGTCCGCTAAGTCTGCACGAGAAAGCGGAATACTTACTTCAACATTTCCGTTCTTATAATGAGCAGTGAGGTAATAGAGTACTGTGCAAACACGTTCTCGAACACTTTTTTGGGCCAGCATAGTTTCTTGACATAAGAAATCTTCAAACTCTGTACTCAAACCGCTCAGCATAGCCATGCATAAGTCATTGTTCGATTTGAGTAATTGCAGTAAGAAAGCTGCTGGAATAAATAACAATTCTGAATCTTCCAATAATTCGGCACTATCGGGATATTTACGGTTGTTAAGCACCGGATGAAATCCAAATAAATCTCCCTTGCAGCACAATTGGAAAATTTGTGTTTTTCCAAGATCACCAGTTTTAAAGAGTTTTGCTTTTCCCTGCAGTAAGATATAGCAGCCAAAAGCAATTCCGTTTTCAGAAAAGACCAATTGCCTTTTTTTCATCTTAAGCACAGTAGTCTCAATTTCAAATTGAGCTAATTCTTTTGGAGTCAGGCAGTCGGTAAATAGATCTTGGGTAATCGCTGAATTAAACACGTACCAAAGAAAATTAAATCAACGACACCATTGACTTTTATCAATGGCTTTTATAAAGCGTATTGTAACATTTGTAGTCTAAATGAAAAAACAATATCAATCCAGGAAAGATGAACTTAAAGCGGTTGCTACCGCTACAATTTTCGTCTTCTTTTCTGTTTTTATTTCTACGGTTACTCCCATCATTCAGAATTCTCAAGAAGAGGATAGGGCCTCTTTTTATGAAATGGAAGATGAGCAGCGCAGTGAAAACAAAGAAATTAAGGAAGGAAACCCTGAACTCAAAGAAGCTAAGGAACTTCCATTTAAGATATTTAATACCCACTTATTACATTTATTAGAAACCGAATACAACGTTATCCAAACCAAAAATCAATTGGTTTTCTTGAACTTACAGGCGCTTTCTGTGCCCAAGTACATTTTGTACTGTCAATTGCTGCTAGATTGTAAATAGACTCTTTCTCAAGAATCAATTTATTCCAGCCTCTTCTCAATTTATTAAGCAATAAAAAAGTCCAAAATGATTAAACAACGATTTATAGATTCTATGCAGCATCTCCGCAGAGATGCCTTGGCTGGCAGTGTTGCTGGAATAATGGCAGTTCCTTTAACAGTAGGGATTTGTCTTATGTCAGATTATCCTGTAATGACAGGATTGTATACAGTAATTTTCGCAACCATTATTAGCTATTTGGCTTATTTGGTGCGTCCAGGAAACTATGTTGGAACACCTGGAGTAGCGGCGGGTTTAGCACCGGCATTGGCTTTGGGAGTGAGTGTTTTTGGAATGGAAAACATGCCGTTCGTAATTTTTCTTACTGCAACTTTCCAGATGATTGTTTGGCGTTATAAATTGGAAAAATACATTCTCAAATTAGTTCCCCATTATCTGGTCGAAGGTCTTTTGGCGGGAGTAGGTCTTAAAATAGCTTTAAAATTTTTACCGTTTTTGTACGATATTCAACACGAAACCGATGAGTGGCTAAACTTAGAACGCGAACTAACCCTGATTTTGTCAGCTGTATCTTTTGTAATGTTCGTATTACTCTACAAATACTACCAGAAAAAAATGCCCGCTTTGCCATATATAGTGATTATGGCCACCGGTTTTGGACTTACCTTTTTTATGCCTTTACCATTGCTAACTATAGAGGATGTGCCATTTGAATTAGTACTGCCTTTACCACATTTTGGAAGTTTGTCTGGTTCAGAGGCGGTTTGGCTAATTGCTAAAATGGTGGGTTATGCTATGATGCTGGGAACCATAGACGTTATAGAACAGGTAATGAGTAATGTAGCAATCGAGAAGCTAGATCCTTTAAAAAGAAAGTGTGATAGCAATAACAGCTTGCTCGCAATTTGGGTAGCTAACATGGGTGCTACATTTTTTGGCGGGATGACTAACCTTGACGGCTTGGCAAAGAGTACCACCAATGCTGTTGCTGGAGCCATCACAAAAACCTCCAATTTATTTACCGCATTGGTCTTAATTTTAGTCGTCTTTTTTCCAGAGATACTGGCTTATACTCCAGAATATGCATTGGGAATTATCATGGTATATTCTGGCTGGAAAATGATTGCCAATATCACACATGTTCGAGCAGAAGGGCGTTATGCACTAATCCTTGCTGGTGTTTGTGGATTCTTGGTATTTGAATTCGGAATATTCGAAGGGTTACTATTGGTGCTGTTTGGTCATGCAATAATCCAATACATTTTTATGCGCCGATTGGGTAAAAGCACTAAACAAGTTTGGGCGACTTTTAGAATAGCAATTAGAGAAAAAAAGCTCGCCCAGCTTATGGATTTGGAAGATGTACTTACCGAAGATCAAATCCCTGTGCTTACGAAGTGGTTGGCTGCAATGAATAAACACGATATCAAGCTCATAAAAGAACTGTATACTAAAGGTGCTGTTTTTACTCCCGCTTTTAGCTCTAATATTCACTACAATATTGACGAGATCGAAGACTACTATAAGTACTTGTTTAGCCACGAAGGAGTTTATCTGAAGAAGTTGGATTTACATATGCAAAAGCATGGTGCCATTCGCATAAATAGTGGGCACTATGGAATTGGCTGGATACACGAAGGAAAAGATGAAAGTCATGTATTGCGCTTTTGTATGGTTGTGGAGAAAAATAAAATTGTTACGCATCATACAAGTACGCTGCCCACAGGAGATGTTCCATTAAACAAATGGGTAGGAGCGAGAGATCCAAAACATCCCGAGTTTATTATTTAGATTGGGTTGGTTGGATTGGTTGGGTTGGTTGGTTTGGTTGGGTAGGCTTCTCGATACAATTCTCCTAAGGTCGAATCACTCGAAGTGACAACTATTAAACTGGGTGTCTTTCTATTCTTCTTCTTCTTCTTCTTCTTCTTCTTCTTCTTCTTCTTCTTCTTCTGTCAGTTCGAGTGGTTTTACGGAGAGCAACGCAGTAAAATTGTATCGAGAACTAGTCTTTCAATCGGTCAATATCTCTGCGGTCTTTTTTTGTGGGTCTGCCGCCCCAACCGAAGTTTTTTTGTTGCTGATTAATTAGGTTTTGTTCTTCGAGCAGGCTTAGTTCAGCTTCAGTTGTAGTTTCAATGATATAGTCTGCAACGAGTTTTGCGCCAACACGAGATTTTGGAATTGCATGGATTTTAAAGCTTCTCCAAATCGGATTGTCTTTTATTGCAATCGTGTTGCCTATTGACACAGTTTTACCAGGTTTAGAAAGATTGTTGTTTAACTTTACTTTGTCTTTGTTGCACGCAGTTGCTGCTATTGATCTGGTTTTGTAAAGACGCATTGCCCATGTAAATTTATCGAGACGCATTTGGCGAAGGTAATGAGTATGGTTTTGCTTTTTTAAACTTTATTTTTTTGCTCGAGTCTGCTGAGCTTCTTGATACAGCAATCCTTTGGTCACGCCAATCGCAGGAACAACCGAATATTCTGGATTTTCAGTTCGAGTGTTTTTGTGAAGCCTGCGAAACAAAAATGTATCGAGAACAGCAGACAATATTCAAGTTCAATATTCATTGCTACTAGCACCAACTACTGAACTAGGGCAGAAGGTTTTTGAAGAGTTAGTGCGTTATTGTTCGCTTCTCGATACGATTTGCTCGTTTCTTGCAAATCACTCGAAGTGACATAACTAAAAACATTTTCAGTTCGATTGTTTTTATGGAGCCTGCGGAATAAAAATGTATCGAGAACAAAGCATGAAGAACAAATAACTTACGATGCTTGCAAGCTCCTTAAAGCCCTCAAAGCACTTCTGCATTATTTTCGGACGAATGCCAAAAGAATGAGCCAAGCGGCTTGAGCGAAGAAAATAAACTACCTATTTTGCTCAACCGGCTTGAGGCGAAGAAATAATGATAAGATTGAGATTCCCGTTTTCACGGGAATGAAGATACATTTAATAGTTAGGGTTTTCAAGGGTACCGCTATTAATGAAGAACCAACTAGTCCATAAACCAACCCATTTTGAAGAATTATGAAATCAATTAACGAAGCGGCCTCCAACCTTTTGGTTCTAAATACTTTTGCAATTCCTAAAATCAAATAAAATGAGCAAAGGCAAGGTCACTATCGGAAGCGTATTCAAAACCATTATTTGGCCTAGAAAGAACCTGCTTTTAGTCGGTTTGTTACTCATAATTATCTCTCGACTGGCGAGCTTGGTTTTGCCGGGAGCGTCTAAATATTTGATAGATGACGTTATTGTAAATAACGATTTTGAAAAATTAAAATTAATAATTATTGCAGTTGCTTCAGCTATTGTAATACAGGCAATTACATCATTTCTATTAACGCGATTGTTGAGCGTTGAAGCGCAGCATTTAATTGCAGAATTAAGGGTTCAAGTTCAGAAGAAAGTGCTAGGTTTACCAGTCAACTTTTTTGACAATAGTAAGTCTGGAGAATTGGTTTCTAGAATTATGACTGATGTTGAAGGTGTTCGGAATTTGGTAGGTACAGGATTGGTTCAATTGGTTGGCGGAACAATTACTGCTTTTATTTCTTTGTTTCTATTAATAAAGATAAGTCCAATGATGACCGCTTTAGTGCTGATTCCAGTGGCTTTGTTTGGATTTATTGCGATGAAAGCATTTGCATTCATTCGCCCAATCTTTAAAGAACGGAGAGTAATTAACGCGGAAGTAACGGGTCGATTGACCGAAACACTGAATGGTGTCCGAGTTATCAAAGGATTTAATGCAGAACAGCAAGAGATTGAATCTTTCGAAAACGGGGTAGATAAACTGTTTATGAATATTAAAAAGAGTTTGACGTCAACTGCATTTGTGACTAGTTCAGCTACGTTTCTACTGGGTTTAGCGTCTGCTGGAATCATGGGAATTGGTGGTTATCTGATGATGACCGATAAAATGACTTTTGGAGATTTCTTAGCATTCACGCTTTACTTAGGGTTTATGATTGCGCCGATAGTTCAAATGAGTAACATTGGTTCTCAACTTACTGATGGTTTTGCTGGCCTTGACAGAACCGAAGAATTGATGAACATGGAATCGGAACACGATAATCCAGATCGAACGGAAAAGCTACCAAAATCTATTCGAGGCGATATCAAATTCAACGATGTTTCTTTTGGTTATGAAGAAGATAAGGAGGTGTTGCATAATATTTCCATTGATGCACCAAGTGGATCGGTAACGGCCCTTGTAGGTTCATCTGGTTCAGGAAAAAGCACCATTGCAGGCCTTGTATCGTCCTTTTTAAGCCCAGATTCGGGTAAAATCACAATTGATGGGCAGGATTTGTCAAAATGTACATTGGACAGTTACAGGCAGCATTTAGGCGTTGTATTACAAGACGACTTTTTGTTTGAAGGCACCATTCGAGACAATATCATTTTCCCAAGACCTAATTCTACCGAAGAAGAAGTGCAAGCAGCTGTAAAAGCAGCTTATGTAAGTGAATTTAGTGATCGATTCGAAGAAGGTTTGGATACGTTAATAGGGGAGCGCGGTGTAAAATTGTCCGGAGGTCAGCGACAACGCATCGCCATAGCCAGAGCCGTATTGGCCGACCCTAAGATTTTGATATTGGACGAAGCAACTTCTAACTTGGATACCGAAAGTGAGGCATTGATTCAAGAATCATTGGGAGAGCTAATGAAAGGCAGAACCACCTTCGTTATTGCTCACCGATTGAGCACCATTCGAAAAGCAGATCAGATTTTAGTTGTAGAAGACGGTCGCATTGCAGAGCAAGGAAACCACGACGATTTGATTGCTAAAGAAGGTCGTTATCACCAATTGTTTACGTATCAGGCTAGGATTTAATTTTGTTAATGTAAAAAAAGCCCATGTAACGTTACGCTATGAAACGTGTCCCGAAGGGCATGTTTTTATAACGATTGTTAGGGTGCGTTTTTATTTTTAAATTCTTCAAAGTTCTTATTCCAATAGTGACTTATGAATCCCCATTTGTAGTCTTCATAGGTCTCTATAGTGTCTATTGGCATTATCTCAATTGGAAATACCTTGTCTAACGTTACAATTTTTGATATTTCAATTTCTCTATTAGAGTCCTTAGAGTCACAGCCTTTTCCGTGGATTTCTCCAATTTGGGTGACTTTATAATTGTCAATATAGAATAAGTAGCTTACCCAATTCATATCCGCACAACCTGCTCTTTGATATGAGAAGTAATAGTTTGAATTTGAAGTCAGCTTTCTTGATTCAGAAACTTCCGTGAAGTAATCTACTTTCTTGTAATTATTTACCCTTGTGTCATAGAGGTAGAGGTCAGCCACATATACATTCCCTAAATAAGAGAAAGTAATATCTGGCCACTCATCATTGTCAAACCTTAAAATCTCAATATTTCCTGCAACACCGTTTAAAGTTGTCGTGTCGTTGTTTTCTTTGATAATTTGAGCATATCCACCGCTGTCTGTTCTTCCTGCTATTACTTTAAAGTTTACTTGTTCAACGACAAAAGTGGTCCCACAGTATTTCTTGGCCTTGCGATACAAGAGTCAAAGTCAGAAATATGAATAGAAGGAGAGTTTTCATTTTTTAATGCACCCTAACAATTGGATATAATACATGAACTATATCCGTCTTATAGTATCACAAATATATTTAATCAAAAGCGTGTAAATGTTCTTAAAGAATTGCCCAATAAATAGAATAACCTACAAATGCAACATTGTTGCATTTAATAGTATATTCGCAGTTCAAACTAAAAAAAAGCTATGCGTTTATTACTACTATCCTTTGTTATTGTATTTGTTTCTTGTAAAAAAGACGATCCTCTGACTCCAACTCTTCCTATAATCCCGAACGAAGAAGAAGTAATTACGACATTAAACTACACGCTAACGGCACCGAACGGTGATGTCGTATTGTTTTCTTTCAAAGATGTTGATGGAGATGGTGGAAATGCACCCGTCGTAGTAAATGGAGCACTGGACACCAATTTGACCTATTCTGGAAAAATTGAATTATTAAATGAAACAGTTTCTCCTGCTGAAGATATTACTGAAGAGGTGAAAGAAGAAGGCGACGAACATCAGATTTTTTATCAATTCTCAAATCCAGACTTAGGCACAACGTACACGGATGCTGACGCTAATGGAAAGCCAATCGGTGTTTCGACTCAGTTAATCACCAAAGGAACATCCAGCTCAACGTTAACAATCACTTTGCGACATACACCCGATAAAAACGCTTCAGATGTCGCTTCTGGTGATATCTCGAATGCAGGTGGCGAAACTGACATTGAGGTGACCTTTGCAGTTGATGTTAAATAGTTTTTTTACGCTACTTATTGTCTTTGCGTTTTGCGTTCAAAGCACTGCGCAAACGTGTAATCTTAATATTTCTGGCCGTCTTACGGATGAAACAACCAGCGAGCCCATTGTTTATGGAAATGTATTTATAAAAGAACTCAAATTGGGTTCGGTTTCGGACACTGCTGGGAACTTCAAAATCCAAGGCGTTTGTCCTGGAAATTACCACCTTGTGATTAGCCATATCGGCTGCGAAACCATTGAGTATTTTCTTAATCTAAGGAACGATACCGTCATGGGTATTTCTTTAGACCACAATCACCATCACTTACATGAAGTATCCATTACTGCTAAACTAAAAGAGCGCAGCATACAGGAATCGCAAACCATTGGCAAGCAGGACTTGGAAGAGAACGGCGATAAAAACTTGTCTACCCTTTTAGATCAAATGAGTGGGGTAAGTTCTATCAAAAATGGCAGTGGAATCGCTAAACCAGTCGTACATGGCCTGTATGGGAATCGGCTAGCAATAATAAATAATGGTGTGGCGCAAAGTGGCCAGCAATGGGGTGTAGATCACAGTCCTGAGATAGACCCGCTTTCGGCGAATGAAATAACGGTAATCAAAGGAGTTGGAGCAGCAGAATACCAAGGAAATTCATTGGGAAGTGTGATATTAGTAGAACCGAGTCGCATAGAAAGAGAACCACATTTACACGGATCAGGGAGTTACTTTTTTGAATCTAATGGTCTTGGAAACGGGATGCATTTTTCGCTGCAGCAATACGAAAATGTTGGTTTGGAGATAGGCTGGAAAGTAGATGCCACCGTCAAAAAAAGCGGAGACAATCGCAGCCCAAATTATTACCTGAGAAACACAGGAAATGAAGAAGCAAATGTTGCGCTGCAATTCGAAAAATCGATTCGGAAAAACTGGATAATGGATGCTTATTTAAGCTCATTTAATGCAAAGCTGGGAGTATTTCGAGGTGCGCATATTGGAAATTTGACCGACTTAGATGAAGCATTTAACCGATCAGAACCCTTTTTTACACAGGACAAATTTTCGTATGAAATCGAAGCACCGCGCCAGCAGGTAAATCATCATTTGATGAAATTGCATTCCATGTACTTCATCACTCCAAATCAAAAATTGGAATTTACTTATGCAGTGCAGCTGAATCAGCGCAAGGAATTTGACGTTCGAAGAGGTGGCAGGTCAGATATTCCCGCGTTGAGCCTAGATCAAGTTTCGAATTTTGGTGAGGTGAAATATTTGAGTGATTTTGGAGAAAATTGGGAATTCAAAACGGGAGTGCAAGTCAACCATACAGATAACACCAATGTTCCAGAAACGAATATTCTACCGCTGATTCCAAACTATGTAGCAATAGAATATGGCGCGTTTGGAATACTTGCTAAATCTTGGGATAAAACCACCGTTGAAATAGGAGGAAGGTATGATTTGGAAAATCGAAATGTAGCTACTATTTCGAATTCGGTTCCTAGAAGCATAATTAAGTACAGCAATTCGTACAGCAATTTCTCGGCAATGAGTGGAGTCAGTCAGCAGTTGGTTAAGAACTGGAAATTATTAGGAAATATAGGATTTGCAAATCGAAACCCTGAGGTTAATGAGCTGTATAGCAATGGTCTGCACCAGGGTGTAAGTGGAATAGAACTGGGTGAGGTTACCTTGAAACCAGAGCAATCGCTAAAAGGAACGCTTTCGCTGAAAGGTAAAGTGAAGAACAAATTGTTTTTTGAGGCCTTGGGCTATTATCAAGTCATTGAGGACTATATATTCCTGAATCCAAGCAATGAAGTTCGACTGACGATTCGTGGCGCTTTTCCGGTGTTTAAATACGAACAAACCAATGCCAGTATTTATGGGTTGGATTTTTCTACGGTTTATCAGATAACAAGTCACCTAGAGACTAAAATTCAATACAGCTATTTAAAGGGAGACGATAATTCACAGGGAATTCCATTGATTTTTATGCCTGCCAATAATCTTTATGGAGCATTGACTTATGATGTTAAGAACTGGAACTTAGGACGCGGTAAACTGGAAAACATAGAGTTGCAGGTAAACAATCGTTTTGTGTTTGAGCAGACGCACATCTTGCCTTCACAAGATTTTATTCAGCCGCCAAAGGCCTATAATCTGATAGGAGCAAAGGTTTCTGCAGAGCGGCAGGCAGGTAAGTTTAGGTTTAACTTTTATCTAAGGGCAGAAAACATATTGAACACGGTGTATCGTGACTATTTGAATCGGCAACGGTATTTTGCGGATGATTTAGGGGTGAATATTATTGCTGGGATTAATGCAAAGTTTTAAATTCGTTGGAGTTATGAATGAAACGAATAATTGGGCAGAAGCCTTGCGTACTAGGAATTTAAAAGCGACTACCAATCGGTTAGGAGTACTGCAGACAATTGAAGAATTTGACAAGGCAATTCCTCATTCCAAAATTCAGGATCGGTTGCAAAATGTGGATCGCGTAACACTCTATCGAACCTTAAATTCGCTTATCGAATCAGGGATGATCCACAAAGTATCGGTAGAAAACGATGAGATATTTTATGCTATTTGCAGTCAAAAATGCACGACGGAAGAGCACAACCACCAGCATGTTCATTTTAAATGTACGAACTGCAATGAAGTGTCTTGTGTTCAAAGTAATTCATTAGAGACCCTAAATTTACCAGGATACAAAATTGAGAGCTTTGAGATTCAGGCTAAAGGGATTTGTTCTAATTGTAGTTGAATTTGTGCCTAATAGAAAACGAAGATTCCATAATGGGCGTATTTAAACTAAGGGCTAAAAATTTAGTACTGTTAATGGTAGTTTGTCAGTTAGCAACGTTGGGCTTTTCTCAAAAGATGGGTCAGCTTTCCACCTACAAACTCCCAAGCACAGAAAAATTCGTTCGATTTAGCTGCGATTGTCTCAGATTCCAAGTTTCATCTAGAGTATACATCACTATTTCAATATGATTTTTCATGCTAGAATAAGACTTCCGAGTTATTCTTTTATGGTTTTTCTGGAAATCGAACTCATGGATAAATGCACTTTAAAAAGAAAAAATGCATTCATTTATAGCTTGCTAAATTTTAAGCAAGAGGCTCAATTCCCATATCTTTCGTTTTTCTTTAATAGAATTATCCTGAAAAGTTATGCTGTATACTCCTTTTAAATGGCTCTTTTACCTAACCACAAAAGCTTATTTCAGATCTTTAACCATTAGCGGTAAAGATTTCATTCCTAAATCAGATACACCGATAATATTTGCCGCTAATCATCCGAGTTCTTTTATGGATCCCATTTTATTGGGAGCTCATATAAAAAGATCATTATTCTTTTTGGCTCGAGGAGATGTTTTTAAAAACAAACTACTCAGACCAGTGTTTAATCAACTGCACATGATTCCAGTTTATAAAGCAGATTTATCTCCTGGACAATTACACAAGAACGCAGGTACTTTTGAAAAATGCCACGAACATTTGGGGCAAAATAAAACCATTCTTATTTTTCCTGAAGGGGTAAGTAAAACGGAGCGCCGTTTAAGACCTATCAAAACCGGTACGGCAAGGATCGCTTTAGGTGCGGAAGAAAAACACAACTTTGAGTTAGGTCTTACCATAATTCCGATTGGTCTTAATTATTCAGATCCACATTTATTTAAAAGCGATGTACTTGTCAATTTTGGTGAACCTATCCAAGTTTCTGATTATAAAAATTCATTTATAGAAGATCCTCGCGAGGCAGTTTTACAACTTACAGAACGTATAAAATTTGAACTCGAAAAACGAATAGTTGTTATCGAAAATGAGCAACTTGAGAAAACTATTGAGCAAATTGAAACGCTATATAGAAGCACACTTAGAGTAGAAAATTCGACAGAAGAAAAAGGAACTCAAGATTTCCGTTTGTCTCAAGACATAGTAAAAGCGGTGGTGCATTATGCAAAACATGAACCAGCGATTTTAAAGAATTTTGAGCATAAAATATCCACTTATGTTGAAGATTTGGATCGGTCACAATTACGAGATACGCAGATTCGATCCTCTTCTATTCGGTTCTTTGCGGTTCGGCGATTACTGTATTTTTTGATTGGACTCCCGTTTTTTCTATTTGGTTTTATAACCAATTTTATACCCTTTAAGCTTACTGGATTTATAGGTAGGAAAATCAAAATTAGAGAAGATTTTGTTGGAGCAATCACTATTGCTGTAGGGTTAATTGTCTTTCTGATTTTTTATGGTATTGAAGCTTTTTTAATGGCTTCTTATACCAATAACATCTGGGGAATGCTGTTTTTCCTAGTTTTATATCCAACCGGTGTATTTTCTATTAATTATATGGTTACTTATTACAAACTGAGGCAAACCTTTAAATACCTAACCCTATTTATGCGAAAAAGTAATTTGATTGCAAGTTTGAAAACTACTAGAGAGGAGTTAATTGAAGAATTAGAAAAAAGGAAAACTGAATATCTAAAATTACAAGCGAATTAATACCTCTTACCGAAAAATGCAAAAGACCGGCAATGAATTACTTAACCTATAAAAGCATTGCGGAATTAGGCTTTATCGGACTTATTTATTTTAAATAAACCATGAATTTCATGACCAATATTTAGTGTCGGCGATAATCGGATAAGACTGCTATGCTGATACCAGCATATAAAGTTGGTTATAAGATTAGGCCCATCGTAAATGTACCATTGGTTTAGAAGACTGTTTTTATCAAAACTAATTTCTTTTACTTCTTTGACCTTCTCAACATAAAAGTCACTATTTTTCTTTTGTGAGGTTGCCGCCATAAGTCTTTCACTGGTTTTCCAACCTCTTCCTTTGCGCGTAGTTTTCAGATTGTATGTATAATAGTTGATAGGGGAGAAACCATGTGAAGTAAGATGATTCAAGAGTCCTTTACCATCAAAATAGTTCACGTGATTAATCAATAGCTCTGAAGCTTTTTTTAGGTGATTGAAGGTTAAATAATGCTTCCATGCATCTTCATGTCCATTGGGAGTAATGAAATGGAAGAGTCCGTTTTCTTTGGAATATTTCTGAACGTTACTTACTACTTTTGATATATCGACCACATGCTCCATAATATCACGCGCAATTACTAAGTCGAATTTATTGTCTAATGCAGGACTGTAATTCTCAATATGGGCTTCTATAGTTTCATATTGGTGGTGCAATGCATTAAAATCCAATGTTTCTTTATTGATATCCATCACCGTTATTTTTACTTTAGGAAAAACAAATTTTAATCCAGCAGTAAAATAACCCGAGCCAGGGCCTAATTCCAACACATCCTTAGGGTAATATCCTTTTCCTTTCAGCGAAATGGCAAACATATACCCTCTGCGAAAGTTTCTCAACATATTCCTTTTCTGTTCTTTTGGAGATACTCTTAGCGACTCCTCAATATAATAAGCCAAACACCCTTTAGCAGTTTCTTCATCGGTAAGCATAGGGTCTAGTTGCGTAAGACCACATTGTTCACATTTAATTAAACGAGCGTTCGCAATATCCCAGTAATCGACTTCGCCAACTTGCAATCCTTTTTCGTTATTGCAAATTCTACACTTTTCTTTACGTAATGTAGATACACCTTTAAATGGACTGGGGATTCGGAGTAATTTCATAGTCTTTCGTGTCTTAAATCTATATTGGCGCGGCGATAAGTAACTGGCATGGAGTCGCGGCGATTCTAGGAATCAGTAAATCCTATCGATTTTAATCGAGCTTGTATTTCTTTTTTAACATTGAAATAATTTCGTCCTCGCTAATTTTTTTCTCAGCCGTAATATTAGCAGCAATTAATTTGTTGTATTCATTTTGAATAATTACCGCCAATAGGGTGTCTTCCCAATCAATAGTGTTGTTTGTGCTGTGTTCTTCCAAAATACTTTTAAACTGGTTAACGTACTTATTCTCAGTAATATTTTTTGTGAATAATTGAAGTGTCCATGTTGATACACTCTTTATAACAATGCCTGCTGTCCCTTTTGCTCCGATTCTCCAATCAATTGAATTTCCAATTTTTTTAATCGGAATTCTGTAAGAAAAATCCACATTATCAATAGAAATATAGACAAGGTTGTCAATTAGAGAGTGTTTTATCATGATGCTACTTTAGTTTCAGATTTAAAATGCAAAATTACGGATTCAATACGCAATTGCATAAAGTCTCTGTAATGGTTAGTAATGTATAGTGAGGTAGTAATCCTTATTTGTACATTTTCAAAAACGAATAGAAGTGTACTTCGAGTTAAGTCACTGTAATTGAGGTATTAGTGGGTGGTAGTCCAAATTACAATCTGCTTTTTTTAGCGCTTATAAAACGCATGTATTATCCGATTTTGATTATCCATCGGTACATTAACTGACAAAGTACTCCTGCAATATTGAATCCAGTTCTAATTTGTTAATCGGTTTGGAAATATATTGATAGCAAGTTGACTTTAAAGCTCGTTCTTTATTTTCAGGTTTATTGAATAATAAAATGATAAATAACGGGATAGCTATTGGTCAATTCATAGAACCAACTTGGTGTTTAATTAAAATTATTTTGTAAGGTTAGATATTTTCCAGCTATCAAAAGAGATTAAACCCACTTTTGGAAGACCGTTAAAAGTTGTTCTTTTCGTATGGGTTTTGTGAGGTACTCTTTACATCCTATCTTCATGATCTTTACTTTTTCAGTACCCGTTACATCAGCGCTTTGTGCTAATATTTTGGCCTTAGGATCAAATTTCAAGATCTCAGCAGTGGCTTTAAATCCATCCATGATCGGCATTCTAAGATCCATTAAAACCAAGGTAATTTCAGGGAAATTCTTATACATTTCAACTGCTATTTCTCCGTTATCAGCAACCATAATGTTAACCTCCCACATTTTCATTATTTCTTTAAAATATAATTGGATAAAAGAGTCATCGTCTGCAAGTAAAACAGTTATTCCTTTAAACGATTGAGTCTCATTATTACGTTCGATATTTTTATTTTTTAGAGTATGAACTTCCTCAAATGGTATGTTAAAAGTAAAAACTGACCCTACATTTAGTGTTGATTGGACTAAAATTTCACCACCTAATAAATGAATGATTCCTCTGCAAATCGCTAATCCCAGACCTGTTCCTTTGTTTTTTGAGACTCCAGTATTTACTTGTTTAAACCGTTCGAAAATGCCAGTAATATTATCTGGTGAAATTCCAATTCCTTGATCTTTCACAAAGAATATAAGATCGGTCTCAGCTTGTTTGAACCCAAATGAAATGGTTCCTTGTGCAGAAAATTTTAATGCATTGCTCAATAGATTTGCAAGGAGTTGACGAATCCTTAAACCGTCTGACTTGATCATTAAGTGTTCGCAGTCCTTAGGAATATGAGCTTCGAATATAAGGCTAGGCTTATTTTTATCTACTTTCAATTGATTAAACATTACTTCTAAATCAACAAGGATTTCAGAAATATTAAAGGTTTCAGTAATGATTTTCAAATTATTTGATTCGATCTTAGAAACATCAATAATGTCATCAATTAGACTCAGTAACTGTTTTGAATTACCATCGATAATATTTAGATACTTATGTTTTGTTTCAAGAGATAAATCATCTTTTTTGAGCAAGTCTGAAAACCCAATTACGGAATTCATGGGTGTTCTAATTTCATGACTCATATTTGCCAGAAAATTATTTTTTAAAGAACTAGCAGATTCAGCTTTTTCTTTGGCCGCAATTAGAGCAGATTCATTCTGTTTTTGTTTTGTAATATTTTGAAAAATTCCAGTTAATTTAACTGATCGACCATCAACCATAGTTACTGTAGCTGTCGTCCGTACATCTATTAATTTACCTTTTGTTGTATAAGTTTTGAGTTCTAAATCATATCCCTTTCCCTCCTCAATTGCAGTTTTAATTGCTTTTGAAAGTATGTCACGTGATTCAGGCAAGTAATATCCAATGCCTGCATCAAACGTAGGATTGAACTCGCTTGGAGAGATTTCATGAATGGCATACGTTTCGGCTGTCCAATATAAATCATTAGTTAAAAGATTAAGCTCCCAGCCTCCCAATTGGGCAATGGATTGGGAGGCTAGAAGAAGCTGATTGCTTCTTTTTAACTCCATTTCAGTAGTTTTCTGTAATGTAATATCTTGAGTAGAACCCTTTATCTCTATAATTTCACCCTTATTATTGCGAACGGCTTGACCTTTGGTCATTAGCCAAGTTGATGCACTGTTTGTTTTTGATGT
>Ga0075118_10000537_pt1 | contig 33607 bp, 34 predicted proteins | sample AntAceMetag02UKE_FD_69794 | JGI IMG/M metagenome (GOLD analysis project Ga0075118, IMG submission 69794) | Saline lake microbial communities from Ace Lake, Antarctica - Antarctic Ace Lake Metagenome 02UKE | ecosystem: Environmental > Aquatic > Non-marine Saline and Alkaline > Saline | place...
TTCACACCACATTATAGAGCCCGTTATTAGGCCGAAACCAGACTTTACGTCCGGTTTCGGCCGCTTTTTTTAGCGCTTCATGTTGCACTACAATAGGTTGCTACTTTGGGACAGGCTCTACCTAGGCGACCCCCAACGGGAGGCCGAAAAATACGACCGTTTCTCCCCCGGTCGGCGCGTCGATCAGATTACCATGCCGATTTTTGTAGCCCATGGTAAAGATGACACCGTCGTGCATGTCGGAGAATCGAAACGGCTGATTCGTGACCTCAAAAAGCACGAGATCGAACACGAAGCTCTATTGATCAGCGGCGAAGGCCATGGCACCGCAAATCTGGAAAATTCAGTCGAACTCTACGAACGTATCGAGGCTTTTCTCGCCCAGCACCTCTAGCGGTTGCGCCCCGAGTCGTGTTTAACCCCAAGGAAATTAAACGCGGCTAATTAAGATCGCGAGGACATGCAAAGTTATGTTGGTGGCCAAGGCGGCGGCGATGTCATCGGCGACTACGCCCCAGCCATCGGGCAGGTGTTGTAATTTTCCAATCACCGAGGGTTTCCAGATATCGAACAACCGAAACAACGCAAAGCCGGCCACAAACACCGCCCACGGTGCCGCCCAATTGGGCAAAGCGCCTGCAATCGTCGGCCAGCCTAGGAAGCAGAATGGGATGGCGACAAACTCATCCAACACGATCTCACCCGGATCCCGTTTACCGAGCCGAAATTCGGCTTCTCCGCACATCGCCACCGCGAAATAAATCCCCGCCGCGCCAAACAACAGGGTGCCGAAGACTCCGAGTGGATAGAAGAAGAGCGTGAAGTAGAGCAACCCCGCCACAGACCCCCAAGTGCCCGGAGCTTTGCGGATCCGGCCGATCGGGCCCAGCGTCGCAAAATTGAGCACCAGCTGTGACGGCAGGAAGCGCGGCCATATGGGTTGACGTAGTTGCATCGACTCAATCCGCCATCACGTGGGCGTGCCGCTTCAAGTAGGAAATTCCTGAAGTTACCGTCAGCACCGCCGACAGAAAATACAGCCCTACCCCGATCCAATGCACCCCCATCACCATGGTATGATCACTAGCGCCAAAGAGCCCCTCAAAGTCTTCGCGAAACATCCGCGCGCCTAACAACCAACCAATGGCATTGAGTTGGGTGAACGTCTTGATTTTGCCGCTCGTGTCCGCCTCCAACACGATGCCCTTGGAAGCCGCAATCATGCGCAATCCCGACATCCCAAACTCCCGCGTGAGGATCGCGAGCAAGGCCAACATCGCGAACATGTTGAGTTCGCCAAAATAATCCCCGTCCACCAGCGCGATCATCAATCCGATCACCATGACCTTATCGATCACGGCATCCATGAAGCGCCCAAAGGTGGAAACCTGGTTGGATTTTCGCGCGAGATAGCCATCAAACCAATCGGAGAGCGCCGCTACGATGAACATCCCAAAGGCCGCCGTCGCGGCATAGGCCCACTCTGCCCACATCAGCCCCACGACTAGAAATAGCATGGGTACCCGAGAAACCGTGAGGATGTTAGGCAAATTCCAGCGCATCAGCTCGATTCACGACCCACGATCAGCCCGGACGCAACCCCGTAAACGCGACGATTTGAACTCGCCCCTCCCCGAGCCTTCTCGTCTAGTTCTGCAGCCATGCGACACTGCATCTATCCCGGCACCTTCGACCCCATCACCTACGGCCATTTGGACGTGCTCTCTCGAGCGGTAAAATTGTTCGACAACGTCACCGTGGCGGTCGCCCATAATCCCGGTAAACAACCGCGATTCACGCCCGAAGAAAGGGTCGCGTTGATCGAACCTTCGATCGCCAAATACGACAACGTGAAGATCACCACCTTCTCGGGACTGCTGGTTGATTTCGCCGTCGAACAGGATGCCACGGCCATCATCCGCGGATTGCGGGCACTCTCTGACTTCGAGTTCGAGTTCAATATGGCGCTGATGAACCGGCACCTGAAAAGCGACATCGAAACCATCTTCGTAATGCCGGCCGAGGCCTACAGCTACACCAGCTCACATCTCGTTAAGCAGGTGGCTCGCTACGGCGGCGATGTGAATAAATTCGTGCCCCCCAACGTGGCCGCAGCCTTGGCTCAGCCGACGCCTTAATTCCGTTTTTCCGCCTCGTCGTTTCGTTTTCCGACTGAGCTGAGCAGCTTCGTGCCATGAACCTTCTGATTATTTCTGCCAGTCTCAATGCCGAGAGCCGAAGCCGCCTCCTCGCCGACGCGGCGTCGACGGCGCTCACCGCCCAAGGCATCGACCACGAAGACCTCGATCTCCGCGATCATCCCTTGCCGCTGTGCGATGGAGCCGCCGCCTTTGGCGATCACCGCGTCGCTCTGGTGGCGGACCTCCTGCAGCGGGCCGATGGCCTGATCATCGCCGCGCCCATTTACAATTTCGCGGTAAATGCAGCCCTCAAGAATCTCATCGAACTGACCGGGAAAAGGGCCTGGGCCGACAAGACGGTGGCCTTCCTCGCTGCCGCCGGCGGTCCGAGCTCCTACATGTCGATCATGCCCTTGGCCAACAGTCTCATGCTCGACTTCCGCTGCGTGATCGTGCCGCGCTTTGTCTACGCCATGCCAGGCGATTTCGATGATGAAGAAATCACCAATCCAACGATCACCGAGCGGGTCGCCAGCTGTGCTCTCGCCACCGCCCAGCTCACCCAACAACGGCTAAGCTGAGCTCGTTTATTTTTGGTCGTAGCTTTCGAGGAGCTCGATCTGGATGTTTTCTAGATTGAAAAAGGCTAGGCCACCTGCCCGTTCGTCGGTTTGCCGTGATAACGGGTTGGGTTATCAGGATGGCCGCTCCCCACTATAATCGGAGGCGGCTTCGGGAGCCCCAACACCGCCGCTCAATGCGCGACGGCATTCTCTAGATCTGCCACCACCATACCGATGTGCGCCATGTGCGTCTCCTCCAGCAGGGGGTTCGGCACAGAATCCGAAGCTACGGCCTAACTCTCGGCCATCGAAACACCCAGTAGTAATGACCAAAATTTCGGGCAGCCACGGCATCAGGCCAGGTGAAGAAAAGCGATCCTTCAGGTCGCAATTGCCGGGGGGACCTTAACTCAAAGGCTAGCGCAAAACGCCTGCAGACGATCAAGCCCTTTGTGCAGAGTCTCGTCGGCGGTCGCATAGCTGATGCGCAGAAACCCGGGCGCCCCAAAAGCTGAGCCGGGCACCGCTGCCACCTTTTGCTCGTCAAGCAGCCGATCACAGAAATCCAGATCACTGAGTCCAAAACTCGAAACGTTCGGAAAGAGATAGAAGGCGCCTTGGGCGAGCTGGCAGTCGATGCCTTCGATGGCATTGAGTCCCGCGTACACGAGTCTCCGCCGCCGGTCAAAAGCCACGAGCATTTCATCGAGCGCGGCTTTGGTTTTATCCCACTCAGTGTAGGCCGCGAGGGCCCCCCACTGCGCGAAGGTCGTCGCATTGGATGTCATCTGGCTCTGCAACTCGGAAATCGCTTTCGTGATCGCAACCGGCCCGACGATCGTGCCCAAACGCCAACCGGTCATGGCGAAGGTCTTGGCAAAACCCGAAACGATGATCGTGCGATCCCGCGCCTCTGCGCTGAACGAGGCGGGAGACACGTGCGTGACGCCATCATAGAGGAGGTGCTCGTAGATTTCGTCCGACATGATGTAGAGATTGTGTTTTACCGCGACCGCCGTGAGCGCCGCCAATTCCGCCGGGGTGTAAACCGCGCCCGTCGGATTGGAGGGCGAATTCAGAATGAGGAGCTTCGACCGGGGCGTGATCGCCGTCTCGAGCATTTCTGGGGTGAGCTTAAAGCCGGTGGAGTCGTCGGCCAACACGACTTTGGGAGTCGCTCCGGCGAGTTTCACCATCTCCGGATAGCTCACCCAATACGGAGCCGGCACAATCACCTCATCACCGGCAGAGCACGTCGCGAGCACCGTCAGGTAGCAGGAAAATTTACCACCGGGGCTTATCACCACTTGAGCTGCCTTGGTGGGCAGCCCGTAGGTCTCGGTGTACATCTGCGCCAGCGCTTCCCGCAGCGGCGGGATACCGGGAGTCGGGGCATATTTGGTTTTGCCCTCATCCAGCGCCACCTTGGCGGCGGCCTTGATATGGGCCGGGGTATCGAAATCGGGCTCACCGGCGGCAAAGCCGCAGACATCCTCGCCGGCCGCTTTTAAGGCCTTGGCTTTGGCGTCGACCGCCAACGTCGGGGATGGCGATACATTAAGGGCCCAAGTGGAAAGAGTCGCAGGTGCTTGGCTCATGGTCAGTTGATCGCGACCTAAGTCCCCTAAAAAATGAAAAGCAAGCCCCGCTCGGCGGTGACTTGCTTCGGATTCCAGATCGGCGTGACCGATCAGGCATCGAAAAAACGATCAGCGAGCCCGCTTGGTCTTTTTGGCCGCCTTTTTGGCGACTTTCTTGACCACCTTCTTCGCGGGGGCAGGAGCCTTTTTCTTGCCCTTGGCCGACTTGGTTTTCACCGGGCGGGTGGCGGACAGGTCGTCGAGGGATGCACGTAGGAGTTCGCCCACGCTGACCTTCTTTTTGCGGGAGTGACGGCTGAGGAGCGTTTTCATGTCCGCCGGGAGTCGCACGGAGATTTGGCGGTGTTCCTCGCGGGCCGACTCGTAACGGTCGAAATTGAAATTCGCCAACGCGAGCCGCACCACTTCGCTAGTCGAGGCCAACCCGAGCGTGGACTGCGTCGCAGTGATCTTGTCGATCAAGGAAACCGGTAGATCAAAGGTGAGAGGGGAAGCGGGACGGGAATCTTTTTTGGCCATGGCTAGGTAGTGGCAGGATAACTACGGAAAGAAGGACCCCTCCACCAAACCGTTCCGATGCACCTCGTAGCAATGCAAAACTTCACCCGGATATCGATTGCCTAGCTTTTCTTCCCACCGGCAAATGACGGGGCGATTTAGTCGGTCGATTGCAGTAGATCGACCAGATCCGCCCGCATCTGTTTGCTGCCGCCCACATAAACGATCCGCGGCATCTCCAAATCGAAGGTCCGCAACGGCAGCGGATCGTTAGCCAGAAACTGAACATCACCCCTTGCCCCTCTGATCAGCGCGATGCCCGCCGCGATATCCCAAAGCTTTACGTTATGATCGACCACCCCTTCGAGTAGGCCAGCCGCGACATAGGCGAGGTGGAGGGCGCTGCTGCCCATGGCCCGCACTTTGCAGTGCGCAATCATCCGCTCCCCGTGCCCCGGATACTGCTCCACCGCATGGGGGCTGTGAAACCCCACCAGCGATGACCGCGTCAAACCGCCTTCGTGTACCTGAGCCGTTCGCTCCCCATCCCACACTCCCCGTCCCGGTCCGCCGTGGATGAGCACCCGCCGGGACACGTCGTAGATGACACCGTAAACGGGTTGACCTTCGTCTAACAGAGCCAGCGAAATCGCGCACTGCGCGAGCCCGAGCGCGAAATTATTAGTGCCATCGATCGGGTCCAACACCCACGCAAAGCGGCTGGTGATCGGGATCGGTTCCGCCGTCGCCAACTCCTCGCTCAATCCAATGTCGTCGGGAAACTCCCCCGCGAGCGCTAACAAAATCCCCTCGGATATCGCGTGGTCGGTTGCCGTGACCCGGCTGCCATCTTTTTTCCAATCACTCCTCACCTTCCCCAGATCGGCGTGCAGCCGACCACGGTGAGCCATCACAATGCGGCAGGCTGCGGTGGCCCGGAGCTGAATGGGATCGACGGAATTGGTGTGGGTCGGTTGCAGGAATGACATCAACCGCCACCCTCACACGAGGCCCCCGGGAGACGCATCAAAAAACACGTTCCCGCCGCAGATTAATCATAATCGTAGAGTTGCGGATCCCGCCGAGGAGCCGGTCGGCGGGCTTTGAATCGTTGCTGCGACTCCGGCGGGTCCGCGGCGGGCGGTGTTCCGCCCATCCCGCCCAGGGGATCCCCGTAAGGATCATCCATCCCCTCTTCGCCACTGCCCATCTGATCTTCCAACGACTCTGGGTCGGCGCCTTCTTCGAGCTTCCGCACGACCTCCTCCATCTCACCGTCGAGTTTTTCGCCTGTCATTTCGGCCATCCGGCGCATCATGCGCCCCATTGCCTTGGGGTCGTTTTCGTCGACGTTAGCGAACTCGCCTTCCATCGCCGCCATGGCGGCTTCGAGCTGGGGATCTTCTTCGTTGCCCCCGGGTCCGCTATCCGCCGGCGGCGGAGCATCGTCTGCGTTGCCCGGTTTGGTAATTGCAAAACCTGATACCATTTTTTGCAGCGGAAACTTCGGGTTATCCGGGCACTTCGGGGTGGTCTGACCTTGCGCCAGGGACTTCGCGTAGAACTGGTAAACCGTGTTGTTGCTGGGACAGAAATATTCGTAGATCGGCATAATTAGAAAACGTTTATTCGTCGCAGATCAGAGGTCCGCCCCACTTTGGCAAACCCTCGGTGCATCTCCTCCCCGGACCACCGTTACCGTAACGGTCGCCAAACCGAGGAGTCTGGATAGAACGCCTGCCAAGCAAACCAGAATACCGAAACGTGCGCCAGCTCCTCGCCGTTGGTGATATCGGTTATCACGACATCGTCGGTCTTTTCGTTGTAAGTCACTTGAATCGGCCGCGCACCAATCGCATCAAACAGCTGTTTGCGGTCTTTGAGCGCCTCCAACGGCCATGCGCGGGCTGCCCAACCTTCGACCATGCCAATCATGCGCTCTTTGGTCTCAAATTCATTGCGATCCGGGCTGATATCGAATGGGAAAATAGTCTCTTTCTGATCCGCATAATCACCATAAGGCCACTCTCCTCGGTAATCGTTTTCCATCCCCGTTTTGATCGAAAGCACCTCGCCATTGGGATACAAATCTGACCAAGCGCCCCACGTCATTCGACGAGTCGGGATCTGCCCCAAGGGCTCCTCCACGAAATCCTTGGAGACCCCCATCATCTTCAGCTGAGACCACAGACTCTCGGTCGCCCGATCATAAAAAAGCAGGCAGCTGTTATAGAGCACGCCAGACACGCCAAATTGTCGCGGGGTGCCGTCGGCGTTTTCTCCGGGATCAAACGCCACCCCCGAGCCCGTCAGCGCGGAATAGGTCATCGCCACCGCTTGATCTCTAATCTGGTCATTTACGACTTCGTGCCAAACCAGCACGCGCAGCGGATAAGCCCGCGTAACCCCGCCAATCGTGATGCTAAAAAGCTCATCGTCCTCCTCGAGGAAATCGCAGTCCCTCGCCGCTACAAAAACCGGCGCATCGATGGACTTGATACTATCCTTGGCGGGGGCGGCTCGCACAAAATGTTCCACCGGCACGGCGGTATCATCGACGACAAATCCGTTGATGGTGATAGCCTGACTGGAGGACAGCATCAGACCCCCGAAAACCACCCCCAGGAGGCATGCCCAGCGGGGGAAACGCGCTCCAAATGGAATAATTCGACGGCAGTCTCGGGACATGAAAGGCGGATGTTTTGCGGTTCGCCAATACTTGGCGATAGAAATTGTAGTGAAGTTGTGCATTCTTCCGCGGCCGAAAGCGTCCGCTAGGAGGGCCCGGCCAACGTGTTGCGCGCCGGTTTATTCCCGAGCTGATGCGCCCGCATGAGCCCCGGACCGTCGCCCTTCGCCCCCTTGGCGTTCAGTTGATCCATGATGTCCGCCAACCGGCGGCGTTTATCATTTTTGGCGGCGAAGATATCAAGCTGCGCCGGACGATCGTCCACGCCGGATAGCCGCACACTGACCAGCCGGAGGGCCCGCGCGTGACGCCATGCTTTATTCAGCAGTCCAGTAATCAACGGATAAAATGCCGTCTCCAAATCAGTCGCGTCCGGCAGACTGCGCCCCGCCGATTCCTGACTGAAATCTCCGTAGCGGACCAAAACCGTAACGGTGCGCACGCGTTTCCCATCCGCCCGGACCTTCGCCATCAGATCATCGATCATGCCTTTGGCAATTGACTCGATCTTGTCCCGATCCGCGATGTCCTCGCGAAACGTCTGCTGGTGGGAATAGCTCTTGGCATCATCCCGCTCCGTCACAACCGGACGGTTATCAACCCCCGCACAGCGATCCCGGAATTCGCGCCAGTCGCTCCCGACGAGCGCCGCCAACGCCGAGTCCCCCATCGCCACCGCATCACCCATAGTTTGAACGCCGCGTGCGCGCATCCGCTCCCGCGTTTTCGGCCCGACTCCCGGCATCTCTTTGATATCCAAGGGCGCCATAAAATTCGCCTCTTCGCCCACGGGGATAATCACAAACCCGCGCGGCTTACGTAACTTGCTCGCGATCTGAGCCACCAGCCGATTGCTCGCGATTCCCATCGATACGGGGATGCTCAGCACGTCCCAAATCCGGCGCTGCAAACCGCGCACGGCCCCTTCGATCGTCTCGGCCGTGCACAACCCGCAAGGACCAAGATCGAGATACCCCTCATCGATCGAATTACGCTGCACCAACGGCGTCACCTCCTCGCACAGGTCGAACATCTGCCGAGACACCCCGCTGTAATCGCCCTCGTGCGGCAGCAGAATCAGATCCGGGCACACTTTGATCGCCCGTTGCGAGGGCATCGGCGTGTAAACTCCCGCCGCTCGCGCCTCGTAGCTCGCGGATGAAATGATCCCGCGCTCCCGGCCACCCACGGCGACTTTTTTGCCCCTTAGTTCCGGACGCTTAGCCAACTCCACCGACACAAAAAACGCGTCGGCATCGAGATGAACAATGGTGGTAAGTGGCACGGTTGCAGCCAAACGAGGCCCCGGTCGTCATTCAAGCACCAGTCGAGGGCAAGCGCAGACGACATAGCGATTCGGGCGAGTTTGAGGACTCGGGTTGGCGTGAGATCAGCTTTTGACCGGAGCCGACTTCAGGTTGAGCTTACGCAGCGGATCGATATCGAGTCGCGCCCCCAATTTGGCGATCTGTTCGAGCTGCACATCGCCCACCACATTCACGAGCACCGCTTCGCCGTCTCGGCTGATAATCGTGACGGCGATCCCTTGAATCGAATCGTCGTCGGCCTGCTTGATAAACACCGCGACATTATCGCCTGAGTTTTCGCGCACCGTGACAATCCGGGCCCAGCCTTGAGCATCGAGATCGGCGCGAATCCCTTCGATCCGCCCCGTGGCCTCGGCGCGATTGCTATCGTCGATGCCGATCACGTTGACGTGCACGTGCTCGATATTGGCGAGCAACTCGGCCACCTCGGGGTCCTTGTATTTGGCCAAAGTCGCGGCGATTTTGATCAGCGCCGAGTTGATATTTACCTCGAAAAACGGTTCGCCGACCTCCGAGTCGAACGAACCAAAGTCGACGTAACCGGCCGGTGATGAGGCCGTCACGCCGGCGGTTAAGATACCGGCGACAATCGCGCCGGTGGTGAATTTGCGAAGGATGGATTGCATGGGAGGAATTCTTTGAGGTTAAGCGGTCCGCAAGTGTTTCGCGGTCAGCGAGAGAACCCCCGGGTGCGGTATTGAGTTGCAAAAACTTTCCCCGGTCGAAGCCCGGGAGAATGCCGGATCGCCAACGACGACGATTGCTGCCTCGCAAAAGTTGAGCTGATCTGGCCCACCCATGGATTCAACCCGAACGCCCAATCATCCCAGCTATCGCGAGATTCTGGGCATGGCTTGGCCAGTGGTATTGGCGAGTATTTCGACACCGTTACTCGGGCTGGTTGATACCGCGATCATCGGACAAACCCGGCCTGCCTCGGCCCTCGGGGCGATCGCCGTGGGATCCCTGCTGCTGAGTTTTGTGTATTGGGCGTTCGGATTCCTGCGCATGAGCACGACCGGTTTCGTGGCCCAGGCCGAGGGAGCCAAAGATGGGGTCAACATGCGGGCAGCCAGTTTTCGGGCCGTGCTGCTGGGCGCCGCACTCGGGACGCTCATTCTCGCGCTCCACCTTCCGATCGCGCTGGTGGCCTTTCCGTTGTTCGGCGCGGCCGAGGAGGTGAGCTCCTTGGGCCAAGAGTATTTCAGTCTCCGGATATGGGCGGCACCCGCGACGCTGGTTACTTTTGCCCTATCGGGTATCCTCATCGGACTGGGCAAGACGCGGGCTTTGCTGGCATTGCAAGTCCTGCTCAACGGGTTGAATATCGGCTTGGATCTGTTGCTGGCGGGCGTCTTCGACCTCGGGGTCTACGGCATCGCGCTGGGCACGTTGATCGCGGAATGGGTGGCCTGCCTTTGGGGATTGTGGCTCGTTTACCGCATCCTCCACGAACGCCATCGGGACGCCGCCCCGTTCTTCCCGTGGCAACGTATCCGCCAAGCCGATGCCCTTCGCGCCACCATGATCGCCAATGGCAATATCATGGTGCGCACCCTCGCGATGTTGGCGAGCATGGCGTGGTTTACGCGTCAGGGTGCGCAGCTCGGGGAGACCGTGCTCGCGGCCAATCACGTTCTCCTGAGCATTATCTCATTCTGCGCCTTCTTCATTGATGGTATCGCCTTCCCCACCGAGGCCCTGACCGGTACCGCCAAAGGCCGCCGCGACCTCGCCGGATTTGATCGCGCAGTTCGGCGCACGTCTGTCATCGCCACCATCGTCGCACTGGTTTTGGCACTCACATTTTTAGTCTTCGGCGAACCGCTGATTCGGCTGATCACGGATCTGCCGATGGTGATCGACGCGGCCACCGCCATGCTTCCGTTCGCGGCTGTCTATGTCGCGATCTCGGTGGCCGCATTTCAACTCGACGGCATTTTTATCGGCACCAGCCATACCCGTGAAATGCGCAATGCCGCTCTCGCCTCGTCAGTGGTTTTTATCGGCGCGAGCGCAGGTCTTATTTCGACCATCGGCCAAATCGGACTATGGGTCGCCATGCTAATTTGGATCACGCTGCGCGCTCTCAGCCTAGCCTACTACTATCCCGCTATTCGGCAGGATCTGCGCTAGTTTCGACGTGCCATGACATAGAGAGCCAACCTCCGAAAAGGTAGGGATGAACCGCCGGGCCGTCCGCATCTGCCCCAGAGCTACGAAGTCCGAGAGATCATCCCATCGCGACCTGCCGCAGCCGAACCACGGCCGAACTGCCGCCAAATCGCCGCCGGCACTGTTTTCCTTTTAAGCTGCGGATGGCCCAGCGGTCCGTCTTTACCACGCACAGCCCGCTTTGGCTTCTCTGCTTATTCGTTACCTTACAGCAAAATCGGCTTAACCGATTGGCCCCAACCCCGTCCAACCTAACACCACTTGCCCGGCTTCCCGGCAGGCAGCGATATCGACCTCCAGTCGCAGTTCCCAATCGTTGTAGTCTTCATAGTCCACGAGCACTTGAGCGATGCGCCACCTGTCACCTTCCTCCTCAATGTGCGTCTGTCCGGCAGCACGGCCAGCTGGGTCCAATCGAAACCAACCCCGCGCATCGACGTAGGCGTCGAATACCGTCGCTATTTCTCGCGCGTTGCCCCCTACCCGCTCCGCTGCGGTATCCCAGTCTCGCGCCATCGCATCCTGTAATACCGCGTGCACGGCGAAGCGCACGAGTCGCGTAAATGACTTATGATCCCGCGTGATGTCCGTGAAGCCAGGCCTCGCCGGTTTCTCTCCCACCTCCTCCGCCGCATAATCCGGATTCTGCATCCGCTCCCACTCTTCCAGTAGGCTCGAATCAATCCCGCGAATCAGCTCCCGGAAATACTCTTCGAGCTCGATCAGCTCTTCCGTCTTGGCGTCTTGCGGCACGGTTTGACTGAGCACTTTCCAAGACTGACTGAGGTGCCGCAGCAGCAAACCTTCACTGCGTTGGAGGCCATAACGGTTCACGTAGTCAGCGAAGGAATCGTAGCGCTCAAACATTTCGCGAACGATCGACTTGGGCCGCACGTTCTCCTGCTCAACCCACGGATGAGACGCCGAGAAGGCATTGAAGGTCTCGTATAAAAACTCCCGTAATGGCTTCGGGTGCTCGATCTCGTCGAGCTTGGTCATCCGCTCCTCATAGTTGACCCCTTCAGCTTTCATTTCCGCCACCGCATCCGTCTTCAAACGATCAACTTGTTTGCGCAGAATGATCTCCGGATCTTCCACGATCGATTCGCAAAGCGTGAGCACATTGAGCGCATGCTCGGGGTCATTGATCGGCAGTCTCGGCAGCGTATCCAACAGGTAAAGCGACAGCGCGTTGTGCAGCGAAAAATCATCCTGCAATTCTACATTCACTCGCAGTTTATGGCCGTCCGCAGTCGGCGGAATCCACTCCACAATTTTCCGCTCCAACAACCCGCGAAATAATTGCCAGCCACGACCACGCAATTGGTTTTTGCGATGATCCGTCTCGTGACACGTCGCCACCAGATCCCGCACGGCGCGGCAACCGTCGCCCGGCCGCGAAAGCACCAGCAGCAACGTGCCGTGCGACAACGTGAACTTAGAGCTCAACTCCTCACACGGCGCCGTCTGAAGTTTCGTAAACGTATTTTCATCCCACACCACGGCTCCGGGCGCAGCGGTGCGTTTGACGACCTTCTTTTTCTTCCCCGATCCCGTCGCCGCTTTTTCCGCCGCCCGCTTATTTTCGATAATGTGTTCCGGGGCCTGGGCTACGACCAGACCTTCAGTATCAAACCCCCGGCGGCCCGCTCGCCCCGCCACCTGACGAAAATCACGCACCGTCAGCACCGCCGACTTGCGGCCGTCATATTTCCACAACTGGGTAAAGACCACCGTGCGAATCGGCACATTGATTCCGACGCCCAACGTATCCGTGCCACAGATAATTTTGAGTAACCCTTGTTGGGCGAGTCGCTCCACCAAGATCCGATACTTCGGCAATAGTCCGGCGTGATGCACCCCCACTCCATGACGCAACCAGCGCTTCATATCCTTGCCGTAGGGACTGTTGAATTTTTCGTCCTGCAACGCCTCCGAAAGTGCTTCCTTCTCCGGCTTGGAGCACAGGTTCAAACTCATCCAACCTTGCGCCGATTCCGACGCGGAGCGCTGCGTAAAGTAGACCAGATACACCGGCGCCTTCCCGGCCTCCACCAACGCGGCGATCCGCTCCGTCAACGGCACTTCCGAATACTCAAACGTTAACGGCACGGGCCGCCGATCACTGCGCACCGTTACCGACGGTGCCTGCGTAACCCGGGTCATCTCTTTTTCAAAAAATGACGTATCGCCCAGCGTCGCCGACATCAGCAGAAACCGACACTGCGGCAGCGCCAACAACGGGGTCTGCCATGCATGGCCCCGCTCCACGTCCCCGTAATAGTGAAACTCGTCCATCACCACAGTGCGCAGATCTGCCAGAGGACCACGCGCCAACGCGATATTGGCGAGAATCTCCGCCGTGCAGCACAAAATCGGCGCGTGCGGATTCACCGAAGCATCCCCGGTCATCATGCCCACGTTTTCCGGCCCGAAGTCCCGACACATGGCCAAAAACTTTTCATTCACCAATGCCTTGATCGGACAGGTGTAGACCGACTGCTCGCCCGCGCAGAGCGCGCGATAATGGGCGGCCGACGCCACCAACGATTTCCCGGAACCGGTCGGGGTGTTGAGCACCACGTTGCTTCCGGCGAAAAGTTCCAGAATCGCCTCCTCTTGTTCCTCGTAGAGTTCCAGCCCCCGCTCCGCCATCACCGCTAAGAAACGATCCAGCACTGCATCAGCATCGTAAGGGACACCGGAAGGTCTCAGGGGATGGTCATTCGATTCACTCAAGCCACGCAGCACGGCTTCTCTATCAACATTTGGCAACTCTCTGAACGGTGATGCTGCATTTACAGAAGCAGAATCCCTCTGCTGACTTCCGTATTCGGCAACCGGTTAGATCATGATTCGTCAGGAGTATATTCTCCAGATGATCGAGCAACTAGGAGCGCTTGGGCGGCGCATCATGAACCGCGAAATCAGCGATGATGAACGCACGGCGGAAATCGAAGACATGATCGGTCCGTATATTGGGCTGCCCTCGAAAGCTTGTTTTTCTTGCGCGTCGCGGAAGTATTGAGGCGGTTCGAGCAGTCCAACCGAATGCTGGAATCAAAATGTTTGATCATGGCCGAACTGCTAAACGCCCCCGGCATGATCTCCGAAAGTCCGGGGGAGAAATCCGTCCTATTGGCCAAGGCAGCGTTTTTCTGCGATCACGCCCTCTCCGGCATCGACCCCACATTGCAGGCACGACGCGAAGCCATTTGCGGGGAAACAGGGGGCGGACACGGAATCGTCCTACCGCGTTCGAGGCAACGTCACAACGTTCCGCCCGCCTCCCCCCGCCCCAAATCACGTCGTCAAATTCGGCCGCAGGTGTTGATCACGAGCAGAATCGTTTTGGCCCTCTTGGTCTGGGCCGGAATCACTCTAGCCAAAACATTCGAAGTCTCCGACACCACTTGGGAATCTGGAGCCGGAGCCCTATTCGTCAGAGCGATCCTCCACAACCGGACGGCGCAAACCCAGAGGGTCGCCGTCCAATTCACTGCCGATCAGCTTTCCAACAACACCTTGGGTAACGCCCTCAACTTTGCGGGAAAGCTCGTGCCGACCTCCACGGCGGAATCCAATTCCCGAATGCCCATCGAATCGACGATTGCCCTCACCGCTGCGGGCCGGAAAAGTCGTGTTAGATGCGATCGTAGTGCACACCGAACAAGCGCTGCAAGACCCCCCAAGGAACTCACCTCGGTTTCCCCATGAACCTCGAAACCTTCACTTTATTCTTCGGTTGGTCCCTTGGTTGGACCTCAAGCTCACGACTTGAGCAGATTGATCCCAAAAATCAGCGGATCAAATATTTAGCCAATAGGTCCGAAAGCTATAAAGCCCGGCTGCGGTCTTCGCTTTACGCTCAACTTACCCCATTTGACGAAGAAAAATTTCTCCATGCATCTCCCTAAATCCTCGTTGTTGACCGCTATTTGTGTTGGTTCCTTGGCGCTCTCGCTCGGCTGCCAGACCCCACCACTCAAAAAATCGGAATCCTTGACGGAATCGTTCACCGTGCAGCGCGGGACCACGGCAGCAGAATTAATCGAGATTCTCGGCGAACCCGACGACAAATACCCCTTCAAAGAGTATTCCGTGAAGGCCGTGGTTTGGGTCTACGAGCGAGCCATGGCTCGCGACTCTCGGATGATCATCACCGGCACCCGGGAAAACTTCTACTGGGATACCGTGAACCGAAAATTCGTCACCTACGAGGAACCCGTGCTGCAGCCCCAGTTCACCACAAATACAGAAGTGACCACGATTCTACTTATTGACGGCAAAGTCTCGAGCTGGAAACGAGAGGCATCCCAAGACCGAGATGTTGAGGGTATAACGCGTTGAAGGGTCATCCGATCGGCGCCCCATGATTAACTGACCGAGCCGACAAACGGCCCAAGGGTTTGAGTGCGTTCTCCCTCCTGCGAACCGTCGCAGACCCAATTACCTTAAAAGTCCGTGCCGTCGTGATTCCGGCGCACCCGCGCCACCCGCGCAACGGTGACCAAGTCGATCGCCCCTCGCGGTGAGATAGTTTGGCCATGAAAGTGACCGGAGGAACTGCCGTGTAGATTGTAACCCCCAAACGAGCCAGCAGGCTCTCCGCATTGAAAGGGGGGGAAGCAAAAGAAGCTGCTAGGCGATTACTACGCCTCCGTCGCCTATCTCGACGCCCAAGTTGGCAAAATTTTGGACGCGTTGATGGTCGGAGGGCCTCACGATGAGGCCATTGGGATCTTCAAGAGTGATCATGGCTACCACCCCGGTGAAAATGACTTCTGGTTAAAGATCAGTTTGCGCGATGTATCCGCCAGGGTTCCGCTCATCATCTACGGGCCGAGCAAGACGTCGGGGGTAAGCGATGCTCTGGTCGAGTTGCTCGATCTCTATCCCACGACAGCTCAGCTGTGTGGATTGACCCGTCGGCGGGCATCCATGGCCGCGATATTTCACCGCTCCACGAAGGGCCTACTCTGACCATTCGCGACGCAACATTCTGCGGGGCTTCCATGCGGCAGGCTTTCCTCCTCCGCCCGCCGGACTACGCCTTCATCCCATACCGCGAGAACACGTCAGGCGGTATCGAGCTATTCGATGTCCAATACGATCCCGGGCAGTTCACCAATCTCGCCGCCGACCCGGAATTCGGATCCGTGGTGCGAGCGTTCAATTCACCGTTCGCGAGTAAGCTCAGCCTGACCCGCACCAACGGTCTCGAGTTAAATGATGGTTAAATCATCCGATCAAAACCTCGGTCTGCAACTTGCCCGGAATAGACCGATGCGTAATGGGTTCTTAGCTTTATGAAGACATTGTTGATACTCGGACTCGCGTTAGGAATCGGCGGCCTGCTGGGATGTTCCGCGCAGGCAAACGACCATGAACCCATCACCGCTCGCGCCGCATCGATTGAACCGGTGGTCAAAACGGAAGCCGAATGGAAGGCACTGCTCGACGACCAACAATTCTACGTGCTGCGCCAAGACGGCACCGAGCGCGCCTTTACGCACCCCCTCAACAAAGAGAAACGCGACGGGACCTTTGTGTGTGCCGGCTGCGAATTGCCGCTTTTCTCGTCCCAGACCAAATATGAATCCGGCAGCGGTTGGCCCAGCTTCTGGGAACCGATCGCCGAGGGTCATGTGCTGGATGTGCCCGACAATAAGTTTGGCTGGAATCGCACGGAAAACGTCTGCGCCCGCTGTGAGGGCCACCTCGGCCACGTCTTCAATGATGGTCCCCGTCCGACGGGCCTGCGCTTCTGCATCAACGGTGCCGCGCTGAAATTCGTGCCAGCAGAATAACCGATTTTCGCTCCCCTCCACCGCGATCCTTTTTTTTCAGAAGGAAACAAAGAGATTAAAGTCGAAGGGATGAGGCCGCTGCGCTGCTTCCTCTGCGGAAACCCGCGTTGCGTTAGCCTTTCAGATTGTTCGTGGGCAAAGCATCTGGGAACGCCGAGCTGGAGCTCGGCGCTCCCCGCCACTGATTGAAGCCACGGCCTCTCCGCTTTGTTTCCTTCGTTACCTTCTGTAAAACCCAACGGTGCGTCAGCCCTTCGTGCCTTTTCGAGGGTTTCGTGGGCAACGCTGCCTAGGATAGCCGCAAGCGGCAGCGAGTGACCCTCCCGCCGGCCTACCCCAGCGCGGCCGACCAGACCTCTTCCTTAAAGCCGACTAGCCCAACGCCATCCGCCAGCAAGAATGGGCGCTTCACCAGGTTGCCGTTCTCATGCAGCAGATTGATCGCCGCAGCCACCGACAGCTCCGGCAGTTTCGAGCCCAATTTCAATTCCCGGTAGTCGCCGCCGGAGGTGTTGAACAACTTCTTCAACTGCCCGTCCTGCGCGGCCAACATGCGCTTGAGCTCAGCCTTGCTGGGCGGCGTCTCGCGAATCGCCTTTTCTTTAAAATCGAGACCCTGCTCGGTCAGCCACTTGGTGGCTTTGCGGCAGGTCGAACATTTAGCGTAGGTGTAGATCGTCAGCGGTTTCATGGCACCCAATTGATATCTTGAACCACAAACTGCCAGTTCCCTCTGAAGGTTCCCAGCACGCCATAAAATTCCAACGCGCGGTGTTTGACGACCTGAGCTGCCAACCGATCCCGGGTTTCAACCTGAGGAGAATAAATCTCATACACCTCATCGTTGAAACGCACCTTGGGGCGATCCGTGCCAACGCTCGGACCGGAGACCCTGAACAATTTCCCACTCCAGCTCCCATCGCGCAGATCGGTCTGGGGAGGAATCGCATCCATGCGGATCGCTTGGTTCAAATCGACTGCGCTGTAGTCGACCGCAAATACGTCTCCGCTCGGGGGCCGATCTGCCGGTTGATCCAGCGGCATCCAACTCGAAGTATCATCTGATTGCAGGACCTGAAAGTGCGCATAGATCGGGAGATGATCCGAGAACCCAAAGCCCGCCGGTCCGCCGCTGCTCCAACGAATCGGAGCCCCTGCCGCGTCGGAATTTTCACCGGGCAACCGCGCCACGTTGAAGGAGTTATCCTGATACTGGATACCGGCCTGATCATAGAGACCACGTGATACCACGATGTGCATCAGCGTGCCCCAGTTTCCGCGAAAGGTGTCGCTCCCGCGTTCGTGCGGCTCGAGTTCAAACCAAAGGTTATAGAGGTCCTGTTCACCGGCCACGAGTTGCCGTTCGCTGTAGCCCACTTTGAGCACATCATCCACGCCCGTGCGCGGCATCGCCGGATAGCGCGCCTTCTGGTTATACTGCGCATTCAGGTCTCCGCCGATGATGATATCTGCGGCCGGATCCATGGCCAAAATCTCATCCACCCGACCTCGCATGACCTCGGCGTTCTGGATGCGGATACCTTCCATCTCGGGATCACTAGCACCCGATTTCCAATGCGTGTTGAAGACAAACATCGGTTGACCCTCAACCTCGATTTCCGTCTCCAGAATCATGCGCGCCGACATCAGCGGATGATTACGGACTGCCTTGAACGGAAATTTCGAAAGGGTCACGCACTTGATCGCTCGGCGCGAATCTGAGGAAGGCGGCGAGGCCGGATCGCTGCCCACCGCCATGTGATAGCCCGTCAGTCCTGCGTCTTCCAGCGCCTTGAGGAGCCAGACTTCGGCCGGAACCCCCACTAGCTCCTCCGGCAACGGATTCTGCCCCAGCATCTGCACCGCGGTCGTGCCGCGCCACTGGTCCAACCAACCCTCAATATCGGCCACCCCGCTTTGCGGGGTTTGGTCGATCTCGATTTCTTGGAGCAGCACGATATCCGGCCCCGCCCCGCCCCGGAAACGCTTCAGCGTGTGCGCGATATTGACCACTTTGGTGGCGACGTGAGTCGGTCGGTATTCAGATGGCTGGTAGTCGTCGTAGACGGCCACGCCATCTGCATCGTGCAGGTTCTCTACGTTGTAGATGACCATCGTGAACGGCTGCGCAGCCGAAAGCGTAAGGGTGGCGGCGAGGAACATCGCGCCGCAGAGAAACATCCGAGCAAGCATAGCCAGACCGTAGTCGAGTCCACCCTTCGAGCCAGTGGATTTATGAGATTTTCCTCGAAGCCCCTTTCGCGCCCATTCCGACTCGCCCCGACGTCTGATCTCGCTCAGCTTTCGCTTTTAAATTCCACCTTTCGATTACGAACTATGCCTGCCTCTGCTCTGCTCAAATCGCTTCTCTCCTCGGCCACCCGTTGGTGGATTCTGGCCGTCGTGCTGGCCTCGCCCGCCTCTGCTCAGCTGTCTTTCGAATTCAATTTCACCGACAGCAATTCCGGCTTCAACGATCCCACCGACGGTGCCGCGCGACGGGCGGCGCTCGAAGCCGCAGCGACCAACCTCTCGAGACAGCTCCCGATCAAGAGCGCCGTAACCATCACGTTTGACGTATCCTCCAACAATGCCAACGACTCCACCCTCGCGAGCGCCGGGAGTGATTTCGTCGGCGATAATTTTGGGTTCTTTCCCACCATCGCTCATCGAAAAATCATCGATGGCACCGATGGCAATGGCAGTGTTGCCGATGGGCAGATCGAATGGAATTTTTTCCACGCCTGGGACCTCGATGATGACGTCGCCGCCGACTCCTTCGATTTTATTAGCACCGCGATGCATGAGATCCTGCACGCCATCGGATTCACCGGCGCAATTGCTGCCGATGGCAGCGGTTTGTTCGACGGGGCCGTCGGCGAGCCGAATGCCTGGCATCTTTTTGATCAGTTTCTCGTCGATGCATCCGGCAACCGCCTCATCAGCGATGCCTTCGCTTTCGTGCCAGCGCAGCTCGGCACCCTCACCGGTGGTTCGAGCGTGTTTTTCAACGGTAACAACACCCTCGCGGCCAACGGCGGCAACCCCGTGGTGATCTACTCCCCAAACCCTTGGGAGGATGGCAGCAGCCTCAGTCACACCGACGACGCCACCTATGTCGGATCAACCGCTCTACTCATGAACGCCGCCACCGATACCGGCCCCGGCGTCCGCACCATCAGCGATCTCGAGTTGGCTATGCTGCGCGATCTCGGATACGAGTTTAGCTCCGGAACCGGCCCGGGCGGCGATACGTTTGCCTACCTCACCAACCTCTCAGTGCGCACCCTGGCGGGCAGCGGCGCGCAGACCCTGATCGCGGGTTTTGCGGTGGGAGGCGGTGACAAGGCACTCTTGGTGCGGGGAGTCGGACCCACCCTCGGCGACTTTGGCGTCACCGGCGCATTGGCCGATCCGAGACTGGGCATCTTCCTCGATGAGACCGAAACTCAATCCAACGACGACTGGGAGATCGCCGATGCGGCCGTCTTCTCGTCGGTGGGAGCATTTGCTCTCCGGGCCAACAGCCTCGATGCCGCACTGACGACCTCGCTCGGTCCCGACTCCTACACGGTGCAAATCTCCGGTAATGGCGGTAACACGGGCATCGCCTTGGCCGAGCTCTACGATACGGCCCTACCCTCATCAAACACCGGCCCCCGACTCACCAATGTCTCCGCTCGCTCTCAAGTCGGCACCGGCGACGAGGTCCTCGTTGCGGGCTTTGTCATCGGCGGCACCGGCACCAAGTCGCTGCTGTTCCGCGGCGTGGGTCCTACCCTTGTTGACTTCGGAGTCACCGGGGTTTTGGCCGATCCTCAGATCACGCTATTCCGGACGGACGCCGAGGTTTCGACCCAAATTGGCAGCAACGACAACTGGGACTCCGCCTCGATCACCGTCACCGCAGATCGAGTAGGCGCTTTTAAGCTCCCCCTCAACAGCTTGGACGCAGCGCTGCTCGTGAATCTCGCGCCCGGGACCTACACCGTGCAGCTGTCCGGCGCGAGCAATGGCACCGGCGTCGGCCTGATCGAAGTTTACGATGCCGATTGAATCTATTCTGGAAGTCAGCGACCTTACCCTCCGGCGCGGTCGCAAGACCCTGCTGCGCAATCTCAACTGGATCCTCTCTCCCGGCGAAAACTGGGTCATCATGGGGCCCAACGGTTGCGGCAAAACCTCACTGCTCCGTAGTTTGGTTGGCTTCCTCACGCCGTCCTCCGGCGACATCCGACTCATGGGTGAGACCTACGGCGAAACCGATTGGCGTGAGGTGCGCCGATCTATCGGGCTGGTTTCTACGTCGCTGCAGCCGCACATCCCCGGCGCCGAACTGGCAGTCGAGACAGTCATCAGTGGCATCTACGATCAGCTCGACTTCTGGGGCAAGGCCACCGCCGCCGATGTCCGCTTCGCCCAAAAGCTGCTGCGCCAACTGGGCGCGGCCGAAATCATTGATCGGGAGTGGGCCTACCTTTCCCAAGGCGAACGCCAACGCGTGCTCATTGCCCGCGCTCTCGCAGCCCGCCCTAAACTGCTGATTTTGGATGAACCGTGTGCCGGACTAGATCCAGTCGCTCGGGCAGATTTCTTGGCTTCGATGGAAAGTATGGTAGCTGATGCCACGGGCCCCGCGATCGTGTTGGTGACTCACCACATCGAAGAAATCACCCCGTCCTTCGACCAAATCTTATTGCTCGCAGCGGGCCGCGTCGTGGCGGCGGGGCCGATCCGAGAGAACCTCAATTCGGCTCAGCTCTCCCGCACCTTCGGCCGCTCGGTCAGCGTGCGACGCCATGCCGTCGGCTGGCGATTAAAGCTTCCAAAATAGGCGTCGCCGTAATTCGGATACGTTCGCGCATCGAGATTAGCGCCCTATTATCGACTAGGCAGGGCGTGCTCGCCGAGCGCGCCGTTTCAGCCTGCCTTCCGCCATCGGCCGGCTTCGGCGACTGAGTCCTGCCTAGGCCGGATGGAGATAGCGAAGCAAGCCACCCTACCCTGAACCGACCGACGGACTGCCCTAGCCGCTCTGGCCGGCTAATCTTAATACGTCACCGGGCTGCAACGGCAGCGCACCCGCCTCCGACAGCGCCCGCAGGGTGCTGAAAACAAGTCGGCCGCTGCGCACCACCGCGAGCGCGCGTTCGGCGGTCTGCAATTGAGCCAAAGCACCGCCGCCATAGACATTCAGGCCCGCGCGCCAGGGGATCCGCACCACCGAGCCGTCCGAAAAATCAACAAAGGTCACCATGCCGTCCTGCGACATTCGCGCGAGGTTCTGGATCGCTTGCGCCGTAAGGTCTCCCGATGCCCGCACACTCGCACTCGAAACCCGGGTGGATGAATCGATTCCGGAAATTACCACTCGCTCCGCCCCGCGCAGACCACTCGCGGCCACCCGACCGCTCGTGCTTACCGTCGCACTGCCCAGAGAGGTCGATGCTCGCACCGTGCCCCCGGCCAGCGATCCCGCCCCTTGCACCGTGCTGCCCGCGACCGATCCGGTGGCGCTCAGGGTAGTCGCGGAGACGCGTGAAGCGGTGCCCACACCGGACAGGGCTACTCGCCCGGTGGTCACCGCCGCACTGCTCGTGGTCGCGCCCGCCGTGCCCACCGTAGACGCCGCCACCTTGCTGGTTTCCACGATTAAATCCGTCGCCGCGCCCACCGGCGACATCACGACCTTGGCGCCTCGATACAATGCACATCCTGACTGCATAAACACTACCCCTGCCAACAAGCCGGCGCATCGCCATGATAAACCAAACCGATGGCCTGCCGCTGGCACGCTCGGTATCGCCCGCACTCGTCCGGCCGATCTTAGAAGATCCAAAATGATACGCGCACGCCGGCGCTTTCCAGCTTCCGGTAATAGTCGGTCAAATCTGTCATGTATCCATTTCGATACCACAAGTTGACCGGGAAGCCGTAGAGCATCGCGCCGGCCTCAACCTCAATAGTGTGGTAGTCAAACGGCCGGCCGATGCCCGTCAGCCAAGTGACCGCACCCCGGCCGCTCAAACCCCACATTTGATCCGTCAGCGACTCGTCTTCCCCAAAGTAGCTGAAATCAAAACGCACTTCGATACCATCGACAGCGTCACGTGGTTTGCCTTCCGCATTAAGTTCCCACGGGGAATATTCCTCCGCCGATCCCTGCATGATTCCATCTTCGAGGTAATGGCTCAGCTTCAATTGTAGGCGTTGGCTTCTCTCCTCGCTTTGGCCCCAAAGATTTCCGCGCCAGCTGTAGTTAAGGCCCACGTAGTCCCAACCTCGGCTGATTTCATCGCGGGCTTCGTTGAAGCTGTTATGGAAGTCGCTGACTTCCAAAAAAGTTGGGCCATCCGAAATCCACTGCCCGTTGGACTCGTGGCCGTAGAGCAATTCCACGTAACGATCCGGCATCGCTTTGGAGGCATCATCCATATTGGTCAGCCACTTGCGGAGACTGAGCATCGAGTTGAACTGTTTCCCTTCCACCGGGGACGATTCTCGGGTGCCGATATACTGCCCGCCCCGACCGGTGAAGGCGAAATAGGGGTAGATATCAAAGGTCTCCGAACCGAGCCCCGCCCGTTCATTGACCGGACGATCTGGATACACGTTGTGCAGCAACGGAATCATCATCGAGATCGTAAAATCCAGAAAACTCTCGTCCCCTTCTTGAAACGTGTAACCTACGCTCGTGGGCTCATAAGCCCGCACGAAGCCCCGCGTCCAAATTAACTGTTTTTCCGCCGTGGGCCGAGCCGTGCGAGGATCGTAGTCGGACTCCGCATCGGTCGCAGCAGCTGGATCCGTCGTAGACGGATCATTCCGGGGTAGCATAACCGCCATTGCTGTCGCTGTGATCGTGATGGCCTCGGGCGACGGGATCAGCAAATCCATCGGAGGTAACGACGGCCGGGCAGAAATTTTAGTTAGCGGCACGATCACCACTAAAAGCCCGATCAGGTAGGTTCTACCGAGGTTGTTCATGCGACCAAGATCAACACGTGTGATCGCAGGTCAAACGTCTAACCGCGGTCCTATTTACCGAGGGAATTGAACAACCCACCCAAGGCGTTGAGGCTCTTGAGCGGCTTGGATTTCGTTTTGCCCTGAGCCGGGCCGATCGCGATCAGCGGAGCCGCCGGTTTGGGCTGCGGTAAGGTCCGGCCCACGCTACCAGCACAAGCATCGACCGCCTGCCGTAGCTTTTTGATGGATACCGGTTCGGCCGTGCCGAGCCGTTGGGCCCACAGGCTCACGCGAAACTCTTCGATCAACCAACGCAGCCGGGCGGATGCTGGGCTCGGCGAGGCAGCCATCAAAGCCTGCGAAAACGGCGCGACGGCAGCGACCCGCTCCTGATCTTTGGTGGGTTGCTGTGACCAACGTTCCGCTCGCAGCAACCGCCCTCGTAAATAACGTTCGAACTGCACGAGGCGGTCCGGCGATACCCGTCGCAAAAATCCCGCCCCGACCAATTCGCCGACGTCATCGGTCAGACCGGGATAGGGCGTGGGGTGCACCATCAGTTCCTGCCGTAGCGTCAGGATCACGCGAAGTTGATCGACCAATTCCGGGATGCACCGGCGCGCATCCCGTTTGGCTACCTCCACCGTGGTCTCGAATTGGGATTGGGTTCTTTGGCCTTCGCGAACCGGCACCCGCCCGGGATCCGTCAACCAATCCGTCAAGTGAATGAGCGCATCGGCTTGCAACGACTCCAGCGCATAAAACGAACTCGCAAGGGGTCCCACCTCGCGCAGCGCTTTGAGGTCCTTCTGCATCCAGGCAAGATCTCGCCGCAGCACGTGGGCGATCAACGCGCGCAACCCCACCGTGCCTTTTTCGGCGCTGTCTTGGGGTGAGCGATAAAGCACCACTTGAATCCCCTCCCCGTCAGTCAACCACCCCGGGTAGGCGGTCACGGGCACCCCATCCGATTCACCAATCACTACCGCGGTGGGCAGGTCTCGAGCGGGCCAGTCTTCCACGTAACCGGTCTCCCACCCTTGGCAGGCTTCGCGCCATATTTTTGGGGCCTTGCGATCAACCGACGCGCTCACGGACGCCTGCTGAGCATCGACCAAACCGCGGATCTCGGCCAAGTCACGGCTCGCCGCGAGCTCTCGGCCCTTTTCATCGCGCACCACCATTCGCACCTGCAGGTGGCCGGGCAACGGACGCTCATTCCATAATATCGGACTGATGCGCAATTTCAGCCGCGCGCTGAGTCGCAACGCCAGCGCCTCCACCAACATGGGACGCGGGCCGTCGTGGTGTTCCTCCTCCCGCAAGGCCGGCAGAAGCTCGCGCGCCGTCGCCGCCAAGGGCATCACCACGCGGCGTATATCCTTAGGCAGGGCCCGCAGATAATGCTCCACCTTGTCCGCCAAATACCCCGGCACCGCCCAATCCAAATCCGCTTGAGTGAGGTGGACCAACTGGGCCGGCGACACTTCCAACGTCACCCCATCATCGCTCTCGCCGGGCTTGTAACGGTAATCTAAAGGCAGAACGCCATTTTGAATCGGGACCGCTTCGGGAAACGACTCCACATCGGTCGCCGACGCCGTGCCCAGCGCGAGGTCTTGAGCCTCGAATTCGAGAAATGTCGGTTCGTGCGATCGCCGCTCTTTGACCAACGCAATCAGATCCCCCACCGCCCCGACGTGATGCCCGGCATCGATCAGGCGCTCCGCATAAAATCGCCACATCGCCTCCTCCAGATGCATCACACTGCGGTCCCGCGTGCGGGTGAGCTCGTTTTCCAACTGGGCCCGCACGGTCCGATTGTGCCGCAGAAAATCGAAGGGCCACGTGATGGTGTCGTTGATCAACCCCTCACGAATAAAAATATCAGTCGCTTCCTTGGGTTTGATTTTGCCGTAGGCCACCGCGCGCACTTCGATCTCGAGCCCATACATCGACGTGCGCTGACGCACCATGACACGGCCTTTCGCCTCATCCCAAAACGGATCCCGATACGTTCGCTGCAACAGATGGGCGCCCAGATCCAACACCCAGCGCGGGTCCAGTCGCGCACACGTGCGAGCATACAACCGCGACGTCTCCATGAGTTCGGCACTCATCAACCACCGGGGAGATCGCGCCGTGGTCGGTTTCGGTTTGGCCGCTTCTTTCGGGCGTTTCGGTTTCTTCTCTTCGCGGACAAACAGTCCCGAGCCGGGAAAGATCACCGGCTTCCGATCATGGGTCCCACGATAGCCGCCGTTTTCTTCGTCCCGCATCGCAATATTACCGAGCAGTCCCGCGAGCACCGATCGATGAATCGCCCGATACGCGGGTTGATCCGCGTTGAGCTCGGCGGTGGCTCGGGCCGGATTTTGCGCGGCCTCGGTGCCACTCCAGACGGACCCCTCGCCCAGGTCCTTGCGGCCTTGCAACAATTCGTGCAGTTGGCTGTGAACATCGCGCCATTCCCGCATGCGCGGGTAGCTCAAGAAATGGACCTTACACCAGCGGCGCATCTTGGCCTGGGAAAGCTTTTCGAACTCGTCGTGCAACGTCTCCCAGATCGCCAACAGCGTGAGGAAGTCCGATTCCTTGTGGGTGAATCGGCGATGCGCGGCATCCGCCGCCGCTTGATGATCGAGCGGCCGCTCGCGCGGATCCTGCACGCTGAGCCCAGCCGCGATAATCACCACTTCACGCAACGCCTTCTCTTCACGGGCCTGCAACATCATGCGCCCCACGGCCGGGTCCACCGGAAGCCGACCCAACTCTCGACCGACGTCGGTCAACTGCCAACCCGGTCCATCGCGCTCGATCGCGTGCAACTCTTCGAGCAGCGCGTAGCCCGCGCGCACCGCCTTGGTCGCGGGCTGATTGAGAAACGGAAACCGCTCTATGTCACCCAAGCCAAACGCCTTCATGCGCAGGATCACATCCGCCAGATTGGCGCGTTGGATCTCGGGCTGGGCGAAGCGCGGTCGCTCGTCGTAGTCCTTCTCCGAATACAGTCGGATACAAACCCCTGCGGCGACCCGGCCAGCGCGGCCCGCCCGTTGGTTGGCACTCGATTGCGCCACCGCTTCGATCGGCAGACGGCGGGTCCGCGACTGCGGGGAATAGCGACTCACGCGCACCAATCCGGTATCGATCACATAGCGGATGCCAGGCAGCGTCAGTGACGTCTCGGCAATGTTGGTGGCGACGATCACGCGGCGGCGAGTGGTAGCCGCAAAGACCCGCTGTTGCTCGGCGTTGGTCAGGCGCCCAAACAAGGGAATCAAATCGCAGCTGCGGGCCTCTCCGCCCAGGCCGTCGATGGTCTCGCGAATGTCGCGCTCGGCGGGCATGAAGACGAGGACATCGCCCGTGCGGGTCGAAGCGAGGATTCGACGCACCGACTCGATGGCGCCATCGATGTAGTGTAGGGCCTCCGGTTTGGGGGGTGGCTCGTTGGGCCGTCCTTTCGGCGGCGAATCGTCACCAAATTCGTCGAGCGGTTGATAAATGATCTCGACGGGGAACGTCCGGCCCGAGACTTCGATCACGGGCGCATCTTCAAACGCCTTACTAAAGGCGGCGGTGTCGATCGTCGCCGACGTGATCACCACCCGTAAATCAGGTCGCTCCACGGTCAGACGCCGCAAATGCCCGAGGAGGAAATCGATATTGAGCGACCGCTCATGCGCCTCGTCGATGATGATGGTATCGTATTCGCGCAGCTGCGGATCGCCCTGCACTTCGGCCAACAACATGCCATCGGTGAGGAACTTGATCGTCGTGCTGCGCGATGTGCGGTCCTCGAACCGCACCTTGCAACCGACCTCGCGGCCCCAGCCTACGTTCATCTCCTCGGCCACGCGGCGCGAAACCGATAACGCCGCCACCCGCCGCGGCTGCGTGCAAGCGATGCGGCCCTTCACCCCTCGACCTGCCGCCAAGCATAGCTTCGGAATCTGGGTCGTCTTACCCGAACCCGTCTCGCCCGCCAGAACGACGACCGGGTGGGCATGAATCGCATCCACGATCTCGCCGGCTCGGCTGCTGATGGGCAGATCGGGCGGAAACTCCAAACGGAAGGGAAATGGCTTTTGGTCTGGCACGTTCGTGACGAGAAAACACAGAATGAACGCTGCTCTTCACATGGCTGGCAAGAACGCGAAACCTCCCCCCCTCCCGATCGAGATCTTCGAGCGCGTTATTCGCGTGTCCCGATTCGACGGCAAAATGCTGGCCATCATCGCCACCACCTTCGCCGCATTCGCCGCGTTGAATCGGCACGCGCCCCCCATGATTGCGGGCGTCATTGCGGCCGGTCTCGGCCTGCTGGAAATGCGCGGATCCGATCGTCTCCAGAACGGCGACCCCAAGGGCATTGACCTGATGATTCTGTCGCAATTGGGCTTACTCGCTACGGTCTTCAGCTATGCCGGATGGATGTTGGTGAACTTCGATCCGGCGACTTTTATCGCTCAGCTTCCCGATGCCGTGATCACCGACTTAGAGCAACAATTGGGCCAAGCGGGATTCACGCTCGAGGACCTGCCTAATTTTTACCGGGGGCTCAACACCGTGGTCTATCTGTTGGTTTCGGCGGTCACCTTGGTTTTTCAAGGTATGATGGTGCGTTTTTATCATCGGGCCCGGCCGGCGGTCGATCAGGTCGTTTACGGCTCTTGAGCTCGCCGCGATCTGAAACTTGCGCCATCCGACGCGCCTGGAGTAGTTGTGCCCATCATGTCGAAAGCCCGCTACATATCAGCCAAGGAAGCTTGGGCGCGTAAACAGGTAGCCCAAGGCGTCACTGCTCGCGAGGAGGCGTCGGCCAAACGACTGCCCCCAGGCCAGAGACTTACGACCGGCTTTCCGGTGCTCGATTTGGGGATCAAACCAGAGATCCCGCTCGCCGACTGGACCCTGTCAATTCTCGGCGAAGTCGCCCAGCCGCTGACCTTGGACTGGGAGACTTTTGCAAGCCTACCGCAGGTCGAGGATGTCAGTGACTTCCACTGCGTTACCACGTGGAGCAAGTATGACTGCCGCTGGGGCGGCGTGGCGTTTACCGAGCTCTACGAACGGGTCCAGCCGACCAAGGCGGCGCAGTTCGTGTATTTCACCGGCTACGACGGCTACACGACCAATGTCCCGCTCGCCCAATGCCTCGACGACGACGTCTTGATCGCCACGAAGTTTGATGGTGAACCGGTGAGCCGAGAACACGGCGGACCGGCGCGGGTGATCATCCCCAAACTCTATGCTTGGAAAGGCGCCAAGTTCGTGAAGGAGATCCATTTTTTGTCTAAGGATAAGTTGGGGTTCTGGGAGGTGCGGGGTTACTCTAATAGTGCCGATCCGTTCAAAGAAGAGCGCTACGCATAATCGACGCTCAAAACTATCCAGCGCAGGGTCGAATGAGTAAAATTATTGCCTATTCGCACAGAAATTGAGGTCGGCAGACACCGCTGGCTCAAGAGCTGCTATTGGCGAGATCATGCCGATTCTGGACAGTCGTAAACTCCTCGCCTTCGTGACCCTCGTCCGCACTGAGAGCTTCACCCTCGCCGCCGAAGAGTTACACGTCACCCAGTCAGCCGTGAGTCACTCGATCAAGTCGCTGGAAGACGAGCTACAGTTACGCTTGGTTGATCGCCGGGGCCGTAAAATCCGCCTCACGCCTCCGGGACGCCAATTGCACAGTCACGCGCAACGCATCCTCGCCGATATGCGGGAAGCTCGCGCCGATCTCGCGCACTACGTGCAGTGAGCCGGCGGACGGGGGATCGGCGCGCCTAGCGACCGGTTGTAGGTCGGATGGCGCTGAGTAAACCGCCGGTCGCGGAGGAAAGGATGAAACGGCGCGCTCGCCCTACCCGCCTGATTTACATCGAGATCTCGTCCAGCGGGCTGACCTAGCACCCTTTCATAGTTCGGGTCTTGTGCCCGACAAAGAAGCTCGGGAAGTCTCCTCGGAAATCAGAGCTTGCCAACGGAGGGCGCGCTCCGTGTGTTCCTCCTTCCTTCCCAACTGCCCAGGTGGTGGAATTGGTAGACACGCAGGTCTCAGAAGCCTGTGCCGCAAGGTGTAAGGGTTCGAGTCCCTTTCTGGGCACCATGTTGGCAGGGAGCGGCTTATGAAAGTAGGCTCCCTCCCCTGTCCCGAACCACAATTGCTAGCCCCTGGCAACTTTCTGCATTTGGCCTCGTATTTCGTCAAAATTATCATCGATGCGAGCCTCGGGAGTGAAGAGCGAAAATGAGTGAGAATGACACCCTGTCATCTTTCGTTACCTACCAAAAATAACCACGCATTTCTTCAACTTCGGGTCTTAGCTAAACTAGCCAAGCTCCCCTACCTCTCTCGCGGCCTTAAACACGCGATCGTTCGAAGAACCAACGCAGTGACGGTTACCGACGAGGAAACTGCCCTGCGTGAGGCCCTAAAACCCTCGTAGGAGAAAGGCCACGAATACGAGAACGTCTATCAGGTCATGAACGAAATGGCCTCGATGCTGGTCAGCCTTCACGAAGCTGATTCGAAGTCCGATATCTCCGAATGGCAAAGACCTCATATTTTAGGCAAAAGCTCAGGGGATCGCCTATATGACGGGCAAGGTGTGGCGAACTGTTTCATTCGGTCCATTAAGGCATTTTACCACCGGAGCCGCGCGCGCGGCGGCACGTTGGGTTTTCTGACAACCGCGTAGGCCAGTTAAAACGCCTTGCTAAGTTCGAGCCATCCACGGACCAACCCGGGGGCGGGTGCCATCACCGGGGTCGAACCGATCGGAGTGGCGAGAGAAATTTTCGCCCGCCACAATTTCGGTCCCGCCCAATTGAAACCCACACCGACTCCGCTCAGGGTGGCCCGGTTCGCCCCCCCAGCCCAAGAAGTCTGGTTGATCGTCACCTGGGCGGTGTCGATAAAGGCCACGGCCTGCCATTGGCTGTGCCAGATCGGGTCCAGGTCGTGCCGGAATTCAACCGTGGCCACAAATCCAGTATCCCCTGAGATCGCCGCCATATCATAGGCGCGCACCGAATACGGCCCGCCGGCGATCAACTTTTGCGACGAGTCCAGATTGGTGTTGGCCCACTGGCCGGAAAGGGAGAGATAGAGTCCGTCCTTCGGACCAATATTTTGCAGACGGGAAAGGCTTAGGTAAATTTTTGAGAACCCGCCTTGGGTTACAGCGGTCGTGGCATCGGCCAGCTGGGCTGCTGCGTTGTCGAAGCCGACCTGCCCTTCAGTCCAGTCCAGTCGCCAGATGGTAATGCCGCCATTCAAGAACGAATCCCGCGCATCCCCGGCGAGGCTCGCCATCCAGTTCTCCAAGTGCCGGTCGGTCTGGATCGCACTGGCATCAATATGGTCGCGCAGTTGCAAACTATCATACTGGATCTGGCCGTAGAGATTGAAGTTTCGGCTGCGCGCAAAGGGATGCTTCGCCCACAAGCTTTCCATTTGCACCGAGCCGTGCGCCTCGAGGGCCGCCAGGGGACCGCCCAGAGTGTAGTGCAGCACGGAGTAGGAACCGCCCAGCCGAGTGCCACGTCCGTTCGATAGGGCTTCATAGGCCACGCGGCCGTAATTGAGCCCGCGGCCCGAGCTGAGGCCGCTCAGGCTCAGCACATCTCCCAGTCGCAGGGGGTTGTTAAAGTTTACCGTCAAGTTGAGGCGCGTTCTCCCGGTGTAAACATTGCCGTAGTTGTCGACCACCGCTTCGCCTACGTTCGACGGGGGGGGCGCGGTCACCACGAGCAGATCGGCGGTGCTGGTGGACACTCCAGGTTTCAACGTCGCGATGACGGCAACCCCAGGAATGTCGGAGAGCAGCAGCAAGGCATGGTCCAGCGCCGACTGCTCGATGGCCTTCCCGCTTTCCAGCGGGGAAAGCGTGGCCTGCAAAAACGAATTCCTCACCCGGCTGTGGTTCTCGAGCCAAATCTCGCCGTAGCGCGCCTCCAGCACTTCGATGACGACCACTCCATCTGCGATCACCTGCGCCGGAATGATCACCTGTGCGAGGGCATATCCGTGGATGTGGTAATAGTTTGTTACACGAGCGGCCAGTTCGCCCAGTTGGGCCAAGGTGAGGCTATGCCCTTCCGCATCCGCCACCAAAGCATGCAGGGTCGCCGTATCGAATAAGAAATTGCCGGTGACTCGGATGTTCTTCACAAGAAAGGGGACGCCGTCCGACAGCGCTCGGGTGTCTTTGTGCTCGATGGTCAAATCAACCTCGGGGGACCAGGGCGAAGCAGGTGTGACGGGCTTGATCTGCTGCAAGATGGACCCTGCATTGGGCACGACGGGAACCTCGGCTAGGGCGGCCAGCGAGCAGGAGGCGACTAGCAGGGCCGTAAGAAATGGTTTCATGGATTGTCGTCAGTGTTGATGCCAAAGCTGTCCACAGATATCGGATCTACCAAGGTCAACCGTCGGTCCGGGGGAATTAGGTCTGCCGACGCTATCCTCAAGGTAGGACCCATCTTGCTTATGGTCATCTTCGTGTTCACCGCCACGCCGTTGTTGGATTCGAGGGAGAACTCATAATTAAATACAATGGTCACCGGGTTAGCACTATTCATCACCGTGATGGTCGGAGACAGACTGAGATCCTCAGGTCGAATGCTCCCATACATGGGGATGTAAAGGACCGGGATCAAAGGCGGGGGAAAGTTCGCGACGGTGATGTCCGCCTTTACGTTCGTCGGCTGGATCGCGACGTAATTGCCGGCATCAGTGCCGCCGAGGGTGAAGCCGTCAACGGTCACCGCTATGTCCGTTCCAACATTCTTCGTGAAGAACGCGCCGCTGCCGGCGCCGCCCACTGTGACCACATCGGTACCGAGGGCGGCGACACTCGCCTTGCCATTCAGTGTCGCTGCCGTTGTCGCGTCGTAGATCTTGTTGTTCGCCCCCACCCCGGTGATCGACAAGTTCGCGACGGTGATGTCCGCCTTCACGTTCGTCGGCTGGATCGCGACGTAATTACCGGCGTCAGTGCCGCCGAGGGTGAAGCCATCAACGGTCACCGCTATGTCCGTTCCAACATTCTTCGTGAAGAACGCGCCGCTACCGTTGCCACCCACCGTGACCACATCGGATCCGAGAGCGGCGACACTCGCTGTGCCATTTAGCGTCGCCGCCGTTGTCGCGTCGTAGATCTTGTTGTTCGCCCCCACCCCGGTGATCGACAAGTTCGTCGGCGTGATCGCCGCACCGATCGTCTGCCCGGCGGCCAGACTGTAATTGCTGGCGAGTCCGCCATTGGTGCCGTCGGCGAGAGCAGTCGAGTCGACCGTCACCAGGTTCGCGGTGAGCACATCCTTGGTGTTGAAGGTGGCTGCACCGGTCGCGAGGACGGTCTCGGTGCCGATCTGGCCGCCCGTGACGTTCAGCGTCGGAGCGGCCACCGTGTCGCCATCATAAATCTTATCGGGCGCCGCGACGGTCGCGGTCAAAATCGCCGGCGTGATCGCCGCGCCGATGGTCTGGCCGGCGGCCAGACTGTAATTGCTGGCGAGTCCGCCATTGGTGCCGTCGGCGAGAGCAGTCGAGTCAACCGTCACCAGGTTCCCGGTGAGCACGTCCTTCGTGTTGAAGGTGGCCGCTCCCGTGGCGAGGACGGTTTCCGCACCGATCTGGCCGGCGGTCACCGTCAGCGTTGGAGTCGCTGTCGTATTGCCATTATAAATCTTATCGGGCGCCGCCACGGTCGCGGTCAAAATCGCCGGCGTGATTGCCGCACCGATGGTCTGGCCGGCGGCCAGACTGTAATTGCTGGCGAGTCCGCCATTGGTGCCATCGGCGAGAACGGTCGAGTCGACCG